>Ga0179593_1759378_pt1 | contig 11069 bp, 13 predicted proteins | sample CZODoug2_1_08_16_FD_185931 | JGI IMG/M metagenome (GOLD analysis project Ga0179593, IMG submission 185931) | Vadose zone soil fungal communities from Angelo Coast Range Reserve, California, USA - CZODoug2_1_08_16fungal (PacBio error correction) | ecosystem: Environmental > Terrestrial > Soil >... | reverse complement strand
ATCGGCGTTGCCCTTTTAAGTTAGCTTGGATTTCTTTCTTTGCTCACCAGCATGACGTTGGGAGCTTTTCTTTTTTCTTTTCCCAAATGGAAGCGGACGGAGCAGACATTTCAGCCCCTCTCACATTGAGGTATTCCTTCGTCTTTCCTTAGAGGAGTCTCTTGATTTTCCCCCTTGTTCCCCCCCGATGGTGAAGCGGTTTCCCCAGGCGGTGGTTTCAGTCGACGAGATGACACTTTTTTTGATCAGGTCGTGCGGCGGTTTCCCTCCCCCTCCTAAATTGTCTGGCATTTCACTTGCTTCTTCTTTGCATCTAGATGATCTCGAAACCTTTTTTCCTGCCGACAGGCCCCCCTCTTTCTTCTCTCCCGTTTGTAATTGGGGTATTTCCCTTGCTTTGCTTCTTTAGGACATCTTGCCGACGGTCCCCTTTCTTGAATGGGTCACGGTGTAGGCGACTTTTTCCTCGGGCACTATTTCGACTCCTCTAGAGACTTTACGGCTACTTCAGGCCTAATCTGGACTTTTTCCGAATTGTCCGTATCACGAAGTCTCCTGGCGTCGAGGAGCTTCCCCCTGGCGATGAAGTCCTCCTAACGGGCTTGAAGTCTCCCGTAGAGCAGGGTGAGTCCCCCTTGAGACCCCCTCTTACTTGTAGTCCGGGCTGAAAGCTTCAGCCACCAGAGTGTCGTAGCTTCGTTCGTTTGCGCGTGACGTAGGAAGTAGGTCTTTTTTTTAAGATTGCTTCTGCACGACCTTCTTTTCCCCTTTGCAAGGGGAAGACTTTTTTTTAGTGACGCTTGGAACGGAGATCTCCTCTTTAAGCCTCATGAACAAAAATTTCCCCCTCCCATGGAAGAAGGCTTTGCCCGCATCTGGCTCCTTTTTCCTGTGCTGCCTAGTGCTACTTCTTCGTCCCTTCCTTCGCGTCCGGGTGCCTTCTCCTTTGGCGCGCGGTGCGTAACACTGGCGTTTTTCTCAAAAGTACTTCTGCAGTCCTTTTTTTTAAGGCTTTGGACTTTCTTCCTTTAACTTCCTTTTCTCGTCGCACGGACAGCTTTCTTTTTTTTTTTTTTTTTTTTTTTTTTTTGATAGAACGAGGCGTTGAAGAAGAAGGCCATCTCCCTTTTCCTCCAACACATGCCAGGGAAGGCGTGCCCCTTTCCCTTTTCCCCAATTATTGCTTGATGCGCGTTTCCTTTTCAGTCCATCGCAACCAGGTAGACTCTTTCTCCTTTGGCGCCCGGCTATGTTTTTCAGAAAATGAGGTCGGTAGACTTGTTCCCCCCGTGCGTGAGTCTTAGCTTGCTCGGTTCATGCGTTTTGTGTTAAGAACTCGGACCCCTCCCCTTTCCCCCTCTTTTTTAGAGGAGATGCCGGAAGTTATGAACGGTTTCCCCCTCCTTTTTTTCCTGAAAGAGGCTGCTACGACGCGAAATCCTCTTCTTCCGAAATTGAAGGTGATGAAAAACTTCCTCTTTGGGCGCGCGGATCACGTAGCCTTCTCCGCTGGCGCTTAGTCACCAAGGACTTTTTCTTTCCCCACAAGGGCGGATTGGTTCCCTTGACGAAATCACAATTCGTGATTTGCTTTTCAACGCCCGTGCCGAAAGACATGTTCCTTCTCTCTCCCTCTAAGTTCAGGAACAGTTCGCCACTTCTCCGTCCCTTCTGCGAGATGGCCACCACTTTTTTCCCTCCTACCCTTCGTTCCCTTTTACGCACCGATAGACCTTTCTGCACCCCTTGGATCCGCTCCCCCTTCTCCCTGGTCTGGGGAACGTGACGAAGAATCCTGAGGGGCAGGGGCAACCGCGCCCTCCTCTGGGGGCGTTATTCCCCCCCCCCCCCCCCCCCCCCCCCCCCACCCCCCCCCCCCCCCCCACCCCCCCCCCCCCCCCCCCCCCCCCCACCCCCCCGCCCCCCCCCCCCCCCCCCCTTTTTTCGGGGGTTTATTTCAATTTTTTTCTTTTTCTTTTTTCCCCTCTTTGCCGCCGGAGCGGCAATGCATACGACCTTTTTTCTTCCCCGAAGTTTCGTCCATACCCTGGTCCCCCCCTTTCTCGATCAGATCTGAGAAGAAGTCCTTCTACTTTCATTACTGACCGTCTTTTCCCCCAATGATTCAACGCAAGTTCCCTACCTCCCTTCCCCGACAAGAAGTGTGGACTGAAGGGCTTTTCATTTCCACTCCTTCAACTCGGAGGACTGCATCGAATAGCTTTTTAGCGGAAGCCATGGGCCCGAAGCTCCCCTGACAAGGCCGCTTTTTCCCCCAATTCCAGATGATCCGGAAGTTTGTGTCGATTCTTGAAGCAGTCCGTCACACTCAAGAGAGTCGCATAGACCCCTTTGATTCCCCCGATCGGGATCGGGTCTTCATCAGAACGCAGAATCAAAGAAGGGCCCTCACCCAAAGCTTCCTGTTCCTCTTTTTGAAGTTGTACACTTTCTCACCCCCCCCCAAGGGGGGTTCCGACCAGCAGGGAGAAGGTTACATGTCCCTTTCCTTTCGAAGATCGACTGATAGAGCTCTCTCTCCTGAAGAAGGAAAAGATCTCTCGCCTCTGACCTTTTTTTCACCCTCCGCTCACCATCTGGCCTCTTCCCAAGACTCCGCCTTGCCGCCCTCTTCCGCCAGGAGGACTAACTAAAGGCTTCTTTAATCCTAAAAGGTTCTGCTCCCTTTTTTTCCCAATTTCCTTCTCCGTTCACTGTTTTTACTGGTGAAGCCCGAAATTCGATCCCCTTTGAGGAGGCGGGCTCCTACCTCATATCTTTACTCCTCCTAGTTGTTGTTGTTTTCTCCTTCGTTAGAACGCTCCTTCCTTTTCTTTCTCGATTTTCCTTTCTCCCCCCTTTTCCCCACCCCTTCCTTTTTTGCGCCCCTTTCATTTTCGCTTACCCTCTCGGAGGAGCAGACCTGTAGTATTTAAGGCTTTTCCGGTTCATTGGATTTCTTCCCTTCATCGCGAATAGAGTGAGGAACTTAGGAACGGTTTCCCCCTTCCAGCGGATTCTGAACTGGTGAACCCCTTTACGCGAGCTGCACTCTCTTTCCTTTTTTTCTAAGTTTGGCTTTCCTTCTCCCCCCTGGTTCGATATTAGAAATTTTCTCCTTGCCTTTGTAGGTGTCATCTCCTTTTGATTCTCGAGAAGGTAGAACTTGAAAACTTGCCTCTTGCATGGACCGGCCGCGTGCTTTCCCTTTAGCTGCTCCTCGCCCGTTCTTGAGTTCTTCTTGACAAGAGCTCTCTTCCTTTCTCTTGAATGGGTAGGTGAGGAGACGCCCCTTAATCATGAAGGGCACTTGCTCGTAGAATCGAGCACCCTTTCCCCTCTACCTCATTCAGGATCCTCTGGAAGGTATTTGTTTCTTTTTTCCTCAAGTTCCTTCACGAAGTTCCATGCTCTTTCTCTGGCGTAGAGAGTTTATAGAGTCGCGCAGTCCTCTCCCCTTACGTTCTTTCCAGCCCCCCGCGGTGTGAAGGTAACAATGTCTCCGTCCTTTTCTCCCCCCTCTTTCTTGACCGAAGTGTATCGTTTTTGGCGTAGAGGAAGTAGCCGTGGTTGTTTTCGTATTGTCGTAACGATTTCTCTTTTTGATGCCGTTATGCACGAACTTAAGGACCTCTGTCGTCGCCAGTGCAGCCTCTTCGATCGCTCGAGTGAAGCCCCCCTGCCCCACTAAAAGGTTTCCTTCCTTTTCCCCTGCTATCTTCACGTTGTTTCTTGCCCCTTCCTTTGCACTTCTAGAAAGTTACCTCTTCGCGCTACTTGCTCGACGTTGTTGCGGAGGTGCGCTCGGCCGACATTGATGGGGTCGGTTCTTTTTTTTTCCTTTTCCCTTTTCTAGACTTTCTTCGCTCGGCCTTTTCTCTTCTTGGGTCGAGAAATCTTTCTCTCTTCCCGCCGACAATGGCTTGTCCGCACTATTCTTTTCATCAGCGGGATGAGATGTATGGCTCAGGAGGCGTGCCCAGCCCCCCCTTTTTTCTTTTTCTTGGTCGGCTCTCCTTTTGCGTCTGCCAGATCCATCCGAACCATTTTTTCTTCCCATCTGTCCGCCTTGGCTCCTGGGCTAGTGGCCTCAACTGCAGTTCGGTAGAATTCTTTTTCTTAGCCGGCCTCGTCAGGGCAGCTCTTTTGGCGGATGCCCCTTCCTTCTTTCCCCCTCTCTTTTACTCCTCTACAGGTGTTGTTTTTCTTTGAACGGCAAAGCGCCCACTTATGAAGACTCCTGACCGAGGCCGGCGACGACGGAACGCCTCCCCTCCCATGTGCGACCAACCTCGCCCCGGTCGCCCCCTTTCCCTGATTCACTTGGTTAGCCCTGTGGTCTCTTTTCTTTTTCCCCTCGCGCGCAGCAACAGAAGGAGCTTCCTTTCTGGACATGTGGGTGGCTTCCCTCCTCCCCGGTGATGTCCGGCTTCTATCAAAAGGCCTTTTTTAGTGCGCGAGACCATCGAGACTTCTTACCTCTTCTCCGGCTTTGACAGAGGTCAATCGTCGCTTTCTGCATTTTTTCCCTACGACCACATAAATGTAGGAAAGGTTTCCTCCCCCCAACGTCTCCCTTCCAACCTTTTGCGTGAGCCGTGTTACGGGAAAGTGTCCCCGAGGAGAGCGGGGCCGGGTGCCCCTCATCGTCTTTTTTTTCGCATTCTTCCATGTTTTCTCCCCCCTTCTTTGTTTCCCCTTTGGTCCTTCGGCGGACATACTCCTTTGGTTGCGACACTGGATACGATTCTCTGCAAGCAGTCCTGAAGTTCGGCCTCCTTTCCTTTCTCCGATCTGTTACCGAGGCTACGTCCCCCCTCCCCTCCCCCTTCTACTCCCCGCTGTTAGAATCTTGCAGTCAAGCGCAGATTTTTCTCCCAATTCTCGCCCGACAAGAAATGTTCGACGGGCTTGGAATGGCACGACGTTCCCTGAGGATGCCATCCTTGCCTGATCAACTCTCTTTTTTCGCGCTACGCCATGGGCCACCTCTGTTGACTTCAATTCTTTTCTGACTCCCTTCCAGTGATATGAAGGAGAAGTACGGCCTCCCGAAAGCCGTCGTTCGCAAGTTCCCCTTCGCGGAGCTTTACAATTACCCATTAATCCCTCCCTCCAGATAGGCTAGGTTCCAGAAACTCCTCCCGGGCGAGAAGTCCCCCCGAAACCCAAAGTAACAATTTCGGGTTTTGGCGGTTTTCCCCTTTTTTTCCTTTCTGGTCGAGCTATCGATTTAGAATCCTTTTACTTTTGATTCAATGGTCGAGATAGACCTCTCCCCCCCGACCTGATCCCGCTCCTCTCCTTTCCTTCGAGTGCCAGCTAGTAGAATGGACCCCAGTTCCTCATCCGCCCCCCTTGTTCTTAGACAATACCAAGATCAGAATTTTCCCCCCTCTTCGCAAGGAGGGACTACCTCACAGTTTTCTTTTTTAATACAAGGTTTGCTTCTTCCTCCCCTTTTCTTTAATGCGTCGCCGCGAACACAAGTTTTTTCGAGACATCCCCTCTCCTAAGGAGGAGGGATAAGATTTTTTTCTCTCTTTTATCCTCTCCGTTGTTTCTTGTTTCCTTTCTTTGTGCCGGTGTTAGCCGCCTCCTTTGAGCGCGTGGAGTTCTCGAAGTCCCTTGTAGAGCGTCGCTGGCCGTACCGACAAACTCAGAAATTGAGTATTCCGGCTCCTTTTCCCCCCTTCTTCTTCTGATTCCTCTCCTTGAGGACAGTGAGGATATTGGTTTTCCCGGTTTTCCACCCTATGTTGTACTTTTGGAAAATGGTACCTCGACGAGCTGCACTCTCTTTCCTTCCTTTTTTCCCTGTCTATTTGCGGCCCCCTTTGATCAGGTTAGATCTCTCCGCGAATGCTTGTCGGTGATGATCTAGAAACGTTCCTCCAGAACCGAGGGCGGCTCGGACCGCTGGCTTGTTCTTTTGTATGGCTCCCCGGCTTTACAGTTTTTCCCTGACCCGAGCCGATGTGGGGGTCCGATCTTTGGTCGGTTGTCGGCGAAGATGATTGTTTTTCTTGGCGACGCGGCTGCCGCTTCCCTTCTTTCAGCTACCTTAGATCATCTGTTCCCTTTTTTCGGTCTAGAACCTTTACACTGAACCTGTCGCTTTGCAAATGGCTCCCCCAGCGATTTATCGAGGCGATTCCCCTTTTGAAGGTTTACTCCTCTCCGTCGCGCAGGGTTGAATTTCTTTCGAGAATTTCGACTTGTCTCCCCCGGTTGACCGCATGTTATCGTAGGATGCGCTTTTTTTTCTCTCCTTGAGTTGAGCGGGACGTATTTTTTTCCCGAAGTTTCAGTTTCTCTTCCCCTCCTCTTACTTGCCCTGAGACCCTTTTTTTTTAGACCCTGTCCCCCCGGCGGGCGATAGACGCCTTTTTTTTTCAACAATTTCATAAATCCCCCCTTCCAATGAAGAAAGGTCCCCTACGCCATGCATCGATGGGAGAGGTTTTCCGTTCTATTTATTCAGTCCTTTACCCAAAGGAGAAGGACTTTTTGCCGCGACGTTGTTGAGCAGTCTTTGAAACTTTCCCCTCCATTGCTGCTTTCTGTCGACACAGTATATGAAGGACTTTTTCGCCGGATCCGTCTCCTTTCTCTTCGCGGAATTATCGAGGGTCTCCAAATGGCCTTGTCGCAAGAGTTTTTTCCGATCCGGCTATGGGTGTCGGCCCCCCCAGGAAGGGTGCAAGAAGCCATGTTGGTTCGGCGCGCGACACATTTCTTTCTCGCCACAAGGTCGACCTTGAAGACCTTTTTTCCCCTGGTCGAGGTGGTCAGCACCTGGAAGGTTTCCTCCTTCCCTCCAAGATCCCGGGTCCCTCCTTTCTCTTCCTTCCTCTTGGCCTTGGAGAGTTGAAAGTTCCCCCTTTTTTCACTCATCGTGTTGTTTTTTTTTGATCTTTGACGTTCTGAAAGGCAACGCAGAAAAGGCCCCGGCTACGCCGGCCCGCCCCTTTTTCCCCGAACAGTGTGACCCCCTCCTAGGAGCAGATGGAGCGCGTCCGATTAAAGGTCTTCTTTTTTCCAGAAGTGGTAGCGCAGCCCTCTCGGACAAAGGGATTCTTCCCCTTTGGGTTGGGTTTGGTGTTTTGTCTTTTTTGGGTTTTGGGGGGTTTTTTTTTGTTTTTCCTTTGACCCTTCCTCCTTTTTGATGGCCGGCTTCTTGCAAGCCTCGTTTTGGCTTGACGTGCGACGAGGCATTCATGACTTTTTTCGTTCGACAAGGAGAAGGATCCGGAGAAGCTCCCAGTACTGGGTCGAACCATCCTCCCTTTCCTGTGGTCACGCTCTGCCCGGCGTCCCCCCCTCCTTCCCCTCCCCAACCTGATTCGCGCCGGCGCCCTTTGAACGTGAAGAAGAAGTTTTAGCACGAGGAGAGCGGGTTCTATTTGGAAGGCTGAGCGGGGCCGCCTCCTTCTTTTAGTTTTTGACTAGAAATTGGTTCCATTCTTTTTTCCACTCGCTGCGATCGCCTCTTTTTCCCCAAGGCTACGACCTTCTTTTTCGCAGGGAAGGTCCTGAAGTTCGTTTCCCTATAATCGATCCGATCTTTCCTTCCACGGCTTCAACCCCCCCCCGGCTGTACCCCCTCCCCCCCTTTCCCCTTCGGTCAAGACGCCCAGCCTTTTGTGTTCTCGCCCAGTTCCCAAGACACTTTGACATCACCCTGCGAGACGGGGGCGGCAAGCCCGCACCCGGCTTCTTATCAAAGTTTTTTCTTCTCCCCATTTCAGAAGATAATGGCTTCAAGGCGTTTCTGACGACCCCCCCCCCCTTCCAGATGACATGAGGTTTTCCCTTGATGATCGATCGTCTTTCCAAATGGATCCTTTTTGGCCCCCCTCCGCCGAAACCGACCTCCTCCCCGCCAGAATAGGTCTCTTTTCAGTCTTCTTTAAGCCGCGGAAAGTCTACCTCAATTTCCCCCTCTTTTTGGACGTGCCTTGATCGTTTTTTTTCTGCGGTCCTCTTCTTCGACGGGGTAAGTCCTCAGCAGCAGGTGAATGCCCTTTCCTGCGAGATCGACCTGATTCTTCTTTGATCCCGACTCCTGAAGAAGTCAACTTTTCTTTTTCCTCTCAATGTCCCAGCGGCCAGTTCTCATCGCTTCAAACATATTTTTTCCCCTCCCAAGATTCCGACGGGCCGCCACTCTCTCCCCTCCCAGGATGACTACCCTAAAGGCCTTTCCACTTGTATGCTCCGCCCGCCCTTCCTTCCCCCATGGTCTGCGCGCCCCCCTGCTGGTGAAGCACGAAGTCTCGGTCCGCTCCTTAATGTCCTTTGCGCTACGACTTTCCTTTCTCAATCTCCGTTGTGTGTTGAGTCTCGTCTTTAAGAATTCCCCCTTCTTTCTGGTTCTTTCCTGGGAGTTCTCGAACTGGCCTTCCCCCGAATTCCGTTGGTCTCGACGCATTGGGCGGACCGAAAATGAACCCCTAGTATTCCGGCTCGCCCACTTTTCTCCCTCTTTTCCTTCATAAGTTGGACAGGCGGCTTTTCTCCCACGGTTCACAAGATGTTCTTCTTGATGAGGAAAAACTGGTGGGACCCTGGTTCCAGTCGAACGAGATGCACTTGCTAAGGTCGTGCGGCCTTGGCTCCCCCGGTAGAATCTAGAAATTGAGCAGTCCCTTCCTTTTCGGTAGGCATCCTTGATCTCGACACGGTAAAATCTCTTCCAGACAGAGGGCGGCTCTCCTTTTTTTGTTTTAGGTAGACGATGATTCTTTTCTTCCCCCCGGCTTGGGGATCTTTCCCTGGACCCGAAGCCTATCTTTCTTTCGATCTGTGTTTTTCCCGGTGTAGGAGAAGCTCTTCCCCCTTGAGACGAAGGCTTCCTTTTTTTTTCATCCTCATCGAGCACCAGCCGTCTCCCTGGGAAGGTCTTTTTTCGTTCTTTCCTGAAGTCTTCAGAAAGTCATGAGCTTTGCGCGCCCAGCCTTTCCTTCGATTATATCCGAGGTGACGGGCTTTCTTCCATTACAGACAGTAGCGACTGTTTTCTTTGTCGGTCTGCCTGTACTTGTTCGCAAAGAGCTTTTTATGAGAAAAGCTTGTCCTTTTTTTTTTTTTTTTTTTTTTTTTTTTTTTTTTTTTTTTTTTTTTTTGAGCGTGACGTATGGCCTTTCTGGATGAGGACTCGTCAGATGAAGTGTATGCCCTCCCTGCGACAATGCAGGACCGGTCGTAGCACTTTCCTTTCCCCTTTCCTTCCCTGATAGCGCGGTCCCGCATCCCCTTTTCATAAAAGACCAATCACCTAACCCGGAAGAAGGAGGCCCCCGTCTCATCGATGGGCGCGGGGAACCTTCCTCGTACGTTCCAGAACCCCTGCTCCTTTCCCCCTTAGACGTTTTTGAGAGGGGCGAGCTTTTGTTCCTTTCCGACATGATGTGGGTCGGATGGTAGACCCCCTTCTCCTCTGATTATTCTTCTTCGCCTGCTTCCTTTGCGAACTGGTCGCGGAACTTATAGATCTTTTTCCCTACGAACATGGCCTTCTTTCCTCAACTTTGCTTGTCGGCCTCCACCCCCTCAAGAAGGCGTGCCCCCTCCCCCGGCGGTCCTCTTGGTTTCTGCTCGAGGGACAGGTATATGACACTTTTTTTTTCCCCAATTGAAGCCGGCAGCGCTCCATTCTCCTCCTTTTCTTCTCTGTCAGCACTGCAGGAGTCCCCTTCAACGAACGGAGTGCAGTCGTATCCTTTTCTTGGGGAGACTTTAGAACGTCTTCCCCTCTTATTCTTGTTGTGTGAGAGAGATGCCGAAGTAGGAATTCTTTTCATGACGAGGCCGGCTCCCGTTTGTCCTCTCCGTGCTGATTGAAGGTTCTTTCTTCTGGACAACCTCGCCGGGTCGCCCCCCTCTTGTTTCACTAAAGGTGGCGATGGATGTCCCCTCCCTTTTTGCGCCACCAGAAGGAGCCGCCGGACAAGGGCCCTGGGTGGAGTCCGACCTCCTTCAACCTGCCGCTCTCAACGCCTCGTTGCGAAAGGCCATTTTCACCTAGAGAAGATCCGCGCCCAAGTTTTCGACCCGGCTTCCTTCCCTCGTAGAGCTCTGGAAAAGTCTTTCCGCCCCCTCCCCTCCAAGGTCGGCCAGTGTACGAACCGATCTTCTTCCCCATGATCGCCTTCGCGTTTGGAACGTGACGACGAAGTAGCATTCGGGGCCACGACACATCGATGAGGCCTTCTTTTTTTTTTCATGGAAGTGAGAATTATGGTTTCCTTTTTTTTTTCATGAGGGCGGGACACTAGCGCGATCGCACTCCCCCTTCCCACTGCATTTTCTCAGGGTCCTTTCTTTTTGCAGAACGGCAATATGACGATCCTCGATCCCCCTTCACGCGCAAAACACTTGCTACTTTCATCTTTCGAACGACCAACAAGCTTTCCCACTCTTCCTGGTAGCAGTTACGAAGTATTCGCCCGTCGCCCTTCAACCTGCATCCTCGTTTCCCTGGCAGACGGCAAGACAGTCACTCGGCTTTTTTTATCAAGCGCTGGGGCGCTCCCTCTCCGACAGACTTTGCGTTCTTTTGGCCGGTCGAGCCAAAGAACTTTGAGCACTGTACGGCTTGTTTGTTCGAAATAGGCCCTCGTGAATCACTCCAAGAGCATTTTCCTCCCCAATTTTCACGCATCTCCCTCCCTCCTTTTTTTTTCATTACCAGAACGCCGAAGAAAAGCTTTACCCTCAAGAACCCCACTTCCCTTTTTTCGAGCGCCTAGGGGCTGGCCGTCCTTCCCCCGGGTCGTCTACTCCCCCTAGCGCGAAGTGTGAATGCCCCTTTTTCTAGTAGACATTGATACGAGCAGACGACGCCTGAAGAAGGCCCCTTCTCACTCTCTCTGACTGGAACCCGCTGGTCACAACATCTGGTGAACTTCTTTTTCCCGCATTCGATATATTCGCTCTCCCTTTTTTTTACCTCAGGCTGAACGGGGCGCTTCTCCCTGTCTGCTCCGCCTGGCATTGCGGTACGAAAAATTCCCCCCTGCCTTGATGGTGAAGACCGACTTCTTTTCCCCAGGTGCTCGGTCCCT
>Ga0179593_1671237_pt1 | contig 11069 bp, 20 predicted proteins | sample CZODoug2_1_08_16_FD_185931 | JGI IMG/M metagenome (GOLD analysis project Ga0179593, IMG submission 185931) | Vadose zone soil fungal communities from Angelo Coast Range Reserve, California, USA - CZODoug2_1_08_16fungal (PacBio error correction) | ecosystem: Environmental > Terrestrial > Soil >... | reverse complement strand
TTCCGCGCCCCTTCCGTTCCAAGCGGCCGTTATTTTTTCCTTTTTCTTTTTTCCTTTGGCCCGCCGGGGCGGCGAATCGTGCCCTCCCACCTTTCGGTTTTTTCATTTCCTTTTTAAGCGGAGCCATTTCGCGCGTCTCTTTTTTTTTTCTTTTTTCCACAGAGCATCTCGGGCTTTTTTTTGGAACAAAAGGCCCACTTACCGTCTTTCTTTTTTTTCTTGTTTTGATAATATCCCACCGATTCCCTTCGCGGACCAAACTTTTTTTTTTCTGGAGTAGCGGGTCGGGTTTTTTTCTCTTTGACATTTGGTTTTTTTGTCAGTAATCGTATTCCATTTGCGATTGGATTTTTTTTCTCCATGGAGTTAGGAGCTCGTTCAAGGAATATAGGCCCCTTGTCCTGTTAAAACCGTCCATGAGAAAACTTCCCCCCGCTTTTGGTGGACCACCAGTCGCAGCAGTTTCACTATACGAGGTGTTCCTTTTTTTTTTTGTTTTGCCCAGTTGCCCCCCTACGCTGGGCCCCATTTCTGTTTTTTTTTTTTAATCGCGGACGGATGAACTTTATTCAGCGCACGTTTGAGTCCCCGGCACTTTTTTTTTTTTAAGTCTGGCCGTCGGGAAAGGCGCCCTTTTTTTGTTGTTTCCCCCCACCAACCCAAACATGCCTTGCCCTTTCCCCCCCCTCCCTAACCCCAGACCGAGGTCCAAACGGTTTCTTTCGGCGGGCCATTTTTGCGGCTTTCCCTGAACCCGCTTTTTTCGCAACCCGTAATTGCGGATTTTCCCTTGGTTTCCTTTTTTTTCCCTTGTTGTTGTTGTTTTTGTTTTGCCACGTATTCTATTTTGTGTGCCCCCACTTTTCAAAATGATGAAACGGTTTTTTTTTTTTCTCCTTTCTGCGTTCCCGGCAAAAAACCCCCCCTTCCCTTCTGCTGGAGCCCCTTCTTGTCTTTGTCCCAGGCAGGTTCTTTTATTGCCGGAGTTTTTGGCTTTTTTGTTTTTTTTTTTTTTTTCAAGTTTTGTCCAGCGCCTGCCGCTGGTTGTCTACCTAATTTTGTAGTTTTTCCGATTTTTTGTCTCTCCCATTCGTGGGCCAACCTCAAGCTTCAGACGTCGGGCTCCTGTTGTCACCCCAAAGGTACAATTTTAGTTTTTTTCGTATGGTTCCTCCCCTCAATAGTTCGGCCTACCAGTCCTTTTTCTTTTGGTTTGTTCCCCCCCCTTTCCTTTTTTGTCACGTGGATTCGTTGTCGTTGTTCTTTTTTTTTTTTTTTTTGTTTTTTTTTAACGGGCCGGCCCTACCTTCCACGATTTTTGTTTGTTTTCCAAACCATGAGGGCTTAATTCCTTCGTTTCTCCTCCCAGAGGAACCATTCGAAACCCCCCGACTTTTCCACACGGGCGCAACCGACCCGGTGATTTTCCCTTTTTTCAAAACTTGCACCCCCTGGACCCAAGTGTTTTTTCTTTTGTTTTTTTTTTTTTTTTGCGTTCATTGGCGCCCCTTTTTCCATCTAGAGTGGTTCCCCGTTTTCCTGTCTTCCCAGCTGCTTCCGGTTCTTTTTTCCCACACGGTGCTCGTCTCTTTTCCTCAGACTTTTAACAACGCTTATCACCCCCCACAGAAAACAACCACCTTTGCGTTGGGGCTCCGTATGGGCTTTTCCTCTGGAATCGGCCCGCACCCTACCAACCCCCCCCCATTCTGTTCTTTCCTTTTTTCGCTAATCCTACCACTTTCCGGCCACTTCGCCCCACACCATCGAAAAGTGATTCCCCTGATGGTTTCTTTCTTCATTGTCTTTTTCGGAGGCTTCCCCGCCGAATCTCAATTCAAACAAACCCTCCCCTTGTCCCTTCCCCCCTTTGGAGGACAAAATCCCCCAACACCAAACCTTGAATCGGTGTCCCTACACCCGGCTTTTGTCTTTTTCCTTCCCATTCAGCCACATGGGTCGGTCCCATTCTTCTTTTTTCGGGTCCCCCTCGTACCGTTTTTTACCAGGTGGCTGTAGGCCATCCCACACAGGGCCCTCCTCCCCCCAGCTTCCTTGCTTTCCCCTTCTGCAGTCGACCTCTTTATGTTTTCTTTCCACACCCTAAAGCTGACCTCCCCGGTTAACCCCCGTTCCTTTTCCCATTGGTACCAAATGACTGTTTCTTTGCGGGCCTCCACACAGTTCCTTTTGAGCCAGAAAGGATCTTTTGGATTACCCCTGAATCAACCTTAGGGTGTACTGGACATCCCCCCGGACTTTCCACGTCTGCATGTTCCCCCCCTTCCTTTTGACGAAACAGCATCCCTGGTCGGGTTGCACACCTTCTTAACCACTTCGTTCCTTTATCCACTTTACTCAAGTTTCTGCACGTTGGATAGCTCTGTATTTTTTACCACGCCGCAAGCACCCTCCGACACAAACCCACAAAATTTTGGCCGGAGGATCCTGGCCATGCCCTGGTCCCCCCAAAAACATTTGGTTCCCCTTCCCCCCCCTCCCCTCCCTTGCCGAACCCGAAGAATTTTGGGGTCACTTCTCCCCGACCGGCCTAAAGGAACACGCCCCTTCGCCGAGATTGCCCCCCCCTTTTGGTTTATTGCCAACGATTGGCATGTGCCCATTCGTGTCACCCAACGACCTGGGTGGTTGTGGCTGACTGCCTTCGGGGCGCCTTGGATTTTGGTGGATTTCCCCCGTTCTTTCCCCCCAAGCACAAAAATTCTACGTCCTTTTTTCCCATCAGTCTGCGCCCCGTTTTCTGGCGGGTTTTCCTTCATCTTCATTCAAATGGCCCAGGACCTGAAACGTGTTTTTGTCTGATAAAGACCAGTTTCCCTTTTTTCCCCTTTTCTGGTTCGTGCTCTACCGTCCCGCAATGTCCGTGGTAGAACTAAGCTTCCCGTCTTATCCTGCCTTTAACTTGTTGGCCCCCCTCGCTCCACAGGCGATTCATCCTTTTTTTAGAAAAGTCGACTTCCCCCCATGGCCCCCGCCCAGTACCGTTCACCGCCCCCGGGGTCTTTTCAGGCCGCCTTTGTTTTTTTTTTCCTGTCAGCATCCACCTCCATCACCAGGCCTTCCCACGATTTCTCATCGTTCCCGAACGCTCTGTTCCACCGTATACCGAGACCTCAACTACAAACTATCTAGGGTTCTTCCCCCCTGGCCCCCCCTTCATCGCCGCTCCCCTGAGCCCACCCTTCCAATCCCCCGTCGTCATCCTCTCCCCTTTTTTTTAAAAGTTTCAGGATGACTGTTTTTTTCCCCCCTCCCTTTTTCCGGGAGGTCCTTGTCAAAAAATGAACGAATCAAGTTGTGCAGGCGACGGCCTATCGATTTGCTGGTTTTCCCCATTTTTTTTTTTTTTTTCACGCGCGCGGACCAAAAAATGTCCTATCGGCTCCCCCAGCCTTTTCCCCCAATGCAGGGGGAATTCAAAACCCTGGTGACTTTCCCCCAGGCCTTTTTCCACTCACCCCACTCCCTGGCCGGGCCCCTCGGCTCCCCCCCCTTATCGTTTGCTTCGTCGGTCCGCCCCCTCCCCCCTCGATTTATCTTTTTTCCAACAAGTGGTCGATGGGTGGGGGGTAGAAGCTTTCTTTTTTTCGTTGACCTTCTCGGTTACCTTTCTTTGGTTTTTTCCCCTTCTCTGGTTGAAATATCTCTCTACTCCCCCTTTGTTTGTTTTTTTTAGCGAGATCTTTCCTTTGAGTCATGCCTCAGAGCTCCTGAGGTAGCTAACATTTTTTCCTTTTGTTGAGAGCTCTTCTTCTCGCTTGTTTTTTTTCTAAAACAGGACCCCAAGTTGAACTCGGAGGTTCTTTTTTTGGTTTTCCCTCCCTTTTGAGACAAAAGGCTGTGACTTTTTTGCTTTTGTAGGTTTCCGCGCCCGTGGTTGTCTGGTGGTCGCCGGTCGGCGGGTTTCGCGCCCGTGGTGTTCTTTTCCCCAACTGGCCCGTGCCATCTTTTTCCAATTTGCCCTCTTCTCTTTTTGTGACACCAAAACATACGACATTCCTCCCCTCCTGCCCCCCTTCCTGTATTATAGGTGCTGGCACTTTCCTAACCCCGCACCTTTCCATTGAGGCTTTCCCCCCCCAGTTTCATGATCTTTTTTTGATTACGGGGGGAATGGTTTATGCGGGGCGCGGGCGTTGAATTGGATTTCACCTGCCTATTTTTGATTCTGGGCTTGTTCGTCCTCGGTCGAAAGTTTGTCTTTTCCCCCTTCCCGTGTGTCAAGGCTGCTTGTATGTCTGGTTCCCCTGGGGTTTTTCCCTGATCACCTTCGGTTTGTCCAATGCGCTCCTTTTGGGGCCGTTCCCGTACTGGGTCTGATTTGCCCCCTTCCCTCCTTTGGATTCTCCTGTTAGTTTTGCGAGGTTTTCTCCCATGGCGGACTTGGAACCGCTTATTTTTCCGTTTTGTCGGGCTCGGCTGTGAAGGGAAACCCGTCCTTTTTGAGAGAGGCCAATTATCATTTCCTCCGCACCCCCCTTCCCGTCTTTCTGGGCATCGTTGGACCCTAGGATCCACACTGGACCCATCTTTACATCGTTTCCGTGGCAGATTTTTTTCCCCTGGGACTGATTGAGTATACTGGAGGCTTCCAAAAGTTTTTTCTCCACCTTCCCCCCGGAGGCCTTCACCTTAATTCCTTCTGTTTTGTTTTTGAGGGGCCATTGTTTCTCCCCTGTTTCCAATCTTGGCATTTTGCCTCGAACCCCCCAAAGGTTCTTCCTTCTCGATGTTGGTCCACGTTTTCGCCTTTTTTTTTTTTTCTCTCTTGAAGAACTGGACGGTCAAGGGTTTTTTCTCCCATGTTTAGGCCCTTTTGCCCCGGCACAGTACCGGTGCACTATTGTGCCAAGGTTTTTCCCTTTTGTTTCTTTCTTTTGTTCATCGTTTTTTCGTACTGCAAGAGGCCCTTTCAGCTGAGGCGAAAGTGAGAAAACGCCTTGTTTTCCTTGTGCGTACGAAATTGAACTGTTCTGACGGCTGCTGTCGTCCTTTGGGCCACAGTTCTCAGTCTTTTTTTTGGGCCGTTTGCGAGAAGTCCCCTGGAGCCAATCATTGTGCCATCCCCCCCCTTCAGCTTCGGTGGATCCTGTGTCATTAACTTTTTGTGCCTGCCCTCGACGTTCCCTCTCCGTTTTACCAGGGAAGACGGTGCTTTAAGATGCTGTTTTTGTATCGTTTTCTTTCCATCAAGAGTTGGGAACTTGTCTTTTCTCCCAAGTTGGCGGAGTCCCCCCCTTTCTTCTTACATGCTCTATCCCGGTGCGGGGCGGCCCTTCCCAACCCCATGGTTCCACATGGGCTTTTCCTTTTGAGTTCCTGTTTTTCTGGACCCTCTTCGGTGATGCCGTTTCAATTTGTGTTGGCCATTGGTTCTTTCCTTTTTTTCCGGTTTCCTGACGTTTTTTTTGAGAAGGCCCGTTATTGCGGCGGGGAGTTTCCTTATAGTTTTTTTTTTTCCCCCCTTCCAGTCAAGAACCTCTGCATTTAGTGATGACTTTTTTTTTGCGAAATCCGTGAGGTTGTTAGGGCCGTTCCCTTTTCCGAAGTGCGTTCGGGACTTGGCAATTTTTTGACCCACTCTTTTTTTTCTCGACCAGGTCAGGTTCTGGACAGTCTGCCTTTTTTTTGATAAAAGCCGGGAAGTCTGCCGTGACTTGGTGATAGTTTGACCCTTTGTGTTGGTCAACGGAGCCCAAATTTCAGGCTGGAAACCTCATCCCACGCTGCGTTTTTCGGGTAAAACCCTCGTCCCCCATGTCCGCGGCGGACCCGGGCCCCATCCTTTTTTTTTCCATTTTGCGCGTTTGAAAAATTTGCCATCCTGTGGTTGCGCGTTGGGCGCCCCCCCCAAAAAATTTCCTGTCTTTTTTTCTTCGGGACCCCCATCTGCCGAAAGTTCAGCTCCCTTTTTTTTCCCAAACAAAAATAGGAAGTTCTTTCTTACGCGGCCCGTTACATCGGGCTTCCTTTTTCCCCCACCCGAACCCGTGTGTGACCTCGCGGTGTCCAAAACCATCCTTTTAAGGGCCGGAACCGTTCTGTTGAGGACTCCGTGACAGGCCTCCCCCTGGGGACTTTCAAGTCCCGTTTCGTTTTCCATTTTGCAACTCTTGCCTTCACTACCATCGGGAACCACACACAAGTAGACCCCCCCCCCCCTCCCTGCGACTCCGCGTTTACTAGGGCTCACGCTGCGGCCTTTGCATTGGCACGCCACCCCCCCCCTGTTTTTTGCTGGAAATTCGCCGCCATGCTCAAGCAGGGGCAGCCAGAATCCTTTTTTTTCCCCCCTTTTCCCTTTGACAGAGCAAAATTTCCACCCACGTCTCACAGTTTTGACTTGTTTTTCACCCCTGACCAGACATATCTTTCAAAAACAGTGGTTTCACTGGGATCCCCCTCCCATGTTCCACCCGTCTGTAAAGGCGTTCCCAAGTTTCCGCGCCAGCAACCAGGCGTTTTTTTTTTTTTTTTTTTTAAATCGGGTCTGGCCCGGGGCTTTCTGTCGGCAATGCCTTCCCGGTGCGTCTGGTACAAACCCCGGCGCATCCGTTCGTATTCATTCTGTTTTTGATTTTGCGAGTAGCCGGCGTTTTGTTTTCAGTCTCCGTAGAAGGTTATTCCTTGGGCTCCCCCTGGTCTCTGAACACTGTTTGCTGAATTTGGCGCCACCGTCCTCCTTTTCCTCTTTTCCATTACATTCGCTGGTTTTGACCCTCCCCTTTTCAGCGTCCCCTCTCCCGCTCTACTTCCTTCATTCATTCTGTTTGTACGTTATGGTTTTTAACTCCTCCTACAGTTTTCCCAGAAGCGCCGTGACCCCTTTTCCCGTTGACCGACTTAATAGTTGTCCCGGTGGATTTATTGATAAGATTTCTCATGGTGGCTCTTAAGTGGTTCCCTGGAACCCCCATTTCGCCGATATTTGGTTTCTTGATTTTTTGCTCCATTTTTTTTTTCGGTCCGCTCTCCTCGACTCCCTTCGACTTCCACCCTTCAGTCCCCAAAACAGGATCGCTTGCGCAACCGCTCGAGGGCCCCTTTCGTTTCCTTTCTCCGGTGCAGGGAAACCCCGTTTTTTTTTTGACCTTTTTCCTCTCCCGGTCGCTTTCAAAATTTCAAAAAACTCGTTCGACTATCTCTTGCTTCCTCCTCCCGTGAAGTCATATCCGTTTTTTGTTTCACTCGTTTTTTCAAACTCGCCGTACTCGACGGTTCTCCGCTTTCCTCGCTCCACCTCGCCCATAGGGTCGCTGCACGGTGAGTTGCAATCCTGATGAATGTGATCCCCCCCGTCCCCCCAAGTGTCTGTCGACCCTTTGCGGAAGTATATGTATTTGTGTCTCCCTTTTTTATTTCCCCGCCTTTCCCTGTTCTTGAAACACCCTTTAACGAGTCCCTTTCTCCCCTACCCCCCCACGATTCCTTATTCCTTAATCAAACGGGTAGTTATAGCGTGCGCTTTTTTTTTTTAGCTTGTTCCATTTTTTCCCATCCTCGTATTCCCTTTTCTTGTCACTATTCGGATCGATTAGAGCTTCGGCCTAGAAACCTTCCCAGTCAGTAATAATACAGAGTCCCACGCTTCCCTTCATGCAACCGCACTTTCGACCCAACCTCTTGGAGCCTCCCTTTCATAGAGGGTCCGTCGCGCCCCCCTCAGAAAACCTCTGTACGGCTGCACCCGCGCGACGCGTCGCTCCCCCTCCCCGGCGTGACCCTTCCTTGCGTTTCCTCCTTCGCCCCCGCGGTGGGTTTAGCTAGCCTATCGCCTGTTCAATGTGCAGGGCCCTTTGGAAAGGCCATTGCAAAATTCCCCCTGGCTTCACTTTTGTCGCGCCATTGCCTTTTACAAAAAAAAAACCTCTCGCTCTTGTATCGTAGCGTCCCCCCATTTGCGGTTGAAACCCCCTACCATTTTCGCTCCCCCCCCTTTGTTCCATTGGCGGATGTATGACTTTCGGCATGTTTTTGTCCCTCCTTTTTTCCCCCTTTTTGGTACGTGTGGTTCAACCCTGATTGGTGAAGCGTGGACTTCGGGCTCCGGCCAACTGGCTTTTGAGCCCCTTGGTCTTTCCTTCTTTTTTCATATGGCGGAGATATTGGTTTGCACAGTTTTTTCGTCATTTTTCTGGCGGCGGCTTTGCGTCCTGAGTCCCCTGGTGTCCTTCCCCTAGTCTCTGTGTCCTACTTTTGGTTTTTCCCCGTTGATTTTCCCGAACATGCAACGGTTACCCACGTCGACGTTTTTTTTGCATCGGAGACCTCACCAAATGCCATTGATTGCTTTTCGATTTTTTCCAATACACCATGGCGGGTCGTTCGGAAAGCCCTTTGATGTGGTGGGCCCACCGACGGTTTTCCCTTGATGTCGTTGTACTTTTCTCTTTCCTGATGTCGACGGGCCGCCTTTCCCAACCTACCCTTCCTCTTTGTTTTTTTCAAACATTGTGGGGGCTTTCTCTCAATCCTCCAGAGTGAACCCCCCATTCGAACCCCTCATTTTGGACCAACGCGGCACACCGGAAACCCCCTTCCCTTTTTTTTCAAAAAAACGCTCCTTTTACCTTTTGATGTTGTTCCGGTCCCTGCCGCTTTCATTTGGCCAGTTTTCCCCCCCCGATGATCTTTTTTTTTTTTTTTGGGCCGCATTGTGTGGTGGGATATTTTTTCCTGTTGAGCGTTCCCCACAAATTCCTTTAGTCCCCTGATGGTTGGGCGTTGTATTTTTTTTCACGAATTCGGACCCTCCCCCCCCTCTTTCCCCCCACCTGCTTATCAACCCCACAGCGGTTGGGGTCCGTGCCACCCAGACCCCCCGTCCTTCGTCCACCCGGCCTTTTCGTTCCAAAACCATCATACTTCTCGAAGAACCCCTACACCCCAGTCGCCACACCCGCGTCCCCTCCTAACGAAACTTGCACCTTTTTTTTTTTTCTGTAGTCCCTTATACGAAGGGTTCCCCCTTCCCTTCCGGCTCTCAAATGGCCCCAAACCTCGTTCGATTGTCAGAAGTCCAACCAAGTCACCTGCCCCCCCCAGTTGACATTTCTCACCTTCCTCCCCCTTTTCAATTTCCCTCGTTTCCCGCCCCCTTCCCCTCCCTCATCCCTCCCTCCCCCCCCACCCCTTCTCTCCCAATCCCCCCCCCCCCCCCGGTCCCTCCCTCCCCCCCCCCCCACTCTTGTAGCAGACCTTCTTCCCCAAGCCATTGCAATCGCTTGTATTGTCGTCTACCCTCGGCCCCGGTTGGAGGCAACCCCGACATTGTGGGCATCCTCCATTCTGCTAGGCTTCCGCCCTCAGGCCTGTCCAGATGGTCACGGCGGAACTATTTTTTTTTGGATTTGTTTTTTGCGTTTTACACCAAATGACTCGCCCGTTCCCGTCACCTTACGTATTTCTCACTTCCTGGTTCTTTTCAGAAGTCCAAACAAGTTTTTTCCCTGGGGTCCCCAGCCAGTGTTTGCCAAATTAATTTGACCTGCTCTGTGATCCCCAAAATTGCTTTTGACGACTCGCAGGGTTCCCCCCCCCCCCCCCGTTTACCTTCTGTTGCCACCCTTTTTAACCCCGAATAGTAGGTCCCCCTTTTTTCTTTACAGAAACCTTCTCCAAAAGTTTTTTTTTGGATCCCCTTACTTCCCCTCACTGTTTGCTGCTTTCCTTGCAGTACGCCATGATACAAACCCTACTCAAGCACCCCCACGTTCCCCCAACCAAACGCGGGCCCAAATTTTTTCTTTTTTTGCCTCCTTCCATTGGCCCTTCCCCCTTTAAAACCTGGCTTCAGCCCGTCCCAACCTCCCTACCGTTGAAGAAGTGTTTTGCTTCCTTTCGATTCCCCCGGCATCCCCCCCCGTGATTTTATCTTCGCCGGATTTTCCCCCCCAGACAACCCCAGGTCGCACGGGGTCACTTTGCCACCCCTTTCTTCAGGCCCCGGCCCCTCATTCCTTTTCGCCCCCCCCCCCCGAGTGGTTCTAGCCTCGTGGTGGTAAGGCTCCTGGTACCTTTTTCTTAATTCGCATGCACCAAAGCACACATTCCATTGTCCCTCCAATGCCCTGCCTCCTGCCTGGCGATTGGCTCCTTTTCTTTTCTTTAGATCCGCAACTCCCCGGGAAAACGTCGCCGGAGGCTGGGCACTCTGCCTGGGGGCCGCTTTTTCTTTCCCCCTTTTTTATGGCTTGCTACCGAAAGCCCCTTTTTTTTGGACCCCCCTGGGAGACCCCCCTTCCTCTTTTTTTTTCTAAGTCCCTGGGCATTTGAAGCCTCTCTTCTAATACAGGGAGGGCATTACTTCTGCTTCGATACATGGCTTTCGAAGTTACTGTCCCTCCCTCCCCCCCTGGTCCATTTTGCGCATTGTTCAGGCGCCGTGATTTTAAGTTTGCATCCTTTCACCTCATCATCCTTTTAACAATCCCTCTCTCATCTCATTCTTTTCTACAACACCTCGACCCTTCTTCCCCCCCCCCCTCCCCCCCCCCCAGCCACATTTTTTTCCATACCGAACCACCTTCATTTTTCGGGCCCCGCTGACCCCTACAAACTCAACCTCCCCCCGTAATTCCCTATCCCCTTCCTTTTTTTTAATTTTTAAAAGGTTTCTTTTTTTTTTGCGAACCCCTTCTTGTTGTCTTCCCCTCCAGGCAGTGGCCCTCGAATTACCATTTCTTGCAGCTTGTCAGCGGCAGTATTTTTTTTTCCCCTTTGTTTTGGTCAGATCACCCTGGCCCTGGCAAACGGGCTCTCGGCTTCTCAAACAGGGCCTTTTTTTTCCTTCCCCCCTGGTGGAGGGAAAACTGACTTCAACCCAGAATTTCCTCAACAACGGTTCTACCCATGCCCACTTTTCGGCTATCAAACCCCCCATCTTTACCCACTTCGTCCTCGCTTTCTCCCCAAGGTCCTGAAATCTTTCTTTATCACTTTTTTTCTCTTCCCCCCCCAAACCAACTTGCCGTTGATGCTGCTCTCCCAAGTATTAACCCTGTTTCGCTAACTAATAGCTTCTTTTTTTTCTTGTCGGGACAAGGAAT
>Ga0179593_1614655_pt1 | contig 11069 bp, 16 predicted proteins | sample CZODoug2_1_08_16_FD_185931 | JGI IMG/M metagenome (GOLD analysis project Ga0179593, IMG submission 185931) | Vadose zone soil fungal communities from Angelo Coast Range Reserve, California, USA - CZODoug2_1_08_16fungal (PacBio error correction) | ecosystem: Environmental > Terrestrial > Soil >... | reverse complement strand
TCGTTCAAATAGGTACCTCCTTACATGAGTGTTATGCACGGATTGTGGTCCGATTACTCTTTTGCTCCTCATCCGTTTTTTTTTTCTATCCTCGTCCCCCCCCTTCTACTTTGACCCCTCCTTCAGTCCCTATTCTCCTCCTTCTCTGAGTAGGTAATACTTGCGGCTGTGCCTGGCCCAATGATTTACACCCTGGGAGGTCTTTCCAGACCTTTTACTGCTCTTTCCCTTAGTTTTTCACGAAAAGCGCGGCTCCAGCTGACTTTGGACGCTTTCGTTGCTTCCCTCCGTCTGCACTACGGGCTGCCTCTCTCCCTATCGACGGTTGATTGTTTGACCAATCCGTCTTTTCGCCCCGGCGCGTCCCTGCCTATATCGTTTTTTCCCACCTCATCGCACCCATTGACCGCCAAATGATGGATCAACGACCGCTTATATAACGTTCCCCAATTTGCATTTTCACCCTCCCTCGCTTCGTTCCGAAGGATTAAGCTAAGAGTTGAGAATAACCCCCCTTCCTGTCCTGTTGAAGACTAATTTGTCGATTATCCCCCTTCATGATCTTCCCCCCTTTCTCTTTTGTGTGTATTTTCGAACTCAACCTTTCCCCGAGTCCCCCTAGGTTTGTGGGTTGGTGAGTGTGAGACGCCTCGGAGTAATCCGCCTCCCCAATTTCCTTCGATTTCTGCCTGTGCCCCCAGGGTGCCATCTTCTCCGCCCAACAGATTTTTTTTTTTTTATTAACGAGCCGAGCTGACTATTTGCTCCCGCTGGTCTTTTTTCGCACAAGCCTTCCCGTCCTCTTTGTCACGCCTTCTCTTTGTTTTCCCCACCTGAGTCAGCGGCATGAAGCATTTGGGTTGCAGTTTTTCTGTATCCTGTCCGTGCAAGCCTTCCAACGACGCCCTTTTTTCCAAGTTCTTACATGGATTTGAGAATATTTTTCGTCGATTCTACCCCCCTCTCTTTTTGCCGCCTCCATCTTGTTTACCCCTGTCATCGTGTTGAAAGCACGCGACCTGCTTCGCAGCTTGTTGTCTGGCCTCCCCTGATGACCCCCCCCCTAGTTTTTCTCCCGATTCTTTTTCGCTTCAACTAGCCGCCGGCTAAAGAAACCGGTCGCTTTCATATTCAGGTTTTGAAGATATCAGCTTCGATCGTTCCTTTTTTTCCACTTTCTTTGCCACCTGTCTCATCCCCCTAGCAAAACTTTCCTTTTGCCTCATTTTAACATAAGGCCTCTCAGACAACCCAGCAATCATCCCCCTCCAAGTCCCCCCCCCTTTTGTTTCCACTTCGCAAGCTCGAGTTCGACCTGACTTTTTTTATACTGTAGATCTTTTAGGCTGCCTCATCATCTAAGGTTCCAATCTGCATTCACTACCCCTTCCGATTTTCAGCACCCCCTCTCTTCTTTTACGCTGACTCCCTTTTCTTTTCCAACTTTCCCCCCCTCTCTCTTTGACTTCAGCGTTGGAAAGTGATTGAAAGAGGAGTTGCTGCGTCCTCCCCACATCCCCGCTTCCCAATCATCCTTGGCTTCAAGTTTCTATTTTTCTCCTGTCCCCCTCTCCTCCTCTCCCCTCGAGATTGAGTCTGGAGCAGTTTCTGGGAGGGTGTTTAAATTGGAAGTGATTTCGATACCGGTCCTTTGGTCCCTTCCCTCCTTCTCTCCTATTCCCCTTTTCCATTTGCCGAACATCAAGGGTCCATATAGTCCTTCTGACACGATTCTGCGGAGGATCGGAGGCACCTCCAGCAAAGCTTTGACCTTTGATTTTTAAATTGTGCGGTGTCGCGGAAATTCCCCATGTTACGATGCTCCACCCGATACCGCTCTTTCGACCGGCTGTGAATTGATCCCCTTCTCGCATACTCTTAACCTCGTCCCTTGAAGGATGGACTCACGTATCAACCAGGATACTTTCCCCCTTTTGGAAATCACCTCAGGCCACCCCTTCCCCTTCACCAATGTTCTTTCCTTTTTTTTCTCCTTTTGGAGACCGAGTGTTGCTACCATTTGGCACCCACCCCCTTCCCCTGCACAATCGGAGCTTATAGCTACTACAGTTGACTCTCGCCGAAATTTAGCCGTCTTCCTTTCCATTGCCAACCTCCTTAATTGTGTTTCTTTCCCCCCTATTATAAGTGATCCTTCGAAAGAAGCTAAAGTGATCTTATTTCAATCTGACTTTTTTCCCCACTCCTCCCCTTCATCCGCCATTGAACGCGCTTCAGCAATCCTGGGTGATTAGGTGTCGAGTCTGATCACCACTGCTCTCTCTATTTCTCATCCTCTTTTGTTGTGTCTCTCTTTTCCGTTTCCCTTTATCATGCTAGACACCTATCAACTTCTACCGCCCCCCGGCCCGCCTTTCCTCTTTCCCCTCTGCTTTTCAATTTGATTGCGGACGTTCCGGATGAAAATTCGGCTTTACCCACGTGAGTTATGCTACGTCGAATTCCTAAGAAATTCCAGAAGTTGAATGTCCATCCTCCCTTCCTTAAAGTCTTATTACACGTAGAAAATCCCAAGATAGATGAGGCGACCCTGGCTTTGCGTGTAAAATCCTTGTCCCAGGATCGGCTTCCTACTTTCAAAACTCCTTTCCCCCCTTCTAACTATCCCTGAGGGATGTACCTTAGGTGATTAGATTCCTGACTTTATCAAGACTTTCGAGGCCACGGAAGGAGTAGAGATTATGCTAGCGAGCCCAATTAAAGAGCGTTCCTCAATATTTCGAGAGTTCGAGCATCGCCTGTTCCTCCGCTACCCACCCCCTTTACCCCCCCAGCTTGATGGATATACCTTTCCTCTCTCACGTTTTTTGGTTCTCCCGAACGGTATTGCCCGTGATGGGTCGGCTGAAACTGATCGCGAGTGGAGAGGCATTCCTTAGCCTTCGAATCCTCCTTCCCCACTGCACTCGCGACTCTCCCTTCTCCCTTCTCGACTTTATTTGGGTAGAATGGAGTTATCGACATGGAGGCCCAAGTCCTGCATTGGTTCCCCTTCTTTTGTTCCCCGGATCCTCCCCCACCCTCCCCTCATTCTCCCGTCGTGCCAACAACCCGTCCTGGTTCATCTTCGTATTCCTGGATTACCGGTGATTTTTCTTCCCCTTGAGACACCTTGCGACTATTGGCTTATCTTTCCACGGGTATGACGTTTTCAGAGAGCCCCTTTATGTCTTGCTTTCTCCTCCAACGATTCCCCCTCCCAATGATGAACAGCCTTCTAAGTGGTCTTCCCTCTCTTTCCGTTGGATCCCCCCCCACCCTCTTTGCTGGGATGCGAGGGCTGTCTCCCGCGCTTTTCTTTCGCACGTCGCCCCTACCGCCAGGGTTCTTTTTTTTCTTGGAATGCCCCCCCCTAAATATGAGGTGAAATCTTCGCCCTCCTGATACTCCTCCTTATTTGCCCCCTTCGGCCTTCCGGCTGCCGAGGCGAGGCGATCCCATCGGACGACGTACTTTCTGTCTCGGGAGACCGTTCCCAACAAGCGTCCTCCATCGTAAAGCTTTTTCCCCTTTTCCCCCCACTATTCAAAAGGTTAATGTCCATGCTCTTTTCCCCCCCCTATAGGCTTGAGCCAAATCTCCAGACTTTTGATAGGATTGGCTCCCTTCGATCCATTTTTCCCCCTTCTTTGAGAGTTTCCCCTCTGAAGAGATCCCCGCAAAGAATCCCTCCGCTCTCGCCTTTACCCTAGAGTTCTTATCTGTGCGCAAGACAGTGCCCAAATAGACTCCCTCTGATCGTCTTCTTTGTCGTCCTAACTGGTCAATCTTTCTTCGAGCCGTACTCCCTTGGTTTGCCTCTACTTTCTACCAGCATTGAGGGATGAAGTGAAGCTTTTTACCCGAGAACGAAGGAAATGTACGATGCTTCAACTTTCCTCTCAAATTCACCAAAGTCCCAGCGAGGGCTCCCTCCCATCCTTTTAGTTTTTACAAGTTCTGCTCATAAGGGAAAGTTTTGTCCGTAGACTCAACCTTTCGCGGGTTATCCTCTTACTCTCTTTTGGATGTCGAGACCCCAATCCGATGTACCCCTTTTTCATTTTTCTTCATTGGCGTCTGACTTCGTGAAGCTACGCATTCTCATCGTTTGGCCCATTATTCGGATCTGACGCAATGCCCCACTTGAATTTTTTTTTTTCCTCAGAATGTTCGGAGATTGTCTCCACCCAGCACCGTTCATACATTTTGTCAAGATTGTAAGTCTTGAATCCCTTTTTTCCCTAGAAAGGCTATTAGTCCCTGACTGTCCATAGTTTACTTTCCTTCCTGGATGTTCACCATACTTCTATAATGGGAGTAACCCCCCACCCCCCCCCACCCCCCCCCCCCCCCCCCCCCCCCCCCCCCCCCCCCCCCCCCCCCCCCCCCCCCCCCCACAACAACCCCACCCCCCCCCCCCGTCTAGGGCGACAAGTTTAAATGAAGTGGTCATTACGAAGCTGCGATTTTTTGTCCTCTCTCTCCCCCAGTTCTGTGCTTCCCCAAATACCTCCTTCATCCCTTATCATTTTTTCTCCCCTTGCGAATGTTTTTGAGACAGCACATGAGAATCATCTTCTTGGCGCCTGGCCTTCTCCCGTCACCGGCTGAGGCTTGACCGTAGCCCCTTCCCTTATTCCACCGGATAGCAGACAGCTTTTGCTCAAGATGAACTGGAGACGTTTTTCTCCCCGTTTTTTCTTCCCAAGCAGGGCCCCCTGCTTAAAACCACTCTCCCCCTCCTTTTGCCCCACTTTTTTACTTGCCCAGATTGTTCTCTTCTCTGTAGACTATCACACAACACCTTCTTCCTGGAGCCAAAATGGAGCTTTTTCCCCCAAACGGCTGTCTCTCCTTCCAATGAACGCGATTTTAGTCTAAATATCCGCTGTCGAAGGAACCAAAGGCTTCCCCCCTAGTAATGTGTACTGCCTTCCCCCCTTTTTTTCTCTGTTTGCCAGGAGGCGATGTCATCTCTTGTCTCTTTTGGTTGCTCTTTTCTGAACGGTTTCATCCGTAGCGCGTTGTTTTTTTTCTCTCTTGCGCCCTCTCACTACAATGTCCTCTCCTTTTTCTCGTCTTTTGAACTTAGATCAGAAAAAAAGGCCTTTCCACTAGGTCTTCCCCCCCCCTTTTTTGCCTTCCCCCGCCATTATTGTATGAGAAAACAATCGAGACGCTAGTCGTGCTGTTCATAAAGGAAGTAGCGGCCTGCTTTAGGTTTTCTTCTCATTTTGATTCGACCTTCTCTGCTCCCCCCTCTCCCTTTTGTCCTTTGTTTTTTAATAAAGTTAACTCCTTTTGGAGAGTGATACCCGCCGCGAGTCCGGTTCCAAGCACATCCGGTTTCCCCTTTTCAACCTTTCTACTGTGTGACCTTTTTCCTCTTACGCTCTTTTTTGTCCGTTTTATCCCAGAACACCAGGATACGTTAGTCCGATTTATCGCGCCCCTCTATCGACCCTTATCATCTCTCCCCTCACCAGCGTGTCTTCCTCCCTATTACATAGTCTTTTCCAGGTTCCCTGCTGATCTCTTCTGCTCCTTCAGGCTCCCCAACGAACCGGGCTAGTGGAGATTCCGGAAAGACCTTCCAATCTCCTAAGCACTTCCCCTGTTTCTCAAGAAGCACCGGTGAAAATTTTTACCCACAATTCCAGACCGATTTAATCATCTTCTTTGCCTTCCGATAGTGTAGGGCCTCATCATCGCAAGAAATTGCAGTAACTACCGCTCGATTCATCCCCATTCGATCCGGTCTTGGCTTCTCCTCGTCTGATTCTACATTATCAATTTCGCGCGCCGAAGAGAGTATTCCCCCCCCTTCCGCTTAAATGCCTTCTGATTCAACTCGTCTTCTGAACTTCCTCCCCACGCAATGCTTGCAACTGCCATTGTGTGCTTTATCTTAGAGCATGCCTACTCTCTCCTTCCTTTGCTCTCCAGTATTTGATCTGATCCGAGTTTTCTCCTCGTCCAGGCATTAAGATCGACGCATACCGTAAGCTCGAGGCTCGCCAGATACGCTTCCCCCCCCTCGTCAGAAACTACGCCGTTTAGTCCACTTAGACCCCCCCACCTTCGTTTCCTCTCGAGGACTTCCCCTCCTCAAGTCAAATGTCCTGCATGTGCGTTTGTTTTGTCCCCCAGGCACCTCCCCTCAATTACGGAAAGTTCTGCGTAAAGTTCTTCAGATCAGCGACCCGGAAGGGGTATGATGAGAATTCCCTGATGTGCTCCCCTTCACGTTTTCCCCCGGCGTCCCAGCCAGTTTCCCTGAACCATATTGTTTTCCCTTTTAGAAGACGGAATGATGACTTGTATCCCCCCCACTTCATTTTTTTTTGGGGGAACCACAATTTTGCCATCGCCTCCATCTTTTCCTTCTCGGTTTTATTCTTTTCCTCTTTTGAAAGATAAGCCGAATTTCGCCCCTGTTTTAGTTCGTTCTTCCATGTTTGCAGTGGGGTCTGAAGGTCGAATTTTCGACGTGGCTAGATCCAAGTGCGATCTCCCCGCTTTGAACGGTTTTCCCCCTCTCCTCACCTCCCCCCTTCCCCTCCAGAGAGTAGGCGCAGTTGATCTTTCCCTGTGGAGGAGTTAATTTTCGTCGATAATTTTCTCTCTCGTTTATCATCCCACATGTTGGGTTTTAGACTCCCTTGCAGGGATCAGACTCTCCCCCATTCCCCTGTCCCAGACGGATCATTGATCTTTCTTCCTTTTTTTTTCCCCCCCTCTTCCCCTCTTTCTAACCTTATCGATCAGTCCAGACTTTCGTCCTTGTTGCACCCCACTTCCAGGAAGTTGCACTGGTTCTCCGAACTGCAGGCGAAGTTTTTTCCCATACTTTCCCCCCATACTTGATCCCCGTAAGTCATTTGTTCAACCCTTTTCTCCAGGCTCGCTTCACATTTCCTTCTTAGTTGAAATTCTCCTGACTGAGGGATGCCATTTTGCGATCGGCACTGTTTGGGCCCTCCGCTTCTTTTCACATTTCCTGGGCCCGGTCCTTGGTCTATGCAGATCGCTTTTTTTAACTTTACTGAGAGTTTCTCATATTGGTTTTTTTCTAACCTTTTACGCCTTCCACCAAGCACATTTCAAAGAAACAGCTTTTACGATTGGCGGATTTCTATCCTCAGAGCTTTTCCCTCTGGTTTTTTCCTCCTTTTTCCCTCCGGGAATTTGCTTTATGGTTCTTCCCCCTCTTTAAAATCTCATTCTTTTTAAGGAGGAGTCCCATTTTTAGCGGGAGCCGCCCAGCACCATTCATTCTACGGCCTCTAACCTTACCTTCTTGCTCGCCGGCTCTCCTTTCTGGCCTCGCATCTCACTCCGAACCTGAACAAAGTGCATTTTGGCATTCTTTCTTTTGCTGAATTGAATCCCCTTCTTGTTTCCCCCTCGCCTGTCATTTGCCACAAGGTGTATAGTGCAATGGAAACTTTTACTTTTCCCTTCGCGTGACATCCCTCGCTTCCTCCTGCGGTGAGAATGCAGATCGACCTTTTGACCCCCTCCCCACCCTCTTTTGCTTCCCCAAGTTCGTAGGAGACCTTCTTCCAGCTCTTCACGCGATTGAGTTCTTTGCAGGGTTGTGAGGCTGAGCTTGATGCGGTTCGGCCTTGAGATGCTCTACTCTTTTCTTTTCCCACTCCTCCCCTCCTCCCTTTGGAGACGTGCTCCACTCATGGAATCTTTCCCCTGTTTTTGGGTCACTGATCTTAAGCATTGAATCTTAGGACCCCTCTTTGGCTGGAGCGGTTCTGATCGAGCGTTCTCTTGGCCCTCTACCGTCCCCTTATCCCTGGTGTTTTTTGCGCCCCCACTTTTTTCCCCCCCCACAGCTTTGGCAAGCGTGATTTCAAACTCCACGGACATTTTTTTAAGGATTACTGCCTTTCCCATCCTCGTCGACATTATCCCCTTCCAAGACCTATTTTCCTTTCCTTGGTTAACCGACCCTTACGGTGGGAGCATGAAACCCCTTTTCAGTATCTCCGCCCCTGCCTCCCTCCCCCTTAATCTCTTGACTCGGCCTCCCCCCTCCTCCTCCAGCTGAGATGCGTTTGAGGAACTGTAAATAAGGACCGTTCTCTTTCATTCTGTTTCCTTCTTCGCCCAACTCGTGGTCAACCTTGTGTCTTTTACTCTCCTTAATCCGCGTGTGCAGCCTCAGACTCAAGATATTTCGGCAGAGTCTCGCCCTCTTTTTTCCTTTTTCCCCCCCCCCCTCCCTCACGCCCAATGGAAGCCGCGTTTTACCCCCCCCCGCTCCTAGTCAGAATTCTTGGCTCTCGGGACAACCGGGCGTAAATCAGGCTCTTTTTGGCACGTGGTGTGCCCTTTTCGAACTTCACCATTGTTATAATTCGACTCCTCTCTCTGTTATGGATTTTGGCCCGTTTTTCCCTACCGCAGATACTTAAATTTGGAGTAAAGGGCTGGGTTTTTTTTCGAGGAGTCCCTATCTGATAATCCCTCCGTCCCTCCTCGGTAGAAAGGTTTCTTTTTGGAGGAAAGGTCACCAATCTACCCTTTATTCAGATTTCAAGAGATGAAAACTAACTTCGGCAAGTCATATGGAGGAATAGGCTTTATTCCCTCAGGACTCTCATCCCTGTTCATCTCTACGGTCTTATTTGTTCCCCCCCCTGTCCCCGGCGTTTCTCTCATTTGTTCTGTTTTCCCCTCATGAGGGAGTCAATTTTTCTATACGGAAGTATTTGCACCCCGTTTACATGAATCTTTACCTTGCTACTCTCATTTTTGAATTCCCCATCTTTCTATCCTCGTTGTTCTGTTTCTCTGCACAAACCGCATTGACGAAATCTTAATACACGTTTTTAACTCCTTCCGCTTCTCTTTAGAATCCCAATGAGCTCGGATTGCCTTTTTTTGTTCTTCAATGATTACAGATTCCCCCTAGGGGTCTTTTCACTCGAGCCTGCCCGCTCTGACCTTTGAACCCGTAGTTAGAAAAAGCCTTTTACCTGCTTAACTTTACCCTCCTTTCCCGTTTCTACGTAGATCTCCTTTTTGTTTTGAATTCCCAGGGATCGACTTTTTCATTTTTTCCTCATCCCTTTTTAGCCCCTACTTTCGGGATGCTTCAGGATCTTTTCTTCCCCACGTTCACCCCCAAACTTATTACAGTCCCATGAGCTGGGATTTCCCCCCCCCCCTCTGAGTCTACAGTTCCCCCACGGCACTACCCCAGGTCGTCGAAATCAAACAGATAGATTCGTTTCGTGCGACTTCCCCCACCTTTTTTCCTTATGACGCCTATTTTTTCCTGCCAATTTACAGACTCACTTCCTTGCTTATTTTGTGATTCTTCCAACGCACAGTGTTCATCCTCGGTATTCCCTTCCCGCGTGTTCCCTGCGCCTTCCGCCCGGCGTTACTCTCTGCTCTTCCCAATAGCTCTTTTGACGGATGAATGAATTTTTAAGTTACTATCCAACAGATTTCCCACTTTCTCCCGCTTACCTACTAGTTTCGGATTCCGGATTCCTTCTTTTTCCCCCCCCTGTGACGAACCCTCCATCGAAAAGAGGACATCTTCGCGTGTTTAATAAATGCTTTAGCGGTCTGCTTATTCTCCCCTTTTCGTTGGCTGCAGTTTTCATCTAGGATACGGAATCCGTGCTCCACCTCGTCGAAGCCCCAGGCATGTCCCCCCGGTCAAGTCCCAGCATCGGTCTGGAGATTTATTCGCGGGGCAATTGTTCCCGGTGTCCAAATGCCTCATCGGACCGGGTTTATTTAGCTGTTTTTTCCCCTCAAGCGACCGCTTCGCGTCTTTTTTTCCCCGGTGGGTCACTCAGCACCCTTATACGTTCGTCTCTTCTGCGCATTCCTCCGACGAGTCCATCCAGACTGTCAACTAACTTTTTTGTGTCTCTATTTTCAGTACTTCTTCAGTCTTTCCCTTCTTCGTTTCCATTGTTACGTCTATCTATCTATTCCACTCCGATAGCAAGCCCGGGTTTTCGTCGGTTGCGTCCCTTCCCCCCTATATCAGTCCTCAGAGTCTCATCATACCCTCCTAAGTTCAGATAAACGTGAACAATTTGTGCCACCACTTCGCCGCTAGTGACTCCCAGTCTACCAGCTTACTTTTAATCTGATCGTAGTGTCTCCTTTCTCCATTCATTGTTTCTACCCATTACATACCCGTCGATTAACCAACCAGTGCTCTTCTTTTGCGTATTAACTTTCGAATGTCTCCCCGTTTGCTTCCCCCTTCCTCCTGAGACACCAATTTTTTTTTGCACTGAGTCCTTCCCCTTTCCTTCGTTCCAGTCTACCCCAACCAGCCAGCTTACATAGCCTTTTGTTGATAGGAAGGGTCCCTGCTCTTTTTCGCCCATGCGCCTCTCACTAGCTCTAGCGTGTCGATCGATTTTTTATCTCGCGTTCTTCTTTTTCCTGTCTTATAAGCGAATGCCGAGCCGGCCGATCCGATTTAATTTCCCGAACCCGTGTTTTTCCCTCGTCCCTTTGCACACGAGTTGACCCCTTAGGTTTCGTTTCCTCCTCCCCTCCCCTTGTTTGCTTCATTGTGCGGGGGTCGCGGAAAGGACCCTTCCCGTGCCCTTTTCTCACCTTCCTCCATCTGTTAGCACTTACTTTACTTTTTCGGAGTTCCCTCTCTCTCCCCTCGTCCCTCATGATTACAAAAAGATCGCGAAAATCCCCGATTCCTCCCTCTTTCCCTTTACCCCTTCTTTTTTTCTTCGGTCGACTCCTGTTACTGCTAGAAGTCGATTTTTCGCCCCTGTAGAAACCAATTTCCTTCCCCCTCCTCATCTCGGTTTCTTCGCTCATCCTATTGAAATGACCGCGTACCTTTCCTCCCTGCAGGTTCCGTCTTTGACACGTAATGGAAGGTTTTTCTGCACTCACGTCCCTTCTAAATTTTTCTTAGTCCAGTTTGCAGCTCCACTTGATAGGACCCAGCTTTCTCTCTTTTTTTCAATCCCGTCAATCAACCTTTACGCGCGGAAGCGCTTATTTTAAAAGGGGAGGAGTATGTGTAGATTTGTCCCCCTGCCCGG
>Ga0179593_1608681_pt1 | contig 11069 bp, 17 predicted proteins | sample CZODoug2_1_08_16_FD_185931 | JGI IMG/M metagenome (GOLD analysis project Ga0179593, IMG submission 185931) | Vadose zone soil fungal communities from Angelo Coast Range Reserve, California, USA - CZODoug2_1_08_16fungal (PacBio error correction) | ecosystem: Environmental > Terrestrial > Soil >... | reverse complement strand
GACTGATTTCGATAGGTCATATCATTTCTTTTCTCCTTCACCCTTTTATCAAGGCGCGCTTTTTTTTTTCTCCAAGCATACTTTCTGAAACTTCCCGCTCTCCCCCAGAAGCATCAGAGAGACCTTGGATCGAGGAAGGAACAATTTGTATGCTCGCGAGCACTTTATTTTCGGATCACTTTTTCTGTCACCAGAGCCTCCCTTCCATGCGATTTTCATGCCTGCTGGTTCCGGGCGCCCCCGCGCGAGACGACTCGTTTCCAAATCCTTGACCACTTGTGTACTGGACACCTAGGAGACCCTTGTCTCTGCCGTCGCCGAGTCCAGGACCAGGAAAGCCAGCATTTTGGTACCTTTCTGCTTGATAGATCATCATTCGCCCTGTCGCGAGGGCTCTTCCTTCTTCGTTTACTCGCGCGCCCTCTTCGCGAAGGCCTCCAGCATATCGTGAGTTTCGCTTTTTCCCCATGCCCTAACGAGCCTTTCCAAGGCAAGCCCAAGCAAATTTCCCCGTAATTGGAAAACGCTTTTTTTGCTCACGACGAAGATCTTTAACACTCATTTTTTTTTTGCCCTTCCACTCGTCCGATTTGGTTATTAGCACCTTAGTTGTTGCGGCCTCCCTGCTCGATGATGATTTCTTGTGTGTTTGAACGTCCCCCCTCCTAGAAGCGGTCATTTCGCGTATGTTAACACTCCCCCAGAAGAAAATTTAAAAATATTTTTTAGGTTGCCGTTCTTACTGAGCCCAAAGCCGCGTTTGCCCCACAAAGCCCGTTTAATGATCTCCTGCTCGGGGGATAGCGTTCCCTCTTGTCGACATCGTGCCCTTTTTGTGATTACTTTTGACTTTTTTTTAGATGCTCCCACTCAACTCGAAAAGTGCGGTGAACATTGATAGTAACGAGCTCTTTTTTCTTTCCGTCGCGCCCCCAATCCTTTATGCCCCCCTCTTTTCGTGAGTTTCCCCCATTTCGCCTAAGAACAATCCCCCCCTTTCTAAGAGGCGGATCTCCGCTACATGTCTTCCCTTACCCGCTAACCCGTGCGATTGTTTCTGTTCTTATCAGGGAAGAGTTTCGGGCCCTTCAAAGGATAGGAAACCTAAACAAACTCATCCCCCGTAATAGATTCTTTCTCCGAGATTGATAACAAATAAGGATCCCCCTTGAGTTTTGACCCCGCAGAAAGTCTCCTGTCTCCTGAACAATCCTTTCGAACCAAAATTAGCCAATTTTCTCAGCGCGACTACCACACCCTTTCTTTTTGCGCTCGCGACTTCCGGCTTTTTTCTCGCGAATCTCCCTAGCGAGCGCTACAGATTGGCGTCTTACCCTCCTTACAGAATCGTTGCTCCACAGTCCAAGATTCGTTCCCTTTCCGGCACCAGATTATCGTCTCAAGACCCGGTTTCCCCGCTTTTTTCCCGTGTAGGCGTGTTTTCCTCGCCCCCTTTCCCGTCCTTGCTTCAAACGTCACTCCTCTTTGAGCTTGACCCAAACGTAAATCCTTCCCCACACCGTTTTGATGCGGACCCCTACAATCTCCCTTTGAATAAATTTCGCTTCCTCCTCCTCTAACAGGTGTAACTCTCTTTTTATGCTTGTCAAGCCCTGGGCCGCCGATGGAAGCACTCTTTCTTTAATAACCCCCCTTTCCCTTTTCCCGTCCGATTTGGTTCTTTCTCTTCACTTAACGCAAGATCTTAAGATGATGTTGCCCCCCCAGTTTGTTTCCCCACCCCCTAACCCGTGCCCCGAGGTCGGTCCCTTCCTCTTATCTTGCGCGATGCTATCAGATGTTCACCCCCTTTTTTCCTTTTTTTTTCCCTCCCAAATCGTCCCTTTTCCCTCATCCTTTCACGGCAAAGATTCTGGGGTCCGATTCGGTCCTCGTTCAGGGATTTTATCCTCCCCTCTTTACCTTTTTTTTTTGTTGATCTAGCCCGGCTGAAGTTTTGCCGCTTTCCCTTTTTTCTTCACTCATAGAGGTTATCCCCAGGAGTATTCGTTTTTTCTCTCCGGATTAGTTCGACTGGGCAAAAGAGACCCCCCTTTTGAACATTCGCACGCGGACCCCCCTCCTGCCCTTTCGGTCATCATTTTTTTTTTTCCCGGAGCTCTCGTTCGCTTTCCTCCCTCGAAAAATTTAAGACGACGAACCATTTCGGGCGGACGTTCGTTCCTCCCAAATCCCTTTGCATCCGTTTTGCCGCGCCCCTGGCTTTGGGTGCAGCGTTTTCCTCGGGCCCAAAAATTTTCACGATCAGGAGGGACACCTGTCTTTCTTCCGCGGCAGTGCCCTCAGGCTCCCTGGTATTTTTCCGCTGCTTCGACCGGCCACACACGGTATGTCGCATCCATCCAATGATTTACGTTTCAAGCCCCCTCAGGCTTTTTCCTTCTGCCCCTGACGAGCGGAAAATGAAGGGTCTCTTGCTCGTTTGGCCCCCTACCCCCCAACGGGTAGTTCCCCCGTTTGCTCGATTACATTACTCCAAGACTCTTGTTCCCTTTTTGACGTTTTCCGGTTAGTTCTGTTAATTGCCTCGCAATATTCCGAATCTCCCCTTTACTTCAGCTTTTTCGTCTCTCTCCCACTGCAGATACGGACCCGCGGCCCAGGTTTTTTAAATGTTTTGTCTCTTTTCGGAGCGCTTTTTGCCCCTTTGGCTAACGGCTTTGGTCCGTTTTCTCGACTGTTTCCCCCTTTTCAAGAAGTCTCCTTTTTTTTGGAGTATTCAAGTTTTTTTCGCCATCCGATTATTTCTTTTCTTTCTGCCTGTGCTTTCGCACGCGGACGTCCAAATCGCATTTTGTATGAAGGTCCCTGTCTATCCTTTGATCGGGATGGGATGGCGATTCGAAATCATCTAACTTGTTTTTCCTTTTTCTTCTAACACCTCGCCGAAAATAGATATCTCCGCCCCAGAGATCTTTTCCCCGGCCAAGTCTCTCCTCTGGCTCCTCCCCCAACAGAACTCCTATCTTCAAAAGCACTCCTCTCTTCTTACGATCCCCGAGGTGTCCTTATTTTTGAACCGTGTACTTTTTGTGGTTGTCCCCAACCTGCTTTTGCTTCCAGAGACCCGCCGACCCTTCCCCTCTTTCTAGTTGAAAAGCGCTCTCGTCTTCCCTTATCTTTCCTTACCCCCAACGTGAAGCGTCATTTTCCCTTTCCGTACGCTTAAACGACTCTAGATCTTGTTCTCTTTTCATAATCTTCCTCAATTCTTTCATTCCCCCCCTCCAATAGGAAAACGCTCTCTGTTTACGCAGGAAGATGGCTGGGTCTTTTGACTTCCTTCTGCCACATGCCTTTGAAGAAAGTTTTCTTCGGTGCTTCAAGGCAAAGATCCCTCCTCAAGATAGCGGTTTCTCCCTACCTTTCTCAAGATTTCCTTCATCCTCTCCGTAAAATAATTTTTCGCAGATCCCCGTGTTCTCCTTTCCCCCTCCGAGCTCTCCATTCTTGAGGGAAGCCACCTTGATAAGTCTCGATGGAATAGAGCTTCTTTCTTTCTACATCTTAAAAAGGGACCCTCCGGTCCCACTCATGTCCCCTGGATTTAGTCTCTCCTTGGAGCAGGCCAAAACAAGATTGATTTAGACTCCCAATTTGATATTGCCCTAACACTGAATGACCATAGATCTTTAGAGAGAATGACCTTCTCAAGGAGAAGGCCCTCCCTTTAGTGTTGGGTTTTTTTCTCTCCTCTTTCTCCTATCTCATAGCTACGTTCCTGGCTCGTTGGCCCCGCATCCGCATTGATACAATTGTGGCTTTTCCTCCGTCTTTCTCCGACTCCCATTTTAGTAAGAATAATTCCTTCCTCCTCCTAAGTTTTTCCTATGAGCTGACGAAAATCCTTTCGCTCGTCATATAATTCTCACTTCGACTCGTTGTTTATCCACTCCGCATTTCCCCTTCGCGATGACACTTCAGACGAGCATACCCTCTTCTCGATGTGTCTCCCCCTCCATTTGCAAGCGCGCTTGAGATCAATCGCTTTTTCTTTTCCCCTCAAGAGCAATTGGCATCTGCCACGAGCATTCGTCCTTTTTGGGCCTGCGTCCAAGCTTTTTCCCTTCCCCCACGCCCTTTTATTCGTTTTAAGACCGTGGATTTTTGCGTTAGCGCGAGCGCGAGTCCCTTTTTTCTCTCAAGAAAATTTCCCCCCCACTTTCCGCTGATCGATCACTCTTAAGCGAATTCGTGACCTTTTTAGCGTCCCTTATCAGGGAAGGCCTTCTGCTAGATAGAGCCTCCTTACATTGTGCGATACTACGACTTTCTTTGAGTGTGGTCTTCCCCATACCCTTCGTAGATAAAAGTCCTTTTCCTCCCTTTAGTCACCTGAAAACTCGTTTCTTCCCGACCTTCCCCTGAAGAGTCTAGAATATCCCCAGCACTGTCTAGTTTCTCCAATCACCTTTTGCGATTTGTACAATTTTCTCGACATTTTTTTTTTCTTCGCATCTGGCCGTCCTGTGTCGCTCTGTGGAACTTTCTAAGACAGCTTTCCCCCCTTTTGGACCCCCCATAGCCCGACAACTTCACCTTACTTCAACTTCCTTTTTGTTTCTTATATTTCTCCCCCCCTCCGGTTTCACAACCCCTGCTTCTACTCGCATTTTTTTGCACGACGGCGTCTTTCCTCCACTTTGAAGTTTAGGGGGAGAAGGGTTCTATAGTGTTCCCCATCCGATAGATGAGACAGGCAAACCAAGTTCTGTGACCCCTTTGATTCCCACCGAGCAGAGCGTCTTGCTTTCCAAACTTTGATCCCCCCCAAGCCTTGACTGCTCTTTTTCCCCCCCCTTTGGTCCTTAAAATGCCTCGCCACGTTTCGAGATGTTTACCTACCTGAAGACCCATCTTTCCCCTTGAAGTCCGCTTTCCTCTCCCCCCTGCGTGCCCCCCCCGGTACTACTTAAAGAAATTCCCCCTCCCCCCCGCAGAAGAATCTTTCCTTTCTCATAACTTTTCTGCGCGACCAATGCCTTTGCACCCCCCAATGGGAAAACAGCGCTCAGCCGCGTCCTTCTCTCCATAAAAAATTTCCCCCCCCTTTTTTTTGTCCGGGTTTCTTTCCGACTCGGAGTCCTCTTATATAGATTCGCCTTTCACCTAGAGCAGCCTCCCATGGGTTGAGACTAATAGAAAGAGAAACTTAAAGCTCCAAAGGCCCACCTTTTCTGTCCCTGCGATATCTAGAGCGCCTTACTCTGTTTCCCGTTCCCGGGTAGCTCCCCCCCCGAGCCCTTACCCTTCATTGATGCCCCCCTTCCCCCCTCCCCTCTTTGATCTTCCCTCCTTGATACTCGTACCCAGTTTGTTTTCTTAGTTCTTATCCAAAAATATTCCAGGTGACCTTCTCTTCTGGCCTGAAGTTTAACTTTCTCGTTGAGCCTTCTGTGATGGATTTTCATCATTGGCCGCGATTGAATCCTGAAACTTTCCGGTCGCCCCCACCCCCCGTCGGAGTTTTCCCTGTATTAGTCTTTGCCTAACGTCCTGCCCGATATGCGAGGCTGATTTCGAGTAAAGAACTCTCACTACAAAGAGATTTTGCTCTTCAATGACTTGATTGTAGACGTCTTATGAGTAGACGTTTGAAAACCACGTTTTCATCAAATCCGGGAGCGCGCCCTTCCTCATCCGGTCCCGGCCCAGCTCTTCGGTAAGCGTCTCCCTTCATCGGATCTATATCTTTTCCCCCCCTTTTTTTTTTTCCGAGACTCACGTTCTTACGAGGAAAGAATCCTGGTTCCCTATGAATAGTATGGGCAGGATATTCCCCGTCCTTCCCCCTTATTCTTTCTATTGCCCTTCTTTTTTTTCCCCCCCCCTCTCGCCTTCATAAGGAATCGCGCCCCTTACCGGGACGCGACCTTTTTTTTTTGCGCTTCGGTCTCCCCCTTTTGACTTCGGCTCGGGCGGTGCCTTGCGGCACCCCCCCAATAGTGCGCGACGCCTTTTTTCCTTATCGACCGTTTTTCCCCTCTTTTCCCCCCAAATATGGTCACCTCACGATCCGCTCCCTTTCCCTTTGTCATGCCTTTCCCCGCAGGATACGGATTTCTTTTTTATTCATGCGTTCTTTTTTTTCTAATGATACATCCCCTTGCTTTTTTTGGGGTCCCAAGCTCAAATCCTTTTTTTAGGCTCGCTCCCTCCTTCCTTGGATCCTTTTCTCTACACCCATTTGGCAACCGCTTTCGTTAAGACGATTCCTCCATGCAGTCTTCCCCCTTACCCCACTCTTGGCTCGCAGCCGTTTGCCTTTTTAATGCTCAATTATGTTCGCCAGCGCGGTGTTTTTCGTCCTTCGATCCCGTTAGGAGAGACAACGCGGCCCAATCATCCCAAAAGTCTTAGTCGAGATTTTTCCTTCTAGCGATTAGGCTTTTTTTTCCCCTTGTTCTATCGCCCCGCTTCTCACGCTTCTCGGTTTCAAGATCCCCCGTGATATGAGTGTTTACTCCTATCTCCTTTCCACCGGGTTTATTATGGCCGTTCCCTCGCATTTTCCCACGAATGCCAGCTTTCAGGTATTTTCCGATCACTTTGAGAAACGTGCTTCTTCTTTTTCTTTTGCGTCTTAGCCTAACGCTCCCTTTTTTTCTGCAGATTTTCCCAAGTAAACTTTTTTTCCCCTGACTGCACCTCGCTCCCTTCACGCTTTTCAAGTTTAGTATTTTTTTTCGGCCCTTCCAAGATCGACACCTTTCTCCCTTCCTCCCTCGCCAAATTTTCTCTTTCCCCCGGCTTCAGTCGATTGTGGTTGGCACCAACAGGCTTTTGTCCGAGAACCCTGAACGAGATTCTGGCCTTTTCTTCCCCCCTCCTTTTTTCAGACGCCCCCCCCTTTCTCTTCCCTCCACAAAAGATCGCCTTTCTCCCCCCCCTCTATCAGGCGATGGCCTCCCCAAATTCCGGTTCTTCCTTTGTTTCTTCGCGGCAAAGACATTTGGTCATGAGACTTTTCTTCTTCCCTTTCTCCCAAAAGCTTTCCCCTTCCCCCCTTCTTTTTTCCTCTATGTAGGGCATGGTCTCTCCCTAAATAACGTCGCCCTTCAGACGTAGATAGATCCTCCCCCCCGAGAAGCCTCCCCTCGTTTTTTTGACTACCCCCTTTGTAAGATGATACGCCGTGCGCCAAAGTTGGGGCCTTTTTTTTCTTTTTTCTGTGCTCTTTTTTTCCTCTTTTTTCGCGTACCTTGCTTCTAGCCTTACACCCCTTTTTTTCAAAAGGATTTCGTATCGCGCCCCTCCCCCCTTTCCAAAAACCTTTTCCCTTTTTTTTTACTCCCATCCGACAATCGATTTATCCCCCTTCTCTTTAGCGTCCCCAAGGCGAAGTCCTTTTTTTATCTCGGTCTGCTTTTTCTCTTCCCTGGCTTCGTGTTATAACTTTCCCACCGTCATCGCGAATTCCTTTGAGGAACAGAAATGATATGAACCCTCCCCTTTTTTTTTTTCCGTCAGATCATCTCCCTGTTTTTAGAGTAGCTTCTTTGAGATCGATTAATATAATTCGTTCTCCCCTTCACAATGTCTCAATGCGCTTTTGATCAACGAAGACAGGAACCTTTTCTCTTCCTTATCCTCAGCGCGATTTTTTCCCTCTTCGCCCTTCTTATCATGCGCGCGAAAGAGCGAGTTCCAATCCCTGATTGTCCCTTCAAGAGAAATTGACTTTCCCTCCCGTAGCCCTTTTTCCTTCTTGGTGTCCAAGTTTCTCCGAATCAAGATTCCCCCTTTTTCGTTGACCGTAGTGTACCTCCTGGAGACAGATTCTTTCCTTCCTTCTCGTCTCTTTCTTTTTGAGCCTCTCAGAGGTGGATCCACCCTTCGCTCCCCTGTGATCCCAGCCGAATAGAACCCCTTTTAGAGCTTTTCCTACGCGCCTCTCTAGAGAGACGCTAAGTTTCTTTCTATCCTCCTGAGCAGCGTTATCCTCCCCTACTCCTCCTCACCGGTAAGACAATTTCGCTTTTCCCCATTAAAACGTTTTACGCCGACGATCTCCCTGACCAAGACTTCCTTTTTCCTTACTATTCCTTAGCACCCGGAACTCCTTTTCCTCTGATCTCCCCCTTTGCGAATCTTTTTTTTTTTTTCCTTCTCTCGATTCTCTTACCCGGCGTCCCCCAGTATGAAAATCCTCCCTCTACCACTTCCTTTCCTTCCCACATATCGAAGGTTGTCTTTTTTTTTCTCCTTCGCGCCCCCCTCTTTTCCCCCCCTCTCTAAGCAGGTTGGTTGCTCGTCCTTTTTTTTGGAGAATGTGTCGATCTTTTTTTTTTTTTTTTTTTTTTTTTCATTTCTTCGATGAGACAAGGCCCCCTTACCCCGGACGGTTTTCCCTGAGTGGCTAGTAACCTTTTCTTTCTCGATTGCATTTCCTCCGTCTTTTTCCCCCAAGCTTAAAAAAAAAGTGAGTTTTATTCAATCCCCCTTTCCCCAGCCAATCCGATTCCCTTCTTTCCGATGGCGTCCCTTTGCCCCTCTGCTGAGTTAGGACTCCTCTCATGCAGGCCACCCCAAACCACCGTGGTAATTTCCAAAGTGAATACCCTCTCTCAAAGCTCCTATTCTGCCCCCCCCCCCCCTGCGACCCCCTTCCTCAACCCCCCTTTAAAAAAGCAAGGGCCTTTCCCCTCTACTAAAACCCTTTCTCCCCCCCTCTGGCTTTCGCCCTGCTCCTCTATAGATCGCGCGTCCTTCTTTCGAACAGATTTTTTTTTTCTTGAACACTAATGACCCTCCTGGCCCAGCTTTCCAAGAGTCGTTATTTTTACTGTTACCCCTCTAAAAGGAGTAAAGACTTTTTCTACGGTTTGTTCATTCTTCCCGCAGCGCTCTAGAGAATGCTCACTCTTGAGCTTGCCCCCCCCCCTCATCATTGATGGATCATTCGACTCTTATGTCGAATTCATCTCCCCCTCTTACGGTTATCCCCCTCCGACGATAACGGTGTCCCCTTTGATCGTGAAGATTTTATTTTGCTAAAAGAATTTTTGGCTTCTCCCCCCCTCTTGCCCCCTCCCGTTCTTCCCATTTTTTTTTTGTCATTAGTCTTTGACGACCTCCCCTTTCTGCGGCCCCTTGATGTTGAAAACCTTTTACCGAATTCCACGATTTGTTCTGCTCTTAGATTGAGACGATTACCTTCCTCTCTGTTCAACCCTTTCCCCCTTTTGCCCAATCTCCCTCGAGCGAAAGAATAATCACTTCCCTTCCCCTCTTCATTGAGGTCCCCCCCCCTTGTCAGGTTCCTTATCTATCTCTCCCCTTTTGCCTGGACCCGAGGAAAGATCATCTTCCTCGTCTTTCTTTTCTTTCTTTCTTCGGTCGCGCTCCCGATCTTCCAAGGACACACACCTCTTTCCTCGACGCTTCCAAGCAGGAATTCCGGTTTCCTCGAAGGCTCCCTTTTTGCGCTTAGGTAACGCGAAACTCCTCTGAATGCCGCCGCAATTACGTCTTCACTTTTCTCTTTCCCTCGAAGCCGGTTGTGGTCCCCCCACCCTTTTTCCCCTTCTTTGCATCCTTTTATCGAGGCCAAAAAATTTGTGTACTTTAAACCCTATCTTGGAGAGTAATGACTTTTCCTTTCACCGCCTTCTCTTCTTGAGGATGATGAGACGCCCACAACACTTTCCATGATCAACCCCCTTTCCCAGCTCAAATGGGTCCCGAGCTTTTTTTCCTCCTTCTTGTTTGAGAAAAAGCCCCAAATCTTTGGTATTCCCCCCTTTTTGCTAGATAATCTGGTCGCTCCCCCGAAAGTTTTCCTTCTCGACTGTTGCTCTTGTCTTTTTTTTTTTTTCAAATATAGCAAATCGTCTTCTCTCTTTGAAGCTTCTATTCCTCCGTAACTCCGCAGTCGGAGAGCCCCCCCTTCAAAAGGTTTTGGTCGCAACTGTTCTATTACTCGTGGATTTTTGTTTGCCCCCGGAGTGGTTCTCTTTCTCTAGAAGTTTATAGGATTTAAAGAATCTGCGTTTGTTGCTGCGGATTCACGCTTTTATCCACCCCGTTTTTTTTTTCATGCGAAGGATTAGAACACCCCCCCCCACTAGAATTTTACCTATTGTTTGTCTTCGGTATTTGTTCCCCCTTTAACCGCTGGTGATTAGAGACCCTTTTTTCTTCTCAGAGGCTTGGTTCTCCTCCCAGACTCGCTCTAGTTTCCCTTTTTTTTTTTTCCCTGAAAAGTGTAGAGTTTTTTTTTTTTCTACAACAACCTCTAGATCAAAAATTAGAAAAAGCCTTTTACGATAAACGGCGTTGCCACCCCTCCCCCCAGTCCGAACGCCTCTCATTTTTTACCCTGCTTTGGAGAGAACCCCTCGCCAGCACCCTTTCCTTCTATGTGAACAGCGATTTCGGAGATTATTTTCAGCCTTCTCGGCCGTGCCCTTCCCAAAAGATTAGAAGCAGGTCCCCCCCCTATGGCCGACCCCTCTTTAGAGATAAAAGAAGGCCTCGAGAGTTGAAGCCCGGACCCCTCCCCTTCGGGGCTGGGTATGAGGAGATCCCCTCCCCCCGGTCGTCTTCCTCAACCCTCCTTTGCCAGTTGACGAAATGGCTTCGCTCTGTTAGGGCAGGCCCCCCCTAAGCCTCAATTCTTTTTTCTCTCCTGGCATTAGCAGTTTTCCGCTCAGATTCACGACTCCCTTCCACTCGATCGATCTTCCTGCGCGAAGATTCCGCCCTTTTTGTTTTGATCCCCCTCTGCTCAGTTTCTTTTCTCTTTCTTCTTTTTGGACTCGCGCGTCGAAGCCCCCGTACTCCACGGGCTTTCGCTTCCACTCCCCTCGCTTTTGGCCTTTTTTCGCTTGGCGCCAGGACAAACCGCCGGCTTTCGCATGACTTGCCCGCTTCTTTGATCGACAATAGGATTGATTTCGCGCGACTTCCCTCCTCGAAGGATAGATAAGCGTTTCGGCTTCTCTTCTCGCCGCTCTTTCTTCGTTGGATAACGGACACTTTCATATTGATCAATGTGTGGCTTTTTTTTTTCAACCTTAACTCTTACTTGTTTTTATTTATTTTCA
>Ga0179593_1539047_pt1 | contig 11069 bp, 24 predicted proteins | sample CZODoug2_1_08_16_FD_185931 | JGI IMG/M metagenome (GOLD analysis project Ga0179593, IMG submission 185931) | Vadose zone soil fungal communities from Angelo Coast Range Reserve, California, USA - CZODoug2_1_08_16fungal (PacBio error correction) | ecosystem: Environmental > Terrestrial > Soil >... | reverse complement strand
CCCCCCTTTCCTTTTGTGGACCAACGCCAATCCTTCCCCTGAAGCTAACCCCTTACCCTCCCCTTTCCCCCTTGTTTTTTTTTTTTCACGAGTCAGCCTTCTTCTCTTTTTTTTCTTTGATGATTCATGCATTTCCCGACGCCTTCTCTTGAGTCGGATGATACTGATCCACAGTTCCTCCCCTCGCATTTGACCCTACTATTTTTTTCCTCTCATCCTTTTTCCCTTTTTTCCCCCAATAGTAATTTTGGAGGACCTTTCTCCCTCCCCCCGAGGTAGGCAAACCGAAAGTGTGCTTTATCCTTTCCTTGTTTTGTATTTTCGCACGGTTTCTTTTTTTTTTTTAGCCATCCCCCTTTCTTTCCAAGGGCCCTCCCTCTTTCCCCCTTTTGCGCACCCCACCCCCCTCCCTTCTTTCCCAAGGACCTTCAGCGCTCTAAAAGACACCACACCCACAAACCCACTTCCTTTCTTTTTAATTTCTCTTTTTTCCTTTTGTCTCCCTTTGTTTGGCCCTCTTTCCCTTGGAGGTAAAGGTATTCACCTGTTTTTCCCGCCACCCCCTCCTCCCCCTTCTTTTTCTTCTCCTCTTTCCCCCCCTGGGAAACCTTTTTCCTTGAAAACTTCCAATCTCGCACCCCTTTTCTGATGACTGCTTTATTAGGCTGGCTTCTTCGCTTCTTTTAGTCTTCTTTGTTTTTTTTTTCCCCCCCGTTTGAGTCCCCATTTGTTGTTTTCGGCCTTTTTTCCAAGTGGTTAGTGGTGTTTTCCCCCGTTCCGGGCCTTCAAAGTTGGAGGTTTCCCTGTGATCATCGTTTGATTTTCTACCTTTTTTGGTTCTCTTCTTTACCTCCTGGTCCCCCTTTCTTCGTGTCGATTATTGTATTTTTTTGACTCGGTCGTTTTCATCTCATTTTTCTCCCCTTCCCTTCTCTCCCCCGGACTTTCCTTTTTTCACAGTCACGTTCTTTCCCAAAGCTCTTTCTTTCCCCCGAGACGGTTTTTTTTTTTTGCCTCATAGGTCATTTTTTTTCTCTTTATTTCCTTGAAGGCATGGTCTTTGAGGTGCCCCTCCTCTCCCTTCCTGCTCGACACTTTAATTTATTGATATCCGTTTTTCCCTCTTCTCCTGACTTCTGTCTTTTTTTTTTTTTTTTTTTCTTTTCCTTGCCCGGATTCCCTTTTTTTGATTTTTGGATTTTTCCCCAAGACGTTTTCCAAATCCTTCACTTTTTTCCCGTTCCCCTTGTTGTAAATCACTTTTTTTCGTCCTATGCCCCCCCCCTTCATTTTTCGTTTTCCCCCCCCCACTTTTCCCTCCTGAAAAGATTTATGATTTGGGGAAGGGTTGAGGGTCAATTAATTGCCCAAAGTGAGGTTTCCTCCTTTATTTTCTTTCCTTTAAATGATCAAGGGGGGTCTCCCCCGAGTTGGTTCCTTGTCTTTTTTTCAGGTTCCCCCTTTTCTTTCCCCCCCCCCCCATGTGACTACCTTCTTTCTGCTTTGGCCTTCAAGAAACGCTTTTACTTTCAATGCTATTTTACTTTGCGTAAGATTGTCACACCCCCCCCACCTACCCCCCTTCCCCCCCCTCCTCCTTCTTTGGATTCTGTTTATAGATTGACTCCCCTTGCACCCTGTCATAAGAGTCAGGATCCCCTTCCGAGTTGTTCCTCCCCGTTCCCAGGCCCCCCCCTGGTCCCTCTTTTTTTTCCATCCCTTTCCCCCTCGATTTTTTAAATCGCTTGAAAAACCTTTCCCCCCGACTTTTTCCCTTTCATTGGCATTTTTTTCCCCCTTTTCTCTTCTTCCTCCTTTTTTTGCCTACTTCAATGCGGAACAGAAAAATGAGGCCCCGGATTCGCCCCCCCTTCCTTCAAAATCTTTCCCTTTTTTTTCTTTCCCCTTTCTATAAGCTCGCTCCCCCTTTCTTCGTTTTTGATAGGACACCCTTTTCAAGGTGAGTTGACTTTTGTTCCGAGAACCCCCACCCCCCCTTGTTTTTTCTTTATCCTTCCTATACCAACTTCGCGATATTGCTTCCCCCCCTCTCATTTCCCCGTTTGAAAATCCCAGTGGGCACTTTTGCTCTTTCTATTTTCTCCCCTGGGCTTTGTCTTTCCCCTCTTTTTTTTTTTGATCCCACCTTTCCCATTTGTACGTTTTTTCCCTCCCACTCCCAAGATGAAGTAAGCATGCGCCCAGTTTTGCGCTCTTTTTTAATGCGCTTCTTCCCTCGCTCTCTTTTGGCTTCTTAGAACCCTATTTTCTCACCTTGTTTACTTTTTGTTGTGTCTTCCTGTTCCAGGTGTGATTTTTTTTCCCCGCGTTTTTTTCCCTCCTTCAACAACATTTTTTCCCCTGCAAACGTCTACGTCCTTCTACCCTCTTTATTGGCGATTTTTTTTTCGGGATCTTACCCTTCTTTTTTCCCAACTTTTTGGTTTGTATCAGTCCTCCAGCTTTTGTTCCAAAAAGGGTCGCCCCCCCTCGGTGTTCAAGCCCTGGTTAGGGCCTTCCCAGGACCTCATTTCTGTTGGTTCAGTTTTTCCCTTTTTTTTTTTTCCTTCTTTTTTCTCCTTTCGAAGCTTTCCTCCTTCCAGGCGACAGTAGTTTTTTTTCCTGCCGATCATCGCAGTTATTTCCTTTTTTTCTTTTTTATTTTTTGTCACGTGGATCCCCCCTTTCCTCTTTTGTCTTTTTCCAAATTGATCGCCTCCCGGTTTCGTTCTTTTTTTTTCCTTCCTTCGTTTGACAAGATCCATCGCTGTTTTGAACTTTTCCCCTGCCGTTGGATGCCTGTTTTTTCTTCTCCTTCATGTTGAATTTTTTTTTTTCCTCTTTTTTTGAGATTATTTGCCTTCCTTTGCTTCGATTCCCTCTTTCTGTGGAACATCGCGTCCCCCTTAAGAGTGCAGAATCCTGGCCCCCCGTTTTTTTTTTTATATTCATTCTTTTTCCCCCTTCCCTTTTCCCCCCTTCTTTTTTTTTTTCGTCTTTACATCCGGTTTGAATTTCCCATCCCTTGCCGTTTCTCTTGTAACTGGTCGACTGAACTCTTGTAGGCGTTTTCCTTCTTTTTTTGTGTGCTTTTTCCTTTTTTCCTCCCATTGCCCCCCCCAAATTTTTTTGCTTTTTTTCTTTTTTCGCCTATCTGTCTCTTGGTCGATCGTTCCTTAAGCCTCTCCCCCTTGGACCAGCGTATTTTTGTCCCCTTCACCTTTTTTTTTTTCTTTTCCCTTTTTCTTTCTTGCGATTATTTTTCTTGGGCGCCCTTTCCTTCTGTCTGCAAGGGCTGTCGTTCGGGGGGGGTTGGCCCCCAACCCCTCGGGACAACTCTTTCCTTGTCTTCCCTTTGGTGCCCTTTTTTTCCTTTTCCTTTTTTTCCCCCCAGTTGCGAGTTGATGTTTGCCCCCCACCCCCCCCCCCCCCCCCCCCCGGAAACTTTCTTGTGACCCCCCAATTAACTTTTCAAAAGGCGTCTTTTATCCCTGGCTCATTCATTTCCCCTTTCCCTCTTTTTGTCCGTCCTCTGTGCATTCCTCGTTCCCCTGTTTAAAGGTTCATCCCCTTTCCCGTCCCAGCTAGGCAAATCACTGGAAATCATCGGAAGTCATCTCCCACCCACACAACCCTCCCCTCCCTTCTTTTTCCCGTCGACCACAGGTCTGACGTTTTCTGTACCCTATACCGCTTATCTCTTTCGCTTTTCCTCACCACCTCATTTTTCCGACTCCTCCTCTTCCTTTTTCCCCCCCCTTCTTCCCCCAAGCCGCGCCCCCCCCGTCGCCTTATAAAATGGCTTATTGACCTTTTTTTCCCCTTTCACCCCAATTTCCTTCGCTTGACCCCCCTCCCTCTATTTTTTGTCTCCTTCCTTTAGGAAATCCTTTATTCACCCCTGGTTTTTTTTTTCTCTCGGAACAAATTTCCCCTTTTTTCTGCTGAACTTTAGCGTGAATACTCATAGCCTACTTTCCTTCTTTTTTCGGCACTTTTTCCCCTGAGTTTTCAGATGTTTTTGGCCCTGTCCCTGTTGCCCCCTCCCGTGAGAATTGGTGGGACTTGAGTTGTTTTTTCCCTGCTGGTCTTACAGTTCCACATTGGCCCTTTCCCCTCCCCCCTCTCTTTACCCTCTCTTTTTCATCGATGATTTGTTTCGGGAGCTCATCTTTGTTTTTTTATGGAATGACCTTTTGCTTTCTAGGTTATTTTCCTCTGGAAACTTTTGGGTCTCCCACGTCTTTCTCCTTTTTTTTCTTTCCAGTCCCCTTTTTTCTTTTCTTTAAAGAAAGCTTTTTTTTTCCCTTTACCCCTCTTTTTTTGTTCTTGGTTTGCCTGAAAACTCGTGTTCACTGTCGACTCGGTGGTTTGTTTTCCGCCCCCATTCCCCTATCATTCTTCCCTTTCGCCCTCTTGAACCCACCCTCCACTTTCCGCGGCGTAGTTCCCTGCAAAAATAACACTCTTCTTTTTGCGCAGTTTTTTGCTTTTTCCTTTTCCCCCCCCTGTTTGCCCCTTTCCTTGGCGAAGCAGACCTTCACCCGCCAAGGTCCTTTTTTCCCATCTTACAGCGGGGTTTGACCCCCCCCCCGCTGCTCCGGTTTGTTGGCACGCAGGTATTCTCTTTTTTTTTTCTTTTTTTTTTCCCATATCGCAATTTCATTTAGGCCACTTCCCTTTTTCCCCCAGGAGCAAGCATCTTCGAACCCTTTTTTTCGTAGTCAATCTTTTTTTCCTGTTTTTTCCCCTTTCTTTCAGGCGCCTTCTCTCCCTTTTATATAGTGCTACCAGTACGATTACCTCCTTGTTCGCTGAATGCCTCTTTTTCCCACACCCCTTCCACTTTCTTGTTGGATTTTTCTTGTCGATGCCCTTATAATGGTTGATCCCTTTCGGGAAGAAAGGTAATCCCCCCATCTTCTCGCCAACGAGTTTTGTCCCCTCTCCTTTTTTCCGCTGTTCAGTTCCTACAACCCAACCCCCTTTTGACCAATCACCCTCGATGAAAACAGGTACACTTGCCCGGAAACCGACCCCGCCCGTCTTCACCCTGCCTTTGCGACCCTGTTTTGAGTCCCCCCCTCGAAGTTGGTGGGTACCCCCCCTACTTTCCAAAGGACTGATTTGCTAAGTTGAACCTCCCAGGCCGGCACGTAATCCCTGCTCATCGGCATTTTTCCTGTTTTTCCATTTTTTATGGATGTTTACGGTGTTTTTGATTTTCCCCTCTCCCTTTTTAGAAGTGTTATTTTTTTAGAAATTTTGGTCTTCCCTTTTTCCCTTCCTTCCCGTTTTGTCTCCCCGTCAAAGAGGAAAAGCCCCTATAGTACCCCCTGAAACTGTTGTTTTCTTTTTTCCGCTTCTTCCCCGGTGAGCTTCTTCTCTTCCACCTTGTATCCCCCTGGTTGAAAATCTTTTTTTTTTCGATTTTAAAGGACCCTTCTTCTTTTTGCCCAAACCCCCAAGCCAACACGACTAAAGTTTCCCCCCGCTCATGAAATTCCTCCGGTAGCAGGTGGACACGCCCTTTTGGCTCCTTTTTCCCCCCCCAACCAAAATGATTTTTGACCCTTCCCCAACATTTCTCTGGAAGGGCCTTGTGCGAAAGGACGTCGATGTTATTGTCTCCCTCCTCTTTCTCTACTTTCCCCTTCCCTTCTCCTCCCCCCACCTCCTTGCGTATGAATGAAATAGATCATACATTGGGGTTTGCTCCGGCTTTCTCCTTGATGGAAGTTCCTTTACTTCTTTCTCTAGCCCTAATGCCCCCCCCACACGTCTGATGATCTCTTCTATTTCATAAATAATAAGTTTTTTTTTTTGTCCCGGGAGATCGCTTTTCATTGTGGAATTTCCCTTTCATTCCCTTGAACTCCGTCATACCCATATTGTGTCCCTGAGCCCCATTTTCGAGAAGATGGATGGTTCTCTATTTGCCTTTTATCTTTTTTTTTTTTTTACGCTTTTTTTTTCGTTCTTTCCCCTTAGTTTTATACTATCTCAGTTTTTTTCCCAATTCATTTCTATTCGCGGAGGAACCTTTTCTAGCCCTTTCTTTGTATATTACGCACTGTTTTTTGTTGTAGTCCCTTCCCTCCATCTGTGTTCGTGGAAACCTCGCTTTCGACCTTTCTGTTCTGCGGCCATTTGGCGAACGTTTTTTTTTTTCTTTTTTCCCCCTTCCTTCACTCTGGTTCCTATGCCCCAGGCCCAGCCACTCTTTCCCAGTTGGAGCAACCGTTTCCCCCTTTTTTCTAGGTGATCCCCCCCGTTCCCCTTCCCCCCACACCAAAAAAACCCTGTTGTCTTCTCATTGGAGATATTCTTTCCCTCTTGTTAGTCCGTTTTTGCGCGTTGTGCCCCTTTACTAGTCGTGGGTCCCAACGGCTTTTTTTCTTTCTGCAGTTGAAAACACTCTTAACCCCTCTTCAAAACCCTTTTGCTCACGTTGGCGGTCACCGTCTTTCGCCCCACCCCCTAAGAGTCCACAACCATTCAATGGTCCCTTATCGTGGTCGGATGACCTGCGATTCAGTGGTATGAGGTCCTTTTCTTTGTAGCAGCCTTTTAAGTTCTGGGGAGGTGTTCTTCCAACAAACCCCTTTTTTTTTAGCCAGTTGTTTTGGCTTATTCCTTTTTTTTTTCGGGCTGTGTTTTAATGTTTCCGGAAGTTGATGCGGTTTTGAACATTTGTTTTTTAATTGGGTTTTTTTTTCATACTACGGAAAAATATGGGGTCCGTCGGCTTTTTCTCTTTTGCGTTTTAGGATTTGGATATCCGCGTCAGTGAACAAACTATCCTTATTACCGTGACATCGATCTGGCACACCTTTTTTCCCCGTGTGTAAATCCTCTTCCCCAGGAGTTCCGCATATTCGTTTATAGTACGGTCGTGGTATCCTTGTCATTTTTTTCTTTGCTCGCCGTTTCCCGCGTCGTTCCAAATCGCCCTTTTTTCGTTTGCGCCAAACTCTTTGCTCTCCCCCTCTTTCGTTAAGATGGGGGCCCTGGAGAATCAAGTCTTTTTGCTAATGCGCCTGCAGGATATTTTTTCGCCATAAGGATAAATCAGAGTCCTTTTTTCCCCTCAAGCGAGTCGTGTCCCCTTCAGGCAGCTATTATTGTTTTTTTTGTTCAAGGGCCTTCCCGCATCGCTTTTTTGCAAGTTTTTTCCCTGTTTGGACCGCCCCACAAGGCCTTGTAGAAAGAGTGTTGTCCTTTTTTTTTCTTGTGACGGCTTGGCTGTTTCCTTTTTTTTCGGCCAGGTGGTCCCCCCTTGCCCTCCTGATCTTCCGTTGAGTCCCAGAACAATGGTGCTTTTTTCCACCTTGGCTCTTTTCTCATTTGTTCAGTCAACCCTCCCCCCTTCACCATCTTTTTAAACTCGCCTTTGCTTGGAGGGCCAGATATGAGAAGGATTGTTCCCAATTGTTCCTCCGCTTTGATAACGGACCAACTTGTTTTTGATGGGCCCAGCCCTCCCGATACCCCTGTTTTGTCAGATTTAAAATCACTTGCGTTTTATTCTTTCCCCAGATCCGAACCAACTCTCGTTCAGCTGGGGACAGTTTTCTAGACTCTCTTTCCCTGTTTATGGATCCCACGCAAGCCTTTCAGACTCCCTTTTTTTTGGATGCAGCCCATTTGTGTCTCGTCCCTGTTTCCTGGGAAAGGAAGGTCTTCTGTTAGTGTCCTTTCTCCCCACGCCATAATAAGTGAACTTTATTGGATGCGTCTTCTAACCGTCAGCCAGTAGTTCCTTGTATTTTCTCCTCCCCCCCCAGGTTTATTAGAATTTCAGCGCCTCTCCCCAATCCAGATATTCTCTTCCTAGAATCCCCCTTTTGCCCAACTTTCAATCCCCCCTGGACCCCGTTTTTTCTTTTGGCCTCCCGTGCGCCTTGTTTCTTTTGTTCGGCTAGTTTTTTTTTTGCTTCCATCACGCGCTTTCCTTACCCTTAGCTCGGTTTAATTCCGCCGCGGACGATACTCCTTTCTGCCGAGCGCTGGTTCCGCGAGTTCTAACCCTTTTTTTCTGGGCGATGCTCGTGATTTCCCCCAGGTGATTGCCTAGCGCTTTCCGTCTTTCCCCCCAAGTTTCCAATAATAACCCCCTTTTTCCTCAACTGGCTTCTTTCCCAAACTGCTTTCTCTGTGATCTTCTACTGTTATTCTCTTTTGGCGTAGATTTCCCTTTCCCCCCACTTTTGAGTTGCATAAGCAATTTTTCCTGATTTTGCTACAGTGGGCCTCCCGCGCCGTTTCTTTTACAGTTCCCCACTGGTCAGGCCCCCCCCGACCCTTCTCCCATGTGCCCCTGTGGTTTATGAGTTCCCCGCTTTGTCGGCACGCCTCCTTTTCGGCACTTTCCTGTTTGATTTTTTGACGGCGTCCCGTATCCCTGCCATTCTTCAGGTAGGCGGCCTGGATGTGGAAGGGGATTTTTCTTCTCAGTTCCTTTGGGTATGGACTACGAATCGCTCCCATCTTTCTGTCTTTTTTCTGTACAGCGACCAGATTCCAGTCGATTGGGGTTTGCTGCCGTTTTTGCCTGGGTGCACTATTTCTCAGAAGCTCGCCCGGCGGCTCCCTCCTTCCCCCTTTTTTTTTCGTCAATTCTACCGTTTCCCCCCTTTCTTTTCCCATCCGCGTCCGACTCCTCCGAGCGAGTGAGCTATATCTCTTTCCCCCTCCGTTTTTTGAAGGAGACTCCCCTGGTGCCGGATGATCAATCGGGAGTAGTTTTCGATGTCTTCCTGGCCGCGATCAAGCCCTGTCCTGCGGGTCCTTCGCGGATCCTAGCTGGCCCAACAGTCCCTTCTTCTCCCAGTCCCTCTTCCCTTTCTTCTTCATCTTGGTCGCTCGTAACAACGACGAGCCAACCTTTTAAATCTCTGTGTCGAAGTACCCGCTGCCCATGGTTCCGCATCCTTTATTTCTCCCCTCTCCTTGGTCCGTCAGGGATCTTGTGAAAGGCTGAGATGCTCCCCTGACAAAAGGGGCCCCCCGCTCTACCAGGGACCTAACTGGGCCCTGCCCTCTTTTACCGCGCGGAGGTGCCATGAGCAACTTCCGGAAACCTTGCTTAGCCCAATTCCTTGGAAAAAACAAGCGGTGTCCCTTTAGCGCCCAAGTATCATGCCAAGCGCAGTTTGCAGTTTGCTCCCGGTGTTTATTATTGACCTTTTCCATACTACACGCGCTCAGGCAACCTTTCAAGCCCGTTCTGCCCCGTGAATCTGGGTTTTATCTGACTCGATCGGTACCATTTTCTTTTTCTTCCCCTGCCCCTGAAATTAACCGATCTTTTTTTACAGGATCAGCTCTTGATTTGCTCCTCCCACAGGGGCCCGGCTCAGATTGGTCCAGTAGGCTTAAAACTGGCTGGAAAATTTGTGACTTTTCACCCCTTGTTTTGATAATGCCTTCCCCCCTATTGGGCTGCGGCTGTTCCATTTATAACCTGGTGTGGTTTATCGCCCAAGAAAAACTCACCCACTTTCTGGGACAATTTTCTATCGCAAATACCATACTCGTTTCGGTTTGACCTTTACGACCCCGCCTTTCAGCTGGCCCCCCCCTTGACCCTGGGCGATACGCTCAGTGGATTTTGCCCTTTTACGGTCATTTCCCTTTATGTGTTCCAGGATCGTGAACTGCCCCATTTTTTGACGAGCAGTTTTAGGTTTCCTCTGAGTCGATTTGCGTCATGAGGGTGGTTGTTGTGTATTTTCGCGGCGGCCCCTTCTGGAATGGGAGTTCTAAAAGGCGTCCCCCGGCGTTTGCCATCCCCTGTCTCACCCCAGAAAGGCCCGGCGGGGAGTTCTAAAAGTTTGCTGCGGGGTGCATCTTCAAATTGCAAATTAGCAATGAGCCAAGGGGGGCTTTCCGGGGGTAACGCCCCCCCAAGTCGCAGATGAGCGGGCCTGGCCGCCGTCCGCAAGGACTCTCTTCCGTCCACTACAACTCTGCTCTGGGCCGGCCGGAATTTAGGGCTTATCACCGGCACGCCCTCTTTTCTTAGTTTCCGCTTGCTCGAAGGTAGTTCCGCGGCTGATTCCAATCGCGCTGGCTGGTGTCTGAGGTCAGATGCTGGAACTCTTTTCCCGAAACCCCCCCCCCCCCCCCGGCTGTCTTCCACGCTATTGGGCCATCTCCGTCCCCAACTGTTTTGGACGGCCAAAATCAGTTATTCTTCTCGGATTTTTTGACGCGGCAGCGATATCAGGCTCTCAGGCCCCTCCCCTTTCCGTGACGGACCTGTCTGCTTTCGTTGCTGTTCACCGCTTGAGCAGAACTGGGGCGTCGCATGCGTGATAAGGGATTTTAACTGGACAAGGATATCACCCTCTTTTTCACCCAATCGCCCCCCTTCGCGTAGTCGTAACTCCCCCAAAAGGAGAAGCCCTGTCACCGTAACCCCCAATTGCCCGGACCTTTGGCCCCAGCCAGCCCCACACTTTCGGCCGGCCCCCCCCCCTTGGAGGGACCGCTCCCCGGTGTGGTTGACCCTCCTCTACGGAATGCTTTTTCGACGCCAAGCCGACGGCAATCGGACGCTGAGGTTGCCTTTTTTACTCTTGATTTGTCCGGTGAGCCCCAGCCTGTTGACGAAGTGTCTTCGGGTTTTTTCGCTTTTCTTGAATAAACCTTTCGTTGCGCGACGTCTCTGTCTCAACCAACAGCCCGCAGCCGATAGCTTTTCTCCACAAGAAAACGGGTTTTGTGTTTGGCGGTTGGGCCCGCGTGCCGTGTAAGTTTTTTTTGCGCCAAGGCCGGGAATCGTGCTGCGCTTCCCCGGAGACGTATTGTGAACCCATGAAAAGGCAGGCCCAACGCCATAACATTTTTTTCTTGAGGCTCGTGCCACCCCGCTGGGATTCTTCCAAAAAACCCTATTCCTTCTCAATGGGACCCGGTTATTTTTTCTGCGCTGTCTTTCTAAGAGTATCTAACGTCCACCAAGATTCAGTAGGACGGACTCACCGATCTTCCCCTTTCTCGGTGATATCCTCCCTTTCTGGAGTGTCGGAAGGCTACGAAATTGCAGTTCCCAAGGATGATGG
>Ga0179593_1527199_pt1 | contig 11069 bp, 12 predicted proteins | sample CZODoug2_1_08_16_FD_185931 | JGI IMG/M metagenome (GOLD analysis project Ga0179593, IMG submission 185931) | Vadose zone soil fungal communities from Angelo Coast Range Reserve, California, USA - CZODoug2_1_08_16fungal (PacBio error correction) | ecosystem: Environmental > Terrestrial > Soil >... | reverse complement strand
AGGGTGGTCGTCCCCAACAGTTTTCAGTCCCCCTTCCTTTCTCATTTCCTTTTGAGCTCCTTCCGTACAACAAAGCTCCCCCCCCCCCCAACCCGACCCCCCTTCTCTCACAAGTCTTCCTTAGTTAACCCTTTTCTATTTTTCGCACCCCGCACACCAAGCCGACTCAACCCGCTACCTTCCCCGACCCCCCAACCCCAACGACCCTTACCTCGTCAGGAATGTTTCCCTTTCCTTTTTTTAGATCAGCTTGACTCCCACTCCCTACATGATCGATCACCGCCTGCCCTTGTGAGGGATTTTTTGGGACCCACCCCCCCAAAAACCCCCCCCACCCCCCCCCCCCCACAATACCCCCCCCCCCCCCCCCAAAAAAAACCAAACCCCCCCCCTTTTGAGGCTTTTTTTTCCGTCTCTTGCACAAAGGCTTTCCCCTCACCTCTGTTTCTGATAAACTTCGCGGACGACTCCCTTTTCATTGCCGAGCTTTTAAGTAGTACAACCTCTCCCCCGTGGGTCCCCCCCCAGGTCGTTCTTTTTCTTTTCTGCCTTAGAGATTTTTTTCCTGTTCTTCTTTTAAAGACTACGCCACTTCCCCAGGACCCGGACGCGGTTTAACCGTCCCCCCAACCAACCCCTTTCTCCCCTGATTCCCCCTCTTTTCTCCTGCAGTTTTTTTTTTAAATGGACCTTTTTTTCTGGCTCGACTCGTCGAATAGGTACCCTGCCGGTACGACCCTAGCCCTTTCTTTCCCCAAACCTCCTGCGCCGAGATTCCCTTCCCCCCGAAGAAACCTCCACCCCTAGCAGATTTCTTTCAGGAAGCTCACCGATTTTCACGGGGGTTCCCTTTGTTATGTTTTCTAGATTTTTAGAGTTCCCTTTTTCTTTGCATAGGGACGTTAATGCCTCGGCTGTTTTACATACGGACTTCCCTGAAACTTTGCCTTTTCGGTGTATGACTTCCCTCCCAGTATCTCCTAGTTGAGCCCTCCCGCTTTCCCGGAACGACACATTGTTTTTCTTTTAATACGCCCCTTGTCAGTTCAGCCCTTGTCAACGATTTTTGTTTCGGATTTTCTTTAAACTCTTTTTGCTCGAGCCGCATTTCTGGCTTTGCGCCCCGGTTTCTCTCCTCCTTTCCTTTAGCGCCGCCCCTTTTTCTCCGTAAAGACTTCTTTTTCCTTGTGATTCCTTTCCGAGTGCCTGGGCCAGCGTCGCCGCTCTGTCATCTCAGCAGATCCGTTCTTCCGTCGTGACTCGGCTTTCCCCTTTCTCTTCACCAATGCCTCTGTATGCATTGATCAGGTTTATCCCCTCTTCGTTTCAATTTTGTCCCCCCTCTGCGGGGTAGACCCCCCCCCCTCCCCGGCTCTTTTTTTTCGAAGAGAATTAGATCCCCATGGCTTTCTCTGTTTGCCCCCCCCCCCCCCTGCCTTTTTTTTGGGGTCCCTTTTTTAGGTAGTTTCCCCTTGATCCAGGTGGGTTCTTTGCTCCTTGAGAATGGGTGTTTGTACCTATGTCCGATGAATCAGACCTGACCCTTTTTTTTTTGACCAGTTTGACCTTCTTTTTTTTTCAGAGGACCTGGAGTTCTCTTACCCTTGTGCAGTATCCCATCCTGAGCGCTTTTTTCGATGATTTCTGAGCGGATTTTTTTTTGAAAATTTTTTTTTTCCCTTCCGGATATATGTTCCCCCCCCTCTCCCCCCTTTGGGTTCTATATCGTAGGAAACCTTTTTCTGCCTCGAAATTTTCCCTCCCTGTGATTCCCCTTCAGATTTTCTTTGAAATTGACCCCTTTTCCATTCGGAGTGCCGCTTTCAAATTTTCTTCCAACAAGCGTTCCTGTTTCATTTTGAGAGTTCTTCCCCCGGGGAGGCCTTCTTTTATTCAATTTCTTGTCCCCCAAAAATTTAAAAGGTTTTCTAAACTGGCCGAATTCTGACTCCCTAAAGGCCCCCTCCTGAATCTCTTTTGTATGTCCGTAGTTCCTAACTCCTTTTTCCCTCCTTTCCCTTTCCTGTTGTTTCTTTCCCCCCACGCTGGCCTCCTTTCAAGAGTTCTTGAGAGTGTTCCCCCTGATCAATTGAGCAGAAGTTTCAATTTTGCATTCTTTCTCGTGCTGATATTTTCTTTCTCAAACTCGTTTCGGAAGTTCCTCCATCCCCGTCACGCTCGTCCAAGGCCCTCCTTTTTCCTTTAGTCTTTTTATCTTTTACCCAAGTTTTCCCTTTTCTTTGGGGCGTTCTTTCTTTTTCCAAACGGTCTTTCTCTGCTCGCGGAGAAGAAGGCCTTAATTCTTCTTCCCGCTCCCCTCAAAGCTCCCCCCCCCTCTTTTCGCAATGGTTTCCACTTAGCGACGTTTTGTGTTTTTTTTTGGTCTGTACGTCTAGGGAGTCCCCCGGCTTCCTCTTGGGAGGACGTGAAGTTCGACTTTTAAGTCGAAAGTAATCCCTGCCAGGGCCTACTTCCTTTTTCCTTTCGGGCTCGAGACAGTCTCGCGTTTCCCACGTTGATGAACGGTACGAGTTATTTCAGCGTCCAGACCGCTTTTCTTTTGTGTTCGACCATTTCCTTTGAGAGAGTCTTTTCCATAGGAGATTCTTTTTAGTTTTCTCCTAGTCCAGATAGAGGAGCACCTCCGGTTTATGTTTTTCCGCTCCTCCTTCCGGGCGTTTCTAGCCCCCCTCGAAGTTTTCCCATCCTTTTCCATCTTAAAAGTTTTCTAATTGCCTTCCTGCACTTCTTGAAGCTTTTTTTTTTACGTTTTTTTCCAGTCGTCCGTCGGGGATCATTTTATGCGGTCTGAGAGCTCGGAAATTCAACCCCTCTTTTTACCCGGTCCTCCGAATTTTCACGTTGCTTTACCCCCTTTTTTCCAGGTTTGCAGATCGCCAGTTACGTGCTCTTGACTATAGTTCTTTTTTGAATTAGACGCTTTCCTTCACAAGCGGTTTTTCTCGATGAGTTTAGCGGTCCTGCTCTTTCTTTCTTCCCAGCATCCTTCTGGGAGTTTTTTCGCATAGAACCTTTTTTCTTTCACATTTTCCTTTGTTGCTGCTTTTGTGAGTAGAGAGGGTGTGTTTTTTCCTTTTTAGCTTTTTGTGTGATTTTTCTTGGGGCATGTGGTTTTTAGGTTCACTTTTGTAGGGTGGCGCGGGGTGCTTCAAGACGTCCCCTTCTTTATTGACTGTGATCTTTTTTTGGTTCCTTTCCTTATCTAGCTTTTTTCTCGTTGTTGGGTGTCCTCTCTCTTCCCCTCTTTTGGTCGGCCAAACACCTCGGCCCCTCACAGTCCCCCTTCCCGTTTTTTCTTACCATGACACCCGCTCATCAAAACCCCTCCACCTTTTAAAACCGCAGCCCCTTTTGGCCGATCCCCTCTAGAAGACACCACGCACCCCAGAGCGCCCCCAGGCCCTCTGCACCCCCCTAACCCAGCTTTTTTTTGCCCCGAGACCGGACTCTCTGGTACAAATTTTCTCAGAACTCCCCCTTAATCACCGCCTTAACGGTCAGAATTAGCTTCGGGACCTCTTCTTTTTTGTTCCAGGTTTTTTAGAACCCCTTTGAAGAAAATCTTGCCAGAACTTCTCCTATCAACGAGCGAGAGTGACCTTTATGGTTTCATTTTTAAAGGTTTTAGTAATTTTTACCCCTTGAATGCTTTCTCGAGGAAGAGTTGCCCTGGCGAGCAGACTTCCCCCTTGATAACTTCTTTGTACTCCAGTCTTTTAATTCCCTAGACTTATTTCTGTGCTGGCATGGTTTTTCCGCGATTTTTTTCCGATTTTTTTGACTTTATTTCTTTTCAGTCCCTGCTGATCCTCCCCCCCAGCAAAAGGCTTTTTATGGACCTGCACGGACACACCTTCTCTTTCGCAGCCTCCTCCTCCCTGCCTTTCACCACTTCTTCTGGAGGTCCCTCGAGTCGTTTTCCCCTTTCTGGCCTTTCCCCCGTGCTCGAGCTTTCTGAGCTACTTCGCCCCCCATCCAGTTTACTTTTCTGATCCCCTTTTACACAGTGGCCTGTCCGCGTGCTCAGACGGGCAATTTTTTCCTTCCTCCCTCGAATAACCTTGACGGATCCCATTGCCCCACAACTTGTGGCGTCTCCCTTAAAAAGTGTGCTGGCCCTCTATTTTTTTTCAAACTCCAGACGTTCCTCTCTCCCAACGATCCCCTTACATTGTCCCTTTCCTTTTCCCGCGACATCTCCCTTTTTTTCAGTCAATTCCCTCCTCTTGTCGAAGATATGACGTTGCCCCCCAACTCTCTTTTTTTCTCCTGATGTAGATCTTGACCCCCCTCCCCCTCGGGACAGTTATCGGCGGACGGTTGCTCTTTCTTTTTTTTTTCCCCTGCTTCCATGGGTTTCTCTCCCTTGTAGATCCCCCCGGCACGAGTCAGACGCATCCTTATCCCCCCTGTCTGCTTTTTTTCGCGTCAGAGAAACACCCCCTCTTCCGGAGAGGTTTTTTTTATCTTCCGAACCCGCTGTCTTCTTTTTGGATCACCTTTTTTTAAAAGTGGTGGCCTATGGATCCCTTTTAACTCCGACCAAGAAAAGGTTGCTGCAAGAAATTTCGAAGCTTTTTTTTTTTCCAACGTTTTTTTTCTTTCTAACACCTCATTTCTTTTCCCCCTTCTGAAATAAACCTCCCCTTTTCCTAGACTCTTTCATTTCACCGTCTGGATTGCTCGGAAAGTTTTGCACCCTATTATACATCTTTTGAGCTCCTGTAGACCCCTTTTGCCAGGGCAGTCGCTTCCCTTTGTGATCCTTTCAACTCCTCTTCTGTCTTGCTGATTTAGAAATCTGTAACCCTTTTGTCCGCGAACATTCTACTTTTTTTCATCCCCTAGAGGGTCCCCCCTTTTTTGATTACATCTTTTGGCCAAAGATCCCCCCACTTACAAATTTTCCCCCCATTGACTGTTGCCAACTTTTAGACGCGTTCCTCCCCCAATCGACCTTCCCCTATTTTTTTTTAGATTCGGGAACTCCCTTTTCTTTTGAGAGTCTTAATCTTAGCCTCGATAGGACGTTATTTAGCTGTTATTTTCCCTTGGCCTTTCTGAGAGTCTCCCCGTTGAAGAGTTAAGCTATCTTTCAGGCCTAGCCTATGCTCCTTTTTTCCATACGTGTGCCCTTTTTCCCGTTTGGACCAGTTTTTTTTTTTTTTCCTCTTCAAGAAAGGGAGCCTACGATCGTCAACAACGACTTTTTCTTCTAGTGAATGCCCTTTTAAAGATCCTTAACCGATTGATCTCAGCTCCCCAGTTCCTTTTTTTTGTGGGTCCATCCTCCGATGCGCGCATAACACCCTGGCCTCCAAACACGTTCCTTTTTTCCGGTCGCTCCGGTGTAAGCCCTCTGGGAGGGGTATAGTTCGCGTCCCCTGGCCCTTGTTTACTTTTTTCAGGTACAGAGGCCTGAATCCCTTCTTCATTTTTTCCCCGGATTTTTTTGTTAGGGTGGATCCATTTTTTCCTTTCACCCAGTCTTGCGCACGTCTCCCGTCGCCAATAGTTCCAGGAACCTCCCTCCTCCCTTCTGAGTCCCCCCGAGTAGCCTGAGCAGATGTTTTCGTTCGTCGTGTCATTTCTTGCATCTTTCCTTTGTTCTTTCTTTTTTCATACATGTACCGTTTTGTTCATCGTCATCCTTTTCTCCTTTTCGCCAGGAGAAACCGCTCATGCCCACTGCAGTTTGTGGCCTTTTTTCCCCCCCTGTTGTAGCGTGACACCAGCGTTTTGAAACTTCGCTCGGCCAGGTCATCGTACTGGCCATTTTCTCGTCCCCCCCTGGGTTCCCCCACCGTTTTTTTCACTTTTGGAATAGTTTTCAGTAGGCCTCTTTGCGTCGAGGTAGCGACAGAGATCGGGATATGGCTTCTTCTTGGCTTACCCGGTCTCCAAGATTATTGGTACTTTTCGTAGTTAGCAAGGGACTATCGTTCTTTGACGGTGTTTGTTAGTTTTTTCGTTCCAACGATTTTTTTTTCCCTGACTTTAACTTTTCCCTTTTTTGCGCGGTTGAGGCTTTTTCTTTTTTTTTGGTATTCGTTACAGTTTAGGATGGGTGTGGTGTATCTTGGGAATCGTGCGGGGATTTGTTTTTTTTCTGTGGTTTTTGCGCGGGGTTTCAGTTTTTTCCTCTAAAAGGGGAATTTTCTAACCCGTATCGTCGTTCTTGGTTTTGCCGACCAGCTCCCCTTTTTGAGTTTTTCAGTAAACACCTCTTTTCCGATCCTTTCATTTCTTTCTTTTCTTTACCAATGAACCAAGCGCCCCCCCAGACCCCCAAGTGCACCCGAGAACATCCTCCCCCCCCACCTCTCTCCCCCCGCCCCCCCAGTACTTTTCACCCCCAACCGATCCCCACTACAGCAAATTTTACTTAAGGTACCTCCTAGGGAGATCTTTACCCCACCCCGGATACCACTGAGAAGGACCTCCGATTTTTTTGTTTTTTTTTTTTTTGGGTGGCTTTTTCTCCCTAATGTTCAGAACGTCTTCTTTTTCTTGACACTCCTTGACTTCTCTAGGAGCGTTAACAATAGACTTCCACTGGACAGAGAGAGGCGGCCTTTGTGGTTCAAACTCTCCCTGGGCCTGAACCTCCTTTTAACTGAGAGCCCCCCCCTTTCTGTGCTGGGACGATCTCTCCCCCCCACCTACTTCCGTTGGAATGACTCACCAGTGTTTGATTCAACTACTCTCGGCTTTTCCTTTTCTACGAGCATTTCTGGTTCGGTCGAAGTTTCTGCGACTTTTAGGACCGCGTAACGTGATGATCTTTACACCCTCTTCTTCCCACCGGCTTCTCTGGACCTCGAACCCCCCCCTCTTTTTTCCGCAGCTTCCTTGGTAGGCCCTCAGGCCACCGCACGGGGGGCGTATAGTCCGGTCTCCCGAGACGTCTCTTTCTTTCTAGACACCTTTTTCCTTTTCCTTTCGAAATTCCTTTCAGTCAGGATGGCCGGTCGCCGGAACTAGACGGCCTGTAGATTGACTTCTCACCCACAGACTTTCTTCTCTCAACTTTTTTTCTTTTTTAAAGTGGCCAGTTGCTCCGGAGGATGGTGCTTCATCCCCCTTTGCCAAGTTTCCTTAGCTTTTTTCTAGTTTGAAAACGACGTGTCGCAGTAGTCCAGTGTTCAATAACAGCTGGTCGTCGTAATTCATCTTTCCCGGATTTTTTGGACCCCTCTTTACTCATTGCTCAAGTCGCAGATTGTCACCCCTCAATCAATTTCCGATGTCCACCCGATTTTGAACTTTCGGCCCCAGGAGAGCACCTCTTATGTTGATCCTTCTAGAAATTTTTTCCTCGTGATATGCTACGCGGTACAAGCCGGGTGTTTCCCAGAAATCTAGAAGAGATTCATTTCGCATGAGGTATCACTTCGACCCCCAAATGCCTCTTTTCCTTTTTGCCGCGCTGGAATCTTCATGCCCTTACCCCTTTCCCCTCTTCCTTTTTGCCCATGGTGGGTTTTTCTTTGAGGTCCTTTTTCGGAAAACGGTTCCTTCACCAATCCCTTAGCAGACTGTTCATCTGAAGTCACGGTGTGGCACCCAGAAGTCAGGTTTCCTTCACTGAGCTGATGAAGGCGTTTCCCCTTTTTTTTTTGGCTGTTGACGCGGATATAGTCCTTTTTTCGTCACGATTTCCTCCCCTACTCAGAGATCTTTTGACTTGCACCGTATTCCGGCATACTCTCGGTTTTCCCCTTTGTCTACTTGCTTTGAGACCCTACTGAAAAGTGTTCATTTCCCCTCCCCATTGCTTCCCCCCCCCTTTTCCTTTGTAGATGGTTCCCTTTTAGGACCTTTTTAACTGTTCTTACCCCCACCATGTAGGAGCCCCATGCCCTGGATCAAGCCTCATCATTGCCCCCCCTACTCTCGATCTAGTGGTTCAAATCCGAGGACTCCCCCCAGCTCAGGTTTCTTTAACCAGCGGAGAGGTATTTCCTTTTATCGACCGTTTTTGATCTCTCCCCCCTTGGTAGGGCTACTTCATTCTGTTTTTAAAATAGTGTCCCATATGCCCTGTTCCATCCCAGAATTGCGCTGTCTCTCGTTTTCACTCTTCCCAATCCTTTTTTCATGGATCTCTCTGTCATCTTTCAGCGGTACAGTGAAAAGCTTGATGGGGCGGGCCGCACATTTCTGTTTTTTTGCCCTTTCTCCGGAGAGTCGCACAACTTTTTTCTTTCGGGCTTATCTTTTTCCCCCTGAAGGGGTTTTTGGGTCGGTGAGGAATTTTTTTTTGGTTGAGCACCTTTTTGCCGTCGTCTTTTTTGTTGACCCTTTTCCCCTCAGGCCGGTATTTGAAACTTCCCCTGAGAGATTTCAGTGCAGGTTTTTCCTGCAGCTTTCTCTTTCTTGAAAAATTTCGCCCCCACGACTGGACCCTTTCTTCAGCCCTCTTTTTCCTGGCTTTGTATTTTCGCGGACCTTTTGCAGATTTTTGTGTGAGTAGTTGCACAATTTCTGGTTGCTTCAGTTTTCCTAAATTTCCTTCCCCGTTTTAAGAGTAGAGTGCAGGTCACCCCCTGAAATTAAAAGAGATGCACTCTTCTTTTTGAAGTCTGACCCTTTCCCCAAGAGGGTGTGGAGCCATCGTCTCCCCCCCTTATTTAGACAATAGGAAGGTCACTATGGTTTCGGTCACATCCTTTGGACTTTCCTCTCTCCTGACCCCCGCTCTGTCTTCCGAGATGTTGATCTCGTTGGAGATGATTCTCCTTCTTCCTTGTAGTGGTTTTCCGGATCTTGACTCCCCCCCCTTTTTGGGTCAGTAAGAGGTGATGAAGATTGTAGACGTGGTTTCAACGACCTGAGGGCTCCTCCTTCATCTGGTTTTTCCCCGGGTTCCTGGGACTCTCGGGATGGGTTACGAGTACTTTTTTTATCTTTTCAGATGGTTTGCGGTATAGGATTTTTTTTGCCGTGCACTGGTGGGAGGGGGGGGATTTAAGTCAAAAAGTTTTTTTTTCCTTTCCTTTGAACCTTTTAAGGGTTTTGTCAGAAAGATCCCCCACCTCCCTCAATAATGTTGTTGATGAGAGATACCTTCTTCCTTCCTGACGACCTCCCCTTCACCCACCTCCGCGACCCCCCTAACTCAAAAGATCTCCCCCCTCCCCCCTCTTGCCAAGCTCGAAGCCGACATCATCGCACCTCGAAAATCTCTTTTTCACCAAGAACCGCGCTTTGGTGCAGTTTCTTCTCTTTTGTCAGATGAAGAAAAGATTTTTCATCACTTCCGCAGGGACTTTTCGACTTGAAAAGGCCAAGTCTTAAGCTCCTCCGAGATACTGAGATCACACCTCGTCACTGGTTCCGTAGATTTTTTTTTGCAGAATTTTCCCAACCGGTCCTTTAATGTTTTGATCCGCAATCTTAGGCCCGAGGGCTGGCCCCTCTTTTAATCAGCTTGACAAGCGCCCTTCCCTCAGACGTTTTTTGCCAGGCTCATACCCCCTTGATTCTCCCCTTATTCTGGAAGGGATGGCCCTTGAGACTCCTGAGGCCCACTTGATGCCCGGCTGGAATTTCACCCTGACTTGAGCCAGAGTCATGGAACAGACGTGACCCAACCTGCTTAAGAGCTTTTTTCGACTCCCCCCCCCTACCAGGCAATCTGCAGGAGCTTCCGAGAGTCTTCGTTGACTTTATGTTACGTACATCTTCTCCCTGTCCAGTCCTCTGAGAGGCCCCCAATGGGCCTCGTAGGTCTGCCCCCTTCACCGTCGAAGGATGGAGATAAATCCGTTCCTCCTAATTCCACACGATCTTCCTTAAGTAATTCCAAGTGACTCCCCCAAAGAGGCTTTTGATTTTTTCTTGAAGTAAGTGTTTCCTTCTTTACTAGCCCCTGCGTGTTTTCTTTCGGCCTCAAAGCCTTTTCCTTCACACCAGGTAGTCCAGGCTTCGTTTTCTTCTTCATTTTTTCCCTTTTCCTTATGGGAGCTTTTATGGTACCCTTTCGAGACTTTATGGAGTTCCTATGAAATTAGGAAGTTGCCATTATGCTTATCAGTTCTAGCGTGATGCTTGCCCGGTACGTTAGTCAAGACAGTCTTAATCCTTGGAGGTGCCCCGAGACTTCTGGTGGGATCGATTTGTAGGCGTTCCTCGTCTCAATTGGCCATTTGATGCTTGGGTCCTGTGGGTCCCCCACATACGACCTTTAAGACCTTGCAAGGTCCCGCGTAGCACTTTCCCCCCCTTGGTGGGATTGAAAAAAGCGACGGCGTATTCATGCACTTCGACGGCTCTTTTTGCTGACCCCCCCAATGCCCGGTTCCTGATCCTCCTTACTAAGTTTTGTGAGAGACTCCGATTTTTTCCTTTGCACCTCATTTCCGTTCTTTCTGGATGAAGAATCGTGACGTGCTCACTTAGTTTTCCTCCCACACTTTCTTTTTCCCCCCCCCAGCGGTCCAAAAGCTTACTTCGCCCGGTTGTTAACCGGTAGGAGTCATTCAAGTCTGGACCTCCCCACCACCCCATCACATGGACCTCTAACAGGGTCGAAACTCCCCTTATTCAAGCAGTCCTTTCCTCTTCCTGTTTTAGAGTCGACTTCTTCTTTCCCCCTTACCCGGGACATATTCTGGCTTTTTAACCCCGGTACCTCTTCTCATTCATCTTTTAAAGCGCTCTGGATTTCTTCTTCCCAGATTTCCGCCTATCGGTTCCCTTTTCCCCTTAACATCGCTTCTCCACGTTTGGATGTTTCGCTTGTCTACTGACCCGTAGGTTTAAAACTTCCACTTCCTCCCTTCTAGGCGGATAGTTTGTCCTTTTTTCTTTCTCCTCAAGTTCCTTTTTGCAAGCTTGGTCTTGCGAACTCGACCCCACGGATTTTATTCAGGAGCTTTTCCCTGAGCCAGCACGTTTTAGCCTCGTCGCCCAGGAAGTTCGACTTCCATTGGTTTTTTGAAGTATTTCTTCGGAGATTTCCAGGCATTCTCCCCCGGCCTGCCATCTGAAAGCTAGTTGTTCTCGATCCCGGTGATCGCGACCAGTAAGTCTCGGGCAGACAA
>Ga0179593_1517536_pt1 | contig 11069 bp, 18 predicted proteins | sample CZODoug2_1_08_16_FD_185931 | JGI IMG/M metagenome (GOLD analysis project Ga0179593, IMG submission 185931) | Vadose zone soil fungal communities from Angelo Coast Range Reserve, California, USA - CZODoug2_1_08_16fungal (PacBio error correction) | ecosystem: Environmental > Terrestrial > Soil >... | reverse complement strand
AACCTTTGTGTCCCTTTCCTCTTTTCCCCCCTTTTCTCCCAGTACCCTGAAATAGGTTTTTTTGCAGATTGGGACATTTAGAAAACAGTAAGACAATAGCAGGATAGTAGGAGCTAGTCCAGGCGTATAGAACTTAACGCTCTTGCCTCTTCCCCTTCCCTCCCTCCTATTTTTCTTTTCTCTTTTTATCTTTCTGAGCTTTAAGGGCGTTTTTCTCTTAAGTTGCGACTCGAATGACGACGGAGAAGAAACTGGAGCAGTGTATTTTCGAGCTGCCCTCTTTTCCTCTCCTTTCCCTTTTTTTCCTTTCATCCTTTGCTTCTTTCAGTCGGCTTTCCATCCTTTCCGTCCGGGAAAAGAAAAGAAAAGGAGGAGTTGAAGCGCGTATCTTCGCTTTTTTTTTCCCCTTTCTTTTTTTTCTTTCTCCCCCCCCCCTTCCCCCCTCCTCTTTGTGCTGCCCTTCTTTTCCTTCGGAAAAAAACAACAAGAGTTGCTGGAAAAAATCTCGTGAGCCAGAAGGAAACACAGTCGAGCGAAGCCAAGCACTCCCCCTTCTCTTCTTTCCTCCCTTTCTTGGTCCCCCGCTTAAGCTCCTTGCCCGGTTGCAGGTCTTTCCTTCTCAATCCGCAAACGCTAGAAAATAGAAACGACAAGTACTAAGGTCCCTTTTCTTTGCTTTCTTTTCTTTTCCTCCTTTTTTTTGCCAATGAAGAAAACGCGGCCCATTTTGAGGAAAGATTAGAAATGTGAGTGAAAAAAGCGAGGAATGCCGACTTCCGGGTCTTTCCCTTTTCTCCTCCCCTCCTCTCCCCCCCCCTTGCTCCCCATTACAAAGTTCTTACGGTTCTAATTAGAGAGAGAGATATTTGAAGAGGGGAAGAAAGATAGCATATCGAAGAAAAATATGTTGTTCAAGCAATACTAGACACTATCCTCCCTCCCTTTCTTCTCCCCCTTTTTGTTCGCCACGTTTGGTATGTAGAATAAGTCGCGTTTCTCCCCTGAATCCACCCGAAGAAGGTTATAGGTAAAGGGTCACCCTTTCCTACTCTTTCCCCCCCCCTTTCCTCGTCGCGGAAGATTGTTCATGGACTTCTCTTGACGGTCATATGTTCAGGCATAAGACAAGGTTTAGGTCGAAAGAGGACGGGGGTAAGCAAAGGTATGAAGGAGCGAAATTGGCTCCCCCTTTCCTATATCTCTCTTCCCCCTTTTTTATTTCCCCCCTATTCCTTTTCCCCACCTCCCAAAGCGTTTTCCATTCCTTGTCCAAACGGATCCACTGTGGCGGCTGTATGCGGACATAACCATCGCTCATTCCACTCTCCTTCTTCCCTTCTTCTCTCTTTCTTCTTCCTATACAAGCCGCCCACCTTTCCACAATGATGGAAACGCTTGGGTGGTAGGTGGGCAACGTGAATTTTCTTCTTCTCCTTCTTTGCTCCTATTTACCTCGAAGGCGGGAATAGGGAGAAAAGTAATAAGTCAGATAACTTGCTTAACGAAGACTAGGTCGACCGAACCCTTTCTTCTTCCCCTCTCCTCCCCCCTTACCCCTCCCTTTTCTGATCTGATATTTGGGAAAGATCACGTCCTTTTTCATTTCGGATTTTGAGATCCCGCTCGATGGACAAGTCAAGGGACAAGTGGTGACCTATACAGTCTTCGGTTTCTCCTTCTCTCCCTTCCTTCCTTCCCCTTTGTTGCCTATTACAACGTGCGCCCTTTTCAACAGCCGTCAGGAAAGAAGAATAGAGGATATGCGTGGCGGAGTATGCGAGACAAATCTCTTTCCCTTTTTCCCCCTCTTTTTCTTCTCTTCCTGCCCCTCCCTCTTGGCTTGGAGCATGCCTGGCTGGAGTCGACGAAAGGAGTCTCAAATGTGACGGCCGGTTCTCCCCTCTTCCCCTTCCCTTTTTTTCCTTCCCACCTTGCTGTTTCCTAAAAGGGGGAGTGGAAGTCAAGAGATTCGTCCTTGACCAAAACAGGAGGGAATAACGGGTTTCCCTTTCCTCCCTCTCGGCAAATGGTGGAGTCACTCAAAGAACGGCCTGCTTCCCCCTTCCTTCCTCTCTTTTCCTTTTTTTCCTCCGTCCCCTTTCCCTTTCCCCCCTCTGTGGACCACTCCTATAGGCAGAGTTATTAAAGACGGAAGTTGGTCTTTCCCTATCTCTTCCCCTCCTTTTTCTCTCTTGTCCGCAAAATCATGTTTGTTTTTTCGAAGAAAAGGAGAAAGAAGGGGAAAGAAAAGAAGAGGTGAAATGTTGAAATGAGCCCCTGTGCAATTGTTCCTTTTTCTAGAACAGCAGAGAGAAAGGCCACTTCCCCTTCCCCTTCTCCTCCTCCATCCTCCACTACTGGAGCCCTTTGGATTTACTCACGAGACGGACGATGAAGAAAACGATGACCTAGATTGACCAAGAGGGAAGCTCGAAATACACTGATACAGGGTCTTTATCCCGGCATTCGCGTTCCTCCTTCCTCCCTTGCCCTCTCTCCCTTTTCTTCTTCCCCTTTCCCTAGAGCAAAGCGCTCTTCCCCCGGTAATTATACGCAGTGGAAGAGAGATTACGAGGCCGGCGATGCGGAGCGTTTTTCTTTTCCATTTCTTCCTCTTCCCCTCCCCTTCCTATCCCCCTTTTTCCTTTGTTGGCGGACCTCCATCGAATGATGCGGGGTGTGGATATAGAGGAAGGTGTTAGAGCGTTTTACATTTGCCCGGGCACCGTTCTTCTTTCTTCCTTTTATTGCTTCCTTTCTCCCTAAAATTTTTTTGAAATCTGCGGATTCTCTTAAACGGAGTACAAAATCACGAGATCTTGGACTTTCTACCATCGGCGACGGCGAAGTCTTCCCCCCCTCTTTCCTTCCCCCCTTTTTCCTTTCTTTTCCCCTCTCTCCCTAACATCTGCCGTGGGGAGTCATTCTAGAACCGATCGCCATGGAAAATATATATATGTTAATCATCAGTAAGTTGTTGTGTTGAGAGAGATGTTCAATGGCTCCCCTTTTCCTCCCCCCTCTTCTTCCTTTTCTCTCTATGCCTGGAAACTCCGATTGCCAAATACACAAAGGTCCAGCGATAGGTCTAACCTCGATCTTCGGACGTCTCCTTTCTCTCCTCTTTTTTCCCCGCCTCTCCCCCCCCCCCCCCCCTTTTTCTTTGCGACATCGTCCGGCTTGCACTGATCAATTGGCTGGGTGTTTAAGAATGACAAAAAGGAACTGATAGAGCCGGTGCCGGGCAACTCTCCACCCTCCTCTCTTTCCCTTCTTTCCTTCACGACCTCGGGGCAATTGGATAGCTCTTTGCAAGCGCCGAGAACAGGATTCACGAATCTTTTTTTTCCTTGTCTCCTCTTGCAATTACCGCTTTTTTGGCGCTTGCTCATATGAGCGGAACGCCACGACCATCAAACGCGAAACACCTCATGATTTGAACTTCGTTTCCTGGTTGTCTTTTCTCCCTTTTTTCTTTTTCTTTTTTTTTTTTTTCCCCCTTCCCCCAGTCGTTTTCCATCTTCCCCCCTTCGTCGAGCTAATCACGGGCTCCCATTGATTTGTAAGTAGGAATGTAATACTCATATTTCAGTCCGCAAGAAACAGACAAGGAGGCCTTTGTTCCCTTTTTCTCCCTCTTCCTCTTTTCTTCTACCCCCTTCCGTTTTTCCTGTCCGTTCAACATTTCACCTTTCTTTCTCCTTTCTTTCTCCTTTGGCTTGCCCGGCAAAAACAAACCAAGGAGTTGCTGAAAAACTCTCTTTCTCCCCCCTCCTCTCTCCCCCCCCTCGATGAGGCTTTCCAAGGCTCTCGAAAGAAAAAATAAGTATGTAAAGAAACTATGCATATCCAGGCTTGGTCACTTGCCCTCTCCTTTCCCTTTTCCCTTCCTTTTCTTCCTTCCTCCCTTCCCTTTCTTGATTTATTCCCCCCCTACGGTTTGCAGGGAATGTATTGATGGATTAGGGAACGCCGTTATTCCCTCCTTTTCTCTCTCCTTTTCCCCTTTTCCCTCTTTTCGCCCTTTTCTCACGCGAGGAATGGAAAGATTCAGGGTATTTCCCTTGTCCGACTGCCTTCTGTTTCCCTTTCTACTCTCCCCTCCGCCTCCCATGCTCCCAGCGACAAAAGTATGAGGAATGTACTTATCGATCTCTGCTCTTTTCTCTTTTCTTATCTCTATTCTCTCCTTTTCAGAGAGGGCCCCAGGCGCACGTTGTATAGACAAAAGATTTGGGATGTCGCCTCTTTCCTCTTTTTCTTTTTCCCTTTTTTCTTTCCCTTTGTTCCCCCTCTCGTGTTCCCTCGCTCCCCAAATCGAAATCCTGGATCATCCGTGATCTGTCCCACAGTATAATCGTCGCGAAGAGTGTAATTGGAATAGACCGCAGTTTCTCTTCCCCCTCTCTCTTCCCTTTCTCTCTTTTCTTTCCTTGTCATCCGGTCTTCGGTATGTAGGAGCAACGCAGGCGAAAAGCATACGCAGACGAGGAGTACGCGGATAGGTCCCCCTTTTCCCCTCCTTTTCTCCTTTTTTTCCTTCCTGTCTGCGGGACATACCTAATACTAGGAGAAATATATATATTTTCCTCCTTCCTCTCTTTTTTTTTCTTTTCTCTCCCTTTTCTTTCCTTGTTGAAAGGATGTTTCCTTCTCTTTGGTGGTCGGTGGGCAAAGTGAAGTAAGGTGGCACGTCAGCCTATCCTTTCCCCTCCTTTCCTCCTCTTATCTTCCTCCCGTCCTCCCCCTTCTTACTCACGCCGGACTCTTTTTCCCGAAACATTGCGGAGGCCTGGACATGATGACCGACAAACTGCGGGTCTATTCCTCCCCCCCTCCCCTTTTCTCTCCCTCTTCCCTTCTCTTTCTCATTCTTTCGGGATTTGAGATCTCCCTTTCCCCCGTAAAGGGGACCCGTGAACCTATAAAGTCTTAGGGGTGAAGGAAGCGTCACAACGTGAAGAAAACGTTCCCTCTTCCTCCTTTTTTTCCCCCTGCCCGCTCGGAACTCCATCGGGCTCTCGTGGCGGAGTATGGCGAAACAAAGAATGGTAGGCGAGGCGAGAGGGGATGCTGCACCCCTCTCCCTCCTTTCCTTCTCTTTTTCCTTCCTCCTTGCGTATAAAATATGGAGGGCAGGTACGCCTTCTCTCTTCCTCTCCTCTTTTCCCCTTTTTCTTTCCTTTCCAGCGTTTTTCCTCTTCCAACAGGAAGGGAATAACGAGTGCCGAATCAGAAGGAAGTCCCGGGCAGAACCGAGGCATGGTGGGAGTACCCCTTCCCTCCCCTTCTCTCCCTTCCTCCTCCCTTCCTGCTTCCGCCGTTGGCCCCATTTTCTAGGCAGAGTTCTTTACAGAATGAAGTTGTCTGGTAGAGAAGATGTCCACAAGCTCAATGATTGTGGACAGTGCTTTTTTCTTTCTTTTTTTTTTTTTTTTTTTTTTCTCCTCGCCCCCGAATCCTTTCCAGGGTTGAACTAACGTAACAACCGAAAAATGGTAGCGTTCTCGCGAACTGGACGAGAAACCTTACCTTTTTTTTTTTCCCCATCCTTCCTCTCTTTTCTCCTCTTCCCTCCTTTTATTCCTTCTACTGACACCATTTGCTTCCGCTCGACATCAACGGATGGGAAGATGAAGAAACGAATGCATAGATGGACAAGAGGAGCAGCTCGATACACTGCTCCAGGGCTTCTCCACTTCTTTCTCTTTTCCTCCCTTTTTTCCTCTTTTTCTTATGCGGTTCGGCTCATCTTCTTCCCGGCAAAGACGGTAAGTTATACGAAGTGGAAGAGACGTAGAGCGGCAGATTGGGGGTTTTAGTAAATGGCCCTATTTCCTTATTTTCCCTCCTTCCTCTTTTCCTTCCTTCTCCTTTGGCCCCGATGCTTTTCTTATTCGCCGGTCGGTGTTCGAGCGTTTCATTTGCCCGGGAACAGGATATATCAGTTACGGTGGCCTTCCCCTTTCCCCCCCTCCTTTTCTTCCCTCCCTCCTTTCCCCGTGTCGTGTTGTATGAGTAAACAATCCACGCGATTCTTGGACTTCTCATTGGGAGACGGCCGAAGATCGAGTTTTTCTTCCCCCCCCCTCCTTTCTTCCCCCCCCCTCCTCCCTCTCATCGACCTCTTCTGAGTCCATCACAGCTTGAAATCGCACCAGCTGACCATGGAACATCCTCTCTTTTTCCCTCCCTCCTCCCTTTTCTTCCCCTCTTTCTGACTCCCCTCGTGTTCGAGGAGCGTGGAATGATGTGGAGATTCGAGCGTCCTGGAAACCTCCCTCTTCCCCCACCTTCTCCCCCCTTTTTTCCCCCCTCTTCCCTTCCTTTTGGATCTTTTCCTTACTCCGGTTTCACAAAAGACTAGGAAGATGATGTCCACCCCCAGTTTATGTTTTCCCTCCTTTCCTCAATGAAAAAACCGGAACTGATGGCTCCCTTTTCTTTCCCCCCCTTCCTCCCTTCCCTTTCCCCCACCACGTGTTTCCCATAACTTTGCGTCGGCAAATTGGATAGATGATTGAAAGGACTCCTTCCCCCTCCCCTCCCTCCCCTTCTCCGTTCGTAGCGCTTCGTCCCCCTCAGTGAGAACTTACCGATCTTGCCGAGGAGCTTGATCATAGGAGAAGGAAACGAACGCCAACAACTCGACCCCCCCCCCTCCCTCTTCCCTTTCTCCCCTCCTCCTTTCCTTAAAAGACCTGGCTCATGTATTTTAGAGCTGACTATCTTGGGTAAATACTAGGAAGTAGTTTATTAATCTGTCCCATATAGTTGATCTTTCTCTCCCTCCTCCTTCCTACCCCATCAAGGAGCCGTTTGCCTCCTCTTTTGTCTGGCCGAAAAACGAGGTAAGGTTTACGGACCAGTAAGAGAAGAACCGACCGTTCGGTGTTACGGGAGTTCAACATTTCCACCTTTTTTTTTCTTCCTCTTTTCTCTTCTTCTCTTTGCCCTTCCCCTTTTCGCCTAGCAAAGACTGATCCCCCCCCTGTGCGACACCTCGACAGACAAAATTAAGTATGTAAAGAAAATATGCCTTTATCCGAGGTGGGTTTTTTCTTTTCCCCTCCCCCCCTACCACGCCTTCCTCCAAACGCCGAAGTGATCAGGGAAGGTCTTGAGTGAATAAATACATTGCATCCGGTTATGAAGGGACTATCTTTCCTTTTCTCTATCCCCTTTTTTTTCCTCCTACTTGCGTGCCCCACGCTATTCTTGCCCGCTTCGGTCTTTCCCTGGTAAGAATGAATTGTAGAAAATGAAGCAAAAGATTTGAGACCTCCTTTCTTCCCCCTTTCCTCTCCCCTCTTTCTTTCTCTCTCGTCTCTTTTGCCCCAGTCGCCATATCAGCATGAAGAAATATGTTGTCGCATAATACCCACGAGAAGCCGCTAGGTTCTTTCCCCTTTCTCTCCTCTTTTTCCTTTTTTTTTTTTTTCCTTTTTTCCTTCTTTCTCACCCGAGACTTTTCCGTGGGTCCCCTTGACGTGTTCCATCGAGCGGATCTCAAAAATTACTGAATATGAGATCATTCTGATACTTCCAAAAGTATCCTCGTCCCCCTCCTCCTCCTTTCCTTCTTCTTTTCTTCTGTTTTCTGAGCCGGCGTGTAAGCAAGGTATCGACGGAGGACTTGGCAGAACTATGGCCATGCCTTTCCTATTTTTTTCTTCTTCTCTCTTTTTTTCTTTCCTCTGCCTGGTCTGAACGTCTCCACCTCCTCCACAGGGGCCCAAAGGAAAACAAAAGGTTTAAATATTGTAAACAGGAGATTTTCCTTCCTTTCTCTTCCCTTTTTTTTTTTCTCTCTATCCCTCTCGTATTCGCGATTCCCCCTCTTGCCAACAGTGATAAGTGGTGGACAAGGATGGAAAAAGCTTTGGTGTAGGTGGAAAAGTGAAGGTAATTCTTTTTCTTTTCCCCTTTCCCCTTCTTTCCCCCTCTGAAGCAGGGCCATAGTGAGACAAATTAATAAGTAGATAAATTGATTACAGTCCGTTCCTCCTTCCCTCCTCCCTTTTCCTCCCTTCTTCTTCTTCTCCTTTTGGCCGATCAAGAATGCCCTTGCGGATTTTGAGATCACTCGATGGAACACGTAAAGGGGACACCGTGGACATATACCGTCTTTTTTTTCCTCCTTTCTCCCTCTCTTTCTTTCGAACAACGTCAGTCTTTTAACGATCGGAAACGAATATAGCGGGCTTAGTAGGGAGGAGTATGGCGAACAAGATGTCGGCGAGCCCTCTCTTTTTCCCCCCCCTTCTCCTGCACTCGCCTCCTTTGTCGACGAAAGGAGGTCTAAAATAGTGGAGGCGGTCCCTCCTTTCTTTTCCTTTTTCTCTCCTCCAACAATTTCGAGCGGCCCCTTTGTGGAGTGGGAAGTCCAGCGTTTCTTCCTGCAAAAAACACTTCTTTCCTTCTTCCCTAACTCATGCCCTCCCCGGCAGAACCGGAGGGAAAAGGTGGAGTAAAAAAGACCGGCTTGAGCACTCGTCGTTTCCTATTTTCTTCTTCTTCCCTCCCCCCCTGCAGGAAGCTTGCTCCCTGGACCCAAGCCGGGATAGGAGAGTTTATTTAAAGACTGAAGTTGGTCTGTCGAGAGCTTGTCCACAAGCTCCAATGCTTTTCTTCTTCTTTCCCCTTTTTCCTTTCTTCTTCTCTTCTCCTCCCTTCTCCCCATCCTTGCATCCAACGAAGTCTTTTTCTCTGAAAGTGTTGAACTGACCGTAAAAAAGAAATGGTCAGGTTATTAGCGAAACCTGGCCGAAACCTCCCCCCCCGTTCTCTTTTTTTTTTCCCCCTTCTCTTCAATGCGACTGTCCCTCCATTGGATGCCCGTGATTACGATCGACATACACGAGATGAGGAAAGATGAAGAAACGAATGCAAGATGGACCCAAGAGGAGCAGTCCTACCCATACCTTTCCCTTTTTTCCTTCCCCCTTATCCCCCTCCTTCACCATCCTGAGGTGTTTCGGTTTGGCTTTTATTAAGGCTCATCGGAGCAAGGACGGCCTCGGCAAAGAGCGGTAAGTATACGCCGTGGACAGCGCTACCCTCTCTTCCCCTCTTCTTCCTCTTTCTTCCTCTCTCCTCTCTCCCTCCCCCTCTCCACGCAAAGGTTATTTTTTTGACCGCACGGTGAGGCACGAATGAATGAAGGGGTGGATATAGCGGTAGGTGTTCGAGCGTTTCATTGCCGGGCCACCCTTCTACCTTCCTTTTTTTTTACTCCCTTTCCTCTTTTCTTCTCATCCCCTTGGGTGACCATTCTCTCTTGTGGTGAAACGGGAGTAAAAACAATACAGAGATTATTGGAATTTCTCCATTGGAGAGGCCGACGTCCCCCCCTCTTTTTCTTCCCCCTTTCTTCTTTTTTTTTCTCCCCCTCCTTTCCACGGGCTCATCTCCCAGCAGTGGGAGTACATAAAGATTGAATCGCAACAGATCGACAGGAAATCCTTCTTTTCTTTTTCCTCCACCTCCCTTTTTTTTCTCCTCCTTTATTTTGACTCCCACGTGCTTTTCGATGAGCGTGTACTGAGGTGGAGATCGAGAGTAATGGAACTCACAGGCTCCCCCCCTCCCCCCCCCCTCCCCCCTCCTTCTTCTCCCTCCCTTCAATGCCAAAATCGCTTTCTTTGTATCCGGTTTAAAAAAAGAAATCCGGAAAATGATGTCCACCCCCCATTTCTTTTTTCCTTTCTCCTCCTTTTTTTCTCCTAATGAAACAGGAACGATAGGCAGGTGACAGGGTCACTTCCCCCTCTTTTCCCCCCCTTTTCGGTCCTCCACGACATCCCTTTCGGGGGCAATTGGATTCCGTGCTGCACGGCGAGACCAGGGATAACGAAATAGTGATGGAAGCTTAGGGGCCCTTTCTCCCCCCCTCCCCCCCTCCTCCCTTTCTTTCTCTTCTCTTTCCTTATGTCGCCGGTGCACCCGCCCGCCCCTCCCCCCTAGAAACACCGCATGATTTATCGAAATTAGTTATATGTGATATAGAGATTACGGGGGGACATTGAGACGTTCTCCTTCCCCTCTTCTTTTTTTCCCCTTCCTTCTTTTTTCTCTTCCCTCCTGTCCCATCTCTTGGATTTCCCTGGCATTCCATGCTTATTTAAGTAGGCATTTCATAATCTTATTCTAGGCAAAAGAACATAAAGTATTCCTCTTCTTTTTCTAATTTCTTCGTCCAGGTTCCGGAATCCCCTCTTTCGGGTGTCGGGAGTTCAACCTTTAAATATTCGTTGCTGACCTTCTTTTTAATTGCTAGCTGCCAAAAACAAACAAGGAGTTTTTTCCTTTTTTTTCCCTCTTTCTCTCTCCCTCCTCCTCTTCTCCTCTCCTTGCTTTTGCACCTCGTTCCTGAGTGACGGCTTCTTACAAGAGAAATCGAAAAGCAATCGCCATAGGAAAAAGAAGAAGTAGCTCAGGCACGGTCTGAGGACTCCACCCTTGTTTTTTTTCCCTTTCCCTTCTCTTCCCTTTTTTTCCCCTCTCGTCACTTGCGTTGCCCAGGTTTCTTCATGGACCGCTTCAGGGTATTTCCCTTGTCGAATGAATATGTAGTAACTGCAGCCACTGAATTTGAGACCTCCTTTTAGTCGACTCCCCTCCCCCTCCTCTTCCTTCTCTCTGGCGCGCTCTTTGCAGGCCTTTAGCTAGCCGGACCATATGTTGTTCGAAAATAATAAGAAAAGAGAAGCCGATAGGATTAGTTCAGAGAGGGCTGGTTTCTCCTTCTCACTTCCTTTCACTTTTCTCCTTTCTCCCCCTCCGATTTATATAGGTCCCGGGGTCCCCTCTTTCTCCATCGAGTCTGGATTCTCAAATCCGAAATCATGAGATAATTATTGATATTAAAAAGTATCCTAGTCAGCGAAGCTTGTCACTTTCACTCCCCCCTCATTTTTTTCCCTTCCTCTTTCTCTCTCTTCCTCGTTGCGCACTATTTCCTGTAGGCTGCACCGGCCTGAGAAGAATCACGAAGAAGAGTGTCCGAGGATAGGCTGAACGTTGCACAACCTTACCGCTTTTCCCCCTCCCCCCCCCCCCCCTCCTCT
>Ga0179593_1448325_pt1 | contig 11069 bp, 8 predicted proteins | sample CZODoug2_1_08_16_FD_185931 | JGI IMG/M metagenome (GOLD analysis project Ga0179593, IMG submission 185931) | Vadose zone soil fungal communities from Angelo Coast Range Reserve, California, USA - CZODoug2_1_08_16fungal (PacBio error correction) | ecosystem: Environmental > Terrestrial > Soil >... | reverse complement strand
ATTTCCTATCCAAGTCTTCCTCACGATTCCCCCCTTTCCCAACTCCCCCCTTTCCGATCGTGCCCTCAACTCATTGTACGCTGAACGCCTATGACCGCGTTTTGTCTTATAATATTCTCAATCTCCTCTAAGTCCTGGGGAGGTTTCCTTCCTCCCCAAGAAGTTTTGTCCCCTTTTTTGGCATTTCTGATATGAACACCACACACCGTCCCGCCCCTTGTTGGGCCCCAAAATGCGGGATAGACCGTCCCCCACTAGCGCCGCCCAAATCAGTTCTGCACTGTTAGCCTGCTGCATCCTAGCCTTAACCAACGCGGCTCCCCACACTTTTTTTTCCTTTCTGTGTAACTTGTAAAGCCGATCTCCTCCGCATCCGCGGAGTCTCCGCAAGTACTTGACACGACGTCGGCCTCTCCCCTTCCTTTTCCAAGATTCCTCCTTAGCTGAATTCCTGGGAGTATATCGGTTGTTCCCTCCAAGAGCCCTGTCACCCGCATGAACCTTCTTCTAGTCTTGTCCCCAACTCCCGGGTACTCGTTACCCTTTTCTTTCTAGGAGTGACGAACACCGCGGTTTGAGATTGACTGACTCCTCAATTTTCGTTTATCTCCTGAACACCCAATAACGTTCAACGGCCACACTTCAATATCGGCCCTTTTGCCTCTTCCCCCCCCAAAAAATTAGGGGACGTTGTTTTTTTTTTTCCATTGATAGGTCTTCTTTCAGGCTCACCTGTAAACGTTTAAAATTCTTTTTTCCTCGCCAGTTATCCGCCGGATGTTTATCAAACAACCCGCGGACCCGTTGGTTCGGATTTGTTCCTGACTTGGAGCACTTGTGTACCCAGATAATGGAAAGTCGGGCCTGAGACATGAATTCCATCCCCCCTTCACTAGACCACTCCCCCTTTTTTTCAAACCCGTTGCTCTCCAACGTTCAAGTTATAATCTTGAGATTTTCGCCCCCCTGTTCCCGTGACCCTTCGCTTTTTCACCCCTTTCCCGGGCTTTGCATCCACGCACCTCTATGGCTTACTTAGCAATCTCCCAGTCGGATTTACCCAGCTGATGCGTGTAGTACCCACTCTTCTTTCCTACGCCCCTCACAAAGAACACCCTTCGTGTGCTTTCTCTTTTATTAGTTGTTTACCTCGGCGGTTTTACGTTCCTCCCTCACTTTTTCTTTTTCCGACCTTTTGCGATTAGCCTCGCACAACGGAGCTTGCTGGAATATTGTGTTCATGTCAGTCCCGCCATGACTTCTCAGTTGACAAACAATCGGTGCGTCCCCTTCTTCCGTGCCGTACCCCTCTCCGCTTCAATAGCAAGTAACCACCGTCTTTTTGCAGTCCAAGATTTTCGTCCTCGTTTCTTGTCCATTCATCCCCCGTTGCCGGCGAAGCGCTCGTTCGAATTGTGCCTTTCTTCCCCCCGAGCATTGCCCCGCAATTTCAAGTCCGGAACTTCGTTTTTTTTTTCCCGTCTAATGGCTTGGTCTGCGGGACACACGCTCACACTTTACTGGCCCCTAGGCGACCCTTTTTTCCCCCTCTTTTTAGCCAGCGTCGGGATCCGTCGACTAGACCCGGTCGCCTTGTGCCCGGCCACACCACTCTCCAGACCCCCCCCACTTTTTTGACTTAGCTGAGCTTTATCCGGGCTATCTTTCTTTGATAATGCCTTTTTTTCAGGGCGTCCCGGCTCCTCCTGAACATGTTATTCTCCATCTTGATATCTTTTCACTCCTCGTTGTTGTTTTTAGATCCACTTCTCATTGACCCACTTTTCGCGGGAGGGACTTTTTTCCATGCACATTCCTTCATAACCCTCAGTCATGCAATCCGCTACATTCTTTTCTTTTTGAACATTTTCCTTTTTTCCCGTTTTTTGACCGGGCAACGCTACGGTACGTCGAGGAGTAATTCTTGTCGTCTTTGCCCCTCCGATGCATTTAGCTCGATGGGTAGCCGTGCTTTTCCTTCCGGGGCGTGTCCGAGGAACCGAAGCAAGGGTTATATGTATCAAAATGGCGTTCTGTCTTGTTGCAATGATGCCATGTCTGGAATTTGTATCTCTCCCCCAATGCACGGACTTTTTGCTTTTACAGATCGCTGGTGTGGTAGCCCTTGTCCCGCCCTCCCCCCGGATGACAGAATTATGCCCCTGCCTGGGGACTATAAGGCCCCTAGTGTCTCCCGATGAGTTTTCCCATCAGGCGCTGTTCCCCTCACGGTTTTTTTCCTCTCTCAGATGTTGCGTTCTGTTCTTGTTCTTGGCCCCAATCAATTACGAACAGGGGGCCCTCGTACTTGCCTTTCGGAACGCCGGCTCGTTCGCGCCGGACACCGCCTGCGGTTCGCCAGCACTTGCAGCAAGAAGCCGGACAGATCTTTTTTTCATGGGCGTCTTTCTGATCGAATTGGTAGAAGCCCTTTCCTCGTATCGACGCTGTTCGATGTCATAATCCTTTTCCGCATTCAACCTTGCGTGGGGTTTGATGCATCAAGGGAATTCCGCGAGGTTACCAATGCCCTCCTTTTTTTGTCGGTTGACCCCCTGAAGGCGACAGCATTTGACAAGAAGGTTATAGCACCAGCGGTTTAGCTTTGGTGGTTAGTTTTTGCGCTTGTGGCCGGTGTCCCTTCTTCAAGTTTATGCCCGAATTTCCACGTCTCGTTTCTTTTTTGCAAAGGTCTCATACCCAGCTCCACCAACCCCCCCAAGGGTCGCCGTCATGTGTTTCGTCCTTCCCACGGCGGATAAGCTACATTCGTCCTTTAATTGTTTTTTGTTTCGTGCTGCCTGGACTCGAAGACTTACCGTTTTTTTCCCCGTGCCTATACATCACCCCCCCCCACCCCAAAAACCGTCCCGGCTGTTTTTCTTTCCCGTATTGCGAGAACGAGTGACTTTTGGTTGCTTTTCTCGTCATCATCCCGAATGGGCAGCCAAGACTTTTCCCCCTCGAATTTTCTCCTCCCGGGAGGATTTCCGCGATTTTCCTTGTAGGTTCCTCCTCCCCCCTTTAACTAATCGCCGGTTTCGCGGTTACACATTGCTGCTACTCGAAGCTCCCCCCCCTTTTAGCTAATTCCTACGGTCCTCTGGTTAATCGAATGGACTTCCAGTTCGTCTTCCCTTTTGTAGTGCAGTACTGTCTCCTCCGCTTAGCTGCCGCCGACTTTTTCTTAATTTAAAACATCCACAACCCCTTTTTTCTCCGCCCGGTTTGGGGAGACTATCTATGCACGGAACCCATTTACGCCTTTTCAGCCTGCTCGCTTGTCTTATGTTTTCGGTTGCTCGGTCTCGGCCTCCTGGCGGCGGAAGGTCCCTCATTGCTAAGTCCCCAAAGACGCCTTCTGCCTCCGGTTTTTTTTTTTGTCTTTGTTCTTGTAGAAGATTACTACCTATCCCTCCCCGGGACCTGCACAAATAATTGTCGTCACGAGACCGGTGGCGTTAAGGGATGGGCCCTGTCAATAGAGGACCTTGCCCAGGGAGAAGGCCTCTAATTAGCTGACAAAACCAGTTTGCCTGCCCCAAGGGATGGCAATCGCCGGGGGCCCGTTAATTCCCCGGAAGGTTTCCCACTTGTAGGTGATCAGTCAACACCGCGGAGTGACTCAACGCTGGTGCATGGTTTCCCCGGTGCTTCCCGCCGCAAGCGATCCGTGAAATGTTGCTTTGTTCTATTCAGACGAGCCCTCTAACTCTGTTCGGTTCTGATGCCTTTACTTTCTTTACGTAATCGAAGAGTGCGTGTTACCAATTGACTCACTCCCAAGGGCAGGTATTGCGGTCAAATTGTGATGCTTTTTTTTTGAACGAGCTTTTCGCTAGCTAAGAATTCATCCCGGGAAATGCTCTCACCGTATATTTTTGATGGAATCAAAGTTTAAGAAAGTGCTCGCTCCGGGCGCTTTGGCGGATTTTTGTCTCTGTCCTCCTCTGTCGAGTTATCTAGTTTTTTGCGGACAATCTGCCGCTCACTGGATGCCCCATTGTGAATTCCTCGCGTCAAGGTGGCCTCCTTTTGTTCATATAGAGGTAGTTTCTTTGCCATCTCTTCTGGATGGATCTGGACAATGATGAACGTCCTGACATCAGCTATTTCCTCCTTTTCACCCTCCGTTTTTTTTTTTTCGCTCCGCTGCGCCCCAATTTCTAGTGCCCGTTTTTTTGCTAAGTCTCTGGACAAACTTGCTACGTGATGACCCGAGGAAACAAGTCCCCGCTGTGGCGAAACTCCAGCCTCCCTTCTATTTTTCGAATCGAGTCCCTACAGACCTCCACGTTTGGTATAACTCAGGGCATCTGCTTTCTTATGTGGTGACACAAACCTCTCCTTCCCCGCCCTTGCTGAACTTCCTTGTACTTCTCTCTATACGGTGATAGCCCTGCCCCTTTTGATCCATGCGTTAGCGTCCGAACGTCTCTCTTCATCTCATTTCCTTTTCCGTACATTCCATGCAATTGTAGCTAACCTTGTAATCCCGGACTTTTACTGTACCGCTCTCAGAGCATCGTACGATTCGGCTGTGCTTTGATCTAAGCCACCCTTCGGAGGTCTTCTCGGCATTTCCTTGAGCTTGCACCAGGCGTGAATTCTTTATAGTTAGGTTGTATAAGTGGCCCCTTTGAAGTATTTTGTCAAGGAGGGATTTCAATAAGTTCGTCACAACTGTGTGGTCTTATATTTTCTTTTCCTTCGCCCCCCCGGCTTTTCAATCCGCCTTCAAGACGCGCCTTTTTTGCACTTTTTAGTGACCCTCCATATGCTCTGGATTTCATTTTCCCCTGACCGCTCCTTCTTGGACGGGTCATCCGCAAACTTAGGTAGGGTCCCCTTCGCATTTGAGGTCCCCGTCCGGCACTCATTTTTACACTCACAAGACAAGATCACCCTCCGCCTCTTCCCCCCCCCCCATCTTTAGGGTTCATTGCCTCTAGAAATCTCCCCACCGGGCGGCTTACCCCCCCTTTGTGCCTTTCTTGCTTTTTTTCCACTCCGCTCGTTCGATCCAGTTGGGGAATACCTCAAGTTGAAAAGAGATCCCCTTTCCTCCTTTTCCGGCCTTCTCCCTCGAAATTCAGCCCTCTCTGACTTCCTTTTCCTCCGCTAAGGTCTCGAAGCTCAACCTTGTTTACAAACGGTCCCCGTCCGCTCGTTCGACCAGGGCGTGACCGGACCATCTTCTCCGGAGCTCACATTACCTGTGCGGGTCTGCTTGAATTTGTTTTCTTTCCTTACCTCAAGTCCCCCCCCCCTTCCCGCTTGCAACCCTTCAATTCGACCATCATGATCCTGATCCCCCCCCCACACAGTCGGGTCTTTTGTCAGACCATAGTTCTCCATGGATCACGCGTTGGTTTTTAGCCGCCGCACCGGGAACCCGTTCCTCCCCCCTAAGAGCTTGCAGGATCGGATGTTGCGACCCCCTAAGGCGAACATTGGTTCTCTTTATTTGCTAAACTGGAACCTGCATACTGGCAGTCTGTGCAGTGGCGACCTCCCTCCAAGGCCATACCCTTTTTCCTTTCAAAGACTTCCCCAGCGGAAACCCGTTTTCCAAAGTATGTGTCCGACACCCTTGGTCCTAGTGCCCCTAATCCAATTTGGCAATATTACCTAATTTCCCGGTATTGCATCCCCACCTCACTTTATTACTCTGAACACTTATTCAGAACTTTCGTAGGATTTCACATCCGTTCGGTTCCTCACCACTAGATTCCTACGCACCGGCAACCTCCTCGTTCTTTCTCCGCCTTTTTTTATTTAGTTGTTACATCCGTCTGTCCGTACGCTCCCCTTCTTTTCTCTTTCCGTGTACCCTTTGTTTGATCAGAAGACCCCTTCTTCCTTAATATATTGGGTTCCCTTTCCTCACAGTAGACTTGTTATGAATATGAAGCGCCAACCCATCCTTTGGGTTTTACAACAGCGGCCTGCTTCACTGATAATATGACTTTCCAATATTGCCCCCCTGAAAATCTAACCGTGCCGTCCAGCCTTTCGTCCTAGTTTCTTGAGCACTTCATCCCACCTAGTGACCCCTCCGTGTCTTCGAATGGTGTCGCAAGACACTTGCGCAAGTTCAGCCATTGCCACCAGCCTCCTCTCGCTTTTGATTACGATAAAGGCTTCGGTCGCTGAAAAACTCCTCTTTGCAAGTTTGTACCCCTTTCCCCGCTCCCCCATTACGCTCCAGCCCCTGCAAGGTTTAGCTTCCCTGGCAACTAAGACAAACACGTTACACCTGTCGCCTACCTTTATTTTAGCGTGGCTCTGTCCTAGTTTCTCCAATGGGTTACTGGATCGAGTCCCGAACCTTGTTGGGTTTTCACAGACTGGTTATATCTTTCTCCTCCTTTGTTTAGATGCTATTCCCCTGCTTTCGAATTTGACCACCTTTCGAGGCGACGTCCCGCAGGAAGTTGTTCACTTCCCCACCCCCCCCCCCCACCCACCCCCCACCCCCAACCCACCCCCCCACCCCACACCCCCCCCCCCACCACCCCCCCCCCCCCGTTTCTCCCCCCCCCCCCAACCCCCCCCCCCCCCCCCCCCCCCCTACCCCCCCCCACCCCCCCCCTTTTTTTCTTTTTTGTTTTTCCCTCCTTTTCATTTAATCAAAATAAGCAGTATTTTCGTCCGTGGCGACCTGGACGTGCCTTTTTTGGTTTTTGACAGGCAAGCTAAGTTACTGGCGAAGGATAGGCGTTGCTAGTCATGTGAGCTCGCATGGTGCCGTCTTTCAATACTTTTTTGGAGCGTTTTTTCGACGAGCCCGGGTGACTTCTCACCCTGCAAAGAGGTCCTTTAGTTTGCAATTTCTTGAGCAAGTTGTATAGCTACACTTTTCGCTCCTTTTGAACGATCCGATCGGTGGGTTCCTGTCCTGCAGAATAGGACGCACAATGGCCTTTCCTTTTCGAATGAAGGCCTATTTTGCCGATAGAGACCCGTTTTACCTCAGGCCGTCATGTTAAGCAAATTTTTCCATCTCAGATCAGTGAGGGAAGGCTATTTGTTTATCTGTCAAACTCCCTCTTTGCGCCCGCTTTTGGCGTTTAGGCGGGGTAAGGAACGCCTCTCCAGAGTTAGCCCCAGGACTTAACAAACGCCGATTTAAAATACTCCCCCTTATAAGACTTTCAAGCTTCCTTGTGACAGGGGTTGTATAGAATGTTTTTCTGTAAGAGACTCTTTTTTACATCGAGCGGCCTGATGTATCTACAAATACGTTTCCCGCCCTTCTACCCAGAGTGGGGGGATTCCATTCCCCTTTTTTTTCCCCTGCCGCTATGTCCCTTTAAGCCAAGTGTTTCCTCGGCTCTCGTTCACTTCATCTTGGCCCCAAGCGTTTTTTTCGTTTGAGGGCATTCTGTTCCTTCTTCAATGGTCTCACTTTGCCCTACTGCAGTATGAGCGTTTTTCTTCCAGTCGCCCCATTTCCTTTTTCGCGCCTTGGGTTCGCATAACCCCCTGTTGACACTTCCCCCCCTTTAATTGGCGTGACGTTTCCGTTTTGCTGGACGAGTCAGTCTAGGAGCGAAATGCCCATTACCCATTTTCCGACTGTTTTGTTTTTGTTCTCTCGTGAAGTTTCAGCTTTCTGGGCTGCTTGATTTAAGGCGCATCACCGAAAGGAGGAGGGGCATTCCGCCCGCTTTCCTGTCGCTCGCGCCGCTGTCCCCCTCTTTTTTTGTTTCAGATCACCTCAATTCCGCTCCGTTTTTAAATTGTGCTCTACTTTTTTGACTTAGTCTAATCCGGACTATTCCGGCTACTGCCTTTCATCTTCGACGCTAAAGTGGGCACTGTCCTCTTTTTTCTACTGGCCCTTCTCCCCCCTCTTCGGACGCGTATTTCTGTCTCAAATTGAACAATTACAACAACAGTTTTCATCCTCTTTGGTTGAGATTCCCTCCTTTCGTAACCCCTTGAACTACACTTGCAACGCTAGCGGGTGAGTATTGCGTCTGGTTTTCCGGTTCTCGTCCTATGTTGTTCGGACGGTTCCTCTATTAAGGCCCTACTCTGTCGGCTTACCCTTTCACTTGCGGCGCTGTTGCCGACTCCCAAGCCATATTCTGCACGTAAATTTTTCTCCATCTGATTTTTTTTTTAACCTGGGCAGGCTTGTCGACTTTTGTTTAGCAAACGTTTTGCCGTTTCAAACATGGATGAAGCTGCCGTTGGCAAAGGTACCCTCCCTTGCAATGTTTCTGTCGTATCACTGATCTCATCGGCCATTTCCACTCGTTCGTCAGCAGCCTGCTGAAGCGACTCCTTTTTTCATATGTGGAGTTCGATAAGCGTCCTGCCAGCCGCAATTTTCTCGGGATGCGGCTCCTTTGTCTTTTCCTGCCTCCTAAGTGGTTACAAAATGTGTATGTACCCCATTTCATGGATCGGCGGGCAACTTGTCATGACGGGCGAGCCGCGTTTTTCGGTCCCGATCTCCTTTTAAGTTCGCCTCACCCCTACTTTAGAGACTTACAAGATACGTGGCTTTTCAGTCCTCCATTATTCTTGCGTTCCCCAGCGACTCCGCTCTATCCGTGGTGGTCTTGCGTTCACCTCCTTGCCTTTTCCCTTAAGTTCATTGATGAACGGTTGAATCATATTCATCTCGACAGGGTTCCCCTTTTTTTTCTGATTGCTTCTGTAAACATGATTCAAGATTCTATAACGCATCTATCTCTGAATCCACGTTTGTTGTTGTTTTCCTGGCGTTCTAGATGTGCTTAGCATCATTTTTATCCATTCCACGCAGATGGAACCTTCCCCTACGTGATTCCCCCTTCCGCCCCCTGTTTTTACCCCACTCAAGCGACTTTCGATTCGGTTCTCAACGTACCTCCGTTACCTACCATATGCTTATGCTGCACAAAAATCTACTCGCCCCCCTTCGATCCACGACTCAGCTTTTCAGTCCCCCCTTTTCTTTTCCGTCTTGCATAAAGTGATACTTTACGGCTCCGCCTACTTGATCGCTCCTCAGCCCTCAATTTGCAGAGCCTATGCCAGTGTCTGTTTTTCCATTGTCTATTCGCTTCCCTGTAACTACGTAACCCGACTCCGAACGAACTCAGATTGCCGTGCTGCTTCTATAGGAAAGACCACTTTTAGCGCGCGGCCTCATCTATCTTTTCGTCGCCTTCAGGCCCGTAAGTATTTTCGGCGAGTTCTACCTCACCCTTGGAACAAGTTGCTTAGTTTGCCTTCGGTCTTCAACATGTTCGACCACTGTTTGTTATAGATCGTTCACGACGTCCTCTCCTTTCGCTGCCAGAACTCTTTTTTTTGATTTGACTTAAATATATGATGTTGGATTTAATCTTTCCCGCGCTGACTCCGGACCGGCCTCTCCTTTTTTGGGTCGTTTGTGCTTCTCATGCTCTGGCCGTCGTTGCAATGCGGTAGACCGATAACCCTTGCGCACATTACGCCTAGTGGTTCTTGCCAAAGTTTCTTTTTCGTTCTTCTCTATCACTTCCCCCCCCCCCAGCTTTGCGAAAACACTTTGTTTTTTTCGTTGGGGAACTTGTAAAGCTTTTAGCCCCTAAGTTTTTGAAATACAGCAAGCTAACCGACTCGCCGCATCCATTCCCCCTGCGCCACTTTCGGTCCCGTCGCCTGAACCCACACGCACACCTTAGACTGACCCCCCCCCCCCCCCCCCCCACCAGCTCTACCCTCACGCGAGAGCACGCCACGTACCACCCCGCCCTCCCCACCCGAGCACCCAACCCCCACCGTACGCCCCCCCCCCCCCCCCTCCACCTGGCCACCCCCCCAGACCGATCCCACTCTGGGTGCGGCTAGTTCTTGGAGTCTTGTTGTCCCTTTCTCTTTGCAGCCACGTTTTGGACTCTTCCTGATCGAACATTTAATGATGCGTTTTTTCAGTCTTTCCTTCTTCCCTTTTCCTTTTATCTCATTGCCAATCTCAACCAGGCCACCGCTGGCCCCCACTTCATCTTCGCCAATTAGCGATCCCCCAGTTGGCCTTTGGGTTAACGGCTTGATTTCCGGACCTATACTCGGGCTGCCTAGCCCCGGACCACGTTTCACCAAATCTTGACTAATGTGCCATATCTTTGAGACCCCCCCCAAGCGCGCCTGTGTGCATATGTGTGATGTCGCTGCAGCCCCCTTAACGAAGTATTGCATGTTTCCTGACCTGAAGAAGGCCCCCCAGGCCCCTCTCCAAGGGACCCCCAGAACCCGCTGGCTCCACCAGCGTCGCGGTCCTTCTTTCCCGCCCTCAATGCTGCAGTTTCTAACCCCTCACCTTTTGATTGCATCACCCCCTCCTTTTATTTCGTTCCCTTCTTTTTCTTTCTATGACTCCCTTTGTCGGGCTGGTCCCCTCTGCGAGAGTCGTAACCACCCCCCAATAAGATTTCCGGTCACCAGCGGTCGGTGCTTTCTTCTTCGATTTCTTTTTCTCCCTCTGTACTCTTCTCTCCCTTCGCGGCCGTTTAAGGAAATTTTTGCTCGGTACGTGGAACCTTCGTTGACGGTCCTTCTTATTGGTCAAGGTACCCCCACCAGTTCTTCCGTCCCGCACCTGAATGAGATTTTCTGGAAACCTTCTGCTGAACATGACTCCTTCTTTTATTCATCGTCCTCGGCAATTAGGGCCTAATCGGGCCAAGTCCTTGCAAGAATGCTTCTCTAGTTATTGTTCCCGTCATCCCACTAGCGGTTCACCACGCGTCATCGTTCGTGGGGTTTCGCATACACCTTTTTTCGCCCCATTTCAGTCAATCGAACACAAGACTTTTCAACTTTTCCCACTGGTCCCTTCCCGGTACAACCGACTCCACCTTGATTTGTCCCCAAATCCTGACCATTCGCTCACCTTCTTCCTCCGAGACAGTCAGTCCTTTCCTGTCCCCGCGAATTTCTTCCCCTTCCCAACACAAACCCTCTAAAGAAACACTACATCGCCCCCCTCCTTTTTGTAGCTTTTCGCTTGTGAGAACGTCCTGGGAAGTTTATCCCTGCATGTTTTTCTAATGAGCCCCCCTCAACATGTGGGTCCCCAATTCGAG
>Ga0179593_1447068_pt1 | contig 11069 bp, 10 predicted proteins | sample CZODoug2_1_08_16_FD_185931 | JGI IMG/M metagenome (GOLD analysis project Ga0179593, IMG submission 185931) | Vadose zone soil fungal communities from Angelo Coast Range Reserve, California, USA - CZODoug2_1_08_16fungal (PacBio error correction) | ecosystem: Environmental > Terrestrial > Soil >... | reverse complement strand
CATTTTTCCCGCCTTTTTTTCGATGTCTCAGAGTCCCTACTCGACACGCTTTTTCCTTTTCCCCCTCTGTTTTTTTCCTCTTCCCCTCCTCTTTCACACCGTATCGCCGCTAAGGTCTGCACGTACTGAGCATTCCTCTAGGCGTGCTGGTCTATTTTTTCTCCCCTTCGATCGGCGTTCCTCTTTTTCCCCCCTATCGGACTCTTTCGTTCCCTCCCGTTAACTGTTTCTGGAGGTTTTCTCCACCATCAGTTCTTGAGACACCGTCGAGGGTATAACCTTGTTTGATCTTAACAGAGGATGCCCTTTCCCCGTTTGATGTTTCTTTAACCCGTCTTTCCCCCCCTATCCCTTCCTTTCCACAGGCGACGGGTTGCCCTCTCCGACACGCACGCATCTGTCCTGTTTGGAAAACTTGTCGTCTCCTTGCAGGAGACTTTCTATGATTCCATTTCCCATGTTTCACTTCGAGTTTTCCCACGATAGTTTCGTCAGCGGTGGAATCTTTTCAGCCTTTTGTCTCCTCTGCGTTATCCATCTGGCCTTCCGATCCTGTGATGATTCCTTCCCTTGGTGGAATTACAGACACGCGAGTTTTGTTTGATGTCTCCCGTTCGAGCTTTTTTCCCGTCGTTCGCCTGTCCTTTCCATGTCGCCGCTTGTCCCGGATACTGCGCCCACGGACGTAGTCCGTACAGTGCGAATGTCTGCAGTTGTCGTACGGTTGGCGTTTCTTTATTGAGCGGTGGGCTTATCATACCCTGTCTTCCAGAACCCCCTTTCTGAAGCACATGTTTCGCGCTCAGTCCAACCTTCCAACGCGCTGGAAGCGCCAGCCTTGGCTTGCGTGTCAGGCGTGCACGTTAACAATCTCCCTAGGTCCCCTTTGTATCCCCGGGACCATTCGCATCTGGATTCAGCCCGTTTTACCCTCCCCTTAACTCTTTCCCCTTTCCCCCCGGCTTTTCTCTCCTTCCTCCTCGACACAGTGAAGGGGACCAGTGTGAGGCGATGCCTGCCTTTTCTTCGTGCAGCCCCTCGTGTCTTCAACGTGTCGGTTTTTCTCCTACGCCTACCCCCCCCCATTCCGTCTCGTCCCCGTGACACCTTTCTTTTTTCCTGAAGAATGGGCCGCTCTTTTTTTCTCGCACGCTCAACTTCCCTCACGCGTTCGACCTGCTTGCTTTGAAGTTAGACCCCTATAGTCCCCGGTCCCTCTTTTCTTCCGAAAAACTCCCCTCTTGACCTAGTAAACCGGATTATGTCCGGGTTCGGCCATCTCTTTCCTCCTCTCCGTTTGAGAGTGCTCTTTCTCTTCAGGCGACCATCCCCTGGATTGCGCTCGCTTGCTTTTTTTTTTTTCGCGATAGCTGTTGCTGGTTCGAGGCCCTCTCGCGTGCCGCTTTTGGGCCTGTAATGAGTTTGCACCATGATTTGAAGTTCTGCTGTGTCGTTGATCCGACACTCCGTCCATTCTTCCCCCTTCCCCCTAATCGGGATTTCACGTTTTTTCTCATAGAGTTTTTTCTTGCGTCTTTGATCACCCATGACTTGATTCTTACACCTTCGTAGGGCTTATTGGTTGTCGTTTGGCAGCCTCTTCTTGGTGGTGGCCCTATTTCTTGGTTTTTTTCTGCCTTGTGAGTCACGCTTCGTGGTTTGGCCTTCTGATCTCTCCCAGTCAATTTGACCGTCCAAGATAGATATGTTGAAGTCTGTGACTGCCCGGCCCTCAGTTCGATCGCTTCCATTTTTTTGAATATGCCCTCAGTTCCCCTCGCGTCCTGTTTTCCTTCGTCTTCCTCTTCTCCCGGCCGTCTCATTTTCCGCCAGGGCGGTCCCACGTTCGCTAACGGACAGTCGTTTTGGCGTCTGTAAGTTCCGCGCCTGCGCGGGCCATCTATCTGCCTTTGAGCTCTCATGTTTTTCGTACGCTTGTTGGCCATTCCTTCCCCCGCTCCCTTTTTTCTATCATCCTGCTCATCGGACTCTTAGGACGCGATGACCAATGGCTTCGGTGAGTTACATGGTCCACTGTTTCCCTTTACTCTCTTTTACCAGACTTTTCTGGTTTGGAAGTTTACCTTCGAGCTACCGCGATCCCTCTTCCCCGAAGGTTGACTTTGTTGCCTTTCCTTAGCGTAGTTGATGTCCTTGAGGATGGCTCCTCCTCTTCGTTGATCCTTTTTCTCAGGTATGTGACGCATCTTCCCTCACTTGCGTCTCCTCTTGCATGGCCACATTTCTCTTTTTTTGCTAGGCCGTCTGCATCTGCTCCCAGGGCACCTCCGCCTGTTTTCCCTTCGTACGGATTTTCCTGTTTCGGTTCCTAACGCAGTTTCCCCTTAACTGAAGCGTCACCCAGTCCCCTTTCTGTGTTCGTCTCCAGTCGGATGACTTTTTCCCTTTTTGGTTATGGGCCTTCGTTGGCCGATCCCTACTTTTTTCGAGGGTTCCGTTCTCTTTTTTTCTTTTCCTCATTTCTTACGCTTCTATCCCCCTTTCCTCCTCCTTGTCAGCGACCTCCGTGGTAGAGACTCGCTTCTCTCGGAAGCACCTTTTTCATCGGCAGTGTCCCCTTTTTCGTTCTTCTTTACCCTTTCTTCGGTCGGTGTCCCCATCTCTCCCTTTTCCCTAGTAGTATTTTGTAGTGATTCGTTTATGCCCGGTGGGGGTCCGCCCGTTTCGTATGACGTGTTTTTCATCCCCCCCCCTTTTTGGCCGGCAGTTTCTTCCTCTAACTTTCTTTGCCTTCCGATCGCGTCAACCGGCCACGTCAGGGCTTTCCCCCTTGTTGCGCTCACCACCCCCCGGACATCGGACGTTCCTTTCCCCCCCGGATCCCGATTGTTTTTTAGCCCTTGGGTCTTATCTTCTCTACCCTTTCCCCAACGACTTTCCATTTTTTTTAACATTACCCCGTTTGTTCCTTTACCGGCGCTGCAGGGTATCCTCTGTTTCCCTCTTGACTCTATGCTTTCCTTCCCCCAGCGTTTTCCTTCATAACATTCCCTGACACCTCGCCCCCAGGGATCCTGCAGATTGCGCGCCTTCAGTTCGCGTAGGGACCTTTCGGTGGAACCTCCTCTCTCACTTCACCACTTTTCTTTGACCATTCTTCTCTCCTTGCGACCCCGGTATCTCGTTACTTACATCTGTTCGGCGCGAGTTTCCTGACGTCCCCCACGGCAGCTTCAGCACCTGCACCGATGGCCCCCCCCCCCCCCCGGGGTTTTGTTTGCCGCATCTGCGACACAGACGTAGTCGGATAACTTCAACACTTCCCGTGCTTTCACCCGGGACCCCCGTTTTCCTTCATTGTTTCGCCCCTTCGCCCCCGCCCGCCCTCTTTTCTTGACACCCGATATCCTTCTTACGAAGCCGTTTTTACCAAAAAACCAATGCTCCTGTTTCACCTTTTGCCCGCATTGCCGCTTCAGCATTGTTTTGTCCCCCGCTGTCGAAGCCGTCCCCCAACTTTCTTCCCCGTCTTTTCCCCCAGAAAACTCGAAATCACCTTCTCCGAGGGGCTCTTTTTCCCCTCCGTGCCCTTCCCGGTTTCAACCTTGCCCTGAACTCTTTTTTGCCCCCAACTTCGGCAATCCTCTCGCCGTCTCCCAGTTCCCCGCAACTACGCCCCGGCCTGCCTTGGTCCCCCTTTTACTTTCCTTTCAGTTTGCCGCCCCATCTCTTCTTCTCCCATTTAGACCTGTTTTTATAGAGATGTGTGCGTCTGTCCCTTTCCTCCTTCCTATGGGGTCAATGCCGTTAGTGCGATTGCGAGTTCTTTAGATCCCCTCGTTTTCGTTCAAGGTGTGACCATTTGGTGCGTTTTTCGGACGTTTTTCAGCGTCTTCGTTCCCCTATTGTGGCTTTCCCGACGTTTTGCTAGGTTCGTTGTCATAGCCATTTCCCCTTCACATCGAACCAGCGTTACGCCTGTTGATTGTTTGACTTCGGCTTGCTTGATTTGCATAGCGATGCCCACGGACTTTTTAATCGGTTGCTTGTTTCCTCCCTGGAGATTCCCGGACCCACACCTCTCTGCTTCTCGTGCGAGTCCCCCTTCGGTTCCATATCCTGGTTACACCCGATGATTGTTGACTTTTTTCCTCCGCCCTCCCGCCTTGTCCGCCTCTTCCCCTCTTTTAATATGTTGGTTGTCCGCTGTCGTTTGGGTTCTTTTTGCGTTGCCGATACAAGCTGGTCGCAAAATGCGTCTGTGTGTATCGCGTCCGCTGTCGTTCCGCTTTCCTCGCGTCCTCCCTTCTACGCCGTTTCGCTGTGCCCTATACGCATTCCTTCATTTTTCTGCCTCAGATTATATTGTGCTTTTCTTCCCCTACTGCCCATGTTTCAGGGGGACGCTACGCCGCTTGGCGTTTTGATCACTTTTTCGGGCGGGTTATGTATACCCTTTTTTTTTATGGTCAAGTCCCCGTCCCCGTACCCTTCCCCCTTACAGGTCTCGGTTTTTTTCCTATATGCGTGTTTTTTGGCCAGTGCTGATCACCGAGTTGCGTCCTCTTGAAAATGATGCAGGCCCTTTACTCCGTCCACGCTTCCTGTGATGTAGCTCTTTTTTTTACGCCTCCGTATTTTCTTTTTTGACGGCTGTTCCGGCTTCTCTTTAGATGAACGCTTGGAGCCTCGTCCGTGCCATGTGTCCTGAGACCATTTCCGCTCAATCCGATTCTTCGCTGCGCTGGCCACGCTCTTCAGTGCTGCTTAACGTCTAATTTTTGTCTGGCGGTCCTCTTTCTTCGAATGTTGTGGCTGCCCTTCGAGGACCCGAAGCCGAAGGGCCTTTCGGGTTTTTCTTCTTAGACCGGTTGCCTGCGAGGCCTTTTGACAGATGATGGCTTTGTTTTTCGTGCGTTTTATTCCATACTCTTTCATTGTCCAACATTCGTTGTCGCTTTTCACTTATCATCTCTTTGTCCTTCCCTTCTTGTTTGTTTTTTTGACCAATGGGAGCATAATAAAGCGCCTTTCCTTCGCTATTTTCTTGTCATTGACAACTCCATCCTCACCACTCGATGAATGCCCCGTCCCTCTTCATTCTTGGATTTTTCGCTTCTTAGATAGAATCCGACCTCCTCTTCTCCCCCTTCCCTTCGGGCGTCGGTCTCCCTGCGTCTTTTTCCGCGGCGATTGTGTGTCTCCATTCTGGATTTCCCCTGTGCGCATGAGTTTACGTTGTTTTTTTCATCTGCCCCCCGCTCTAGTTAACTTGGCGTCAACTCTTCGGCGATCCCCCTCTCCTCCCTCCGCCCATCACCTGAGACCAGAATTTCCGGGAAAAGGTTAATCATGAGATGAGCGTATCTCTTCTGCCTCCTTTCCCGCCTTTTACCTAATGCCGTTTAATTTACTTCAGTGCCCTGAGGCAATATCTTTGTCTACTCCTGGTTCTTCTGCCCTTGCGGTGGCCCATTTAATCCCTCGTTGCCCCACCCAGAGGCAACGGAGCGCGTCTGCCTGGCGCGGGACCGGAAATTGAAACTTCGGAGACATTACGTCTTTCCTTATGGATGACATTGCCTGTTCACGCTGAACCTTACGTCCACTTTCTTTGAGTTGACTTCCTGTTATTTCGCCTTCGCGAGCGACTACGAAGCGCGCTGTTTCTCCCATTTCCGTATATTCGAGATTCCTCGAATTTTTTGCGCCGTTCGGCGTCGAGGCATGACTTTCCCCCATCGCTGTACTTGTTTACGGTGGCCCACTGAGGTGTTATGTCTAGGCGGACTCGTGGCTTTTCTAGCCTGCTTCTTTCTTTCTGCCGCCCCGCACGACTTTGCTGCACCCTGCCTGCGCCTTTCCCCTCCTGCTGGTCCCACTTTGCCCCCGCCCCTCGTCCCTACTCGCAAGACCACCTCGGTGAACTTGAGTCGAGTCGCTTGCCTTTTACTCGAAGCCCCAACATTTTTTCCTTCACCTTTATTTCAGCTCTTGCGGTTCCCGTGAAATCCCCCCGCTATGGCCCCGTCCTCCGCATGTGACTTTTTGGTCCTTAACCCCTACGACTTTTTTTCCTATGCCTGTTCCGGTCTTTGATGCCTGCCAAACCTTTTTAAGCTCATCCTGCTTTCGGATCCCTAACTCTACAACCGAAGCGAGCATGCAAGCCCCTAGTACACAGTCGTCATTTTTTCCTGATTCACATCTTCTCTTTCTTCCCTCTTTTTTTTTTGTTTTTTTGAGAGTCTGTTTCCCTCTTTCCACCCCGGCGTCCAAGCACCTCTTTTTGTCAGTCGCTGCTGCATGTGTTGTCTATTTTTTTTGCCGCGATGTTGGTTTCTAGAGGAGCTTCCGCAGTTTATTGAAGTCACAGTTCGTTCCCCCTTTTGAGGACCTGTTGTTGAGCTGTTTCTTGTCTCCTACCCCAGCGCGTAGTCCACGAGAGCGTCTTCTTCTAGCTTTTTGATTTCGGAGTTTTTCTCAAGGTTGACAGGCTTGAGCCCTTCCTGGCTCCCTTTCTTTTCGCCACGCGGTCATATCCCTGTCAAAGGACTATTAGCATGATAGCTGGTCACTAGTTTCCTCTGCGTCTGTGTATTAGTTGTCAGCTTTTATTGCCCCGTCGGTTGATTTTGGGAGGACCCACTTTTTCGTGGTACGGTAATCCCTGTTCTGTTGAAGTCTTTTTTGCGACGCGTCCCTTCCTCTTTTCCCGATCGCGTTTTTCTCCTCATGCTGCAGGTTTCGGCCTTCGTAGGTCGGGCTTAACCGATTGTCATATCCGGTTTCCTTTCGTGCCGGAGTCCCGCGTAAAGTTATCTTGTTTCCGTCTTTTCTCTGAAGTTTTCGCCTCCTTTTGCACGGTTCTGTTCTGCGTCTATGGTGACTGGTGACTAACCGGGGGCTTGATTCCACCTGCTGTGTTACGCACTTTTCTTTTTTCTCGTAGCCTCGTAGGATCCCCTTGCTAGGCCACTGACGTTACCTCTCTTTTCTTCAGTCTCGCGTTGACCGATTGAGGGAGGACGCTGCCGTCACTTCTTTGCGCATTTTCGACTGACTGCTCTTTTTGACTTTCGGTGCTTTCCTCTCCTCGAATCTTGGATTCCGTCTCTTCTTCTTCTCCCCTGTACACGCGTTTTGTTTTCGGTCTATAGGTGTTAGCGAAAAATACCTGTGTTATGAGTTACCCTTTTTGTGTTCGCACTTTATCCGTAATTCATCAAGTTTCCGTTTTCCTCCCCTGCTCTACCTTTTCCCCAGATCTAGTGCGAACCAGCACTCTGCGCGTGTTTTGTCGATGAGGTCTGCGCCCGTCTCTCGACCTTCACTGTCCGATTTTTATTTTGCTTCCCAGGCGGTGACGGGCCTTCGCGATTTTTTTTATGATGGCGTCGTTTTCCGCTTTCCCCCCGACTTTCTTCGTTTATTGGTCTTGCCTACTCCTCCAAGTGGTTTCTCTTCTCTTGCCCCTGAACTACCAAGGTTCGCCCCCTGTTAGCTAGAGTATCACTCCCCGCATCATCCCCCCCCAATCGCTCGAAGTCCCTCACACTCCTGGCAAAAGTTAAAGTCAGCTTCATTTAGATTCCCGCCGTTTGTGGGCCTCGCACCACTTGATATCGAATTTTTCCTCGGCGCGTTCGCGGCTTCTTTTCTTTCGCCCCCTTCCCCTTTGCGCCTTTCTTAACTTGCGAGAACTCGCGGATTCGCACACTTTTTCTTCACACGGGATGTCCCCATGATGGGCCGGCGGCCTTGATATGAGTGTTTCGCGCTAAGCATCCTGCCATGGTCGTCTTGGCTGAGGTGCTCCACCCCCGATAGACTGCTTCCAACGTTTTAGTCCTCAACTCTGAATCAGTGCGGCCGTCTTCATCTCTCTTCGAGACCCTATCATTATACCTCATATTGGTACCTCCTGGCATGGTTTGAAGATCTTCCTTTTTCCCCTCCTGATCATGTTTCGTGTATCTTTCCTTTCTATCCGGTGCATGCTAGTTATCGGCCCCTCTCGTCGGTGGTTTTATCCTCCACGCCTTTGATCTCGGGATCTGGTTGTAGAGATGCCGACTTGTCCGGTGGCCTTTTTTTTTTTGCACTGCGCAACCCTGCCTCTTTATCGTCAGTCCAGGTACTGGACCGGCTTACGCTGTAAACATGTGGTCTGGCACCGGGCACGTTCATTCTTTCTCGGCATGGTTCTGCCACGACCACTTTTGTTTCTTCCCCCCACTGCGGGTTTAGCTGGACGCGCTCATGTCCCTCTGCCGTGGGCCGGTCCGCCGATTAGCAACTTGGTATACCGGGCCCTTTGAATCCTTCGTCTCCCGTCCACACCCTGACACTTTTCGTCCCAGTGCTTTTCTCCGACGAAGCCCGCCGGCCTGGGGCCATTATCCTCGCCGCTGCTCCAATTTTTTTTTTCCTAGGCCCCTGCTGCGCCAGTAATCTTCGCGCGTTTTATCGGTCATACTCCCCCGTTAAGTGGCATGAAGCTTTGACTTGCCGCTGTCGATTCCGTTTTCTTCCCTTGCCACGGGTATGGACGGCCAGCTCTTTTGCCCCCTTCTCTTCTTACATTTACGCGAGGTCCTACGGCACCGAGTACACCCCGTTGTTATTTATATCCACTGGTTGCGTTGTGTCTCTCCCACCTCTCCATTTCCTTTCCCGTAGCTTGCGGATGTTGTGCATGAATACCCGTTTAACCGCTGTGCCGCTTCTGCATCGATTTTTCCGAGAAGACCACGTGTTTCCTAATTAGCTTCCCCGCGCTTGCGAGGTGATCCAGGCGTTCTCATTCATTGTTTTTCTTTCCCCCCGGGTGAGCTGGTTCCTTCTTGCCCCGCTTCAGATTTAGAGGCCACGTTGCTTTCGAAGTTTGCTCGCGAACGTACCCTTTTGTTGCGCCGCAGCTTGCTCCTCTAAGGGTTTTTCTGCTCGGCTCCCATCAGCCGACTGAGTTTGTCCTGAGTCTTTCCCCGCGTTCGGCTTCCCCCTTCTATTTTTTCCGCGTTTTTTCAGCGTTTTTCGCCAGGTGTCCATTCGTTTTGTCTTTGATGCGCCGCTTCCCAGGTCCGTAGCCGTCCTTTTCTCTGTGTTAGAATTGAGAGTCATTGTTCTGATTGGGGCGAGGTTATGTTGACTTTTCAAAATTCCCGCAGTTTTTTTTTTTCGTAATATTTTCGGTCACTCTCGGCCGTTGTTTAAATGCGTCTCGCCGGGTAGCGACCTTTGCGTCCAGTATTTGTTGTCATCTTTGTTGTTTCGGGTCTCCGTTTTTCCTTCCATTTTCCTTGCCGTCTTGCCTGCCGGCGGCGCAGCCTTGCTAATCTCTCCTACGACTTACGTGGTGTCTGATTCCACCGGGTGCCGATTTTCTCGGCTTTGAGTATAAGACCTACGACTGGTACCGGCGGCTTCCATGACACTTCTTTATGGGTCACTCGGTTCGTTGGAAAGTCTCGAAGATCCCTTGCGTCCTCTGATCCCTGCTTCGTTTGGGACTTGTCTCTGTTTGCCGATCTTTTTCCCTTGAATGATCGTTTTCAGTTCTGCCCCCATCCACGTGCCGGCTTTTATTCCTTGTGTCTGGTTTTCCGCTGTACCCGCCTCTTCCCCCCAAACCCCTCCACCCCTCTCCTGATTAGTCACTTGTCCCCTCCTCCGCTTGCCCGCGAATTAGGTTGTCGTTCGCTTTTCCGCTTGATTGGTCTGCTCCGGTTCTCTCCTGTATTTTCGCCGACAGCGCTATTTCGCGGTCGCATTTGTGGCGGTGCTTCGCGCGATTGTGTGGATTTCTGGTGTCTTTTGACTGCCGGAGCATTTGACAATTTAGGCGTTCTTGTTGTGTCGAGACTTTGTCTCGTTCTCCGCCTCCCCTTTGTATATTTATATCACTGACCTATTCTAGTCTGGTTTGGACTCGTCACCTGTCCGCCTCATCTCGCCGTTTTCAACAACTTCCCCGCAGGGTGGGCTTTGACTCCCCCTTCCCTAGGCTTTTGTGCTACCTGCAAGCGTTTCGGCGCCTCCCCCATCGACACTTTTTCGTCCCTCTGTAACTTTTTCGGGCGGGAGGTTCCCCCGTTGGTCCCTTCCATGCGTTGGAGAATCGAGTCTTCTCACCGCTATATTTATGTCCCCGGATAGTCCTGGCCCGTTGCTGTTTTTCGTCCCCTTTTCTCGCCGCTACGATCTTGTCCCCGCGGTGAAAAGGGTTCCGTATGCGCTTGCGACACCACCCGTTTTTCGCCTGATGACATTTTCAATAGTTTATGCGGGAGCGGCTGCTTTCTGCTCCGCCTGCCGTCATTCTTGTTCCACCTCTCTTCCTTAAGTTCGTGTTCTTTTACTTGTTGGCTCGCTTTTCCTCTCCCGGCCGAGATATTGCCACATGCGCGGGGGTTTTTTTTTTTGTCTTACCGGCCTCTCGCTTTAAGCGCTCGCGCTCGCTAGTGTTTTCCCCCCTTCTTTATTTCTTTTTTTGCCGCTACGTCACAGGTATTGGCAGATTACGTATTTGCTGCCTCCGGGACAGGAAACCCCGGTCTTGAGACGGCATTTCTTCAATGCTCTACCAGCGCCCCCCGGTTTCACTACCCAACTACTTAATTCATTTTCCGCGGCACTCTTTTGTCGTCCCGCTGACGGGCGGCGTTTTCGCACGACTTCCACTATATCACCTGATTACAGGGAATCGTAATCTGGATGTTGTCGAGGCCCCAGCCCGACCGTCTTTGCCCATCCCCTGGCTGTCTTTTTACCGCCGCGTTGTGAGTCCGGCCCACCCTTCCCATTTAGTCATATTCCTTTGCCGGCTCGGCTGACTCCTATTTGACTTCAATTCTGTTCAGTCTCCAAAATTCCCTGCCTTCTTAAACTGTACGTTTTTTCCCTTCAGCAGCCTCCATCGTGCTTCCAGTTTGGACGCGCCTCCCCTCGCCCCTCCACACCCCCCCGTGCCCGGTCCTCCAACCCTTTGGAGTGACCGCGTCGGTATGCCCCCTGCCTGTCGCCTCTTCGCTCGCAGGCGAACATCTTTCGCCGAAACAAGTACGCGAATAGTGCTTACGTCCCCGAGATGGCGCCTATGTGCACAC
>Ga0179593_1330097_pt1 | contig 11069 bp, 18 predicted proteins | sample CZODoug2_1_08_16_FD_185931 | JGI IMG/M metagenome (GOLD analysis project Ga0179593, IMG submission 185931) | Vadose zone soil fungal communities from Angelo Coast Range Reserve, California, USA - CZODoug2_1_08_16fungal (PacBio error correction) | ecosystem: Environmental > Terrestrial > Soil >... | reverse complement strand
TTTCAGAATGTTCCCCTTTATTTTTTTTAACACCGCCAAGTGGCCCCGCTCGGTTCTGGTTCGTATACGCCTCGTGTTCGAACAACAAGCCCTTTGTTTTTTTCCCGGGATTCCCACACGCTTTTAAAGATTTCCACCATTTCTTTTCTCCCCCAATTGATCTTTTACACGTCACCCCCTGGCCCATTTATGGTCCTTCCTTGCTGCACCCTTTTTCTGCATTCCAGCGCTGGTGCTTGTTGCCACCAAGCCCCTCCCCGTTGCAAGAATCCTCTCCTTTTTTTTTTTCTGTTATCGCACCATCGGGTTCCGATGGGCACCTCAGTAACACCCATGGTCACGTTCCACTCGCGCCTTTTGGCCCCTGCTGTTTGCCCTTCCTTTTTCCTCTCGGGTGAGGTTTTTAAGTTCAATTTTGCTTATTTTAGCCCTCGTTTAGTTGCTCTGGTACAACTCTCCTGTTTTTTTTTCCGCGTCACTTCCGCCAAAGTTTATTCTCCAAGCCCTACCGGGACTGCACCCCTTCCCCCGACTGCGTTCCACCACCCCGATGGGCTGTTTTTTTTTTTCCCCGTCCACCGTCCCCCCAAGAGTATGTCATCTGCGATCCCACTGATGATTTGGAGGACCTTCGTTGCCTTTTTTGACAATGTTTCGTTTTGCGCATATTTTTTTCCAAACTCAACCCCACACCCCCCGAAGTCGATTCCATTTTCTGCCCCCCTCAAGTTGTTTTCCGGCGGTTTTCTTTCTTTCCTGCTCTACTTCTTCCTTTTTTTCGTCTTCCTCTTTTTCCCTTTCCCGCACCTTTTCCCTCCGGATGATCAGTTCTTCTTTTTTTGTTTTTTTTTTCGAGGCTTCCCGTCCACCTTCCTCGTGCCCGCCTTTTTCCAGACGTACCTCTTGAAGAACTCTCATGTCTTTCTCTGATTCCTTCCAGGTTTTTGCGCACTACATTCGTAGTTTCTTTTTCCGGCCTTTCTTACTTTTCACTTCATGACGGCTATTTTCCCCACACGTAAAACTTTTTTCTTCGCGGTTGCATCTCTTTCTGTTACCTCCCGTTTTTTCTGTATTCCCACTTCCCTTCTTCCCGGTGCAGTCTAAATGTCCTGTCCGATCTTCTGTATTTTGATCGCTTTTTTTCTGATTTCCCTCATTGTTCAGTCTCGAAGGCGGTCTCCTTTGGCCTGTTTAACCTTGAAAGGGCTTGGCTCCTTTATTTGTTGGTCCTTCTTGATCTTGACCCTGAATTTCTCTTTCTTTTCTCCCTGATACCCAGTTAGATTCGTTTAAGTGGATGACTTTACGCACCCTTCCTATTGTCCCCTTACCAACTTCCCCTCTGCTTCCGCGACGCCGTGTGATTTTTTCCCCTGGTTGGGAACTTTTTTTTTTTTTTTTACTCTCTCGTTGCCCTTCAGTTCCCCCCCCCCCTTACAGGGCCCCCCTAGTTTTTTCCCCCGCGGCCCGCCCACACCCTTGGCAGGACACACTTTTCTTTGAGCTCCGTCTTTCTACCCCCACATTCCCCGTTTTTTTCTTCGATTTCTACCGCAAAGACATTCCCCTCTCCTATTCATCACCCGTTGGTCCCCACCGAGTTCGTTTCTCACCCCCTGGTAGTTTTCCATTAGGTCCTTTTTGTTCCAATAATGGTTCTTACCCTAATACTTTCCTCCTTCACTTGTGTCATAGTTCAAAGAGGAACCCCGTTCCTTTGAGGGTTTTTCTGCTGTGCAATGGGCCTGGGTCCCCTGTGGTTCTTGCGTTCCCCTGAGATCCCTCCAAAAAACGAATTTGGTTTTTCCCCCCGTCATGTCTTTTTGTGCCCGTAGCTTCTTCTTTTTTTCCCCCAGGACTTCACTGGACGTTTCTTGCTCTTTTTTTTCCCCCTTCCCCCCAGTGATTGGTTTTCCTTTTCCCCGTAAATCTGAACAACAAACCCTGCGCCTCTTTCTTCTCTCTGACCATTGTTAAAGGGTTTCCCCCGCCGGCTCGGACCCCCTCCGTTTTAATACCTTTCCTTTTTCTGTTCGTCCCTTGCCTCTTCTCCCCCAAACATTTTCACTGAGACTTACCCCCGACCCAGAAACTGTACTTTTTAGTGTTTGACGTCTTTGATTCTTTTTTTGTCAAAAAAGTGCCCCGAAACTTTATGGTGGTCGGCCCCAGTCTGAACATCTCACTCTTGTTTCTCCCACGAGCTACAAACAAACAAAAACAAACTCCCCCCCCCCCCACCACCCCCCCCCCCCCCCCCCCCCCCCCCCCCCCCCCCCCCTTCCCTTCCCCCTAGCACGGCCCACTTCCCCCCAACTTGGCTCGACCCTGTCGGCAGGTCCCAAACCCTCTTTGTTGGCCCCTTCTGCGCTTTCTTTTTCTCGCTTTTACTGCCTTACTAAAGCTCTCACTCCGTTACCCTTATTACCTCCCTTCCTAACTCTCTCCTTGCTTGGCTTTACGAAGGTGCAGTTGCTTTTTTTCCCCTCCCCCCCCCTCTTCTGCCCCCCTTTCAATAAACAAAAAGAAACGGGCAAAGTCCTCATTTTGCGTTGTCTGTAGTTCTTTCCTGGCTTGACTTGAACGTTCGCGATCGGCCCTACAACCAGGCTCTCTTCGTCTTTTTTGTGGTAGGATAATGAAGTGACCATTTCATCTAGATCTTTTCCTTTTTTCCTTTTTTTGGTTTTTTGGTGTTTTTTTTTTCGGAGAGTTTATGAACTTTGGTGCTTTTGGACGTTCAGCCTGACTACAGCCCATCTGACCTACTGCTCTTGGAGTTTGTATTCTCTTGTCGATTCGTCGTAGTGGTTCCATCGTCCCCCTCCTATTCCTTGGTCTACAGAGACCCACGTTACGTTTTGATTTTTGCCCGTTCCTTCTTTCTTCTTGTGCTCTATGTTTCAACGTCTTTTCCTGGGGTGGTGCACTCTTCACTTCACCGTCCCGCGTTCGCTCTCGTGACTTCTGGGCTATTACCCTTGTCCTGGTATTTTTGCTTTTGATCTTTTCTGTCCGTTCCATATTCTTCCCAACAGCAGTTCCTTTTCCCCGTCTATTAAGCCTTCGTTAATTCCTTGACTTGTCCCGCCACTAGATTTTCCCTTTTGCTCTTACTTGTTTGCTTTTTCTGCGATGAAAAATCCGGCGCACTCTTTTCCCCTATGGTTCAAGCTCGGGCGTGAACCCATTATCATTAGGTTCTTGTCTTTTTTCCCCCCACCCCTGAACCCGGAGACTCAGGTTCTTGTTATTGTACGTTTCGCTGCATTGTTTTGTTTCTATCCAGTTTCCCCTTTTGTTTTTCCAAACACCTTTCTTTATTTCAAACTGGTCTCCCCCTGAGTACTTTTTGTTTTTGGAAGACCCTTGCTCCCTCTTTTCCTTTTCGTTTTCCTTCACATGCAGGACTTTTCGCCGGGTGGGTACTGTTTTTTTACTGTGTCCTTCAGCCCCCATTTTGTTCCCTGGTCATCCGCACCGAGGCCCTTGAACTTTTCCGTTTTTTTTCACCGCCTTCTGTGTTTTGTTACGGCCCACGTTGGACCGTATTGCGGCCCCCAGCGTTTCCCCCTGGGTATGGGGCTCTCTTTGCATTTTTTTACCCACCCCTGCTCTTGCCCCCTTCCCCATCATGCAGCTCCCCGCCCTTCTCATTTGCCCTCTCCCCCCCACATTTCCTTATCTTTCAAACCTGTAAGGGACCATACTATTTCGCCCCCCCCCCCCCCCCCCCGTTCCCCACCCTGTTCCCATGCCAGCTACTTTTCACACCTTTTCTTGTTAGCGTTTTTTTGGCTCCTTTCTAGTTTTGACATCTGGGCGGACAAAGGAGTTCTCCCTTTTTTACTGGCTGAGTGGCTCGACTCCGTTTTTTGACCCGGCTTTTTTTGTAGTTCTCTTCCAATCTGGATTTCCTTCGTTGGTTGTTCGGCTCTTGCCCCCTAGTTCTCCTGTCCTTTCCGCTCCTCTGTGGAGTCGCGTTCTCGCGTTCGTTTTGGCCCCCCCCTCCTTATATTGATGGGACTTGTCCGGCCCCCCGTCGTTGTCAGGCTTTATCAACCTTTCCCCCATGAGGCGAAAGTTTTATAGTGCCCACAAACCGCAACTTTTTCTTATCTCAATTGACCCCCCTGAAGGAGCGCCACGCCCTGGCCTTTCGGTGACCACTTTTCCCCTCTCTCTCCCTTCGAGTCAAGATGCGTTTTTCCCCCCCCCATTCCGTCATCTTTTTCTTTTTCAATCACCTCGCGTGTTTCATTGATCCCCACCCCCTCTTTTAAGGCAGACACGTTGAAACTTCAAGTTCCTTCTCCCCCTTGCCTTCCTAAGAATGTTGCTTTGCGTGCTCAGCCTTCTTCCTTTGGCCCTCCGGCATTTTTTTCTGAACACCACCTGACACCTTTTGAGTGCCCTTTTTTGGCTGGCGGGCTTCGTGTCACCTTAATCCCCCCGAGCGAGCCAGAGTTTTTTTTCCATTCTTTTCCGTTCCCCTTGGAACTTCTTTTTGGGTCTCACCTTCTTGACTTCTCTGACTGTCTCCTTTTCCTTACAGTTTTTTGGATTTGAACCCGGTTATTTCTTAGCCTTTCCAATAGACGAAGACCCGATAATCCTCGTCATAATTCCCTCCCATCCCGTCAAAGCCTGACCAGGGAATTGGCCGATGTTTTACCTCCTTCCTCTTCTTTTTCTTCTGTTTGTGGTATGATGGTCTACCATCTTTTCGACTGCGAACCCACCGCTGTCCCCCCCCCCCCCCATAATAATAATTTTTGGACTTTCTTATGACACTTCCTCCTTCTGTTTATCTTTTTAGACGCATTGGGTGTGGACCTCACTCTTGGCCCTTTGTGTTCTACTTCAGGTTCGTTCTCCTTTCTCACAGCACTTTTCTTTTTTACCCTTTTTTTTTTTACCACGTTCCCTCTTGGATTTCCCCTTGTAATCTCACCTAACGAAGCTACCTAAATTTAATTCCCCGAAACTCTCGGAAGGTCCTGCTACCATCAGCGTGAGAAGGGACACCAGGCTCGATTCACGGCTTTTTTTTTTTCTATTCCATTGGGTCATGTTTTCCTATGCTTCCCCCCTGGCCCCTGATTTTTCCTTTTGGGCCTGTCTTGGTGCCCCCCCCCCTTTTCACTTTGGGTACTTTTTTTTTTTTCCCCCAGAAGTTTTTGGTTGCCTCGAGGTCCAGCGTGTTATTTTTTAGGTTGCCCTCAATTGCCGACAAAAAGCCTACCCCATTCTTCCCTTGATGGTGACCTCTCTTAAAAATATCTTTCTTGCCGTAATTTCCCTCCCTTCTCCAGGGGGAATTTTTCTTTGGCCCGACCCACGGAGCATCTGTCTTATTTCTTTTTTCATCCCTTTTTCCCCCAGTTGTTTTTTTCAAGATGTGACCCTCGAGGATAGACTTTTTTTTTTCCTGTTCTTACGGCCCAACGCCCTTTCCCCTGTATCGGATTTTTTTTAGTGATACGCAGTTTTCGGTTGGTTTCTACAATTCTACTTTTTTTCCCTCTGAAAAAGTTAAGATTCTTCGCCATGGGAGTATGGAAGACCCCTCCCCCCTCCTTGCCATTTTCCCTTCTGGGCCAACCACGTATTTTTCCCCCCCACTCTCTGGTTTGGACCCAAAACGCATTTCTGCTGTGACGGCTTTTTTTTTTTCTTGATTATAACTTTAGTTACAAAAGGGTATTGGATGGCCACCTTTATGTTCCCCCAAATGCTACGTGAATCAATCGCTTCCTTTTTGTCCTCGCTCGCTGCGCATCGTGTTTTTCCCACTCAGGGAAGTTTCGTGTCCTTTTGCTGTCTCTTTTTCCCCTTTTCGTCTTTTTGTCTGGTGTGATTTCCCTCATTGTCGGGATTAAGCGGGCACTGGTTCCCGCCCTGGTGTTTGTGTGTTTGGGAAGGTTTCGCAGAGGGATTTTTCAACCTTCCGACTGGTCCTGTTTTCCCCCCCACCCAAACCATGTCGTTTTTTTTAGTAACCCCCGAACCGCAGCTTTCTTTTTACACCGGTACGCGACCACCATTGATTCTTTCTGCCCTTTTTTGCGCGGCGACTGCGTCTGTGCGATTAAGTTGGTCGAGAGGTTGGGCCTCTGGACGGATTTTTTGGGCTTGGAGAACCGGGGACCTAATAAGGCTGTGGGTTGTTAACTCCCTGTTCTGATGTTTTGTCCCCCCCACCAAATCCAACCAAAATACCTCTTTTGACTGTCGATTAGGACCCTCCTTCGGGGAAATTTTCGCAAGTGTCATTTCTACGTTTCAGTTTTTCTCTTTATGTAAGCTTTTCCGTTTGTCTTCCTCCCGATTTTGCCCTTTCGTAGTGGCACCTGTTTTCCCCATAATAGCTCCCCCACTCATATCACACCCATGACTTAGGGCGGTCCTTTTTTTTTTTCCTTTTTAATACCATTGAAATCGTGCCCAAAGATGTGTTTACTTAGATCTTTCCCTCCCTCTTTAATTTATTTTTGTTTGCATCGCCGGGTTTTTTTTTCTACCCTCCGTAGCATCCTTTTAAATCCTTCTTTACTAATTTGCCCTTGGCGCTCCCCCCCCGTACTCTGGTCAGCAGTCGCTTCGGCTTACTCCGCCCCATATGTGACCCCTTGGAACAGCTTTTCCCAGGTAGGAAGTTCATATTGTAAGTAGTCTCGCTCTGGCTCTAATTCTCCGGTCCCCCCCCTGCATGTTAGTCACTCCCTTCCCGCGAAGGCCTGGAGACTTTGGGTATTTTTTTTTTTTTTCCCTGACATTATTGGCGTCTCTTCCTTGTTTCCTTTGACTCTCAATGTTTGCTTTTCAGAGAAAAACGTGCTTCGTTCTTTCTTATCTTTCTTTTTCCGCCTACCCCCACCGTTGAATGCCCAATACCCCAGCTCGATTTCCGGCTCCCAGGTTTCCCCGGCGCGCATACCCGTTCTCTCTCGGGCTCGATCAGGGCATCCCAGGATCCACCAAATACCCCTTGGGCGGCTTTCCCGCGTGCAACCTTCCCCCCCCCCCCACGAAGGTTTTGCCAATTCCATTTGGAGCCTCGATTCTAAAAACTCCTGGCAAGGCTTTTGGAGCGTTCACCAGACAGGGCATTTTTTTTACATTTCCCCTCGTGGAGATAACCCTGTCGGACCCCAAGGCCTGCCTTTGTTTTTTTTTCCCCCCCCCTTTTCCTTGTTCTTTAATGTAGTTCATTTTGGACCTACCTGTTCTACCTTCCTCTCCTCCGTCCCTTTTGGTCAAGAGTGACCAACGCCTTGCTGTAATAATGAGTGGGACATTCTCATTCTTGTGGTAAACCCCTGGGGCCTTTGATCCTACCTCCACTTTGGTGGTGTTTGATTTCCCCCTCGAAGACCAGAGGAACGGACTTGGTACTCTAGTTTTCTTCCTTATGCTGCAGCTATACAACGGCTTCCCCTTTGTCCCCTCGGGTTGTCTGGTTTTGAGGCCCCGCAAAAAAGGGTTTTCTTTTTTTTTCTTGGCCCCCTTTAACCCTTCCTCCTCTACCCCACCACCCCCGGCGGCCTTCCTTTTTCTTCGCCCTCCTCCCACCTTTGTGTCACCAGGTTAACGCCCTTGCCCTCGGCCTTCTGTTCATAACTTCCGGGTTTCGTAGCCCTTTTTTCCTCCCTGCTACAACAACTTTGGCTAGGCCCCCCTTCCAACTTACCCGCAACTGATCATTGCAGTGCCTTGTTTGTTTTCCCCCCGGTCCTTAAACTTTTTTTCTATTTTTTATCCCCCCCTTCTTTCCCGTCTGAACTATTTGTCGACGGTCTTTTCCTTGCCCCTTACCCTTCCCCCCAAGGAAGACTTTCCCCCCCCAAGGTCCCTCGATGCTTCCAACACATAATCCCCCTACCTCCTTGCGGAACATACCCCATCGGTTGCCCCTGGGTTCTTGAGAACGTTTTGCCCCGGGCAACAACTGGCCCCAATCCACATCCCCGTACAATTCTCCGTTTTCCCCTCATACCCCTTTTCCCCCTGCTGGGCGGACGTGAAGAGACTTGCCGTTTGCGGTCCTTCCCGCACCTCCGCTAATCAATACCGAACGGCAAATCCATGCTTTTCTTTTCCTCTCCTGTCCTTCAATGAGGGTAGTTAGGCAGCTTTCGCCCCCCCCCCTCAACACTTTGAAGAATTCCGACACTTCCAAGGATACATCTTTTGCTGGTTCCTTGTGTTTGCCTTTTTCCTGCCCCCTTTTTGCACATTACTCCGATCTATTTTTCCCCCTTTCCCCCCCTTTTTTTGTTTTTTTCATTGACCGGATGACCCGATTTTACTTTTCATGACCGTTCCGTATGCCGTGAACCACCTCGTGACCCGATTCTCGTTTAAAGGTTGGGTCTTGGGCGGATCGGCTGGTGACACGGCTTCCTTTTCCCAGATCGGCCGATTACCCGGGCCCCCCCCTGCATTCGCCCCCCCCCTCCGAAGAATAGGCCTTTTGGCCGTTTGGGTGACTTTTCTTGCATTTTATGTCTGTGCCCTTCCTTGCTGAGGTCTGTGCTTTTCCCCCCCTCCTTGGAAAATGAATCTCTTCACCGCCCCAGCCATTTGTGGTGGGCGAGTTCTCCCGGAGCCCTTTCTTCCCCCCGTTTCTATTTATTTTCTCCTTTTTATGCGTTAATTCTCAAGAATCCTGGTCGATTTTTTTTCCCGCCTTTCTTTCCGTAATGGAATTTTTTGCCGTCACCCTCTTTTTGCAATTGGGGTGGTTAGTTCTTTTTTCTCTTGCTCTTGCCTTTCGTCCTCACATGCAGCAGTCTTGGACCCCCTGCTTGTCGAAACATATTTCAGACAGGGGTTGTCTTTTTTTCCCCATCTAACGGCATCGTTTTACCTTTCATTTTTCTGTGGTTCTTTTCATTTAGCGGCCTTGGTTTGTGAGTTCATTCGTCCCACCCCCTTTTCCCCCTCAACCGGATCTCGTTGCACCATGTGTCCACGTTTATCAGAGTGTCCGGAGGAGAACCTTGCCCACATCTTTTTTTGTTTTTTCCCTTCCCTTCTTCAGAAGGGTGGTGTTAGATTTCTTATTACGGGTTGTTACCGGTGCCCAGCCCACCTTTTTTTCCTTTGGATATCCGGGAACCCCGAGCACATTGCTCCGTTTGTCTCCCCCAGGACTTCCCCTGTTAATACTTTGGCACCATCCCGATGAGGAAAGGTCGTTCGCCCTGGGCTCTCCTTGTTTTACCCCTCACCAAAAACCTGGCTGCGTCTATGGTTCAACCCCAGTCAGTCAAGTTCTCCTTCCGCATCACGCCACTTTAATTCCAAGTTTTACTTCTCTTCTTCTATGTAAGGTTTTCGCCCCCCCTATCTTTTCTTTCCCCTTTCCCCCCCCCCCTCATTGCCACGCCATTATTGTGTTCCTCAACGTTGTCTCTGTTTTCCAAAGGTCTTCTGGACCATATTTTCCCAATGCCTTCCTTGATGGATGAGGCTCTCGCGATTCTGCAGTGCTGTTTTTTTCTCGAGATAAATAGTCCCCCCATTTGTCCTGCGTTTGGGTCGTTGCCTCTTTTCTTCCCCCTTAGTCGTTGGCCGTCTCACTTCGATGCCTCGTCTCGTAGACGTTCTTCTCGTTCGGCCGTTGCTATCTTCTATTGATTTTTCCCTCGCTTTTTTTAGGCGTTACGTTCTCCCCCTACTCATGTCCCTGGGGCCCCCGTTGTTTGCTTTTTCCCCCTGTGCCCCCAAACCAGGCGGCTGGGACTTCACCAGCATTTGAGCTGACCACGCCAGCCGTTCCGACCACTTCACCAGTAGAATGGGCACCTTCGAGGAGCCTTTTGTAGGAAACATCGCACCCCTCTCAATCCCTCTCGAGTTTCCTTGAGTCAAGCCGCGGCCGGCACGTGTCCACTTCCAAGTAAGGGTTCCAGCGACCTCCTCTTTCTTGAGAGAAAGACCCCTTTCGGACTTTTGACCCCTCTCTTAGCCCGGCAATTTCTGACTCCCCACGTTTCTTTTTCCCCCTTTTTGGGCCCCTTCTGCGGCCCTGGACTTACTTCCCTCATCTCCTGGAATGTTTGGGTTAAGACTCTTCGTCATGACTTTCCCCCCTCGTTAAATTGGGATGACCTTATGTTTCCAGCTTCTCTTTTCCTTCCTAAGTAAGGAGTGCCGGTTAAGACTTTCTCCAAGGGCAATTTTTTTTTTGACGACCCTTTTTCCCCTTTCCTTCACGATTACCACTATTCGCCACAGAACGCCGACTTTGGTTCCCCCGTCTGTCTTTGTGACCGAGTTTCATTCTTTCCCTTCACTTTTTTATAATGTGTTTGATGTTTGATTTTTCTTTCGCCCACTTTTTCTTCCTGCCGCGAAACGTTTTCTCCTCCTCATTCCCCAGGTTTCCTCCTTAAAAATGATTTACTTGTGCCTTTTTTTTCTGTCGTTGGTATGATCTTTTTTTTTTCTTTCACCTAGCCATCTACCTCCTCGCGCCTTTTTTCTTTTTTTGTGGACCGCTTTGTACGGGCCTGTTTTTCCCACCCCGCTCTCCTCTTTTTTCCGAAAATTTGTGAGTCACCCCAAATGTTTTGGCGGTTTCGTTGACGCCTTATTTATCCACATTTTGCTTCTTTTTCTTTCCTTCTTGCTTGCTGTGAGAATCGTTCCTTTTTCCCCCTTTCACCCCGCCCCCCCCCCTTTTATTTAAGCTTCCCTGATTCCCCCCCATGTAAACCCCTTCTTTTATGTTGTTCCTTCGATCCATTTTCTGTCCTCTCTTTTGACTTCCCCCCCTCTTTTGTATTCGGTATCAAACATATTGGCTCGATCTTCACTTTTTTAGTTTCTTCCAGTGTCACTCCTTCCCTTCTCGTGGTCATGTCCGATTTGTGTTCCGGTACTCCGTTTAGGTCCTCTCCCTTTCTTTCTTGGTGGCCCCCCAGGACGCATGTATTAAGTATTTTTTTTGGCTTTTGCACCGTCTCTTTCGACTCCTTTTTTTTTTTCCATCCCTTCTTCTCCAATTTTTGCGGTTTTTTTTTTCTGGCGCCGCAGCACTTCTTTCATTTTGGTTC
>Ga0179593_1753666_pt1 | contig 11070 bp, 9 predicted proteins | sample CZODoug2_1_08_16_FD_185931 | JGI IMG/M metagenome (GOLD analysis project Ga0179593, IMG submission 185931) | Vadose zone soil fungal communities from Angelo Coast Range Reserve, California, USA - CZODoug2_1_08_16fungal (PacBio error correction) | ecosystem: Environmental > Terrestrial > Soil >... | reverse complement strand
CCGTCCCGGCGACCAGGCTCGCGTACTGCCGGTCATCCGGAAACGCCAGGTCAACCACCACGAGACGGGAGCCGTCCCGCGGGCCAGAGGACGCAGTCAGCAGGGTGGCCGAGGCGGAGCGGGCCGAGGCGGCCGCGGCGGGTCGTGTCCATCGGGCGCGGATGCCGCGCCGTAGAGAGAAGGGCAGATGGCGGGCCAGGACCGTCGGGCTCGAGGCAAGCCGCGCGGGCGCCAGCTCGGTCAGAAGCGCCCGCACCAGCCGACGGTAGGCTGCGGGCTGCTCGACCCGGTCGCCGGGAACCGATTCCCGCGTGGCCGGCAAAGAGCAGACGCGTGTCCGGATGGGCGAACAGCTCTCCCTGGCTTCGAACACGGCCAGCCGGCGCTCGCGGGGGTGTCGTGCGCTCCACCGCCCGGGTGATGCGCTGGGTGACGCTGGCGTTGGCGGGTTATCCAGGTAGGAAACGACCGATCGTCCTTGCTGCCGAACGTGTTGTACAGCGAAGGCCTTGGCACGCCGGCCTGCGCGATGATGCGGTCGATGGACCTTGTGAACCCATCGTGTAGGAAAGCTCGTGGGCAGCGGGCCAGCAGCCGCTCGCGCGCCGACGGAAGGACCGCGCTCGATTCCTTAAACAGCATGGAGATGCCACCTTCTAGACAGACTTGTCGAGCAATGCCCGTTTTTTTTTTTTCTTTTTTTTCTCGGAGGGGGCGCCGAAGGCTCTGCGGTGCGGAAGGGCCGTTCCTCAGCAGGCCGAACAGCGCCAGCGCGGCCAGCGCGATCACAGCGGCGCAGTAGTATGCGGGCGGGGGGGGGGGGGGCGGCGGAGGTTTTTTTTGGGGGGGGCGGGGGTGCTTTTGTTTTGGCTGTCGATCAGCCATCCGCCGTGCACCCACGCCGAAACCGGCCAGCCCGGCGGGCCACGCCCAGCCCGAGGTAGGACACAGTAGAGAGTGAGACCAGGCCGGCCCGCTCGTGCGCCGCGGCTAGCGGAACAACCAGGCGGGAGCGACCAGGGAAAAACCGCGCCGAACCCGGCGCGGCGATCGGCGGAGCCCGCCGAACAGACCGCCCGCGGACCCCAGGCTCACGGCCATGACGGTCCACGGGCCACGCCGGTGATCAGGGCCAGGATGCCGAACAGCATCACAATCCGGGCCGCGGCCAGGCGCAGACACGATGGTCGCGGCCGACGGCCGAGGCGGCCAGCACGAACAGGACTTCAGGGCGACCAGCACCACGTCGTACTGCAGCCGGTCAGAGCGTGCACCAGAGCCGGGCCGAGCGAGACGTACAGCCGGCAGCGCCACAACGCAAAAGACGGGCCGGCGGTCAGACCGGGGCACGCAGCGCCAGCGGCAGGGTGAATTCCGGCAGCAGGCTGGCCAGCCGCGGGGGCCCCGGCTGAAAGTCTCGAGATCGCGGCGATCGCGATCCGGCTGCAGGGCGAGCACGCCGATCAGGCGCAGGTAGATGAGGTGGGTTGGGGCGGCAGGAAGCGGACCGCCAGCGAGGCAAGATAGCGCCGCTCGCGATGCCAATGCCCAGGCGACACTGCGTGGCGAAGGTGCCGAGCTCGCGGTCATGTCCAGCATGGCCGCGCCGATCGAGACAGGGCCGAGGCCGGTCGGACAGGACTGGACACCCGGGCGGATAGCAGCGCAGGCAACCCGCGTGGCTGTGGCAGAAGAGTCCCAAGAGAGCCGCGTGCACGGCGATCGCGGCCGCAGCCACCGGCCGACGTCCGCGTGGTCGACAGGGCCCCGGGTCAGCAGGCGGGCCCAGCACCGCCACGCGTACACCCGAAAACCACCGTGGTGGTGTCGGCGGAAGTGCCCATTGCGCATGGTAAATCGAGTACAGCGGGTGGGGGCGGAGGGAGGAGGCCAGCAGCGCCACGATCAGTCGGGCCAGCACGAAGACAGGTCGGCCGCCCGCTCAGCCGGCGATGCCCCGCGCGCAGCCGAGGCCGGCGGCGCCGACGGGTCGCGCAGGGGACGGTGCTGCCTTGCGCGACGCCTGCCCTCGGTCCGTTTTTTTCCTTCCCCCTATGGACGTAATTACGTCGTCATGTCGGTTACTCACCTAATTGAGGAGGTGGACTTGAACACTCCTCGGCCTTTACATTGTTCGCCAGTGCCACATAAATAATATTTGCATGGAGGTGACGATTGGCAATCGCGCCGATGGACGCGCCGTGCATGCGTCAAAGATTCGGCTTCAAGGTACGGCGGCGTCCATAGGCTTCCAAACGCGCCAGTCGGCGTCACGAGTAAAAAGGTTGGGCTGCCCGAATGCCGACGACAGCGGTACGGTCCGGGCGAGGCTGCCAGACAAACGCAGCGCGTCAGGATACGCATCAGGCTAATGGTCTGCGCGGACGCAGGCAATCGCCGGATAGCAAAAATCCGCAAGAAAAAACTGCGACATGAGTTTCCAATGAGAAAGGCACGAAGATGTTACCCGGGACGGAGGCGATACGAATTTCCAGGGGAATAGTCTACTAAGGCCTATGCGGCGGCGCTGCCAGATCACTGTAATCAAGGACGCGCTCCGCGGCTGAAGGTCACGAATTGCAATCCCATTGGATAAAAACCATCACCCGGCATGTGAAATTCCACGATGTAAATAAGGTGGAATGAAAATCAAGACCAGCCCGCCAACAAACCCGAAGATGCAAGACAAAATATTTGCGACGCGGCAGCGCGTCCGATCCCGCCATGTCGCCTTATTAAATAGTGGAACGGCGGCGGTTCGGTTTGTAACACACGCGCTCGATCAATTTCACCGCGTAGCGCCGCCTTGCATCGCCACCGCGCCACCGCCTGGGAAGGGCTTACCATACTTATCAGTTAGCCAGCGCCAGGTCACCAACCACAAAAATCTAGGGACAGTTCGCGGATGGTCAGTTGCGGCGTTACCGAACTGCGTCAACCGATCGGTTTGCGCTTCTGTGCGGTTGCCAGCGTGCGGCCAAACTCATTAGTGGTACGCGCCCGCCCACAACACCGTTTTGCGCGGCCAACCTTCCGTAGTAGCGCCGCAATCGAACGTCACTCCCCTGGCGTCAAACATTCGTTACCTCAGCCCTTTAAACTTTAACTCCAGGGAGAACCAGCCGCCTCCGCTTCTCCGGCAAGATTCCTCGGAAAGCCGTCAGTATTACGCGGACCGACCTTTACCAGAGAATTTGAGCCTCGCTGGATTAATGCGGCGAAAATCGGGCTTCAATGTTCGTTGGCGATTTCGGCGAGCGCTCCCGCGAGTTCCAGCCCGGTCGCGCCCGCGCCAACCCCCCCCCCAATCAAAAACGTAAGCAGCACGGGCTTCTGCCTCTGCTCGCGTGCGTTCCGCGCATTCGAACGCCAGCAGTTTTTTTCTGCCGGATGTTGGTCGCGTCCTCAACCGTTTTCAGGATGGGCAGCATTTTTCCGCCAGGAATCATTGCCATAGTAAGAAGTCTGCGAGGCCGGGGAGACAATCCAACGAGTCATATTCAACTGCGCGCCGTCGCTAACTTAAGAGATTTTTGCTCGGGGTCATGTCTGCGGTGTCGCCCGCAGTACTTCGGGTTTTTCTGTTTGGCAGACGCTGGCAACGCGCAGCTATTTCACCCGGGGAAAGCGAACCGGTAAGCACTTGATTAAAAAGCGGTTGAAACAGAGGAAGCTTGCGCCGATCCAATAACGTGACTTGAGCGGGGCCCGTTCAGCGCCTGCGCCGACATAAAACAACGAATCCCCGCATAGAATCACCACGCATGCATATGTTCCGCCACGATACCCTCACAAAAGACTCCGGTGACCGGGAAGTATCCATCATAGTATTTAACATGCCACCGCTCTTTGCCTTTTCGGCGCGATTCGCTTCCACTGCTTTATGATCAGCTTGTGACCAGATGCGCCAAATTTCTGGATAGCACTCGCCTCCCGGCGTTCGTTTTCGCTTCTACATCTGGCGATGGCTAAGAAGCCGTCCCAAAAACCTGGCTGATCTTTCCAGGTATGTTGCTGATCAGCTCGCGCTGACACAGGCAGGAAACGCCAAAACACAATCGGATGGCGAGCCGACAATCTGAAACAGCCACACGACGTGAACTCCCCCCGCTCCGATTGCCTTTTCTTAGTTCCTGATCCTCGGCCTGTCGGCGTAAACTCTAGGAGCACTTCATCGCACAAGGACACTTCATCGCCCCGAAACGCTTCGTCGCGATATTTAGATTTTTGCCTGCTGCAGCAAATCGCTTGCAATCGTTAACAAATGAACGTCTGCTGAAGGCGTTGCAAAGTAAGGAGGTAGACTGAGGATAGTTGTACGGTGTGCTTGTCGGAGCCCTGCATTGGAAAAATAGGTGCTGATGCCGACATCACCTTTATACGGCGGCACCGTGATGTGATGGGCTCTTAGCGAGTGAACGAAAAATTATCACGATGGTTATCGGCAAAGACATTCTCGGGGCTGGTGTGGTGGGATTTCCTCTAGCCTGGCATCATTCCATGCGCGTCGCGTCCCGGCTACTACACATACGACATTCCGAAGTAACCATTCTCCGCGGATTCCGCGTTATCTTTCTCTTCTTGTGCTAGACAGCAAGTTTATGCCGCAGTCAGGCAGCTACCGTGTAGCGGCGAGCGGTCCGCGCGGCGGAGCTTGTGAGGGCGGCAGCGGGCTGCCGCGCGAAGCATCTAAAAACTTGACCACCTGCAAGCTTTATCCTCACACGCCACGGAAAGATTGCGAGCATCGCGGACACTTCCCATCCTCAGCAGGTTTTCATCAAAACCTTTGCAGGACCGGCGAATCACCCGCCAAATTTACACTGCGGACAAACACGCCCCCAGTCGATCCAGCTACGTAACGATGGTTACATCATAACGTAATGCAAATTCACGACCTCAATCGCGATCTCCTTCGGAGATGCAGAAGTCTTCCGGCGGGTCGGCGGCTTATCGCAACTGAAGTCCGGGATGGAACGCGGTAAAAGGCCGGCACTCGCTCCAAGATTCTCCAGGAATCCAGCCAGCAAGCTTTTGAGTCCTCTTTCAGGATAATCGTCAAAAAGTCGGAATCATCAAGTGTGTATTTCAAACCAAAACGTCCCGGGGTCTCTTTTTTCAGCAATAAACAAAGTATCAATGAACGGCTGCATGTGCTCAGGGTAATCTTCGTAGAAATCTCCAGTATAAGGCCGTCATGGTCGAATTGGTCCGCATCAATGTAATCGTAAATCTCGTGGAACGCTTCGCGCTGATGTACACCGTTGCTGACCATTTACAGTCTTCAGCAGCTCGAGTTCGCGGCCACGGACAAAATACAAGAGGTATTGCCCCCAGATGGTCGGACTAGAGGTAAGTGGAAAGCGATAGAAGAAGAGAGAGAGGGTAGAAGAAGAAGGGGGGGGTTTCGCCTCGTGGGCCTCATTGACCCCTGACGTAGAAGCAGTCAAGCAACGCAGAGGCTCAAAACAACAGAGGTATCTCCCCCCCTCAAAGAACAAGAGTGCCCGCCCAACCCCTGCCCTCGGAGCATAACAAATCCTCGCCCCCCATGGAGACCGTGGATCACGCAGGACCCATGAGACTAAGACAATACAGCGCAGAAGCCGTGGACCCGTCAACGAGGTCACCCCAGTGGCGTCCGCACAAACGGGTCTACCAAGTCAAATGAGACGCCCACAATGCCACGGTACCTCCAAGAGTATGATTAGCAAGAAACTGATGCGGAAAATCCGCCAGAGGACAAGGAACGTGCCAAAGGTACTGGTGAGAGATCTTTACTAACCAGGAGAAGAGTACACATGCACCGAACAATTGGACGCATGGTTCTGGATTTTACTTTGTCGTTCCTTTGTACTTTTGCTGCTGAAAAAAGAGGACACCCGCTGTGTTTGAAAATTACCAACTTGATGATTTCCGACGTTGAACGTGCTCCGGAAGGAGACGCGAAAGCTTGATGGTGGATTCTGGAGAATCTTGGAGCGGATGTGACGCTGCAACTGTACCGCGAGTGCCCTCCCGCTTCCCAAGTTGAAGAATAAGCGCCGACGCCGCGGAGACCTGCATAGCGCGAGAGCATCGCGATTGAGGAGGGATTGCATTCGTTTATGAGGGAAAACATGTTACGGATGCGGGATGGACGTTTTGCCGCAGTTTGTAATGTCGGGTGTTCGCGGTCTGGCACCAGGTTGAGGGGAAAAACTTGCTGAAGGGCATGGGAAGTGTCGCGATGTCGAAGAGCCACTTCCGGGCGTGTGGAAAAGTTCAGGGGTGGTCATTAGATTGCGTCGCGCGCGCAGCCGGAGCCGCACTCACAAGCGACCAGCGCGGACGATGCCGCTACCAGCCGGTAGCTGCCGGACGGCGCATTAAAAAAAGCTGTGCTACACAAGAAAGAGAAAGATAACGCGAGATCGCGGAAGGCATGGTTTACTTTCGAATGGAGGTGTAGTAGCCGGGACGACGCCGCAGTTCGGAATGATGCCAGGCTAGAGGAAATGCCCACCACACCAGGCCTCCGGAGAATGGTTGGCGAGAACCGCGGGAGTGTTGCGGTCACCGCGCGAAGAGCCAGCAATCACGGTCTTTTGCCGCGATAAAGGTGAGGCGCCCAGCAGCACGGATTTGGCCAAGGGCCGGGCTCCGAAAAGCACACGCCAAGAGCGCAGTACTCCGGAATTTGCAACCCCTTCAAGCAGACGGTGCATTGTTAACGAGCAAGCCGATGTGCTGCAGCAGGCAAAATGCGAAATATACGACGAAGCGTCGTGGCGATTGAAAGTGGGCCGGGGTGCGATTGGATGAAGCGCTCATAGAGGTACGCCGCGAGGCGAGATCGGAAGAAGAAAAGGACTCTCGGAGCGGGCACGTCGTGTGGTTGGTTTAGATTGTCGCTCGCCCCCGATTGGTTTTGGAGTGTCCCGGTCGCAGGGCGAAGTAAGCAGCAACAATACCGGAAAGATCAGCCAGGTTTTTGGGACTGGCTTCTTGCCATCGCCAGATGTTAGCGCGAAACGAACGCCGGGAAAGGCGAAGTGCTTCCAGAAGATTGGCACGCGAGGCTGGTCCAAGATGATATAAAGCAGGGAAGCGACGGCGACGAAAAGGCAAAGAGCGGTGGATGGGAAAAATACTCATGATGGCATATTCCGGCACCGGAGTCTTTTGTGAGGGTATTGTGGCGGAAAAATATGCATGCTGGTGATTCTAGCGGGGGATTCGGTGTGGGATATCGGCGGGCGCAGGAGCTGGTGAACGGGCCCCGTGAAAGTCAGTTAGTGGATCGTGCGACTCCATATGGTTCAACCGCTTTGTATCAAGTGGCTACGGTTCGCTTTCCGGGTGAAATAGCGGCGCCGTTGCGCAGCGTGGCTGCGCAAACAGACAAACACCGAGTATACTGCTGGGCGGCCGAAGCCGCGACATTGGACCCGACAAAATTTCTTTTAAGTTGAGCGAACGGACGCGACCGTTCGAATATGACTCGTGATTGTCTCCACCGGCTACGCAGACTTCTACTATGGAAATGATTGGCGAAAAATGCTCCCAGCCTGCAACGGGAGGAAGCGACCAACATACGGCAGAAAGGAAATACCTGCTGGCGTTCGAATGCGCGGAACAGACTGCGAGGCGAGCAGAAGCCCGTGCGTGGTTAAGTTGTGGATGTTGGCGCGTGCGCGCAGGGCTGCGAACTCGCGGGAGCCGGCTCGACGAAATCGCCCAACGGGAAACATTGAAGCACGATTTTCGCCGCATGAACCAGCGAGGCCGCAAATTCTTTCTTGTTAGATAGAAGGCGAGTCGCGTATATACTGACGGCCTTTCCGGAGGATCTGCGGAGAAAGGAAGCGGAGCGGCTGGTTTCTCGCCTTGGAGTGAAAGTTCTAAGGGCGCGTCGTGAAGGTAAAGAAGTTGACGACAGGAGCTGACCGTTCGATTTGCGGAGTACTACGGAAAGGTTGGCCGCCGAAACGGGTGTGGGCGGGCGGGTCGTGACCACTTAATGGTGCGCCGCACGCTGGGCCAAAACGCACAGAAGCGCAAACCCGATCGAATTGGGACGCATTCCGCGTGGTAACGCCGCCAACTGACAAATCCCGAACTCCCGAATATTTTGTGGTTGGTGACTGGCGCTGGCTACTAACGATAAGTATGGAAGCCCCTTTCCAGGAGTGGCGCAGGTGGCGATGGCAAGGCGCGCCTACGGGTGAATGATTGATTGTTTTGAAAGTGATTCGAGCGCGTGTCGGAAAAAAAAAAAACCCGAACCGCCCCGCCGTTCCCCTATTTCAATAAGGGCGAATGGCGGTGAGCGGAAGCGCGCCGCGGTCGCAAATATTTTTGGCTTGCATCTTTAGGGTGTGTTGGCGGGGGCTGGTCTGCTTTTCCTTCACTTATTTACATCGTGGCATTTCAAAGCCGGGTGATGGTTTTTATCCAATGGGGAATCAATTCGGTGACCTTCAGCCGCGGAGAGCGGTGTCTGATTACAGGTCGATACTGCAGCGCCCCGCAAGCGAGAGCCGTAGTAGACTATTTTCTCCCCTGGAGGAAATGCGTGTGTGTGATCGCCTCCGTCCCGGCTAAACTTCGTGGCCTTTTCAATTGGCAAAATCAATTCGCACGTTTGTTTCTTGCGGGATTTTTGTATCGGCGTTGGCCTGCGTCGCGGCAAGACATATTCGCCGGATGAGTTTCCGGACTGCCGCGGGAGTTTTCTGGGACGCCTCGCGCCGGACGCGTTACCCCACTCCCCACTGCTCGTCGGCTTCCGGGGCAGCCCAACTTTATTACGGCGGGGACGCCAAATGGCGGCGTTTGGAAGACCGATGACGCCGGCCGGTACCTGGAAGCGATCTTTGACGCAGTGAAAGTCGCGTCCATCGGCGCGATTGCCATCGCCCCTTCCAATGCACAAAAAAATATTATTTAGTGGCGAACTGGGAAAAGACAAGGGGTAAAAGGCAGCGGAGTGTTCAAGATCACCTACTAATTAGGGTTGAGTAACGAACAATGCGACCCGTGATACGGTGCAGGACGAGGGCAGGACGTCGCCAGGCAGCACCGGCCCCGGCCGAACCCGTTGACGCGCCTGACTCGGCTGCGGGGCGGGGCGTTCAGTTCGCGGTGAGCCGGGCGGCCGGCCGTCTTCGTGCCGGCCTCGTGATCGTGGCGCTGCGGCCGCCCCCGCCGCCCCACACGCGTACGGATTTACCAGGCACAATGCACTTCACCAGACACCCACCACGGTGGTGTCGGGGTGTACGCGATGCGGTGCTGGCCCCGCCTCTGCTGACCATGGCCAAGAGTGGAACAGTCGGGCGGGGCCGGTGCGCTGGCCGCGACGCAGTGCACGCGGGTCGTGGTGATATTGCCACCGACACCGGGGTTGACTGCGCTTGCTACCGCCCCGGGTGGTCCAGCGATGGCCAACGGCGCGGCCCTGGGCGCGTCGGGCGGCCATGCTGGACATGGACGAGAGAGCTCGGACATTCGCCCAACGCAGTGGCGCCGGGAATGGGCAGCCGAGAGGCGCTCGCTATTTGTCAGCGTGGCAGAGACGCTTCCTTTCTGGACTGAACCACCCAACTCATCTAAAATGGCATGATCGCGCGGTGATCGCACTGCAGGCGGATCGCAGATCGCCGCGATGCGCGAGAGTAGAAGGTGCCCCAGCGCGCGCTGCGCCAGCAATGCGGCCGGAGACTAACCCCTGCCGACGGGCGCCGCGCGGCGTGCCACGGCTGATTGACCGCAGTGCCGTGATGTTAGCGGCTTGTGGGCAGCTGGCCGGGTGACGGCGCGCTAGAGCACGGCGACTGGTGCACGCGTGACCGATCAGAGCGACGTGGTGTGGGCCGCCATGAGTGTTCAGGGCTGGCCGACTCGGCAGTCGTCGCGACCATCGTGCTTGCGCGGGCCGCGGCCCGGATGGTGATGCTGGTTCGGATTCCTGGCGGCCATCACCGGCGTGGCACGTGAAGTCCATTGCCCGTTGGGCCTGGGGTCCGCGGCCGGTCGTCTTCTAGCGGCTCCGCGATCGGCCGGCCGCCGGGTTGGTTCGGCCCAGCGGGTTCAGGGGAGGAAACATCCGCCTGGGTGGTTCCGCTAGCCGAGGGCACGACGCGGCAAGGCCTGGTATCATGCTCAAAGTGGTGTACTACCTCGGGCTGGGCGTTGCCAGCCGGCTGGCCGGGTTTTTCGGGGCGTGGTGTGCACGGCGGAGGGGTGATTCGACACGCCCGCTTACTACGGCGCGCCGCGGGTGATTCGAGCATGGCCGCGATGTGGGCCTGTTCGGCCGCTGCGAACCGGCCCGGCGCCTACCGCAGAGCTGCGGCCGCCCCTCCCAGGGATATGATAGACAAGTTGTCTAGGAAGTGGTGGACATCGCCATGTCGTTAAGGAAGCGAGCAGCGGTACGGACGTCGGCGCGCGAGCGGCTGGACTGCCGCGGCCAACGAGGGTTCCTACAAACGAGGGCGTGCCACACGGTCGGCATCCGACCGAATCATCGAGCGGCCGGCGTGGCCAAGGCCTTCGCTGACAACACGTCGGCAGAAAGGACGAGTGGTCCGTGCTACTGGGAGACCCGCCACGGCCAGCGTCACCCAGCGCATTCAACGGGCGGTGGAGCGCTACGAACCCGAGCGAGCGCCTACTGCTGGCCGTCGTGTTCGAAGGCCAGGGAGAGCTGTTCGACCAGCCGGACTTACCGCGGCTCGCGTTTGCCCGGGCAAGCGCGGAAGCGGTGAACGGCGACCTGGTAGAGCAGCCGCCCGAGGCCTACAGTCGCTGGGGTGCGGGCGCTGATGGACCGGTGGCGCCAGCGCCGGCGGGCCGAGCCCGAGGTCATGGCCCGCCAGCTTATGCACCTGACTTACGACGGCCACAGAGGGCAGCCGCGACGGATTGGACCAGACCCCCGCAGCCGGCCGCGCGGTCGCGCCCGCCGAGGCCACCCTGCTCGGACGCGGCACACTGGCCGAGGGACGGCGGACGGCTCGGTGTGTGACCTGGCGTTTCCGCGATGACGGCCAGGAACGCGAGGCAGGTCGGCACGAGGACGAG
>Ga0179593_1481077_pt1 | contig 11070 bp, 13 predicted proteins | sample CZODoug2_1_08_16_FD_185931 | JGI IMG/M metagenome (GOLD analysis project Ga0179593, IMG submission 185931) | Vadose zone soil fungal communities from Angelo Coast Range Reserve, California, USA - CZODoug2_1_08_16fungal (PacBio error correction) | ecosystem: Environmental > Terrestrial > Soil >... | reverse complement strand
TTGACCTGTCTCGATGTATTTTGTTCCCTTCCTACCAGGACGAGGGCCCTCAAGAACTGTTCTGTTTTTCTCCCCCTTCTTGTTCTCTTTTTCCGTTCTCCCTCCGACAGCTGTCTGCCCCTCCTGTAGTATCTTTTCGGACACCCACACCCCTGCCCCTTTTCCCCCGCTTGTTGCTTTCCGCCACCCCAACTCCCCCCCCCCTGTTTGATGTACGCAGTCCCTCGGTCCAGAACCCTAGTTCAGGATCCCCGTCGTTTTTCCCTTTAGGTAGCCGGCCAGAGTTTGATTCTGCTTTGCCTGACTCCTTGCCGGGCGTCTATTCCCGGGACCACACGGCAACCCCCATTTTCCTCCAGGGTCGTTTTGCGGTTTTTTTTCAGCTCCCCCTCCCCCGGTTTTTGATTTTCCGACGTAATTCCATTCAGGCCAGCGTGATTGGTGTGAAGTTTCGGTCTTAGCAACCTGTCTGTTTTTTTGGTTTTTTTTTGAACACGCCCCCCCCTGCCTCTTCTCCTTGCGAGGGAGCTTCTCGCGCATCGTTTATTCCCCTCCTCCCTTCCTGATTTTCAGGAAAGTCTGATGAGGTTTTCCTTTGTTCCTGAAATCCGATTGTCGTACGGCCGTTGTTTCCCCCAGCTTTCCTGGAAACAACGGCTTATTTTACCCCTCTTGCCCCCTTCTGTAGAGGAGTTACATCTTCGCTTTTCTTCCATGTTTTTGGTGTGCACGCCTGGATTTTTACGTCCTTGTCTCCCTGCTGGTCCCTCTCGTAATGCTTTCTCTTCATGCCCTGACGACTATTGGCGTCCTGCAAACGATTCTTGCCGGCCAAGGTTCCCGGGCGTCCGTTCGATTCGGGCAACCTTTCACCTGGTTGTTTAATCCGTCTCTTTTTTTTCCCCTGGTGGCATCTGCCTTTCCTTTTCCCCGGCCAGTAGGTTTTTTACATTTACGACCAACCAGGCCTTCCTTTTCTCTCTGGGTGTGCGCCGTAATCCTCCTTTCCAGGCCCCCCTGCGTCCCCCCTATTGGCTCTTCCTGGTGTTCAACCCGCATGGTTCCTTACGTGGCCTGTCCCCCCTTTTTAATCGTAAACAGTTCCGCGTGTGTTTGCGTCGCGAATCCCAGCAGCCCCGCACTGCGCTCCCTTTTGCTGGGTTAATCCACGTTTCCTTCCCCTACCTTATTCTTCCTGCCCTAGGCTGTCGATCCTAGTCTTCTCCGCATCAGTAGCGCTTGACAGACGTCTATATTTTCTCCTTCCGTTTGCCCCCACATTTATCTTTTTCCGATTTTCCCCTATTGCTCGCTTGCCCCCCGGGTTTGTCCTCTTCTTCGTTCCTGTTTCCTTTTCCCCTGACTGGCTTCTCGGGGCCCCCTCTCGCTTTTTTGTTTTCTTCCGGTTTAGTTTCTTCCATGGGCTCATCGGCGTCCATCGCACTTCCAGTCTTTTTAGTCCCCCTCGTTGCCTTGAAGGCACTTCCGCGGTGTGTTCACATTTTTTTTTTTCCCATCCCGCAAGCCCTTACCAGCATCTACGTTGCTGACGCGTCAGGCCCCGGCTGGGCCTTAAACTCCCTGCTTTCTTCTTACTATCTTGTTGTCCCCCCCCTTTTTTCCCCTTGCCCTGTCCCAGAACCGCAGTTTTTCTTCGTTCGTTTGTGCCCGAGCAATTTGCCCCCGGTTCTTACCACGCGATCTGGCTGTTGTGAAAAACCCCCCGTTCCTCTTTCCGCCTGCTGTGGCATTTCCCCATATCGGTGGCCCTCTCGACCCCCTACGTCCTGATGATAGGGGACTCTTTGCTCCTTTTCCTTTTTGCCTTCTTTTTTCCTCCTCTTCCTTTTTTTTTTTATATATCTGCCCCCCCACGGTCTCACAGCTTCAGTCCCCTCGGAATCTGTCCGCCGGTCACCTGCCCTGCTCTCACTGCCCTGGCATTTCTTTCGCTGTTTCACCCCCCTTCCTTCCGGTTTTAAAAGGTTTGTTTCTCCCTCCGTCCCCCCGTGCACAAAAACTTGAACCCCCGACCCTTTTTCAGGAGTATTCGGCATGTGCCTCTATGTTTGAGGTGAGTTGACCGAGGTTCCCTTTATTTTTCTTTCTTAGTTTCTGGTTTTTTACTGCCGCCTAGGCATTTAGTTGCTTCCGTCCGGCTTTGCTTCCTGGTGACTTTCCTGGCTGGGAAGACTCTCTTTTTCCTAACCCTTCCGCTTTATTTTTCCCTTCAGGTCCCGAACTTGCAGTTGTTTTTTTGGGAGGGGTTTCTAGATATTCTAGGACTTTATGAATTTAGTTTTCAGTGAACAGATCCTCTCCCCCCGGTGATCAAGACCCTTGTTGTTCACGCTAATCCTCCTAAATTAACCCCGGTTTTTCCCTGACCTTCAACCTTCGCCCCTCCCCTTTTCATTGTGGCGTTCTCATTAGTTGTGTCTCATACCTCATTCTCATGGATCTTCTTTTCGTAATTCTTTCAACTTTGCCTTTTCAATTAGATAATCCCCTCTCTTTTTTCTCGAGGTACTTCTGACCGCTGGGTCGAAGCTCCAGGGGGCTGATCCCCTGTTGATTAGCCCACCTGCCTCGTCGTTCTTGGCTCCAGAAAAGAAAACTTTGCGTGGCGTGCTGTTCCCCCGGGCTTGTCAAACCGGGCATCATCAGCCCTTGCCTGGTTGAGCCTTTGGCCTGCACATTTCACATTTTACTCAGGTTAATTTTTCGCTGGTTCCCCGGGACCCTATCTCCCCACGTCCGCCTTTGGTTTCGTGATGTCTATCTCCCCTACCCGAAAAATGATTTTTTTCCCCGCGCGGGATTTTCCGGCTTTTTCTCTGGTGAATCAGGGTTTATTTTTCTCGATCGAAGTACCCCCCCTTCCGCACCTGGGCATTCTGCGGATAGCTTTTCCCGGTCCCGCAATCCCTGCTGGTCCGGTTTTTCGATTTTCTCCCATTTCCTGTTATAACGTAGGGCCCGAAGGCCCGTCCACCATTCTGTGTTCTTCCCCTCAAAGTGCCGTGCTTGTTTCCTCGGACCGTGACTTACACTGATTCCACAGCTAATTTCGGCTCTGGGTCCTGTCGTCACCGCGAGCTTTCCGTCCCTCCCCTGTGCTTTCTTGTCCGAGTAACACTTTCATGTGCTCAACTGCGGCCTTGTCCCAGTTTCCCCGCTTGTAGTGAAGTCCCCTCTCCTATTTTCAGTTCTTCCCCGTTTCCAATGTGCATGGCTGTTCCCCTGTCCTGCCTTGGACTTCCTTTCTTCCCCCACTTTCTCCATCTCGGGCGGTGAACTTTTTCTGTCCCTCGATTTTCCCCTTGATTTCGATTAGTTCCTTCTTTTTTAACCGGCCCGGGTTTTCTTTGGTGAACCCGTGGTCTTGGCCGTCCCACCCTGTTGCTAATTTACTGCCACGCCGTCTTCTTCTTCGTCTCTGGAACTGTTTTTGCTTTTTCCCGAGCCCCTTAGCCGGATGGTTCGTTCTTCGATTTTCCCCCCCCCGGGATTCCTGAACTCCCCCCTTGGGTTGTCGGCTTTGTTGTTGGGTTCTGTGAAAGTTCAACGGGGACGTCCCTGGACTCCGGTCCCCCTCGTTTGCTGCATTCGGCTTCTTCTCCCGCGCCCCTCTCTTCGCCTTTGTCTTCCCCCCCTTTTGTCCGGGCTTTTGTGAGTTTGTCTTCTTTTTGTCCGTTTTCAAAGGACACCTCATACAGCTCCGCCGTAAACCTTTCTGTCTTTGACCCGACCCTGTGGGGGGTAGAGCCTTTACCCCCCTGACAACCTATACTTTCCTTTTTTTTTGCTGTTTTTTTAGAGGGTAGTCCTGCACACCCATTCCCCTGTCCCCAGGAACCTACCGTCCACGGTGTGATACTTGCTTTCCCCCTGTTCATCCGTTACAAGGGATGCATTTTACGTCTTTAACTTTAACTTCTTCGTCCCTCTTGAGTCACTATTAGAGACTTTGAGTCATGTTGAGGGGTGGTCCTTTAATCTCCCACCCCCGAGGTGTTGTATGATTTTTTGTCTTTTTTTTTTTCTTCGCGAGATTGGCCCCAGTTGGGCAAAGGTCCCCCTTTTTCTCTTTTCGCGTTGACTCGTGACGGCCCCCTTGGGACCTCGCATTGGAGGTTTCTGACCTCGTTGCCAGCCGCGCTGTCGGCCCCTAGTCCTTTGTTTCCTGTCCCCCTCTCTCCCCTTTAAGGAAGTTGGAGTGTAGAAAGGATCTTCATCCTGGCCCCCGCGCCTTACTAGGGTGAATGTCGGAGACCTCCCTTGTAGGTCCCGATTCTGGCAGGCAAGGTTCCTTGAACCCCTTCGTCGTTTGCCCCCCTAGGTGATGCTCCGCCGCCTTGCGGTTTCTGGCCTGAGGGTGCGATTCCTCTTTCTCCGTTTCCCACCGTCTCCGGCCGGCCCTTTTAGCCCTTCCCTTTTCCCTTTGGCGAACGCGTCCTGTTCATTTCCGCGGCATAAAAATCGTTAGCCCCCCCCCCCCCCCCTCCACAACGGACAGTCCCTTTTCTTTCTCTATTTTTCCCTTCCCCTCTCCGTTTTGTTTTTAGATCCTAATAGTATGGTGTTTTGTGCGATCCTCTTTCCTTTGATGTGTCCTAGGGGGCTTTGAGCACTTTTTGATTAGTGTCCTGGCTTCTTTTTCGATTTCTCGCCTTTTTCCGCGGGACCGAAGAGTCTCTTCCCTTGTTTTTCCGCTCGCCCTCTGTAACTCCCTGCCTGCTCAGCTAGGTTCTGGGGAGATGTTGGATGCGCCTTGTCCTCTGCCGAGCTTCGACAGTTTGCGGGGTTCTGGGTTCGGGTTGCCCTTTGCCCTTCCCTATTCCTTTCGTTTATTTTCCCCACGTATGCATTCTAAACCCCCAGAGTCCGTGGGCAGCTTTTTTCGGCTTGTGGACTTTTCTCATCGATCTGTCCCCCGATCTCCCCCCTCCCGTCTTTCGGGGCACGTCAGGGTGTCGGCCCCACTGGACTTCAAAACATTTCGAAGTCTTTTGCGGACAGTCTGGTTACGCATTGCGTCCCATCCCTTCGTATCACTAATTGGTTGTGACCCCCCCAATCCCCCAGCCCCTTTTGGCCTCCTCCCAAGCCGGGCCAGTTTCCTCCCTTACGCATGCATGCCCCTGCCTTCGCTTTTGTGTAATTTTTTGCTCTTTTTCCCCTTTGGTCCTGGTTTTCAACTTTACGGCTTCCGCTGTCGGTTTCCCCTCGGTCCCTGGGGAAAGCCGCCGTGAGTTCGGGCGGTCCCTTTTTACCGGTTTCGAACCCCTTGCTGAGGGCCCCTTCCAGCAGTTTCCCTTGTCTATGGAGTTTTTGGGCCTGTCTAAGGCCTACTAACTCCTCCGTCAGGGGTATACCCCCCTTGGCTGACCCTTTAGTCGCGTTTTTTCGTTGTTCCGCCCCCCCCGCTTTCCGCCTCCCCCGTTTGTGCAGTAGGCCCTTTACATTTTTCCCCACTTTTATGTTCCCCCACCGTTGCGTCCTTCCCGGTTTTGGAGACGCCCCCGACTAGGCCTGTTCTGGTGGCGCCCCGTTGGTCCCCGCCCCTGTCCCTTGGCGATGACAGATGTTTCGCTGATGGAATTTCCTGTCCTTGTGTGGACCTTTCGCAAGGACCCCATTTTTTTCTCCCGGGTTCTGGCGGTTTGTGACGTTTCCGAGCGGGCCCCTTTTGATTCTTCACCTTCCCATCGTTTCCAGCTCTCTGTTCAGAGGTTTGGAGGGCGTGCTCATTCCGCGTCTTTCTTGGGGCCGACCCCACCCCCCCCCGGTAACACCTGCCTTAAGCTTCCCTTGCCTTTTTTGCTGTTTCTCCCTCCCTCCGTCCCGCGATTTTTCTCTCTGCGCGCCGGATTTTACATGATTTACCCGGGAGGCCCCCTGGAATGTTCTTTTAAGGTTTTCCACAATTTTTTTTTTGTCGTTTCCCCCTGCCCTCCTTTTCACCAGGATTAGTTTGGGTCCCAGGGGCGTTTTTTCACGGTTCGTGTCCCGCACGTTGGCTTTCCCCCTTTTTCACTCCCCATTCATTTTTTTGCTTGGGAATGAGTGGACGGTCTTTTGTAAATGCCAAGGAACCTGTCCGGTCTGGCCGTCCCGATTTTTTCGCTTCTGGGCCAGGGGGGTGTTTTTTTTCCCGTTTGGACCCCCCACCTGGCCATGTCCCCCCCTCCCCCCAATAATTCCCCACGTTTCCTTTTCGTTTTTTTTTGCGGTTCCCCTTTTCCTGGTAGGTAGCACATCCCCACCCTGCCGGCGTGCCGGATTTTGTCAGTTTTCGCCGAGAAAGGCCGTTTTGAACACGCTCCCCTGGGATGGTCCTTAATGTTTTTCCTTTCCCAGGACCCCCTGGTGGTCCCGTGGAGTAAGTGACAGGCCCTTTACTGCCTGCCGAAGTCGTTCCCCTTTTCTCTCATAACCCAGATCGCAGCCCCTCGCGGGTTTCTTTTCTTTGGTTGAATTCAGTTTCGTGAGTCTAGTTTCCATATGCTGGTTCGCTTTCTCTATACTTTTTCAGGCTTTCTTTTTTCTCAATCTCTCTGCTTCAGTTATCCTTTCGTAGTGTACACTCTCTCTGATGTCCCCTCTTCTTATCGTGGCTTTTACCCCTCCAGGTAGCTCCGGTTTCGCCTGACCCCCCTTGTACAGTTTTTTTTTCACCCTCTTTACCCGTGTTTTTCGGTCCTGGCCTGGTGATAACGGTCGCTTTTGCTTTTGTTTGTTTTTCATCCTTTTTTTTTTTTGAATTTCTGTGTTTGTACCTCCGTATCCTGTAGGGACCCCTCTTCTTCCGTTTTCCCACCCCCTTCATAAAATTACTGGGATTCCCTCTTTTCCCCTTTGCCGGAGCTGCCTGTCTTTCAGGTTGTCTATGGTTCTTCCCTGCCCGATCGAGATTCACGTTTGGTTTTCGGTTTTGCTTAACTTCCTCCTGACTGGGATTATAATCTTTATGAAGGGAGTCTTTTCCTTTTGTTTTCCTTTTTTTCTTTTACTAACCCCTTGTCACCATTCCCATCTTTTTCCCCTGGTGTCCTTTTCCCTTGTTCTGCGGGCCTTCGGCCCCCATGCCGTGGTGTTGCTTCGGCACGAATCGGCTGGATAGGTTGATTTCTTTTGTCTTTTTGTTCCATCCTCTCCCCTCTTTTCCTCACTTTTTTGTTTTGGTTGTCTCGTTTACTATGCACATTCATTTTTTCCATTCAGACCTCTTCTCCCCGTTAAATTCCCGGAATTGTTTTGAAGATTCTTTCCTCCTTCCGCAGGCTGAAACTCCGGTTTTTTTTTTTTTTCCCCGCGAAGGCCTTTAAACGGGTGGCTGGCGTTTCCGCCCTTTGCCCTGGAACAACGTCCCACTTCCTGCGTGAATCCCGTGGCCTCGTTCTGTAAGGGAGGCCGACGGGAGGGTTTCCCCTGCTTTTATACGTTCCTGGTAGTCTTTGCTTTTATCCTCCCTTTCAAGTTTCGCGTTTCCCCTGTCGTGGTATCTCCTTTTTTTCTTTGCTCCTGCTTTTATCTTGTTTTGTGCCGGCCGCGTTCTTGGGGGTTTTCTAATTTTTCTTAGGTTTGTCACCTCACCATGCTCTGAACTGCACCCGATTATCCCAATGGTTTTCCCAATGCCCCCTTGTCGATTACTTTTTCACCAGTTCCCTGCCTTGATCGACCGTTTTTTTCCCCCGCTTGTTCGCTCCTCCAGTCCTTTTTCCACCTCTCTTTCCCTGCCGGAACACCTTTTGGTCCTGTCTCCCCCCCCTTTTAGGGTTTTCAGGATCAGTCGTTTGATCTTTTCTTCGGGTTTTTGAGGTATTTCTTAAAGTTTGTCTTTTTCCCTTCTTATCTTGCGAACTACTTACGCCTGTCTCTTCTTTTTTCCGTTGATTGTCGTTTTTCACTTTTGGTGCGGTATTTCGTCTGATTCCCCTTGAACAACCCACCACCTCCCTCCCCCCGCTTCTCCCCCTCTCCTAAATGCGGCACGAGGAGGGTTCCCCGTTCTGTAAAACGGTCTTTCACCCAGTTCCAATTGCTTTAAATGGTGAATCCTTTTTAGGCCCCCCGATGGGTTTTCAGTAGGTTTCCCTTTGCTTCATTGGGGCGAACCCTCCATCTCGGAGGGCCTGTGGTGAGTGTAGCCACCTACCTGGTAATTCTTCCCCCGCCCGTTGTCCAGCGTTTTTTCCCTGCTGTATCTTGAGTTGCCCACCAGTTCCTGCGGGTGAAGCTGTACCTTTGCTCTTCGGAAGGGTCCTTCCCCCCCCTCGACCCGGTTTTTGAAAATTTTCCTCGATCTTGTTTTTTCGGACCGAGGTGCTTCCTTCCTTTCATCCCAGGACGCTTCCTTGAAGGCCCCCCCGCCGGGCCCATTTTTTTTGCTTTTTTTGATGCGGGCTCTTTTTGCTCAGCGATTTCCAACCCCTTTTTTTACGACTTCTTCACCTCCGGCGGCTGGCACCTTTCTTTTTGCCCTTTTCGCCCCCCCGAGGACTTTTTTCCCTACCTTTCCCTCCCCTTCCTTTATGTTTGTACTCAGGCTTTCCCACCCCTGGCGGTCCGTCTGTCGTGATGCAACCCGTTTAGCTTTCCTGAGCAGGTTTCGTGGCTCTCGTGACTGTGGTCCCCCCCGGTTTCGGGCCCGCCCATTTTACCTTGCGCTGTCCCTTTGACCTTTTTCGTTGCCCGCCTTTTGTTAGTTTTTTGCCTATTCTACCCTGATTTTCGCCTTGGTCTTTACCCTTCTCTTTCCCCCCTGGGGTTTCTTCCCTGCCCTTTATGGTCCGTTGACCGCCGTCATGATCGGCCCACGCGCTTTTTCTTGCGGGGCTCCCTCCGTTTTTCTGGTTCTGTTGCTTGCCCCTCCCAGCAGCGGATGGTAGGGCCTTCTGACAGTGTGTTTTTGGCTTCAACCCCCTTTTTTTGTTGGGCCCCGCAAACTGCTTCTTCCCGGCATGATTTTGAGTCTCTGCTCTTCCGCTTTTTTTGGCTGACGTTTGAACCCTCCGGCCGGGATAGAGTGAGTGCCCGCAGGCTCACGCTGACTTGTGGCGTGGTGCTTTTGGTGATTCTTGGTTTAATGATGCACGGCACATAGTCCCCAGGTTTTTGTATGTTTCCCCCGTGACTCCATGCTATATTGTTTGCAAGGGTTCTTGCGTCCTGAACCCTTCCCCTACGGTTGGTTCGCAGTTTCGCGCCCCCTCACCTCACGTTCCCAGTTCGTTTTTTTTCCCGTTAACCTGTTCAGTGGCTCCTTTTCCCCACTACCTACGAAGGCTCCCGCTTGACCCCCGGCCCCGGTGGTCGATGTGGCCACCCTCATCGAAGTGTTGTAACCCCACGTTCCTTCCCTGGTGGTCTGCTGAATCAACATTTTTGAGGTTTTGGCTTTTGCTGGTTGTTTTTGCTTTTTCTCTTGCCTTTGTTATGGACAAAGCCGGTCCCTCCACCCTTTTTTCGTTGGTGGGCCTCCCCTCGTGAGGCAAGAATTTTTTTACGCGGGCTGTGTTTGTTTTAAGCTTTTCCCTTTGGTCCTCCGGATGTCGAGCAATCGTTTCTTTTCAGTTTTCCCCACCCTGGTTATTTTTGAAGGTATGACCTTCCAGAATGGGGTTCTCCGTTCACGGACTTCTGCCTTGATTTTTCCCCCCACTTGCTCCCCCTTCACCCCCTCCTTTCTGTTAGAGCTTTTTTTTGCTGGCTTTTTGTTGGGCGCCACAGTTTCCTTTTTCCTCGATGAGGCCAGGTTTCCGGGGTGGACCTTGGTCTGCCGATGATTATAAAAGCTGCGTTTTCTGATTGCCCCCCTGTCTACGGACGACCCATTTTTCTCTTTTTTTTTCCTCCTTCCCCTTCACTCATGTGACCCACGCCGGCTTTTTTTCCCTGCGGCCTGGGGCCCCACCCCCCATACATTTTCAGTTAATATATGATCTTTTCCTCTCTTCTTTGTGGTTGGTTGTTTCTCTCGTCCTCAATCAGTTTACTTTTTTGGCAGATCCTTTCCTGTTCCCTTGCGGCGACTTTTGTTCTCTTTCTTTTCAGGTCCTTTCTTCTTCGACCTGGTTAGTTCTGTCCTGTTGGGAAGAGCCCACGTTTTTTTCAAAGTATTCTCGCCTTTTTCGGGAGAAACGCGGCTTTCGATGTTAACCGCCTTTTTCCCGGGGTGCCGGTCCCCGAGTTGGTTGTCTGCCCTTGCATTTTTCCAGTGGACTGCGTTACTCAGGAGTGTATGTTTCCCTCCTGGGTTCACCCTTTTTCCCCTTCTCGGGCGGCTGGCCAGTTATTCTCCTGTTCCCCTTCAGTTCTTTTTCCGGGTTCCCCCATTGGAAAGAGTCCCCCCTTTATTTGGTCGTCCTGGCTCTTAGAGGCTTCCAAATCCCCTCCCCCTGCCCTTTCCCCATCACTTTGGGTTTTTTTTGGACTTTCAGCTTTCACTTTTTCGGCCCACAACAGTTTGAGGTGAGACGGGCTTTTTCATCCCCCGCCTGCTCATTCCATCCTCACGTCTTCTTGGGGGGTCTATTTACCCCTGGCCCCCCTAAGCCGATCGTCTTATGCCTTTACCTCCGACAGCCTTACCTGAGTAGGTAATTCTCTCCTGCAGCCTTCTTTTCTGTTAAGAATGAGCCCCCCCACTGGGTCGGGTCGACTTCTCTTTTCTTACTCTATCCCTCCTCCCCTGGTCCCTTTCTTTTCTGGTTGTTCTTTCTCGCCCGTTTTTTTTCTTCCACCCAGTCCTCTTGTTTTTCTTCGCTTTTTCCTATTTTTTTCCCATTCCTATCCTTGAGCCCACTCCCCCCGTTTTCTTTCTTTCTTCCGATGTACCTCAGAAAACCCACGATTGCTACTTTCTTTTTTTTTTGTGTTGTACTCCGACCCCCTCCCTAGGGGAACTTTTTCTCCTTTTTCGGGGGAACCTTTAGCCAGGTCCCGGCCGTTTCTGTTGGGGCGCTTACTGGTCCTTCCCGGGTCATCGTGCCACAGGTTCCCCCTTTTTGTAGAGGCAGGTTCTTTTTTTTTCATGGGGGTCGCTGTATTATTTGTCCCCGT
>Ga0179593_1446199_pt1 | contig 11070 bp, 12 predicted proteins | sample CZODoug2_1_08_16_FD_185931 | JGI IMG/M metagenome (GOLD analysis project Ga0179593, IMG submission 185931) | Vadose zone soil fungal communities from Angelo Coast Range Reserve, California, USA - CZODoug2_1_08_16fungal (PacBio error correction) | ecosystem: Environmental > Terrestrial > Soil >... | reverse complement strand
CACGCATGACATTGTTTTTCACCTTTCGTACCTTTCATCAATCCCTTTCATACTAACCGATCTGCGTCTTCTCCCGAGTTTCCCCGCTTGGCAGATGAAGTGTTCAATACGTTTTTTTCTTGTAATTTGCTACCTATTCATTTTTGCAACTCCCCCTTACGCCCCAACACTCTTTTTCCTTCGTGACCAAATAAGGCTCGCTTATTCGACCGAGCTATACCCCTGCGAATGCCCCTGCCCACACTTCCGCTTCACCCGGGCAAGAATCCTTGCCCTCTGCTCTTTCCAAAGGTGCCCTCCCCATTCCTTCCGCAATGTTTTGAATGGGTTGAGCGCCTGAGTTCAGCGAGGACGCTCCCAAGAAGCCCTAACTCGTGGACTGTCGGCAACGTCTCGTGTTGTTCTCGTGGTTTTTTTTTTTTTTGCTTGGTTAATTTTAATTCCTCCAACTTTGAATACATTTTTCGCGTTTTCCAGCCATGTTCTTAAAGTCCCCATTCCGCTTTCTAGCGCAAGATAACCTCTTCCCTCAGCATTTCTGTCCCTTCAGTCGCACTTCGTAAAAGTGTTCTTTTTTGCGAGCCAACCATGGCACGGGCTTTTCCGATGACGTGCTCCCATTTTCCTCTGTACCCCTTCCCCTGCTGACATTTCAGTGTTCGACCAAAAGTTGAATCCTCGTCGCATGAACCCCTCTCCCCCTGTACGCTATCATTAACAGCCCGTTGTTGCCCTCCTTTCCTTGTCGTCGGCCCCTGTTCATGCCGCCTTCATCTTATTTCAACGAGGTAACGATCCGCCCGTTTCTTTTAATGTAATTTCTTCACAATTTTAGGTGCCGAAGCTTTTTTCTTAACTCGCCACTGCCCGTTTCTTATTCAAGACCCTGCGTCCGCCTTTTCTCTTCTTGCGATGTTCAACCGGTTATTTAAATTCTTTCGCGTATGACCGGTGATGGTCTCCATAGAAGTTCAAAACATTCAGATTTTCCGACGCTCTTTTCGCCCGCGGCTTGATTCTTTCACCCCCCCCCCCCCCCCCCCCCTTTTTTTTTCGTTCTCTTTTCTTGGCCCCCCCCCCCCCCCACCCCCCACAGGACAAGCCCGCCCGCTTACTTTGCACGCCGCCAGCATCCTTTGCTAGCTTGACAATGAGGGATCTTTGGATTTTTAAGCCGGCCTTCGCCAGTCTCACCTTGCGCTTTCAGCTTCCCCCATCTGTTGTTACAGTTTGCTTCCTCCGTCTCTTTCCGTTTTCTTTTATCCGAAGTTCGCAAAAGTTTGCAAAGTGGCCGTCAGCGCCCTCTCTCCACCGTATATCTTGTTTACGCTCCCCCCCCTTTGTCAACCGACTCAGGTCTTTTTTTTGTTGTGATACCTCAAGACCCTCTTTTTCGAGCCGCAATCGTTGACTTGATTCTGCAGACGGTTTCTCTTTTTTCCGCAAGGTCTTGAATTTAAGCGGCCCTTCCACCTTGAAAACTTATTGACGTCATTCCTTGAAGACCTCGTCTCTCTCCATTTTTAGCCCTAGCTCCACTCATGTGCGTGTTGACTTCCCGCCCAACACACACCGCTCGATTGGCGAACGTCCAAGTGCCCCCCACTCCCCGACCGCCCCCCGATTCGTTGTTATTTGACGTTTGGTACGCAAGTTTTGTTCCAAATATTTCCTTTTCCCCAAATGGTTTTGTTTCTTACCTCCCCCCCCGTTCCCCCCCTCTTTTCTCTTTCTCCGTGAGAGACGATTTTTGCAACTTTGGGTGCGAAAAGTGTTGAGAGCCCCTTCCCCAGCTTTCCAATCGTGTCTCTTCTTTTGCAAAGTCTTTTGTTGAGCGGTTTTTTTTGTAGTTTTCCTCCTGTTTGAAAGTTTTTGAGTCTTTTTTGTTGGGCGTAGCGCATGGGCCCTTCATGATCAGCGTCCTCGAGGACGTTTCTTCTCTCAGTTTTTTGAAGATTTTTACTCCCTTTCTCGTCTCTCGAGCGATTAAACCCTTTTAAGCAGCTTCTTCACGCTCTTCCCTCCCCAAACTCGTTCTCAAATTTTTGATGAGACGTCCTGCGCCGTTTTAGGATTACTATTCGCTGTTTTAGTTGAGCGAGTTTCCCGAACTTGTTTATTTGCTGTTTTAATTTCCTTTTCCACAGTTTCGGTGATTGCGCCTTTGCGGAGGCAGACGGCTGGTTTTTGAGCAGAATTTTTGCGGGACAAGATGCGCTGAATAGCAGGCCTGGCCAAACCCTTTTTTCGTCAATTTTTTTCTTTCCGAGCTATCCCTCCGGTATGCACCTGAAAATTGCTGCTTCTTTTCGTTTCCAGCACCTTTGTTTCTCGTTGGCTAGATCCTTGCTCCCTCTTTTTCCATCCAAGACTTATTTGACGTGTTCAGTTTTTCCCCCGCCCCGATTTTTTTCGTTCAGAGTTTTTCCTTCGCTTCAATCCTTTCCTCCTCATCTCATTTTTCCATTGCCGTTCGCCTTCTCCCCCGTTCTCAGGTTGATTTTCTGACTTTCCCTCTATGTTTCGGATTTAACTCGTTGACCCAGTTCCCCCCGTAAGTTCTGCCTCCCCTGAAAAATTTTTGAAAGTTATTTAATTTACTCCCCCATTTTACAACGAGATCGTGATTTCCTTTTTTCTGAAAGATTCTCCTGGTATGGGGTTCCGTTTTCGACCTGCCTGATAAGTTAACATCCCCATTTGTGATTTGCTCCGCTTGTTATTCCTTTGATTCGACGCACTTATTCTAATTTTGTCTTCTCCCAATTTACGAGGATCCAAAAACTTTGCTGTTTTCTTTTTGTTTTTGTCCCAAGAATGCTGCTCATCGTTCTTTAACCAGTTCCTATGGGGCTTGGTCCCCCCTTCATTTCTGTGCGATTAGTAATTACATTGTTTCCTCTTGACTTCTTCTGGTTAGAATTTCTGTCGTGGCCTTAATGGGCAGGGTGCCTGTTGCAGTTCGCCATTTGGCGGTCATGCGTTTCCACATCCATTTTTGTCACTTTTGCCGGCTGCGAACTCGTTGGACGGCCCATCATTTTTCGTAGGATCACGCTACTTTTTTGCCCTTGGCTTTGTTTTCATAAAGGTTTTTTCTTGCTCGTCTCTTTTTGTAGTTTTTCCCGATAGTCGTTTCACCCCTTCCCCACTCTTCAACTTTGCTGCACTCCAGTAATTGTCGTTCTTTGTGTGATTAGCGATTCAAGGATATGGGCTTGCCTGGTTTCCTTGCGTGTGGGTCTTTGCCCTCAGTTTCCCCAAGTTTTTTTTTTTGGGTGCTCGTTGTCCTAAGCGGAGCCCTTTTTTTTGTTTCCGATGCCCGATGTTTTGTTTTCTTGTTCGTCCCCTTTCAGTTCTTTGCCAGTTCTTATATCGGGAAATTCTTCCCAAAGCATGCCTCCCCTGTTTTTCCTTTTTGGCACTTTTTCGCCCTTTAACTCCTTTTCCTCTTTCTGCGGACTTGTCGGCGCTTAAGAGACCTGCTGTTCTTTTCTTTTAAAAGTCTTCATTCTACTTTCCACCAGGTCTTCACTCGGGCCGCTGCCATTCCCGACGTGAATTTATCTTCGTGACTTATCATCTATCTTTTGGATGAAGTCGTTCTTATTATATCGCTTGTTTTTCAATAGGATCATTCCTTGTCCTTTTCTCCTTTCCAGCAAGGCTGATTTTTGGCTTCCTTACATCGGGGCGTGTTGCAAGATTTGGCCCCCCGCTTTCCCTAGTCGACAAATTTGCAAACGCAGGTCTCTGTTTCGGCCTGCGGACTCGCCTCTTCCTTTTTAACCCGTGATTCAGCTTTTTTTTATGTGTGACTATTACAAGTTTTTTCCTTGGAACCTCGTCATCTTCTTGATTTGCGCCCTCATGATCGAAGAGTGCATTGGCGTTTTCCTTTTTGGGTATTGCTTGTTTTAAACGACAATGGGTACAAAGGATCCCTCCTCCCTTTTGACTTTATGACAGATGGTCTAGCCTGAGTCGGAAGATATGCGCACTTCCTAAATTATCTCTCTTTACTTTTTTTTTGTTATGCCTTTCCTTAGTTTCCCTTCTTTCTGTCATCTCGTTCTCTTCCCCATGTATAATGTCGCGGGATGGCATTTCTATGGACCCCCTTTGTTGGAAGTGTTCTTTTTTTCCCCCACCTACTACCCACGTGTTCCGTAGTGAACCTCTTTCCTCTGTTGTTTGCATCCCCTCCATCATCTGAAGGTTCTCCTGTTCACCACCTTTTCCGAAAGATTCGACGCCCATGACTTTCTCCTTTTTCTTTCATTTTGCAGGACGAAACATTTAGTCACGCTAGTGCCTATTGTCGATTTTTTTCCCACCCGCCTCGGTAGGTAAACCCTGATCCTAGTTCTCTCTTTATAATCGGTCACGGATGTATTTTAGAGATGTCCTAAGCCTCCAACTCGCTATCTTCTCCTCCAACCCTTCAATTTTCCTGGTCCTGCTCCTTCAAATGGTCCTGGTTCTTTCTTCTCCCCTGAACCAATTCGTTTGATTACCCACCCTTTTTTTTCCCCTAATACGATCGTACGTTCGTGCGTTTTCCAGTTCTCGGACTCTTTTACAGCTATCCCCCTTTCCCCCCCCTTGCAGTGGACACCTTGCTAGAATTGGCTCCTCCATACACCCTCCTTTGTCCCACGGTTTGCGCCGATACCACAACAAACGTTTCCCTTCACCCATCGTCTCCGCTTAGACGATGACCCCTTTCGTCCCTTTCGATGAGTTTCATCCATACTTTTTGGTTGAAGTGAACCCTTATATCGTTTTCAGTCTCCCTTATTTCCCTCCCCCCTGCCTGCTGAAAAACTGCTGGACCTTTCATTGATAGATTTTCCATTGTTGTCTCTCTGCGCAGTCCCAAGCAGAAGCGTCCAATCGGACCCAGATTTTCCTTTAGAAAGTCAGCAACGCTCCTTTCTCCATCCTTTAGTGTTCTGGGTTGTCAGGGATATTAGCATTTCCCCCTTTCCAAATTGGTATTTCCGTCCTGCCCTCTGACCCATTCCTCCTTCCAGGGCCAACTCCGTCACACGGATCCAACCCCTTCTTGCCCTCTATGGATTCCTCTTTCTCCCAACAGTGGATTGAACTGTTTGCGAGCCTCCATTTCCGTTAAGTTGGTTTTGCCGTCTTGTTGGATCCGTCTTTTTATTTTTTCCGCGTGACGACCGAATGTTATCCGTTTAAATTTTTCTCCAACTTTCCTTGAGAACTTTCTTAGTTCCTTCCCAATAACCCTTTACTTCCTCGGGAAGTCCATTTCCAAACCTTTTTTTCCATAGAAGTAGCTTTCGTGTTCCCGCATGAGAAATCCCCACTTACCCTCTCGTCCTATTCCTCGTTTTGTCATTCACATGTGGAATTGCTTCACGTTCTTGCATCCCTAGACAGTCCGCCAGTTAAGAATACCTCTTCCTGAAATCGCGCAGCTTTCTATTTCGTCGCGGTTGTTTGGAGCACGTTTCTCTGGGACCGGGCATCTGCACCATCCGTTACGATAAATTATGCTCACGCTTCTTGAAGTCGTTGCGGGTCATCTCCGCGCCAAACCGCAGCGTCCTCTCCTTGTTTTCTCCCGTTGTCTTATTTCCTTTCCTTGGTACCATTTCAGGCTACCAGGATAGGCCTCATGCTTCTAGGAACTCTCCTCTCAGCCTTTGTTTTAGTCCATTCACTAGTTCCGCGTATACCCTCAACGTGTTCCGCACGATTCCCTCCTTTTTACAGTTTACCATGCGTAATACTCCTCTTATAAGACTTTTTTGCTGATCAATTTTTCCCTCTTTCAGCTGCCACATCTGCCATAATTCTCTTCAGTGCCCGTTTTCCCCCAAGAAGAAACCAATCATCGGTGTACTCCCCCACTTTCGTCTTGGGCCCGACTCAGCAGGAGATACGTCTCGATGTCAACGTTCTCTTTCAAATCCCTCTTAATTTAGCGAAGCGGTTCCTGTGAAAGACTCTTTTCTCCTACGAGGCTATGTTGTGCTGTAACTCTCTTAGCTTGGAGGCATCCCCCAAGACTCTCTAGAGACCTTCCTGCCCCCCCCTTTCCCAGAAAAAAACCAACCATCGAAGTCCCCCCCCCACTGGCGTCAATTAGTTGAAAAGTAGCCCCCTAGAATCGATTTTTGGTTAATTTCGTAGTTAGCCGAATTTTTTGAAATCCGCTCCCCCTTTTAAATGTTTAGTTTATAGAATTACGACCCCACTCTTTTCTAGCAAAAGTTTCCTTCTATCTTTCTCCTCCCGTTTGTGTTTTTCTCCTTTCTCGTGTGGACGGGGTTCGCACTTGGTTCTCCTTCATACTCTTCCCTCTGAAATCCTAGGGTTTTTGAGTCTGATTGCAAACTGTCCGGCGGTCCTGCAAGTCAGACCCCACCAGATCGGTGTTGTTTTGTTGCGCTGCCCTTGAACTTGCCTCTTTTGTGAGTTTCCTCTTTTTGTGGTTCGGGCTTTTTTTTCTCCAGACTGTCAGCCTTAGGATTTAACCCTTGTGTCTTCCGCTCCCGATATTTCGCCATCCCCCTTCTCTCTTTGCTTCAATCTATCAAATTTAGACGTATCTTCATGCTATGAACGTCGAAGAAACAATTAGTTCCCTGCTTGCTTTTTTCTCTTTGTTCGCAGGAGGATTGCGCATCGGATACTGCTTTCTTTTTTTGTCCAGCCGATTAATTGTTGATTTTCTTGACCCCTCATCTTTACACTTTTAGACCCGGCGATTGGCTCCGCGGATGGAAGACGGCCACCTGTTTTTCTCCGCCTTCTTTTGCTTTCGTCCTATGAATGAGCTTTAAGCGTTTTAACCCCCTCGGTTGTCCTGTCTGCCCGACACGCTGCCTTTTCGCTCCTTTCCTTCTTCTTGTCTCCTACAAGTCGGCTTCCGGGCCTTTTAATCGCAGTGATCGCGATGGTTGACTTCTCTCCAGATTGGTCCCCTGTAAAAATGGTCCTTATGACCACGCGGACAATTGGATCCCCTTTCATTCCGCTGGTTTTCGCCTGTATGGGGCCCACTACTTCCTCCTTCTGAGGCTCCTTTCTGGTGGTCCATCCTTTTACCGTTCCCTCTCAGTCTGCCCTCGCCTTTTCTTTGACGGACTTACACTTCATGTCAGCGTCTCTTTGCCTTTTGTCTACACCATCGGTTGAAACGATTTAATGACCTCTCCTTCTTTCGTGCCTTGCTCTTTGATGCCAACCCAACAGTAACACGCGCTCGTGACGCGTTCCGACTTCTTTTGACTTGCGAGGACCTTCTTTTTTGACCCTGCGCCACAGCCCAACTGTTGGGGAATGGTCTTCCGTTTCGGCGTAAATTCTTTTTCTAAATTTCTTCGCCCCTTGATTCTTACACTTTACGCTGTCGCCACACTTTTTCTTTTCTCTCTGTTTTTTCAGCTTGTCCCTTTTCCCCATGTCCTTTGCCAAACCCACACGTGCTTCAATGGCCTTTTTGTCGTCAACCTGTTTTTTTAGTATCCTTACTAGTAAGACATACGATCTGAACGAATGTTGACGTGCGGAGGGCTCCCTGGCGGCTATTCCTTTTTTCTTGACCCCTGAATGGTTCACTTGTGCGTGATGGCCATCGAATGGTTTTCGTCCGCGTAATCCACCCCATTTTGCAATTTGGTCTGCCTTTGAGAACTTATAACTTGTTTTCTCCTCCAAGACGATCTTTCTTTTCTCCTCCCAATTTGAAGGTGACTTGCAACGACATCTTTTCTCCTTGTTACTTTTGACACGTCCTATGCTTTCTCTCTAGCGCAACCATTTCAACTGATCTGTTGCCCTCATTTTTTTTAACTTTGTCTGGCGTATTTTCTTTAAAGTCCGCTCTTTCCTCCCGATGTTTTCTTGTCTTGCAATTTTTCCACTTTTTAGATTAAGGCGGAGGGGTTGCATGCTCATGCGCAATATTTTTTTTTCCTAGTTCGAAGAGTGTTCTGCGGCCCTTTTTCCCCTTTTCCCCCCCTGTGTTTGCTGGGATGCGTAACTTCACTTTTTTTTCACATTACGGGTCTATGCTTGGTCCTTCGCCAAGCGTTCTCTCTTTTCCCTTTCCGTTTGGAAGCAAGTTTCTCCCATCTACTGTACGTATTGGCGCTGGAAGCCACCTCTTTCTTACGCTAGTATGCGGGCGTTACTTTTGCCTATTTCATTTTCCGTGTGAACGTCTTTCCTTTCCTTTTCAGCTGCCATTACCGCTTCCATTGCAGGGTTCTTTTTCTCAACTACCTATCCATCGGAATCTCCTCCTTTTCTCTGTGGCAAACTCTTTATTCCGGGCCTTTCGCTTATCAGCCATGCCTATTGTAACCCCTCTTGGTTTCTTCACTCTAGTTTGTTGTAGGCTACAGCTTTTCGTCTTTACCTTCCAAACGCGTTCTTTCTTTTGATGGCCAATGCCGCACTCCTGTTGTCTTTTGGTTTTATAACCCCGACTCTTTCTCGTTTCAAATTTTTGCTCCCGTCTTTATTTTGATGGAGGACGCCAACACCCTCTCTCGTTTTTCCTTTGCGTCAAAAGTTTTCTTTTCCCCCACGGTAACAAAGGCCGCTTTTGTTCCCATCAAATTGCCATCCCGATTCTTACTGTGTACGATGGTAGTTCTTCTTAACTCCTCTTGTCGTCAAACTTCTCCAAGGATATCTTTTTCCGCCTCCCGTGGTTGTTTTTGAGTGTCTCTCATTGGGCCGTTTCCCCTATATTAATAAGCGACTACCATCTTTCTCCTAACCGTCATCTCTTGATGCAATTTGGTTTTCGCGGTTTTGTTTCAGTTTCTTTCAACCGTCCAAAGCGTTTCGTTTCTTCTCTTGCTCGGTAGGGTCTCACATACTGAAGATGGACTCCGGACGACGCTACAAACCCTGTCTCGCTCCCAACATCTCTGGTTTTTTTTAACATTCTGACCTGCGCCATTTCCGAAGTCGTTGAGCACGTAGTCGAGTTTAAGATTGGCGCATTTTTCTCTGCGTAGGCCTTTTCCCTTCCCCCCACCCCTCTTAGTTCCTTTCTTCACCAATCTGTTTTCCCAATAATGTTTTGCTTCTAAGCTTTTTTTTTGACTTTGAGCTCGCCGGATGGCGCAGTCTCCGGGACCCATACGCCGACGGAAGAAAGCGCCTAGAGTCTCAGTTCGCAAGTTCCGCGGTATCCCTCTTCCTCCCCTGGCCCATACTGGTTCACGTCAGCCTGTCCAAATGTCCGTTCCTCACCGCCTCCCTTCCCTTTGTCAATCTCTTGGTTGGCGTACTTAGCGCCCAACTACGGACATCTATTTCTTTTCCCATTTACAGACATTCTAATTGACTCTCATTGGATCACCCCAGCTATCACCCTGGGAATCACTGTACCAGTGACGCTTTCCACAACCCCTTTCTCGGCAAAACTCCCCCCATTCTTTCAGTTTCTTCCGACGATGCCCCATCTTTTTTCTTTTAACCTTTCCCGGCCTTGAACCCTGCCCCACTTCCAGTAAGCTCAGTTATACCCTTGCTTTTGACGCTGCACGCCTTTACCGGCCCCTCCCCCTTATTCCCGCAAATTTATGAACGATTGATCTATGTCATGGGTGAGCGCCCCCGCTTATCTCATTTCTTCACCCGAATTCTGTCCACTTGCGTTTAGTGCGACTGGTCGGCCCGTCTTTGAGTCGAATCCCATGCGCGGTTTGTCTTGGGTCTTTCTTTCGACTTCCTTCCGAACACATTGTGCCAAACTCCTGTTTTCTCCTTACCCGACATTTTCTCTGCCCATTCAGACATGCACCATGAAGCAATTCACTTGGCCACCGCGCGTCACCAGTTCTCACTCCGCTCCTTCAACTCGTATGGACTTCTTTTCCCGGAGTCAAGTTGTCTGAAGTTTTGTGCGAGCCAAGTCCCCCAATTCCTGTGTCTATTTTACTGATTGTTACCCTCTTTTTACGACGGATAAAGACATCGACCCTTTTTTCTCAGCGTTCACGTTTTTACCCCTTTGCGCATTCTCCCACCTACCCGTTCCTTGAAGTTCACATTACCAGCCTTGCTGTTGCCCCTCACGTAGATTCTTGTGCATCTCCTTTCGCCTCCCATGATCTCCGGAACTGCCTCTCACGATTTTGTTCACTTGGCATTCCCATTCTGGCCCTTTTTCCCTTTTTCTCTGCTCCTTAGCGTGCCGCCCCGCTTTTTCACAAGAATTGTTCCCTCCTCCTTGCTGGCTTTACATGAAGCCAGATCGATTTGCTTCTGATGGTAGCATTGCTTTTGAACGGCTTTCTTTCCCATCCTTGGTCCTCCCCTAGGCGTCCGCGGTATTAAGGTGCGGTTATCAATCTTTCCCAACGACATCTTCATTTCTCTACTTGACTGAGCCTTGCGACGCTTGCTCTTTGCCTGGCCAGGCTTTTATAGCCTGTCTTCCTCTCCGCCGCCCTAATTCTTGGCGAGTTGAACTCGCCTCTCAGCTTTCATTCCCCATGCCGATCTCTCCCACCTCGAGTTCCGTGACCTCCCTCATGTTCTCCCTGAGGCTCTCCATGCGTTCTTTCCTCAAGAATGTTTCTCCCACCCATCATTTCCGTATTCCTCGGCACCGCTCACTCGCCTTCTTCGGCTTTCGTTCATGATTTTTTTCCCCTTTCGCAAAGTCCTCTGTATTTTGGACTCCCTCACACGTCCCTCGTTTAATAGGAGCATTCCGCCGGTGTGGCGGTTTGCATTCACGTCAGTTCGGCCTCCTGTTTCTGCCCAGAGTTATTCACTTTTATTCTCTTTAAAGTGAACTATGCGGCCGCGAGCGCGAGCATGGTGGCCGACTTTATTTCGTTATCTGCTCCCACTTCTTCTTCTCCGGCCTCTCGCCCTATTGTAACCGTGGCGTTTCGTCCTCTCCCCGCACAACCCACATTCTCATCGCCAACTTTTTGAGTTTTTTCAACTCGCACCAAATTTCCTCCTTCCTTTCCTTGGATTCACTCTCCCCTTTTTGCCCCACAATCGTCTCCCTCTGATTCCCATGGCGTTAATGCTTTCCTTTCTCCCGTTTGCGCA
>Ga0179593_1427058_pt1 | contig 11070 bp, 10 predicted proteins | sample CZODoug2_1_08_16_FD_185931 | JGI IMG/M metagenome (GOLD analysis project Ga0179593, IMG submission 185931) | Vadose zone soil fungal communities from Angelo Coast Range Reserve, California, USA - CZODoug2_1_08_16fungal (PacBio error correction) | ecosystem: Environmental > Terrestrial > Soil >... | reverse complement strand
ATCCTCTGAGAGGCTTGAGTTTCCACCCTCCGGTCCACTCTTCCCTCCGCCCTTCGGAGTGACAAGTAACTGTCCCGACAAGCGGCCCTGACCGCCTTTTGATTTACCAACTTCTTTCTAGTGGTGTGATGTGGCATCTGCACCGCACGATGATTGTTGATTGCTGGCTTTTCGCGGATCACCCCCCCCCCCCCACTTTGATCCTCAAGAAGGATCCCCGGACGTTCTCTCTTCCTCCTCGCTCTTGTTTCTACGTCCTAGACACTCGAGATTTAGAGTCGTTGATCGCCCCCCTTTTGTCCGCTCGCCGTGTTTGTTTTCCTCTCCCCGAAGCCTCTCCTCGAGAGCCTTTCAGTGGCTTGTCTGTCAGTTTTCATATTTGATCTTGTAATGTATAAAGGGAACTGATTTTCCGTTCACAACTACGCCTTCTCTCCTTGATTGTCGTTCCTTCATGTTTACCGGCATGTCTTAATGGGTCTTAAGGAAGGTTGTGGAGTCCTGCTGCTTTTTGTATTTAGCATGAGGCAAAACAATCTACGCCACCCCTTCTTTCGTCCTGCTCTCAAACGTCCCGATTGGGATTTTTCAGAGTAATGATGCTTCTTTTCTTTCTCCCCCTCTTCGTTTTTCTGACATTATTGAGAGACGCACGCGGCCTCGCCGCCTTTGACCTCTTTTTTCCACTTGTTTCTGTGCGAGACTGCGTGTCCCCGGCTACGATTGGAAGACGTCCTAGTGGCGCCAATGGCCTTCAGTTCTCCGGCTCCGCGCTCTTGGGGGTTCCGTTTTGGAAAGTATGTCTTCTTTCATCTTTGGTTAGTCCCTTTCCGCATTCATCCCTGGGCGCCCAGGGGTTCGCCCCCCCTCGCACGATCGCCGTGTTTTCCTGTACATTTTCCTTCCCCCAACGGATTAACCCCACCACGTGATCCTTTCGTCTCAGACTCGGGGCTCCTGGCGGTTTACATGACGCCATGCCCAGGATCTACCCGACCCTGGGGTTTTTTTCTCCTTTGTATCTGACCCATTTCTGAGATTTAAACGATCTTTTTACCGTCTTTCTTTATGGCCCCCTGTGGGTCGTAAGAGGTCCGGTTGTGACGAGGAGAGTGATTCCGGCCTAGATTTCAGGTCTGCCGTCCGAGGCGCTATGTGAGCCGGATGGTACCAGTTCGCCTTAGATCATGATTGCGAAAGAGAAGACATCGACCGGACGCCGCCCCCCCCCGCGCAATCTGCTGCTCTCTTGACGCTCAGCATGCTTCTCGTTCTTCACTTTTTTTAGTGTCTTGACCTGTAAGGTACAATTTACCCCGGAACGCGACACCCTTCCTCTTCCGGCTTGCTTCAGAGATAAGCCTCCATTATTCTTGTAGACCCCTGAACTCCTTTGCCCCCAATTTGGAGATAGGAACTGAGTTGTATAACAGTCCCTGAGTAGTGTCCCCCGCAGTTTGATCTTGGGGAGACTACCCCCCCCCTCCCTCCCCCCCCTTCTCCCCCTCTCTCCCTAGTTCCCACCCCATCCCTCTCCCCCATGCCCCCCCTTCCCCCTCGCCCTCAGTTATCCCGCCCACTCCCCAACACCTCCCCCTCCCCCCTCAGCCCCCCAACCTCATCTTTTTTCCCGCCCTCCACCACCCCCCCCCAAAGCACCTCTTCTTCCCTTCCCCCTACTCTCTTTTCCCCAGCTCCCTTTAATAACCCACACTTCCCTCTGACCCCATGACCATGCGTTTTGTATATGAGTAGTCAACCACATTGGTTTGCCCACGCGGCATCCAATTTTTTTTGAGACGGATTGGCTGGGTACCCACTACCCCCCATGCACTCCCCTTCCCCTTCCCCCCGTCCCCCCATGCCTTCCCCTGCGGTTTTTTTTGGTATCCGAGTAGAGAAACCACAGGGGTCAGATCAAATTTAGTCCTTTCCCAAAATTTTTTTGAGATTACTGGAGGTCACCCACCTTCTTTTATCAGTTCGATGGATGACCGTCTCCTTCTGCCCTTTTCCGGGTCGCGTGTCCCTCTGCCCATCGACCCGTCGTCGATTTGTGATAGCCGATTTATCAAAACAATCGGATAACTGACGATCAGCATTTTTTCATAGTCTAGTACAGTACTCTTTCCTTGAGCGCAATCATTGGCTAGGCGTTTTTAACCCCACCTTTTTTCGACACGGGGAGATTTCCCCTCCTTGAAGACCTTAATTCGGGAAGACTACACCCCCTTGTTTGCGCCACATCTTTCTTAGTCTTCCTCTTTTTGGTAATTTTGCCAAAACATGCGATTTTCCTCTTAGTCTGGCCGTTTCCTCTCCCCAAAAACTTACACATATGGGAACAGCCAAATTTTTTCAATAGCTGTTCCCGGTTCTAGGATGATCTCAGGGTGCCTATCTCCAATGCCTTTCCAACGGGTCCCCATTAGTGCTCTGGCTCTGTTACTATTGTTCCTTTCTTACCGCGCTAGGCGGTATGATTTTCATCTGTGTTTCCTAAATTTAGTTTCGCTTTCTTTCGGCCCGGCTAAGACGGGTGCGTTGTGCGATTCGGGCTTTCGGGCTCCGGTCAGAGGCCCAGAGTATCAGTAGAGGGGGCGCGGAAGCCCTCAGTTGTGCTACCTTCCTTACCTTTTCCATTAACTGCCTGCCCGTCCCAACTCCTTATTTCATCGATTTTGAACCCTGGCTCCCCCCTTACTGTCCTTGAAGCCACCGTACCAGTTCATTCATTCAAGGACAAAAGGTTGGTGTTTTTGGTAGCGATCCCCAGAGGATTGTCCCCATTTCGCCAACAGAACCAGAGTTCCCTTTCCTTGTTTACTGTGACTCCAAAAATAGACATGCCTAACCCTTCTGCCCCGCCTTAGTAACTACCTTTCCATGCTCTTGCACTTTCACTTGGTCGTGTATTCAAATCTCCCCAATAGCTCAACTTTTCTCAACCATTTTATTGAGATTGTGGATACTACGTACTCGTGATTCGTTCTATGGAGCGGCCTTTACTCCGGTATATGTCCAATTTGCGACCCTTCCCGTTCTTCTTGGGGAACCCTCCATGGGTTTAGATCTAGGACCACACTGCCCACTTGTCTCCCTAACACCCAGTTCTACCTTTATTAACCTTCTCTTCATTTTTTGCTGGTCCTTTTACGCTGGTAGTTTCTCCCCCGGAGAATCCTCTCCCTTTGCCCCCCTCCGATTTCCCTGGAAACCCTCCTAAATGCATTGTTGGAAGGTAAGAAGGCAGGTTGGTTTCCCCTTTACTCAATTCCACCCTTCCGACCTCTGACTTGCGATGTCGGGTGTCGTAACTGACCCGTTGATAGCCTCTCGACCCTGCCCAATATGCTGCGCCTCCCTCTTTCGTCCACTACTGGCGAGTGCCCCCCCCGGCATAAACCTACCCTCGTCCTTCCATCCGTTTTCATTGTGTTTCTTATTGATGGGTTCGTTATCCATGCTTCCCACCTCTAAGTTGAGCCCATTTCCCCTTTGGGTTGGACTGACCAAAGTGCCCTTCTTGGTGCTTCTACACCTCCCCTTCTTCCTCTGGAGGAAGTCCGTGACTCTCCCCCTCTGCCGGACCTCTCTCCCCACTCTTCCCCATTATTCCAGCTGTTAGCATTATCAAAAACGGATGTTGGCCTATTTGTACGTTAGCGTTTTTTTTGCTTTCTGCCTATCCCAAGAATGCGTCTCCTAGCATCCCCGCATTCCCACTGTTCTTCTTTTTCTCTGCGATATGCTTTGTCCTGTGCTAGTCAAGATGGATTGCTTCCCCCTATTGTCACTTCCTACCTTTGTCAGCCCCAGTTCCAACCTTTGCTTTTTTTACCGTCTTTATTGTTATCTCTCTCTTTCCCCCCCGTTTTTTTTTTTTCGCTCTAAAACCTAAAAAGATGGTACCACAAACCCCGCGGTTGCAGGTTGGTCCCTGGCCTGTCCCCTTTCGGATGACCCCTGTTTACAATCCCTCGCCTCTGCTCGCCCTAGGCCAAGCATCTCGCCTCTCCCAAGATCGTCGTACCTCCTTATGCTGTGTACTGCCTATCACTGCCGCTTCGGTTGGGACTGTTGCCGGCAAAACCCTCTCTTCCTTCCACCTCGGCCACCTCCGTTTAGACTCTTAAAGCTGGAATAATTTCCGATTTTTCGTCATCTAGTCCGCCGAGTTGATTTCTTCCCATTCGCCCCCTGAGATGATGGTTACTTTTGTCGCCATCCCCGTTCCAACGCATCTGTGGTGCCTTCAACCCCAACTTTGCTTTTCACCTCTCGTTGGGGCTCGCATGTGAAGAATCACCATCCAAAATCCGAACAAACACGCATGAAACGGAATTTGCCATTTAGAGGTAGTTTTTCTGTGGCGCTTCCACCCCTCCCCTGCGTTTAAGTCGAGGTCATTTCCTGCAGAGTTATGTTTTTTCTCTATTCTATCATGATTGGGTCACGCCCCCCCTAAGAGACCGGCAGAGGTCCTGGTTTCCCCACCTGATGTTTTTCACGGGGTGAAACCCTTCGGCTTCTACCCTCTGCCCCTCCCTTTTCGGAGTTTCGTTTACCACGGATTCTGCCAAGCATAAGTATTTCCGGTATCCCAAACCTATCCTCTGTACTCTCCATAGAAGTTGTTGAAATAGATGTGTGTCTCCGTTTTTTATTCTATCCGGGGTTTTTTGTTTCTAGTTTGTTGTGCCTCTGACTGCTAACCCCCAAATGGGAGTTCCCGCTTTCCGGGTCGTCATACCCCAGTTTTACATATCGTGCGGTCGACCCCCAGGTCCGCCCCATTCCTCTGAACATCCGCCCTCTCTTCGCCCACAGCTACATGGAATAATGGTTCGATGATCCTATGGAGATGAGAGGTCAGGCACACCCCCCCAATCGTGCATCGCAGTCCATGTAGTTACTCCGGATGAAGGGATCGTTGATGGTATGAGGTTTTTTGAGCATTCACAGAGCCTGTCCTTTTCCGCTTTTGTCTGGGTCGACCAGGGCCATGAAGCTTGAGCGGCTCACAAAACTTACCAGCCCCCTTTTTACGTTTCTTTACTTACTTCATCTTTCCTAGTCGATACTTGGTTGTTGTTATCCTATCGCATTTCCAACTCTTGGTTGAAACCATTAGTGTTCAGGGGACGGCATTTTACTGTAACAGTGCATGCCGTCTTTCCCACCTGAGTTTCTTCCCTCGCCCCGATAGGATAAGGCCTCTTGCTGCTCCTGGTCCTTGACCTCTAAGAACCCTCACCCCCCGATTCTGACTTTCTCCCCCCGCCTATTCCCGCACGACACTTTTAGTCAAAACACCCTGATGCCCCTATCATTGCTCGTTGACTCTGGGAATGTTCAAACCAGAAGGCCGCAAGCCGCACTTTCGGTTGAATTGTCTTTCGTTCATTGCGCTTCTCCCCCTTTTTTTTCTCCTCCTAACGTTAATTTTCCATTTTTTTCCAAGATTTTTTTTCTCCCCCCTGACCGATTACCCAGCGCCGTTCGAGTTCTGTAGTTGTACGACGACCTCCAGTATACTACGGCCTATGTTTGAGCTCGTCGTGCACTGTTTTCGTTCTTCCCAGACAATTTCATTCTTCAATTGAGGCTTGACCCCCCCTTCGTCCTCGGTGTGGGTCCCGCTAGACCTTTGATGGCGCCTAATGACACCTCGTTAATAAGAATACAATGCTGATGGCTATTCGGAGGTTTTCCTACCGGATATCCAAGCTCACTATTTCGATGGCCTTCGTCCACGTTTCCTAACAAGTGGAGTCGGAGTCAGACATCAAGATCTGAGAGAGATAGGTGTTTCAACCGCAAGCTTCCAAAAAAAAATTGGATCCTCCACCTGGAGCATTCATGTTTTTGCGCTATTTACCAAAACTCAGTTTTCCTGTCGGTTTGTACCACAAACTGCCTCCTCAAAAAACTTTTCTGCGACACTGGGGCGCTTTACAATGGTTTTTTCTCCTCATAGTATACAACCAACCGAAGGCATTTTTGAGTACTAACACGATCTTGTACCTACTCTGCCATGTTCGCCAACTTGCCGGACTACTGTTTCAGTAGGTTATCCGGTGGCTAAAACCACCGCAGTAGCTGGATTTCTCCCTGTCCAGCCATCCTTCAATCCTCGGGTTCGTTTCCGGGGTCCTAACTTCTGTCCCCTCACTTCCTATGTGATTAAATCTGAGCTCATTGCTCGCCCCCCTCTCTCGCCCGATTTTTCGCGGGTTCGTCTACGGTACGCGCTTAGAGTTTTCTGCAGCTGCTCTTCCGACCATACAATCTCTTTTAAGCTCTCGGGCTCACTTCCTGACTTTTTTCTCCCCCAACTCCCCGCTTCTAAATAGAAGTTCCACCCACGCCGCTTCCGCCCCCTGAAGCGCCTGATTCTTTCCCGAACGGTTTTCTAAGATCTTGTAGACTGTACCAGTGTTGCTTAGCATGGGTCTGCCAACACCCCATGTAGGTGGAGACTTCTTTGCTGTCGGGCGGCTTGTCCCCGGCCAGCGCCCTCGAGGGTGACTAGGATCGGCAGCGGTGTCAAGAATGTGTGTGCCGCATTGGCAGGACCAGAAGGTCTTTTTCCTTGAGTTTCATGAGAATCCCTTGCGCCACGGTCTGAATTTCCAAGAACGAGTGGTACTCGCCAAATATGCCAGTACCCGTACTTCCCCCATCACCATCTCTGAGTTTTCGTTGTTCCTATCTCAGTCCCCTATGGCGAAAACCCCTTACTCCGCGTTCTTTTGCCCCGATACAGCGCCTCCCCTCACCCCCGGTGACACCACGATTCCTACCGAGCGGCGCCCCGCTCTTTCCCTTTCTTTCCCCCATTGTTTAACTCCTCTCGTGCCCACCATCCCTGAAGAGAAGGACGTACTCTCTTCTATCCTGCACTCCTGTGAGGAGATTTGTTCCTCCCTATTCATCGTTCCTCTCTCCTCCCCCTTACTAGACGGTGAGTTTACCCCCATTGCATCGCAATCTTCAGAAGACGGAGTTTAACGGCCCAGCGCTTTGTCTCAACCCTTCTCCCCTCTTCCAAGCTCCCCTAGAAACATCAATGTCCTCCCCCTCGCGCTCGCTTCTCGATTTTTACCCAAAATTTTCGGTCACCTTGTGAGCACGACGACCTGAGACGAGGGCCTATTCGAACCCTTTTCGAGACGTCTTTAATGGGGTAGAGAAAAAGTTCAGCTGTATGAGCTTCACTCCCTCCCTCATAACCCCAGTTGCCAAGATCCAAATGCACCAACCTATCCGACGCAGCGGAGAACATACCCCTTCCTGTCTTATCTTCGTGCGATTCCAATGTGCAGCTTATAATAGGGTTTTTTCCGTTTCTATTAGAGTTTCCCGTTTTGACAGCAGTCTGTTTGGGGCAATGGGTTGGGGTCCAAAGTTATATATATATAGATTTCCCCCTTAAATCCGTTTTCTTTGTTGATCATATATCTATTCTTACAGCGGCCTTTCGTTGAACATCGGTCCCCCCCCACTCCCATATACATCCTTAGGAGGAACGTCGTAAACTTGGCAATCTGCAAGAGGGAATACGAACCGGCCCTCTTATGGGACTCCCCTCTCCGTTCTTGATCTGTTTTTTTTTTTTTTTTTGTTTTTTCTTTTTTGGTGATCGTAAAATCCGCTGATTGTGGATGCTTTCTTTAGCCGACACTCTCCTACCATCTCACTGTCTCAAGATGGCCCGTCCGTCCTCTATCAGTGTTAGATAGTCTCTTACCCCCATAGATTAGTCTGCTAGCCCGGTTGCCGAATCTGTCAATTGTGTGTTGTGGTTTCTCGCCCGTCCGCTCTCGCGAGAGATGTCTGTTCGCTGTCTCCTTTCCTTCTTTCGTGTATTTATTTTCCCATGGTTTATAGCTTTTCCGTTAAACTCCGTATATTCTGCTTTTCGATGCCATGGGTTCTCCCCCTCATCCGTTCTCCTTGCATTTGATGGGTGCCTTAGGCTGCGATGATACTTTCTTCCCCCCCCCCCCTTTCTCCGTCACCCCTCTTTTTTTGTCAGAGCTCTCCAAGGCTCTCCGGCTCCAGTACTGCTGCTTTCTGGTGTTTCTTTTCGGTCTACAATACTTCCGCGTACGGCATCGTTCAGGGCTCTTGTTTTCCCTCGTTGTGTACCCCTCTTTTTGCGGGGCGCTGTACGTTGGAACAAAGGGCTCCTTAGGAAAAGTGTACACCTTATTGTCCTGCCATGGACTTCCTTCGTCCCCTCCGCTCCTCGCTCTTGTTTGTTTCCAGGGGGGACCCTTCCAGGTTTACCCTTCTTGGATCTTTCCATTTGTTGCTATTTCAATTCAGACGTTCGAAAGTTTGATTTTTTTCGCATCATCGTTCAGGCAGATCGCCGGTTGGTCCTTGCAATTGGCGGCACCAAACACTCTTACAAAACCTTGCTTGTGCGCTCCCGTTTCGACCTTCTCGTTTCCGTACGAGTGGTAAATCCGCCGCAAGTCACATTTAGTAGTAAAAAGACATGGTGGTTTTTTCCCTCCCCTCGCAGCGACACCTTGATGAGATCACGTCTTTTAGTAAAGTTTTCTGATCTGTCCGCTCGCCCAGGATGTTCTTCAGGCGGCCGTGGGAGCGGGGAGTGATAACTTTTCCGTTTGCAGGAGAAGCGGTTCGCGTGTGCAGCAGCGCTCACCCAAGAGATGTAGGCGATCGCATTGACTCCCGTAACAGCCGCCTTCCTACCCTGACGCTACCCCCCAGCGCATCGTGGTTTTGACCCGAGAATTTCCTTTGAGATCGCTTTCTCCTAGGCCCCTCTTCTTTACGAAGGTAATGAAACCTAACGCGACATCGCTTCTTTTGCACGAGATAAGCGCTTCTTTAGTCTGTATTTCCCTCTGCACTACTGCACCATGAGATCGTCTGATTTTAGAAACCTTTACCTTACTTGGCCCCTGCCTTTTTGGTTTTTTCCTCACAATTCTGCTGTTTTTGTATACGCTTATCCTCACCACATGTTTCATGAGCCCGTCGGCATACCACTTTTCTTTTGACGTGGTGGTAACCACACTACCTGCCACTGCTGTTTGTACGGTAGCGACCCCACCATGGGGCATTTCCCGTTTCTGGCCCTCCCACTTTTTTTGAGAGGAGTAGGATGTAACCCCCACCTCATCTGCGCATCGACCTGGATGTCGTCCCCTATATCTCCCTTTGCTTGGGTCTTCCGTTTCCATCGAAATCGTTTGAGCTTTCCTAGACTTTTATGACCCTCGGCTAAGCCTCAGCATTGGATAGCGTGCTCCGCCTTCCCTTCTAGCCTTCCGGTGTCTTGAGGTCTATCCCACACCGAGAGTCACGTGGGAGTAGACTCCTCAATTTACGCCTTCATTTGGCCCCCTGACTACCCCTTGCCGCGTGACCGCTTTTCCAACCCCTCTTCGGCGTTTCTGTCTGAATGCGGGTTCAATTCTGCCAACCCCCAGCCCGCGAACGTCGCTTTCATCACGGTCAGTTTCTCTCCCCCGAAACCTATTGTCCATAAAATTTTTCCCTATTAACTTTGATGAGGTAGAAAGGGTGAGCTCCTCCTTCCCCCGCACAAAGTTTTCCATTACACGAAATGTGAGCTTTTCGCCGGTACTTCGACATGGTGAGCCCTTAATTAAGCGCCGTCGGGCTCTCTTCCTTTTTTTTTTTTCAGAATTCTCCTTCGTCTTCGGGCCGCCCATTATCAGATCTTGTTTGCTTGTTCTAGCGGCGAAAACTTTGACTCCCCCTGACAAAGACCCCCCGCCCTTTCCCATGGATCGGGTGTCGGCTTCGACGACCTCGTTGGTTGAATTAATTACCCTCCCCTTTACTGACCTGGTAAAAGGCCCACTAATTCTCCTCATCCTCTTTCCCTTATCTGTCACACCCCAGGTATCGACTATGGAAGCCCCCGTACCCTTCCCTTATCCCCCGTGCCCCTCGGGGCTTTCGTTTTGATCCTTTCCACAGCGGATTTTCCATTTAGCACCAGACAACTCTCCCTACTGGTGGAATCAGCTCCACCCTCCTGCCCTTCTCCCCCTGCCTCTCGTAACCCTCCAGTTTTCCTGCTATTGCACTCACCTTTGGGTGTGGTCTTAACTCTCTTTTCCTGTCCATCGATCAATCGAACCCTTCTTCCTTTCTTCTGCGTCGTCGCATTAGGATGTTCGTCCTGTCTCGGACGTGGCGCCCTCCCTGATATGTCCCCTTTTTTTTCTCTCCCCTTCTCTTTTTGACTCCCATTTTTGTTTAGAGTGCTTCCCCCCATCGCCCCACTGTCTCGAATACCCCCTCCTACATCCTTTGATTCAACGGCTCTTCGCGTCCTCTGTAGAGTTGTGATCCCTTAAGACCACTTCTGCTTTCAAAATCGACTTTCCAGGGTTGCCCCCCCCTCAGAAATGCATTATGGACTTCCTGATTCAGTGGTTCCCGTTCCGACCTTTTGTCAACCCCCCCCCCCCATGCAGCCCTCTTCCTGCTTGAGGTTTTCGTAACGATACTAAGGATAGCATCGCAACCGTCGCCAAAAGACTTCTGCTGGACCTGACTTCTCGTACCCCTACGGTTCTTTTCACCTGCCTGAAACCTACTACGAATCATTCGTTATTCTTCCTTTTTTTCGGATTTTTCTGTGGATTATTAAAAATGATTCTGCCCACGCAATTTGAGCAACCCCGTTGGGGGTTTTTTCCCTTTCCAACCATATTTCGGTACGTCCCGTTTCTGTGCGACCATAGCACCTTCTTTCCTCGTGTCTCCGGAATCCTCTCCCTTCGTTTCCTAGATCGTGCCAACGCTGTCACTCTTTCCAGATGTGAGCATTCGAAACCGTTCTTTTGCAGAGGTGTAAGTATTTCTTCTTTTTTGTCCCTGATCTCCCCAGAACGCTTTCTGATATTGCCTTTCACCTCCTCTCAGCGGTCGAGAATCTTGTTCCCTTTTGAGCTCTTTCTCCCTATTGCGATCCTGCTGATTGCTTAACCGGTTGTAATAGAAACTTTACATGCAGTTACAACCTCCCATTTTTTTTACTCCTCTTGGTTT
>Ga0179593_1426936_pt1 | contig 11070 bp, 20 predicted proteins | sample CZODoug2_1_08_16_FD_185931 | JGI IMG/M metagenome (GOLD analysis project Ga0179593, IMG submission 185931) | Vadose zone soil fungal communities from Angelo Coast Range Reserve, California, USA - CZODoug2_1_08_16fungal (PacBio error correction) | ecosystem: Environmental > Terrestrial > Soil >... | reverse complement strand
CCTACTGTTAGCATGTAACATATTTTCCCTTCCCCTCATACCTGGTATTGTCCCCCTTTTTTTAACAAACACCCATGGCATGCAACAAACCTCTTTCAGATTACCCTCCCCCGACCCCCACCAACACCTTTTCCCCCCCTTTTTGTAAAGTTTGTTTTGATAATGCTGTATAAATTTGATAATGACAACTCTCCCCCAGTACCAACCTTTTCCACCAATTGGACTTCTTCCTTTTTCAAATCCCCCTAACCTTCACATATTGTCTCAGGACACAATATTACTGCATCTGCCCCCAAATGGAACACATTTCCCGGCAGATGGTCTATTTTATCCTGTTGATACTTTTTTTTTTTCCTCACACCTTTGATTCATTCACACTCCTTCCATTGGGGACCGTACCTGGTATGTACAGTGTTTTTCCCAACATCCATCTTCCTTCATTCATGAAGCTCTGTTCCCCTACCTGACTTTGTATCCTTGGTCTGTTTCTTCATTCTCATCGCTTTGTCTTCACCAACTCGCTCTTTTCCTGGTGCATGCAGATGTCCCCCCCTTTATTTACCTTCTTCCTTCCATTTCTATCTGGTTCCATCACCCACGCCCCCCAACCCTGATAATCCTTCCTCCGTCTACCGAAAAGTTGGCGTTTTGCCCCCTATTATTTCAACCGTTGATCATCACGTCCACCGGTCCATATCATGTGGCACCACTTCCCCCTCATCTTTGCCTAGTGGTCATTACCTTTTTTCCTCTTTTGCCTCACCCACCACCACCCGGCCAAAACCCACCACTCTGGGCCTTTTTGTTTTGGGATTTTCTTTGCCGCTTTTTTCTTTTACTGCTTCATTGCCGCCCATCACAAGTGCCTCGCCAGTGCCGGCTCTTTCAATGAACTTTTCAGTTCTGTGCCTGCGAACCCCATTACATTCCAAGGTGCGTATGATTGTTTTTTTATTGCACTTTTATGGCGGGATTCCATCCGACCAGTGCCCCATTCCCCCCAGAGAATTTCCCTTTGTCCTTTTTCCCCATTCGTTTGCTTCGATATTCTGATGCATGCAAAAGGCCCTTCCTACGTGGCCTTTCCTCGTTTCCCCCAGCACCTGTCTCTTGTGACAGTAAATCAGTGGTAGACTGTTTTTCCGTCTTCTATTTTCGCCCATCCCCCTTCGATGAGTCCCTTACAGATTCAGAGATGTGGCTGCCTGACGCCCAAGCTCACTCGTTTCTGTGCCTCCTCGGTGATCTTTCCCTATGTTTACCCCTGTAGATAACTCCCAATCTGAACCATGCATTGATGTCATTCTATTCCTTCTTTTTTGATCGTTTTCTCGTCCTCTGGAATGCCTTCCCTAGGCCCCAAATTCTGGCTCTTCCACCCTCCCCCCTTGGTTCCTTTTGACCCCCCCCTTCCTCCTGACATTTCCCCCCAGGACCGACGCCAGGCACCCATGAGTCCTTGTTTCTTCCATGCTTTTTTTCTCTGTGATGTAAACTGGACTTGAAACATTGTTCGGTGATTTCCCGTTGGGTTTACTCTTCTTTTTGAACCATTAGCTATCTGGACCTGAAAATCGGGTTTTGATCTTTCACCTCTTTCCCCCCCTCCCCACAACCTCACCTGAACATCGCCGGGCTCTTGACTCTTGGCACATTCAAACCCTCTCAGTGTTACTCCATGGTTTTTGCTTGAAATGTAGACTTTTACTCTTACCCTAGCCAAACTTAATGGACTGATGTATTTCATTTTACTCTCTTTACAAAAGTTTCCCTTCATTGTGCGTTGGCACATTGCCAGGGCCAACATCCCGATTTACCCGCAGGGTCTTATTTGCTAAAGTATTTGTTGTAAACTTTCCTTTTTTGCCCTCTTTCTCTTGTCTTCTTAGCAGTTTAATGACGGACATTCAAGGGACCAACTGTTTGGATTTCACCTAGAATGATTTCTTTTTCTCCCGTCAATTACTTGTCTTCTTTTTTTCATTACCCTCCCAAAAGAACCAATAACCTTCTTCGGTTTATTTATCGGAGGCCAAGTAAAAACCATTCGTCCTTTCTGTTTTCCATTTCGTTTCCCCCCCCTCCCCTCGCCCCCCTCTCCCATGTTTCCTTATCTTACCATGCGATCTACGGAATCACACTCCTCTATGCTTCAACCCGCCGGCATTCATTTTTCTTTTGTTTTGTTTTTCGTACCTAATATGGAATTTCAATGAGGCAGCACTTCGAAAACCATTAGCATGATCATTTCTGCTTGCCTGTTTTCTTGTCAACCAATGGTTTTACCATTCCTTTCAGGGCGTTCGTTCACTTTGGGTCAGGCTATGGTGGTGGGGTGTCCCCCCTTTTTTTAACCCTTCCCTTGTTTGGTTAAGAGATAGAGTAGCTTCCTGCCTCTGCACCTTACACCTTCCCACTCTTTGGTGTTTATCTTTCCTGTTCTGTGACCAACCTGTTGTTCTTTTTGTTGGATTGAGAGGACGGGGTCACAGGGTCCTCTCTTTCCAAAGCCACCCTTCCCCCTTGGCTCCCCTTCGTGTCAAGCAAATGCTTCATCCTCATCCATTACTTCAGTCCCTTTTTGTTTAACCTTCTTTTTTCTCCCCCTCCTGGATCATACACATGACGACTGGATTCACCGTAAAATCTTCATTATTCTACTTTGAGCTCTGATTTCTCCGTTCTCTCCTGTTTTTTTCCTTGTCATGCATATCGCGCATACTGCCGTTGCCGGCCATACTACACTGATGTTGCATGCAAGTTGTGCTCCGGTTCGGTTTTTTATTTCTGACATCCCTACTTCACATTGACTCATATTGAGGTTGGGCCTTGTTCAGTACTGTCTTTTGTTTAAACCAAAGTAGTCTTTTTCCTTTTCCCCTTTTAGCTTTTTTTCCCCCCTCCCCAGTCTTTTGTTTGAGGATGAAGGCTGTCATCACGTTAAGGCCGCTCTCTTATTTCACCTAGGCCGGCCAACTCACTATTTGTTATTTTTCCTCCTGTACTTCTTTTGCCCCCCTCCCCAGCGTGCCAACTTCACTTGCACATTCGTAGGGCGGCCCAGGCTGATATATCTTCTCATAACCCGCGTGTGCGGATCGCTGATTTGCGTGTTCTTTTTTTCCTCCCCTTGTTAAGTAATCACTGTTGTGACAGTTCCGGCAGCAGTGGGGGTGACCTCCGACGGCTTTGTTGCCCAGGAAAACAATTTTTTTTTTTCAGGAACAGCCCTTTTCCACCCTTCCCCTACTTTTCCTGATGTTAATTAACATAGCCGGGGATGTGATATTTTTCGAGGCCACTTTTTTCTTTCCGTTCTCTAATCCTCCCAGGCGTTGGTCCCCCCCGACCTTCAGTAGATTGCACCCCTCCCTTTTCCCTCATTTTTCTTGTGTGTGTGGTGGGGTCAGAGTTAAGGTCAAGGTTTCTCTCTTTTTTCCCCCTTCCCCCCGTCTCCTTTCTTTGTCCTCTTTTTCCTCCTTCCTCCACCCTCCTCTTCTCCCCTCCCCACTGCATTCCCCACGCTTATCGCTCCACCCTCCTTACTTCCCCCTTTTCTCCCCCCCCCTCCCCTTGTTTACCCCCCCCCCAATGCTTTTTTTTCCCTATGCTCTTCCCCTTCCCCCCCCTTGCCCCTCCCCCCCCCTTTTCCCTTCCCCCATTTTCCTTCCCTCCCCCCTCCCCCCTCCCTCCCCTATACTTTCTACTTCTTCCCATCTTCCCCCCCCCCTCCTCTCCCTTCTTCCCCTTCCCCCCCCTCTTCCTTCCCCCCCTTCCCCTCTCACCCCTCCCACCTCTCTCTCCTTTTTCTTTTCACACCCCCCATCTCTACCACCCCTGGTTCTTTCCCTCGCCTTATTTATTCTTTTGGGGGGGGGTTTTTTTCCTCCCCCACCTCTTCCTGTCTTCTTCTATTTTTCTCCTCTTCTTTCTTTTCCTCTTCGCTCAAAGGGAACCCCATCGCTAGGCCACCTTTCAAAGTTGAAATCTGCAGTCTTTTCCACTGGATTTGTTAAACAATTGTGGTGGACACCTCCCTTAACTTCCCCAAATATGCTCGGTGGTTCTCATTTAAAGGACAAGTTCTGATGTCACCCTTCCCCTTCGTTTGACCGAAATGATGTTGACTCGTTTTTTTTTTGTTTTTGTTGGTTTTTCCAATGGGATGGACCTTTTTTTTAAGCACAAAAAAAAGCTTTTGATTGGAGATTGTTTTTTTCTTTGCAGTTGCCACAACGTTTTTTGTTTTTTCCCCCCCCCTGCTTGGGTAGATTCATTCCCCACTGAATTCCTACGATGTAATCTTGTCTTCTATTCTTTGTACGGGGATATCATGCATTCCCCCCATCGGGTAAAGTTGAGCCACTATCCTTACCACCTTTTCTTTTGTAAGTTCTGCTTCTGTCGTCCCTGCGGTCAAGCAGATAAGTTCCCTTTTGGTCCCCTTCATGGAAACCTCATCTTCTTTGACACTTTTTTTGACATCCTCACCCCCACTGTCGGCCACTGGGGATTGCTTTTTGGCCTTTTTCCCCCACCCCGTTCCTCCCTTCCATTTCAAGCATATCTAAACTGCCATCCAGACATTTCGATTTTCCAAGAGTTCCATTCTTTCTGCTGCCCAGGGCACTCTTTTTTTGTGTGCCCGACAATCACTCCGGGAAGCTGTTCCTTTTTTTTGATTTTGCAATCATCCATTCGCCCTTTTTTCTGTCCTATGCTTATGTCACAGAGAGTTCGGTACATACCTGACCCCCCCCCCCACTGTTTATCACCCTTGTGAAAACACGATCATAGAACCAACCTTCAGGTTTGTCCTTTTCCCTTTCTTTTCTTCCGGTAGAGTGTTGTTTACCACTATGCGCGCGCTGTCTGTGTTTGTCAAACATCCTCCAGACTGTTCGAGATTGTCGTTCACGTGATGTTCCCTTGAGGAAGGCAACCATTGCTCCCCCCTCCCCATCTATCCCTCATAATTGGACCAATGTTTTTTTTATGATTCTGTGATTTGGAAATTTTCTCTCTTTCTCCTTTTTGCGTCTTCCCTCAACCGTTATTTCTCGTAACCCCTTTGAGCTCAGGGGAATTCCCCGACAGCCCTCCGGGCACCACCTTTCTTTCCTTTTCATCTTTGCATGCTCCTCACACGACTTTTCAGCGTCCTTTTTTTTTTGACCCCATATTGCTTGTCGCGTATGGGGCTTTGGAGGATGTTTTTTTCTTCATGCAATTGTCCTGATCCTTTTGGCATCCCCCCCCCCCCTTTCTCTTGGTATCGCACTGTCCGTTGATGGATGCTCCCCATCCAGTTCCCCTTTTGGTCACATTTCCGATAACTTTTTTGGGGAAGGCACCTTGTCCTTTTTTTGGTCCCCTGGTTCTAATGTTACTCCCACTTTTCTATTATTATTGTTTGGACAATGACTTTATTTTGCCCACCCCATCTCCTCTTCCAACCCCCCCTTCTTATTTCCCTTCGCCTTGATTTTGCTGGTGGTTTGGATAATTTTCCCCCTTCCCAAACTCTTTGTTTTCTTTTTCCTGTTGCAACTGTTTTTATGATTTGTTTTTTCCGTTCATGGTCACTACCATTTCCCTTAGAGTGACCTTGTTGGTCGTTGGTCGGATGTCTTTCCCCCCATGCCTTTTACATTTTTGTTTGTCTAACACTCGCCCGTGACCTTTGTCTTCCCGGCTTTAGACCTGCATCCCCCCCATCAGCATCCCTGGCACAATTCCCCGGACTCCTCTGTCACACTTTTTTTTTTTCCCCTTTTTCCCACTCCCATGGTTCCATGAGTTCCTTTATGTGCTGTTGACTGCCTTTTTCCTTTTTTCCTGACCCAACTCTACTTTCTCCCTCTCCCACCCCCCTTGCCTTAATGTGCCAAACTTTTGACCCTTCTGGGTTCCCCTTTTTTTTTTTTTTCCAAGAACCCCCCTCTTGGATTTTGGCCCTTTTTTTTTTTACAAATGCTATCCACGTTCTGTGAGTGCAGTATCTTGCCCCCCCCCCCTCCATTACTTTCCCCCGGGTAGGTTTTTTAAATTGGTTTTTTCGGTGTATCTCCTGTCGAGGTGTATGTAAGTTTTTGCATGGCCCTTGGGATGGTTCCCCCCCACAAGAACCTGTTGTTTTGCACTTCCTGGTCATGCCGACTCCCGTTTACCCGATTGCTATGTGTACCAGCAAACATCGCTTGCACGCAGCTCCCTGTGTGTTGTTTCGCTCTCCTTGTGGTTTGCTACTCTTTCACCTAATGCCTGGTTCTTTGACCACAATGCACGTCTTTTTAAACCCCCCTTTTATGTGTACCCCCAAAATTTCTTACTTTTTCAAACCTCCAAAGTCCTTCTCGCTCGATCCATAACTCTTTTCTCCCACCCCCCAATTTTCCTGTGTTGACCTTCTTTGGCCTTACATGGCTTGTTTTTCTTCCATGTATCCCTGGATTTACCTACCCACCCTCCCTCCAAACTCCCTTGATATATGGCCCTCCCTGATTTCATTTTTCCCCATCCCTTCCCGTTGAACTCCAACCCACTTAACGTCCAGCCTCCATTTTTTCTACCCTTTTTGACTCGTTTTGTTCATTCATTGATCCCCCCCCACCGTTGGAATTTTTCTTCCTTTTTCAGCAAACATTCCCAGGAGTGGATCAATTACTTCGGCTTGGTCTTCATTAATCTTTGTTTGCTCTTTTTTTCTTCACATTTTTCTTTGGCGCAATCGTGCAACTCTATGGAAGACCGATTTTCCCTCCCTCTGGATCTTTTGGATGGCACACCCAAAGTTAATCCTCTTATGCCCTGATGTCCTGTTTTCTTTTTCCATGCTTACCAAGTACACAGATCGATTTCCACTGATTGCTCTGGTCTGTGGCGAGACGTTTTTTTTTTACGTCCATCCCCACCATTGCTTTTGGCCGCGGTACAGCCAACACAAACGCAGTCGTGGTCCTTAGTCTAATGTTTCTTACTCCTCTTACGCCCCACATGAGAATTTGTGGCGAGAACGATTACCCCCCACCCCCCCCCCCATCACACCAAATCTGCTCCTTGTTTTTTGTTTTTGTCTCTTGATTGATTTTTCATTTTGGTTCTTTTTCCTTTCCCATCACAAACTTAATGGTTATATTTTACACCCTTCAGTCCTCCCTTTCCATCGGTGTGACCTTCTCCCTCATCTCTCACTGCGGTATGTAAAGGTCTTTTGGTCCCTTGCTTTCTGCTTTGTGTTCCCCTTGCCTTACCACCCCCGACAGTGCCCCCCCCTTCCACCCCAGTAATTTGCATTCTGCCAATGCATGTCGATGGCAAACGGCCATCACCCAGAAGCCCAAATGACTTCTCTTTTTCCTTCCGTATCCCCCTGTTTACGTACTTGCAATCGGCCCATGATTCTTAAAATTTTTTCTTTTTTCCCAGAGTGCTTACCCCCTCCTCTCAGCCCCCCCCGATTTTTTCCCCTTTTTTACCGTTGTTCACTTCAACACTTTTGAGTGGCGCCAGAGATCCTTTTTTCTTCACGATCCCGGCCCCCCCTCAACTCCGTTCAAAATTTCCCAATGATAATGTATTAGTGTCTGTTTTTGCAATTCTCCCCTTTTCCCCCCACCTCATTTTTTTTCTGCACCTCGCCCTTTTTCTTTTCCTTGTTTTGCCCCCCCCCTTCCAGCCATTTGTCAATTCCACCCACTTCTTGCCTTCAGACCCGCCCCATCACCTTCCCCCCGATTTTCCCCCCCCCCCCATGTTCGTTTTTGTGTTATGACTTGTGTCTGTTTTGCCCAATACTTCCCAACCCTTTTGTGGTTCCGTTTCTTTTGAGTGAGCTTGAATCCCCCTTTGGAACTGTTCCCCTAATTTTACCACATTTCCCCCCTTCATCACTCCCCACATTTCCAATTTCCCCTCCTTTGACCCTGTGTTTTTTTGGAAAACTGACACACCCACCCAACGCTTCTTTTCATCTCCCAGTCCCGCAATGGAATATTTCTGACCCTATTACTAGACCCTTCAATGCCTTTTCCCTTGTTATTCTTCCTAGATTGACTGCCCCCCCTTTTCCCCTGGCATTGATTTTTTTTTTTGTTGCGGTTGCCCCTGGCCCGTTTTTCTCCCCAAATCAACCTTCTCGTCTTTGTTTGTTATTCCTTTGGTGACATAAGGGGCATTAATCCCTGCTCTTGCCTTTTACGGGACATTCATCCTTGAACCCCCCCTTTGTGTTCCTTCTATTCTCTGGCCTCCCCCCTGACCCCTTCTCTGTTCTTCCTCGAACACCTACACCAGTGCACATCTCTTCCCTCTTTTCTCTTTCTGGCCAAAGGTGCCACCCCATGTCCCTGTGCACACTATGACAACCTATCACCTATCTTGTCTCCCCCAAGTCCATAAACCCACCCCGAATTCCCCTTTCTGCTTCCACCTTTTCGCCCTTGGTTTTGACCCATTTCTGTCCTTATGCTTTTGGATCCACTCTTTAACCACTGGCCCCCCCAGTAGCCCATCCATTTTTTTGCTTGAGTTCTTTTTAGTTTGTGCCCACCCAGGCATTTGTTACCCCTATATAACCTGGGTGTCTTTTCCCTTAACTTTGGGGGGCGCAGACATTCTGGGCCTGACTGCCGGTAGATTATCCGTCCTGTCTTTCCCCCCCCCGACCCTTCTTGTTTTTCTTTCAGCGGTTTGTCCGTAGTTTTTTGGTGTTTTTCTTCTTTCCCTCTGTCTGGGGCCAAACATGCTTGCTTTATGAGTTGACAGGCTCTCCTGAACAGGGGGCCGCCAGAAATCACAATCCACGACGCCAACCGCTTCATCCTTCATAGAATTTCCCTTTTCCCCGTTCCTGTTCCCATTCTTTACCCCCCTTCTCCCAACGCCGCCTCTTCACACCCCACTTCTGGCTTTTTCGTTCCCACCCTTATTTACTCTGGGGCAAAGCTCCCAAGATTTTATCTCTCCGTCTTGTTTTACGGCATGGGGACTATGATTGTCCTGTTTCAGTGCCCATCTGGTGCATGTGTGGCCAAGTGCATTTTGGTTTCTCTTCCTTCAAAAAAATTAACTCTAAGTTCAACATACACATACGAAGTTTTTGGGGTCGGACACACTATCATGACTCAACACCTCTCTGTCTGCCCCTGTTTGGAAACCGTCTGGGACTTCTTGCCTCCCTTCTAATCATTTGTGTGTTTTTTTGAAGTGTTTTTCTATTCTGTTACTTCTTCTCCCCCTATCCCTTCCTTGGTTTTAGTAATGATTAGACAACTCCCATGTGTTCCCGCTTCGTTTGCCAATATTAAATTATTGGTGCACTTCCCAGCGTTGTCCAACTTTTGTCATTTCAACTCTGTTTATTTTGTTTGGTCCCCCCCCCTTCTCTAATCCAGGCGTACAAACCTTTTTTTCTTCCTTTCTAGGTCGGTAATCATTCCAACAGGCAGGTAAGTAACTTTTGGACTTGACTGAAGGTCATCAGTGTTTCCCCTTTTCAGGCGGCTGTGGGACAAAGGTAACCTCAGTACCCCTTTCCAAGAGGAAACGTATGATTGGATGGAGGATGAAGTGTCTTTACCAAGGCCGGTGATTTTCTTTCCTCGTTCCTTTTGGTGTTTCCTGTCACCTCTTCCAGGTTCCCAAGCCCCGTTCCTTTGCTCCCCCACCCTGGGACAAGTGGCTTGTTTGCTTGGTTTGTGTTTCTTGCGGTTGATCCATGTCCCTTTCTTTTTTTTTTCCCCGGCGTGGTCTTCCACCCCCCTTCTCTCCGTGCAACTTAACTGGGCCGACCTGAAGGATGGCAACCCTTCTGCTGTTTTCCCCTCTTCCCCACCCCCTCCCCTTCCTTTCTCCCTGGCTTGTTTAATTTTTTTTTCTTCCTTCCTCCTCCCGCATTTTCCTTACAAGATTCTTTCACCCTCTTGAAGCAGATCGCGGTTTAACCTTTTTCCTTTGATGTTCTGGGAGTCGACTCTGATGTTTTATTTTCTTTTTTGTTGCACGGCGAGTTCCTCCCGGCTTGGGAGGAGTATCTAACCGACGCCTCGTCCTGTCTTGTTTCGGATTACTTTCCCCCCCGCGTTCTTTTTCCTTGAATGAGTCCCCCCATGCATGTATATAATCACCGTCGAAACAGTGTCCAGGGAATTTCTTTTTGCCAACCTCTTTACTATCTCCCTTGACGTCCTCCCCCCTTTTAAGCCCCCCTTTTTCTTCCACACTTCCCGGGCACTTGGGATGTGGCCCCTTTGTTCCCCCTGGTGTACAACACTGCTTTTTTTCCCCTACCAACATTTGTTCCTCCTCCTTTTCTAAATGTTTAATCCCTACTAAGCAATTTCATTTTACCGTTATAGTTCAACGCGTTCATATAAGTATTTGCTCCCTCCTTTCCCTGATTGTGCCTTTGTCCAGTCTACAAGTCGCTATTTTCCTTTGGTTCTTTTTATGGGTTATTGCAATTCTTTGATTTACACTCCAGGGGATACTTTTTTTTTTCGCCCTGTTACACTATTGAGCGGGCCCCCATAACCTTCACACCCATTTTTCCATTTCCAACACTTCCCCAGCCCCTTTTACCATCCAGTTGGTCGATGGTGATGTTTCCCTTGTCGAGGGAGTACTGGGGAAAATTTGTCGGCGGCTGGTTTTTGCACATTTAAAGGCCAGTACTGTGGGCGAGGTGACTAGAACTTTCTGTCCTTATGACTCCCATTGCAAACTCATGAATATCATCATGAGCCCTGCACAATTTTTTTTTTTCTTGTGCCTTTTGATCGAGTCCCGTGCTTCCTTGGTTCGTTCCCTCCACTCTTGTTTTTTTTTCCCGAACCTATCAAATGCTTCTTTGGGTTGTATCCTCTTTCTGAATTTTCTCATATGTCAGTTTCCACTGTTTTCGACCCATATTTGGCAATAACTTCCAAACTTTTTGAGGAAGTAAGCGGACCAGGATTGTGGACGTAGTAATTGGGTCTCTTTTCAGACTTTCGTTTTGCGTCCCGGAAGCATTTGAATAGCTCAATGAATGGACTTCTTCAAAAGGGCCTTTCATGCCGGGGAAAAAGT
>Ga0179593_1324282_pt1 | contig 11070 bp, 10 predicted proteins | sample CZODoug2_1_08_16_FD_185931 | JGI IMG/M metagenome (GOLD analysis project Ga0179593, IMG submission 185931) | Vadose zone soil fungal communities from Angelo Coast Range Reserve, California, USA - CZODoug2_1_08_16fungal (PacBio error correction) | ecosystem: Environmental > Terrestrial > Soil >... | reverse complement strand
TTCTCATCTCCTTGAACTTACATATCAAGCGAAAACGTTCTGTACTATTTACTCCCTTTCCCCGTTCCGAAGCGCCACTCCCCTTTCTTTCGTTTTCTTCGGTTCCTTCCACACTTGACGGCGCTTTTTTTTTATTGATCCAAGAGGTTCGATTCGTTTTTTTCCCCCTCGTACGGTGGGCAGCATCTTTTCTTCTTGGGAGCGGGCCCCCCCCCCCTGGGCAACCCCCCCCTGACCGCTCCTTTGTGTGCCCCCTCCCCTATATAGAACGTGTGACCGCTTGCACTTCTAACTTTGCCTTGTCTCGGGGCAGCACCCATCGTTTTCCATTCCCCCATCGAAGCGCTCGAGGCTCCGTTTCAGCGACCAGGTGTGCTGTGTGCTCTTTTTTCGCCCCAATTTCCCCTCCTTTTTGCTTTTTTTCCCCCCCCAAGTTTTCCTTTTCATGAAGACCCACCCCTATCTTTCTCGTTTGCTCCCGTTAGATGTTGGGCGGGTCTGCATTTCCCTTTTCGCGGCTTCTTCCCTTCTGGGATCTCCCCACGTTGGTTTCTCCCCCCTCCTTGCCGGCGCTTGGTTTCCTGAAATCTGCCCCCTGGCGTTGGCGTGTGTGCACTTTTGGGGCGGCCCTCGGCCCAACCCTTTCCCCTCCCTCCTGCTGCGTCTTCCCCTCTTTCTTTTTGGGCTGAAAACCCCCTTTGAGTTTTTCCTTTATCCGCGGGGAGACTCGATTGGTTTTTTTTTTCTCAGTTCTCCTTGTCCCTTCTGGAATGTTCCACCTGGGCCTGCTGTTGTCTGTTATTTTTTTTGACACTGCCGCAGGGACGCTCTCCCTTTTTTTATGAGACAGACTTCTGCTCCCTTCTTTTCTTACCTGAAGGAGCGTACCATGATAAGATACAACGGCGGTTGGCTCTAGGTGACCCTTGTCCTTTGGTGCTGCAATGCGAAGATTTTATTGGACCCTTCCAGTCAGGTCAATCCTCCCTGTTTCCAGGACAACGCACTTTTTTTTTGGAGGAAAGGTCCCTACTTTCTTCCATCTTCTCCTGCCTGAGTCCGGTTTTTTCTTTCAAGGCCGTGTTTTCCGACGAGTGTATTTCGCTGCTTCCCCCCTTCCCGCTTCCTGGGTCGGACCTCCCTTTTTTTTTGTTGTTTGATTCCAATGTTCCGCGCTCCTTTTTTCGCCAATGGAAGGGTCGGCGTTTCTGACACGTCCCACCGGTTTTTCCCCCACTTTCTGTTTTCCGTCCGATAGCTTTCCGCCAAGCTCGCATGCACTGAAGCCCGGTCAGTGCCCTCCAATGCTGGGGACAGATTCTCTCCAAAGGTACTTGCGGCCTCGGCCGCGTCTACCTTTATCGCTTCTTGCCCTCGTTTTGTTTTTTTGTTTTTTCCTGCTGGATTTTTCGCGGTTTTTTTTGAGCGGTTTTTTTTCCCCACTGAACAACAAGACCCCTGCGTACGGCCGCCGGCGCGCTTTTGTCAAGAGTCTCCGGATCTCTGGACTTTTGCCCTATATCGACCCTTCGTCATTTCAGTTTGGTAGGGGACCCAGTGGGGGGAATCTGCCAGCTCGACGAGGTCCACTCCTAGCTTTCATACGGTCGGGTGCTTCTGGCTTGAGATTCAGTCCTCCCTTTTGAGTTTCGCACCGTATCTGCACTCGTCGCTTGCTTTCCACCCTTTTTCTTTTGACCGTTGCTGCTGCCTACCTTGCAACTTCCCCCTTTGAGATTTTTTTTTCCCCTCTTTTTGCCTCTGTTGCGAATCCCCCCTGTTGTCCCCAAAATGCCTTTTTTTTCATTTGTTTTTGGCCGTCTTCCGGGTTTTTTCGAAAGGATTTGTATTGCCTTCTTGTTTTTCTCGTCCTTTTTTTGTTCCCACTTATCCCTCATTGCTTTCGAGAGAACTTTCCCCCCCCTTGACTTAAAAAGGTCCCCCCTCCGAGGACAGCCGGACCCCTCCTCTTCTCTTCATATCTCAGTGTTGGAGAGATCCTTCGTTTGATGTCTCTTTCCATGTTTGCTTTGTCCGCTCATGGGTTGGCTCTTACGGTCTTAGCTGAGGCGTTTCCACTCCCTATTTCAAGTCCCTCCATTCGTTTCCCGTCCGCCTGGCCCCCAAATACACCCGTATCCCCTTTTTCCTCCTCCGACCAAATCCTTCCCCCCCCACAAGTCTTTTTCCCAGTTGCAAGTTTGGTGCCCCCCGTTTGTGTGTCGCAGGATTAATGTCGCCCCCCCCCGCCCATTTCTTCTCCCGTTTTCCGTCCAACTACCAGATTATCGCCCGGACCGGGGTCCCAGTCGGTCCTGCTGCTGAAGATTACTTTCGTCGGCTTCGTCTTTTCTCGTCAGTCGGCTCCTCCCCGCACACGAACTTATAAGTCGTCGTTTCCTTTCTTTTCCTCCCCCACAGTTTGTGAGAACTATTACCCCCGACCCAACGGAGGGGGGGCAGCTTTTCCCTAGAAGAGACTTTTCGGAGTATTTTTCCGATCCCCCATCTTCGCCTACTCCCTTTGAGGATCTCAACCAGTAGTCTTGGCCCCGCGTGTTGCCGGCAATCCGTGGTCTTTCTTTCCGGTTTTACTCCCTTCGCACCCCCTTTTGAGAAAAAATTCCCCGGGTTGCCCCCCGGCGCCATGGCCTTCCTGCTTCAAATTGGTATCTCCGGGCAGTTGTCTGCATTTCACCGTCTTGGTTGTCCTCCTCATCTGCCCCGATGTGTGGACCTGCCGGGCTTGCATGCTTAAGCTTTTCCGGCTCTCCCCCTTCCCGTTCCCCTCCCCTTTTTTCCTTCCTTTTTGCGGGCTCGACCGGTCTACCCCCACATCCCCATTTTTCTTGCCGAGGGGAGTCGGCCTCTGCAGAGCCTCCCGCTTTTCTTCGCTTCCTCTTTTCCCCTCCCCCCCCCTTCGCAGTAGTCCTGGCCGGGCGGATCCGCTCCTGCGTCGTCGGAGGCCCCCCCCCCGAGAACGTGCCGGTGTACCCAACGCGATCCTCTGTCCGGTCCCCACTTTTCCCCCTGGCTCAGGCCCCGATACCGGTTGCCCGTCCCCCACTGCCCTTCAACCGGTCTTTCTCCTTTTATACTTGAATCCCTCAGTTTTTTTGCAGGATATTTTACGTGTCGAGCTCTTTTTTTTTTTTTGTTGGCGTGAGACAAATTTTCCTTTCCTGGATTCATTTCTCCTTCCAACCCCCTGGAAGAGACCCAACGAGGAAGGTTTAATGCCTGGTCCTGCTGCACGTCTCCCCACCCCCCACATTTAGAGGAGTTTTCTAATTTCTCTTATGCGCGAGCAGGGTTCTCCCGAGACCTTTGATCGCCTTTTCCTTGTTCCGTACGGAAATGTTTGTCCAGTCTCCCCGCAGTTGCCCATCCCCCCCGGGGCCACGTTCTCCCCCTGGATTTTCACCGTTTTTTCTCTTTCTTTTTTTCTAAGCTCAGGCGGGGCCGTGATGGATGATTCTTCACAAGCAGTTTCCTTCATCCCCAGTCGAGACAACCCGTCTGCTACCCATTGTACTTCCCTGCCCCCCTTTCCACCCCGATTCCTTTCTGATTCGTTCTTTTCCCCTTTCGGGAGGTCCACAACAACCACTTGGGGGGTCTGGCAGATGCCATTTCCCCCCTTTTTTCTGGCAGATATTGCGATCCCCCCTTGAGGTCACGCGTCACCTGGTCGATCGAGGTCCCCCTGCGATGTCTTTGTCTTGTCCCTCGGCAGGGACGATGGTGTTCTATCCCCTATTTCCCCCTTTAGGAGTTGTTTGAGTTTTGCAAAATCCTTTTTTGGCTCGTTCGACAACAGTCTCTTTCTTTGGTTCTTCCTGTGCTATTTCGTATTTTAAAGATCTTCCCCCTTTTTTCTTCTCCCGGCGGAAGACTCCGCCCTTTCCCGTTTCTCCATAGTCCTGTTCAATGTATTTCTGGAGCCTACGGTGACGAACGTTTCCTTTTTTGCCCCATTTTTTTTCTTTTCGACGTACCCCGTCGGGCTCCCGGAAACTTTTTCGTTGCGGGCCTTTTCGATGCCTTTTCTTTTCGTCTCCGGTGCTCGCCGCCCGTTTCCCCGTGCGAATACCACGCTGCAGGTTTTTTCGTCTCAATTCTGTCGTTCCCTTTTTGCACCCCTTCCCTCCCGGACTTGGGCAGGTTAAGGCATTTGCTTATTGTCCGTCGACACCGTTCGGCTTCGCCGCATACATTGCGCGTTCTGCTCTTTTTTCACAGCCCTTCCGGTATTTCCGTTTTTTTCCATTTGCTTTTCTCTCCTGCTGGCAATCCTTTTGGACCGAGTGCCTCACGCATGCCTTCCTTCGGGAGAGCCGATTTTTTTGCCCCAATTGCGTTCGGATTTTCTCTCGCGAGCTCCTCCACGGCCATCTGGCTCGATCCATCTATCCCCCGGTTGACCAACGAACTCGCGTTTCATTCCTTTGAAGAGCTTACTTCCCGCGTTTGTCTCCCAGGAGGAAGGCCCGCGACACCTTTTCTCAACGTGGCACGTGAACCTTTGGTCTTCAGGCACCCTTGAAATGTCCCTGGCAGTTTTTTTCCCGGTCGAGATTAGTGGTCGAGAGCCAGAGTCCGCCCGCTTCCCTGTGCCACCCCCCCCAAACAAGTTCGCGCCGACGGGAGGTATACCCTCGTAATCCATTTTGTGCCTCTTTGGTTTGATTTTGTTTTCAGTCTATTCTGGTCGCCTAACGCTCCTGATGTGCTCGTGGGTTTACCGGACATTGGGAAATGGCGACCTTAGGAGCTGAGTTGTCCAGATCTTTTTTGACTTCCCGTCCTTCCCTTGTCTTCTTCCTTTGAGAAGAAGAAAGCTCTGAAGCTACGCCCTGAGCAGCACCCAGACCATATCTCTTTATACATAATGATTTTGTTTTTTTTTTACGAGAGTCTTTGGATTTCTTGGCTCGGCAGAGGGTGAGATGGCGTGGGTATCGGAGCACCCTGGGGTTAGCCCCGGTTTTGCTTGGCGAGCTTCTGTCTTGTCTGCGATCAGCTGGCACATCAAAGTTCGTGCCACCACTGATCACGTAAAGCTCCCCGCGCCCGTACCCTTTTTTTTTCCCCCGGCAAGGACTCCCGCCCCGAGAAATCCTTTTGCATGAGCCTCCTTCCCTTCTGTTTCCGGACACTCCCTTCCCGCCGAACATCTATTCTTGAGAGGAGCTTCTCTATTTTACCTCGTCCCTTACCCCGGGGTGGATGTTGGAACTCCCACGGCATGGGGTTCACGTTTCCGGGCTGTACGGAGTTGGGCTGCAGGGCTACTCCATTCTCCTGAGTGGACCCACCCCCCTCCCCCCCCGTGCTCCCGGCTTATGTCTCGGCGTGCTGTACCCCCTTTTTGTTTGGTCCTGTATCTTCTGGATTCGATCCTCTTCCGTTTTGGAGAAGCTTTGCTCTCGCGTTTCCCCCCCGACCCTTTCCTTTTACGGGCACTACGCTCCGTGCAACGGATTGTTTTTTTCGGCCCGCTGTTCTCATTGGGAGTGGGACTTTTATAAAATCATCCCACTCCCGTTCAACTACCGGACCCCCGTTTTTTTTGCGGGGAAGGCCATGTTCTTCCTTAAAGCAGTGCGTTTGTCTTTTGGTGGTTGTCTCGGACCCCACAATTTCCTCCCATGCGTTCCGCGCAGGAATTTCGTTCGGGACCCTTCGGGAGTCCTTTCCCTTTCCCGTCGCGTTGATGCGCCCGGTTGTTGGGGAGGGAAAGGACGGCCTTTTCTTTCCGTTAAATCTGAAATGATCAGTTTTTTCCTCCCCATCCCCGTTTTAATTTTGTTTTTGACCCGACTTGAGAACTTGCGTGTGTTCTCCTCTCTACTCCCCTGGAACGGCGGATGGTTTTACGATCACCCTTTCTTTTTAGTTTTTGAGAGTGATTTGCGGCAACTTTTTTTTTGTCGTCCCGTTTTTGCCGGTGTTCTTTTTTTTTCGCTCTTGAATTCCCCTCTCGGGATGAAGGTGGGTGTGTAGAATCGCATATCGTCCGGAGGATCACTTCCCCTTTTCCCTTCCATTGCCTTCCTTTCTCAGAACCATAGTCTTGTGTCCCTCCAACCTTCTGCCCTTCTCCCCTTATCGAATCCTCGTTTCTTACCAGTTGTGACGATTGTTGCGCGATTGTTTGTATCCCGCAATCGCGCTTCCCCCCCATTCCTTGAGGAATGCAGCCCCCCCCGAACGCTTTCTTCTCTTTCAGCCTGCGATCGTGGGTGGTTTTTTTGGCCGGTGAGCCCCTTAATTTCGATTTTTGGACCTGTGATGATTTTAATCAACCGCGCCCATTTTATTCACAGGGCACTATTACTGGCCTATTGGCCGTTTTTTTTCCCCTTGTTTTTTTCTATATCGGCAAAGGGTACCTGGGGGGTCCCTGTCCCCTGCTTCGTATCACCTCTTGGTATCACACAGTTTGCGCAAGATCCGTCGTCGTCCTCTTTCCTACCCTTTTTTGTTTTATTTCTCAAGTTCCACCTGGACCCCCCTTGACGATTGTGTACGCGTAAATTTTTTGTTAACGTCGTATTGCCCCCGCCACTTCCCCTTCTCGCAAGGTTTGTACCCGGTCATTGAAAAAATTGCTCCCCGTCTCCTGTACACCCTGAGTTCCGACCACGAGAGCCCCCTGCTCTCGCTTTTCCCTTCCTTGGTGCGTTTGTAGGGGATCTTTGTTTTTTGATCCTTCTTCGTGGCTTTCCCATTTTTCGGCCGGCCAACCTTGGCTTTATGCTGCCGTATAGGGAGGTCTCTTGCAGAACTTTTTTTCCCCTTGTCTTTTTGCCCTTTTCCCCTCCCCTTTCAAACAGACCGTGGCGATCCTGTTTTTCTGCCAACCTGGGCAGGCGTCAAAGCCTTGACTTCTTCTTTCCGTCTGCCTTCTTGTCCTCTCTCGTTTCAAATGAGTGCGTACCTATTTCACCGGCCAGGCAACACACGTTCAACCCTTTGGGTGTCGGGGCCCTTTTTCGCTTCCCCCATTTCCCCTTGACAAGCTATCCATGAACCATCCCCGTAAGTGGTGCATTTTCTAGCTTTTTGCCAGGATCTGCCCCAAAGCCTTCTTTCCCTTGCTCCACTCGGCCGGCGGCCAACCTTTTTGGCGAGGGGCAACCATGACGCTTTTTTCGAATTAATGTCATTTCGGCGGTTGTTTCGCCTGTCGTCCCCTGCAAAAACGTTCATTTGGCGTCCGCCTTCCTCCTTTTTCTTATTTTCTTCCGTTCCCCCCTCATTTCTGGGTGGCAGCGATCCTGTACCCACCTTCGTTTAATCGCTTCTCCCTTTTTCTTTTTTCAACCCCCCCAGTTGGTTTTTCTCCTCGTGGTTGGATTTGGCCGAAGGACCCCGATAACTCTCTGTTGTTTCCCCCCCGCTTCCGTCCCTGCTCTTAATCGACGTGAGAAAAGTTCTCTCCCCTTTTTCGCTGCCTTTGAGGTTCAGTCCTCGACTTTTCCCCCCCTTGCCCTCTTGTATTCCTGAACCAGCCGTGCCGACCTTGGAGGGATGGTTTTTTAAGCCCTGGCGTTACACCTTTGTGCGACCAACTTTTCGGGACTCCGGTTTGAGGCTTCCTTTGTTTCCTGCGGTTCGAATAGAGTCTTGCCGCTGCGCTTTTTAGGTAGCGATGCTGGGCATGCTCTCTTTTTCTTTTGCTGCCCTGGTTGCGTACGCAGCCCCAAACCCCATGAGGCGCCCAGCCCGACAATCGCAGGAACAGCCGAACCCTTTCTCTCTTTTTTTCTCCCCTTCCCCTTTTCCTTTTGTTTTGGTTGTGAGATTCTGAGAGAGATTTCTTCGTCCTTCCTTCTGTAATGTTCCGTCTCTTTCCCTGCTCCCTTTTTTTCCTTTTTTCCCGGCTCTCTCCGGCACTCGATCAATTTTGCCACGCATCCCTGGACGTGCCCGAGCCCTCGTCCATACACACACTGTCTCTGACTCCCGACCAAAAATACCCCCTTCGTACCTTCCTCACACCGGCTTTTGGTCCGTTAGTTTTTGGGTTAGCCCTTCCCCCTGGTGGATCTCGTAGGGGCTACCGCCCGACACCAGCGCCCCACTGTCATCCCTTTAAGGCAACATACACCTGATCTCCTAGCCTTCCCCCCTTTCCTCTTTAACTGAGCGTCAAAGTTTCCGGCGCAATTCCGGAATACGTGCGCCGCGTTTTTATAGGAGCACACTTGTCTTCCCCCCCCCCACCATCGAACAAAGACCTGTTCTCGTTGATTCTTTCCCGTTGACCCAACCGCGGGCCCCGATTTTACCCCTCCCCTTTTCGGTTTTGCAGAGACGCAGAAATCGACTTTTTTTTTTCCCTATCCTCCCCCCCTCCCTCCTTTCCCCTTGATGAACCCCTGACCGAAGCGCTATAACAGATGAGCGTTTTTGCCGGCTCTTGCCCGGGGGGCGTTTAATTTTTGATTTTTTTTCCACCCCTTCCGACCCCCAAGACGCACCGAACCCTCACATTTTGGCTGCCCTTGCATGGCTTTCCCCTCTAACGTGTTCTGTTTTCTTGTCCCTAGGCCCACTCCTTGGGCTCCCCCGTGTCCCCTTTCCTCCTTTTCCAGAGTGTAAAATTTTGTTTTCATATGACAAGCAGGGACGAATGGAATGAATTTTACCGCCTGCCCCCTCCCTTCCCTTGAGTTGTCGCCTTGTTTTGGAATTTTTGGCCCGGGGTGGGCATTTCCTCTGTTTTCACACATCCGGGATGGAAGAATTAACCCCGGTCTTTACACCTCTCACCTTTTGGGATTGACGAAAGCCACCTGACTGTGTATATGCCGTTCGTTCCCCTCCCCCCCCCATATAGCCCTGGAAAGGGCGTGGACCGGAGTCTTTAGCGGAACTTGGAGTTCCCAGTTTACTCTTCCTATACTGTCTCTCCTTTTCCGTCTTTGGACCGTTTCAACCAGGAGCCACTAGGTAACCAGGAAGGACGACTAGATTCATGATTCGCAATCCCCACTTCCTCACCTTCGCGACTCCCCACTGGTTGTCGCTTGCCCGCTCTGCGAAGGCTCCCCCTTAGACTTCTCCCCTAACCGCACCCTCCACCCTTCCTCGTACTCCGGGGCCCCTCCCTCTCACCCGCCCACTCCCCCACCCCTCCCAAGTTTCCGCTCCCCCCCGGACGTTCACTCGACTGCCTTCCGCCAGCCCTCTCTCCCTCCCCCCTCTGGGTCCCCTCGTGGGCGTTGTCCCTAGATCCGTGTGGGCCATGCCGTTACGTTTTTTTTGTAGCAGCTCCTAGTATGGTCTCTTTCCACCTTCTTCTTCCCTAAAAACACCGTGAGACCCTTTGGACAGGTTCCCTTCCCCTTTTTTTTTTTTCATCCCCCAGAGGATCCCCAATAGACTTTCTTGCTGCCCCCCCCAAAACGCGATCACAAAACACCTTTCCCTTTCTTTCCTCGCTTCTCTTTTGCCCCAGATGGTGAAACCTTATAGAGGTTTTTTTTTATCTCCTCTTTTTTTCGTCGAACTTTTTTTTTCCACGATAGATTTCGAATTTTGCCAGGGCACCTTTTCAACTGCGCAGTGAGATTCCCTAGAGGCGCCACGTCCCAATTTCGTCCGTGGATTTCTTATAGTAGGTCCCTCTTCTTTCTATTTTTTTTGCACTTTGTCGCTCCTCAGCACCTTTTTTCCCCCCAAATCCTAGTCTTTTGTTTTTTTGTTGCGCGTGATTTTCCTTTGTATTAATTTTGGTTTTGCTGCATTTTCCCCTTCCTTTTTATCCCTCTCTTTGCTATTTTTTTTCCCCAGAGACCTTTCCACCTTTTTCCGCGTTTTTTGCAACGTAGTCTATACCGTTTTCTTTTTCCTCGATTTCCTGTCCCTCTCCTACGGATTTTTGCTTCCCCCCTAGCTCAACTTGTCGTGAGCCGTTTGCACCAATTTTGCCGGTTTCCCCCTATTCTGGACACGCTCTTCCTTGGGTGTTCGAGCGACACCCGGATCAGATCTATCACCCGTGTCCTTTTTTTTCTTGTTTGCGCCCTTTTTTTCTTCCAGCAACTAGTTTAGCAATCCGACGGTCACTTGTCTAGTAGAGGGGGTCTGCTTTTTTCCCGGAAGAAGACGGTTGGCGGTCCTACGGTAACGTCGTTTTCTCCGTCCCTTTTTTGGTTTTGGGGTGCGGAGCTTCTTTTCATTGTTTTAGTGGTCACGGGTTTCCCCCCCGCACGTTGCGCCTTGCCCCCAACGCGCTGTGGGAGCCATCCATCATGCGTCAGTCGTCCCCCAGCCGTTTCCCCGGCACACTTTGTCTGGCTTTTTTCCCTGGCGGAATTTCTCCCCGCCTGCTTCGTGTCCCCCCCCGCCCTACATGGCTCTGCTCTGGTTTCCCACGGGGCCTTCCGTACTCCTTTCCTTTTTTTTTTTTCCCTTTTTTTTTTTCGCTCCAATTCTCCCCCCATAGACCGAACGGGGACGCACGGTCGCCTGGCTGCGGATGGACTTTCTGAGTGACCCAAATTTTGTCGAGTGGATTCCCCTCGCGATCCCGCTACTCAACGGGCCTAGGGATCCCCCGACTTCCCCCTCTGATCCAGACCACCGACTTTTTTGCCGCCTGTTCCGAGCCTTTCACCGTCGTCCCGGCGTTCCCCCACCCCCCCACCCCCCCCACCCCCCACCCGCCCCGCGGGTTTTCCACATGGCTTTTTTTTGGCCCGTTGGTTTTTCCCTTTCCAGCCCGCATCGCCCCGAACCCTTTTGACCCGGTGTTTTCAGTTCCCCCTTTCAAAGTCGACCGTCGTCGATTAGACTTTCACGCGCCCGGGAGTCTCTTTTTCGCCCCCCTTTCGTAGTTGGACCGTCGATGGAGATTCATCGTAGGCAGGGCTCGCCGGTTCTCCCTGGCGCGTTGTTCGTTCTACCGGTTCCCCTATTTTGCTCGTTGTTGCCACCAAACTGGGGCAATGGTATTGGAAGACTCTTTATCGGCGTCACTCCGCGGTCACTCGGTCGGTACTTTGACCCTCTCCCGCCCCCCTGCGCGGGACGGCCCTCTCCCCCCGTCCCAAAAAG
>Ga0179593_1302090_pt1 | contig 11070 bp, 11 predicted proteins | sample CZODoug2_1_08_16_FD_185931 | JGI IMG/M metagenome (GOLD analysis project Ga0179593, IMG submission 185931) | Vadose zone soil fungal communities from Angelo Coast Range Reserve, California, USA - CZODoug2_1_08_16fungal (PacBio error correction) | ecosystem: Environmental > Terrestrial > Soil >... | reverse complement strand
AATTTTTTTTCAGATACAAGAAGCCCGTTTTCCCCCCCTGTGCCCTTCTCACCTCTCTTCCTTTTTTTCTCTCATTCCTCTCAGGCGACTTGAAGTCGAAGTACTTTGGTGAATCGATCTTCCGGGGAGATTTGGGAAAAACGTGGCCAGCCGCGATTTTTGGTTCATTGTGTTCACGTGCTTTTTGCGCCTTACCCGCTTTTTTTTTTTTCAGTGTCCTTTACATCCCTCACTTCTCTCCTCCGTCGTTCCCTTTTTCCCACTTCGAGTTTCCTCCGTTTCCCCTCTGTGCATTTCACAGACAGGTTTCGATTTGCTCTGTAAAGGCTAGTCCGTCCCCCCCTTGTTTTTGATTCCTTTTTTAGATTCCCTCATCCGCTTGGAAAACCCCCGTAATGAGACCGTCACCGCCTTCGCCCTTACGTTCCAAATTTTCCTCCCCCCCCTTCTCCCATGACTTAAATTGTTTTTCTAAGTCTCCTCCAGAAGCCGACCACGCCGCCGGGGTTCATTTATTCCCAGCCCCCTAGGAGGTTTAATGTTTATTCCTTCCCAACGGCCTCAGCTTGCTTTTTTGGTCACGCGGTTCACATTCTCCCTCCCTCTGGGGCGTCCTTTTGCGCTCCCCCTTGTTGCTCTTTTTCACGTACCCAGTTCGTTTGCTGCGCAGTTACGGCATCTTTTACATCTGGGCATTATATTCGTGGGGAAAGCTTTTTTATATTAAAATTCCCTGCTTACTTGCGTCCCTTCCCCCCCGCCCACTCACTCCGACATACTCTTTTCACAAATCCCAAGGTTAACTGGTATGAAATAAGCCGGGTGATACCTGCCCCCAAGCTCTTTCAGTTTTTTACAAGTGAACGACCACTTCTCTACGTCAGCTCCTTTCTGCCTATTATGGTCCCCTGAACAGACCTACCGGGCTGAGGTGCGGGTGATGAACACGGGGGGGGGCGTCCTTTTTTTTTTTTTTGCAACAAATTTCTGTGGTGACCGGTACTTTTTTATTCCAAGGAAGTGTGCGACAAGTTTGTGCTTTTAGTGTTCGCTTTTAGGGGCTGCCCTACCCCGTATAGTTGGCAATTTCTTTTTTTTACGTTCTCCCTATAAACCTCTTCGGGATGGCATTTTCTTTGTCAGGTTCCTTGTCCATGCATCTTCTCAGACGCAGACTTTTTTTGTGTTCTCACAACAGATATTTCCCACTTGCCACAACCTCCCCTTTATAGCGATGTAGTTTCACCCCCCACCCCCCCCCGGTTCCCACAAACCCCCGGATTTAACCAAGCGCCAACACCCCCACGACTCACGAGATGCAAACCGTGAACCGCCTACCCCCCCCCGATTTCTTTTTCTTTTTTTTCCCTCCAGCAATTCCGCTGCCAGTTTTTTGAGCTTGGCGAGGTAAGCTTCCTAATTTCCTCTTTGTGGTACCCTTAGACACCCTTCACCAATGGTTCTTATCTCTTTCCCCTCCTCTTTTCGGCGCCTTTTTTTCGGTGGTCATTCAGCTTTCACATTGTGTCCCCCCAAAGCGAAAATCCGCCCTTCGTGAATCCCGACTAGGCACGTACTCTTTCCAAGACCGACCTTTTTTTTTCGCGAAAGGCCTTGGTACAGATCTGACCCCCGTACCTCTTCGGTTTCTTTTTTCCTAATTCGGCCAACATGATTCCTTTCACAAAGGACCCTCTCGCAGATTTTCGCGTCCCTTCCGTTCCCCCACAAAGTTCCCCTTGGATGCACCTTTTGCTTTCCCTTAAAAACCTCCCAGCCTCTAACCTCCTCTACCTAAGCCATTTTTCGCGAAGCCAGCGTCTGCGCCCCTCTTGCCCCCTTACGAAAAAAGCAACTCTATGTATCCTTGAAGAGGTGCTATCTGAAGCCAAAATCCTTCCACCACATCGTTTCTCTCCTCCCCGCCCGGCCGAGTATGTTTCCCACACTCATGCCCCCCATCCCCCTATAGTCAGCTCGAGTAAAAACACTGCTCCCCGATCTTCCCTTCTTTCCCCCCACTTGTAATGCGGAGTTAAATCACATCTTAGACACAGCCCGTTTTGCGTCCCTTTTTCGTCCTCTCCTTTCTTGAACCACCCCGCCCCCCACACTTGCTTGATAACTACATAAACAGTTTCTGTTTCCAGCCTTGTTCCCTCAACTCTGACAGGCTCCGCCCATAGCTCACCCTAGAGCACCGTTAATTTCTTTTTCCTTTTTTTCGACTTGATTGGCGGCAGTCTGCTTCGATGTGTTTTCCCAGAATAATTTCGTCGCGTCTGATTTTTTTTGCTTTCCTTTTGCCTGTTCTCCACTCTGAATCGGTGCGATCCCTCCCCTACGCCTAAAGCCTCGGCCCCATCCTTCTGTTTTTGAAATCTCCTTCCTGCTGTCCTGGCAAAAAGTTCGTCAAATTAGATACTTCAAGATCCTCTTTTAGGCGACGGTCCCCATCCGCCGATTCGCCGAGTTTTTTTCTTGATCTGACCCTTGGAGTGTTCCCCTTCCCCTCCCTCATCTTCCCCCCTTTGCGGTCTTTCAATCTTAGTTTATAATTTTATCCCTTGGGTTCTGCTATACCCCTTCTTAGTGCAAGCAGGAAAGGGAATGACTTACCAGAAACCTGCCCCCTTTTCCCGTTGATGCATCTTGCGCGCCTAAGCTTTCGGTTGTTTTTCTCTTCCTCAGCACCGGTAAGTACCGAGTAGTTCTACGACTTTTCCCTGGAAGCCCCCCTGCTAGCTGCGTACCAAACTTGGTCAGGTGTATGATTTATCTTCCCGTGATTCCTCTTAACGACTGCACTCCTTCCCTCCCACTTTCAAGAACACACCCCTTCCCCGTCCTCTCCCCTTCCCTAAAGGATATAGCCTTGGCGCAATACCCTTTCGCAGCCCTCCCGCTTCTTTCCCCCTTTTAAGAACCGTTTTGTCTTTTCGTGGTGTGCTTCCTCCTCCTTCCGCCTTATCCCCAGCTTGCTTCGACAAGGCCCAGGGTTTATGATTTTGTTTCCCGTTTTGTGGGAGGTGGTTTTCTATATGATGCTAAACTTCCTTTGCTTTTTTCTCTCGTCTCTTATTTCGTATAGTGCCGCTCTGCCGTAGTGTCAGTTCCCGCTCCCCCCCCTAGCTGTTGAAGGGGGAGCTATGTTTAACTTTTCTCTGATGGTGGGGCTTCTCCTTTGGTTACGACTCTGCGGCTTCTTTGAGTATCCTTCTCTCTTTTGGAGTTCTTGGTAGTCACCCCCCACATGGCTTCCCCTTTCTGTCTCTATGAGTTTCTTTCAGCACTCTCGAAGATTTGTCTGAAGTTCCTGCTTTGGCTGCGATGCTTTTTTTTTTTCCCTTCGATTGTATGATGGCTTTGAGCCTTTTTTCTGGACGGGATGATTTCGGATAATCCCTTTGTTGTGCCCTTTCGATGACGACAATCTTTTTCCCCCGCTTCGTGACTTCAAGGGCCGAGAGTTTCCGATTTTTTGGCTGTTCTCTCTACGCTGCCGGATCTTCCCTTTTCTCTCCCGCCCCCTTGCATTTCTCTACCCATTTTCGGGTGGGAGATTGGTTTTTCAGCTGAAGTTTTCCTTCATTCCGTGGCCTGTCCTGAATCTGGTTTTTTTCCAGTCGTGGATATGGTCGTGCACCCCCCTGTTCAAGTTTTCGATGCCCACGGACAAATTGAAAAAGTTCTCCTATCTCCCGCCCTCTGTCGTGGATCCCGCCGCCGGTATTTCCCCGGCCCCGATTACCCTCTCTCGTTTCCTTCCTGCCTTTTCGGACTGACCAACGCTTCTCATCTGGTTTTCCTCTTCAGTTTTCCTTTGCTCCGCTGCAGATCGGTGTTCAAGAGTTATCTCCGTTTTTCTTAAACTCGTTTTAGTACACTCCTATATCTACCGTTGATTTTCTTTTCCGGCGATTTTTGGTCGCTTCTCCCCTTTTTTTCTGTACTTGTGTCTTTTCAACTGTCTGAGATCCCTTTTCTTGGACCACGAAGCCCCAAGCGCAAGGTTTATAGGGAAGACCTGAGGACGCTCTTTCCGCAAGACTTATAGTAAGGGCAGCCCCCGCGCCCCGCTACCCCGCCCTCCCATGCAAAGCTTTTAGACAGGTTTAAGAACCCTCCACCTTCCACCTCCCCAACTCTTTCCGTACAGAGACTAAGGAAGGCCCCTTTTTCTTCTACCAGAATCTGACGATTCATTGCTTTCACCTTGTTCCTGTCCCTCACTTTGTTCTTGAGTCCCCTCCGACCCCTTCTGGGTTCGTGCAAGCTCTTTATTTACAGCTTTAGGCGTGTTTTGGGAGGAACAACTTTCTGGCCTCTATTGGCGATTCGGTAAGCTTTTTCCCCACGCCTTATTCCCTCCCTCCGGTTCAACCAATCCTCACATACATTCCCGTTGTCTCTGAGAAATGAGTCTTACAAGCCCCTGCGAGCTTAATCGCCCCCGACTCGCAGCGTCTTCTCCCCCCCCCCCTGACTCCCGATTTAGCACGTCGTTCCCCCTCACTTTGCTCTGACAGTTTGGCAGCACTTCCACCCAGTGTACACATCCGGAGGTGATGCTAAGGCGGCGGAGTCCTTTGAATTGTATGGAAGCTACTGCTTTCTCCCCCCCCCCATTCCCCCGCATCCGATTGGAAAGCATTTTGGACCGTCATTCCGAGGAATTACCGATGTTCTTTTGGCTCCTCAAGTCTTCAGAACGACGGACCCCCAAAGTCTCTTTTCTTCCCCCCACGACACTAACCCTTTTCGTTGCCCTTCGGCTACTCTCGAGTCACTCGATTGCTTACAGGTTTCCCCCTGGCCGCTTCTTCTCCTGGACATTATCCCCCCCCCTCCCCCACCTCCCACTCTTTCATCCTCCCTTCTCCCCCTCCCTCTGTCCCCATCCCCTACATCCCTACACTCCCACCCTCTCTCCCATCTCTCTTCCTCCCTCCATCTCCCCCTATCTTTCCCCAACCCAACCCCACATCCTCGTTCCTCCCCTTCCCCCCCTTTGCTCTTGCCTCTCCCTCCCCCCCCTGCTATTCCCGCCCTCCGCTGCCCTCCCGCACCCCCCCCACCTCCCATCCTTTCCCAACTCTGCATCATGCTCCCCCCCCACCCCACCCCCCTATCCCCTCCCACAGGCTTCCTTTCCCCCCCCCCGCTCCCTCCTCCCTCGCCCCCTCCCCCCCCACCACAACCTTTTTCTCTACTTTCTGTCAACGCAACCCCTCTCCACCTTCGCTTCTACTCCCCCTCCTCCCTTACCCATCCCCCCTCCCCTCTCCCGTCTTCCCCCCCCCCCCTTATCTTCAGCCCGCCCCACACCCCCTTTCATCAGCCCCCCCTCCCCTCCCCCCCACTCCCCCCCCCTCTCTTCACTCTCTTTCTCGCCATCCCACCCTCCGTTCTTCTTTTTCCCCCCCTCTTTTATTCCCCCCCTCCCTCCCCCCTCACTTCCCCTACCCTCTTGTCTCCCCCCCCCTTTCCCCTCCCCCACCATTCCCCGCATTTTCCTGCCCCCCACTCGTCTCACTTTCCCCCCCCCTTTTTCACTCCTTGGCTCCCTCCCTTCTCCGCTCCCAACCTGCCCCACCCATTCTCCCCCCGCCCTACTCCACCCCCCTTACCGTTCTCCCACCGCTCCCCACCTCCTTCTCTCCCCCTCACTACGCCTTCTCTTTTCCCCTTCACCCCTCTTGGTCCCCCCCCCTCCTCTCCCGCCCCCCCCTCCCCCCCACCCCTCACCCCCCCCTCCCAATCCCCTTATCTTTCCCCCCCACCTCTATCTCCTTACCCCGCTCCTCTCCCCCCCCCCCCCTCCTCTCCTCCCCCCCTGTTCCCCTAACACGTTTTGTTTGCCGCCACAGAAAATTGAATGAATACAAAAGTCCCTTCGTTTGTTGCCCAAAGAGAGCAGCGAAGAGATTTTTGAGCTGAATTCTTCACCTTCAAGTTTGAGGCTTCTTCTCCACTTCTGACATCCCTTCAGGTCTCTTCTCTTTCTCTAGTTTCTATCACGATTCTTGGTTCTTTCCCTTATATCTATATTTAAATACTGCTAATTTTCTCTTATACCATGGTCCGATCAGAATTAATCTTTTTCTCTCACCACACTCGTCTAGTTCTCCTCCTTTCTTTTATTTGTTCCTTCTCCTAAGCGCCCATTGTCACTCCTCTTTCCCTCGATCTTGAGAGATGTTTTTGAAAACGGACCTCCCTCCCTGACTTCCTCGCTTTGCTCCTTCTGGCTAAGGTGCAGTGGTATTTTGCCACATCACTCTCTTATCGGATTTTGTCTCCTTTCACCATTTTCCTTAGCTGCAACACAAGTTCTGCTATTTTAATTCTTCTAGCACCTGTTGTCCTTGCGTAGACCGCTCACTATGTCTCCCCTCCCCCTTCCCTCTATCTTTACATTTCCTTTCCTGACGGAACACCACTGCCCTTCCACTTCCCCTTGGGACCCCTTTTATTAACGCTGATTACCGCAAGAATTTAATTCATTCTCCCTGTTGTAGAAAGAACACGGTTTTGTCTTGTTTGATTTTTACGGCAAAACTGTTACCGACAGCTGGTGGTCCCTTTTTTCCTACGGCTGCTCCCTTGACCCTACGTGTTTCCCCTGCTCTCTAGGTGGTATGACGCCCCCTGATCGGGTAGCGGAGGTTTTCAAGTTTTTTGAATTTTTTTTTGACCCTTTTTTTCTTATTTTTATTTTTACCCGGCGTCGGTCTTCCCTCCTTTCGGAATTCTATCCGCCATATCTTCCTACTTTACCTTCCCCAATCCAACTTTCTCCTAATAAGAGGAGTCACCTTTTTCACCTTGACAGTTGTTTTTTCCCACGTTTCTTCCTACCCCTTGACCACCGCCCTTTTTTCGGTCATCGATGCGATGACATAAGTTGAGCACCTTCTTTCTGCTGAAGGAGGATGTCTGTGTCGTTCTTTGAATGTATTTTCCTTCACCTTTTTATTACCCCCAATTCTTTTTTGCGAACAGGGCTTTCCCCGTTGGGGGGCAGTAGAGGTTCCGGGGGCTTCCCTTTTACGCTCGTCTTCCGTTTCCTGCTTCTCCCTGCCTTTTCGTCCGATCCCTCCTTTTTTTTCTCTTTGTTAGGTTCCTGAGTCATGTGAATAGGAAATGCCTCTTCTCCCCCCCAGTCTCCCTTCTGCTTTTCTGTCCCTGATTGGTGAACAAGACTGTATCTCGTGATTTCGTTTACCTCCTTTTCCCACCCAATCCTTTCGGCACAACGCCCCGTCACAACCCCCCCTTTTTTTCCTCCCGATCTGGCAACGTATGTACCAAAGAGCGTTTTGAATCCCATTAAAGGTCCTGAGTTTTTTTTTCGGTCACGACGAAGGCTGGTTCCCCCCCTTCCCCCACACCGGTCTGGATCTCTTCGACTTTTTCGCTTTCTGTTTTTCCCCGTGTGGCATCGATCTCCGCTTTGTTCGCGCGCTCAACTCGACAGTAATGTTTTGACCCCAGGTAAGGAGGACTTTCTTAAGACACCTCAACCATTTTTTTTTTAACCTTGCCCTTCGCTTCAGATCTCACCCCTCTCCCCCTCCTTTCTTCTCCCTTAATATTAACCAACATCTTTTTTCTCCTTCACCATAAGAAACCGCTCGATTCGGCGGGAATAGGGACCGTTCCCCAACAAAGTGATTCCCAGCCCCCCCGCTGTCAAACCTCCCCTCCGCCCCACCTCTCTCAACTTTTCCCCCTCTCAAGCCTTTGCGTCTTCACGTGCCGTAAGAACACCCACGCAACTCGATATCTCCTTCAAGGGTAGAGCATGCAGACCCCCACACAACAGAATCCTTTGCCTCCCTTCCCCGCCGAGTCTCTTCAAACCCTCCTGACCCCACCATCACCTGATAGTCCTTCCTTTCCACCCAAGGCGATAGGAATTTTCTCCCCCTCGGCAGAAAGGCGATACGTCTTCACTAGACATAGCTCCCCCCTCAAGGTGGTCTAAGTTTCGTACTTCTTTTAGAAACCCACTCACACACCCCTCCTTTGTCCCCCTCCCCTTCCAACCCCTTTTTTTCTTTTTTATTCTCGCCCCTCCTTTGGTCCTACACCCCTTTAGTATGAATAGAAACCCACTCCCCTGGATCGTTTTGAAATGATGATTGTTTCCAGTTATGATTCCAGATGGCTTCCCCTTGCACCCATTCGCTACTCTTCCTATCTCCCCTTCGAGGTTTGTTGGATTTCCCCCTTCGTTTTGTTAAGAAAACTCTCCCTCCGGCCATTGATGTTTTTGTGGAACAGCTATCCTTCTTTTTCAATTCGCCATCCCACTAATTTCGCCTTCCCCGATCTTTTCTTCTTGCGCTTCACTACCCCTCCTCTTTCTCTCTACTGCGCATAGGCAAGTCTGTTCCTCTCGATTCATTCCAGCGAGAAAATCACGGTTATAGATTCCCCTTTCACTCTTTGTTGTTGTATTCGTTGACCCTTTGGATTGCAGACGGCAAGGTTGTTATATGATCTCCTTTCCCCCGTGCCTCTTTCCCCCTTTTTTTTTCCCAAACAGTTATGTCGCTTGAGTTCTTCTGGATGCCGCCCTCTTCACTGATCTTTTACCTTTGAAGTAGTGTTTCTTCCCTCCTTTACGTAGAGGCTCTGTTTCCCCAAAACCGTAGTCTTCTACTCTTCTCTTCGGTGATTCCTCTCACCTGCTTGCCTCCGGTTCCGAACAGAAGGGACCATGAACCACCCTCTTTTGGTAGATAGGACCCCCTTAGTATCGATTTTCCCCGTCCCCTCCCAATTCTTCAGGCAGCTCCTCCCATATAATTACCCTTTTTTTTTTGCAAGTTCAACCCTCAGTTTTTGTGCTTGGTGTTGCGCCTTGATCCTGCAGAAGTGTTGCCAAAGCGCTTTCCTGACATAAACCCCTCAAAGTTTTTTTCTTTCTTTCCGCCTTTGGCGTTTGTTTCCCTTCTTGCTGAGACTTTTCTGCGCCCTGATTGGGTTGACTCTGTTCTATTTTTTGACTTCGTTCTCTATGCTCCCCGATGTTGGACGTAATCCCATATCCCGCGCGTGGGTTTCCTTTGCTTGCCTGGTTTGATGGTTCCTTATTTGTGTTTACTCCCTTTTCCGGGTCTAGCTGATGCTTGGTGCTTTGGCGTCTGCTTACACCTCTTATTCTCTTCTTTCTTTTGCTTTTCGAGTGTTTTCTCAAGGTGCGAAGCGTATCAAAGATGCCGATCTTCCTTTTGGTGGCGTGATTTATTTGCTGGCTGGACTCCTTGTTTTAGTGCGGCCTTTTTTCCCCTTTGTCTTCCTCCCTTTTTTTTTAACTTTCGTTTAAGCAGTCCTTGGTCGTTCTTTGGCAGGGGAGAGTTAGATTGATTTTTGTTCCAGATTTTTGAGCGGTGGCCTTCTCCTTATATTTCGACGTTTTCTCTCTTTACCCACTTCCTTTTTTCCCGCAAAACTGTGAGTGTCGTTGTTTTTTGTTAGATGAGTCCTATTACGATGTACAAGGAGAGTTCTTGGATTTTTTCCCTTCGTGGAGTGGTTTGTTTCCTTTTCAACAGTTTCTTCTATGTAACAACTACCAAACATCCCGCGAAAATTTCCTCGTTACCTCTTTTTTCCCCAGACCCTTTTTCCTGGGTCCCAAAAGTGACTATGTAGGCCTGCCTAGTCGCCTATTAGGAAGGACCGTGATCCCCCCCCGAGCCTTGGTGTATATTCCGTTCATTGCCCCTCTTTCATTCCTTTTTTTCGCGTTGTGTCCCGCCTGTTCTTTTTTGGAACCATACCCAGGCTATAAATAATAGTTATACGACGGTGTGGTGCGTCCTCTGTGCGACCGCTTCTCTTTCTTATTCCCTAGTACTCATTCCGCTTGTTTTGTCCTCTTCCTGAGCTTTCCCTCCCGTCCCGAAGATCTAGTGGGTTAAGCCCTGGAGGCCGTGAGTACCGTTCTTAATGAGATTTCATGGAAGACCGCCCAGCGACGCGCGCACTTTTCTGGCATTTTTTAATAAACACCCCTTTTTCCCGTCACATTCCATTAACCGGAAAGCCAATGAGACGTCAGACGTTCTTTTTTTCCCGGCCTCTTCCCCTCCCTTAGCGAAGCTATACTCGGGGTCCACCTTTGGTATTGAGACAAATCCCTTTACCCCTTGCTTTTTCTTTCGCACTCCGCGGATCAGACCTTTTTCCCTTTTTTCCATTTGGCTTTCCCCTAGGGCCTTCTGAGTTGTGAGAGAAGGGACGCCTTCCGAATATTCTTTTCCCTCCCGCCCCTGGCGGTCCCAAAGGCGCTCTCCTGCCCCCTTTTTTTCTCTTCTTGCACTTGCGCGAACCTCTTTTACTGTTTTTTTTCCATCCGCCCCACAGAGAAGTTGCCGTCCAGCGATTTCGAACTTGATTTCGTCGTCTCCCCTTCGCTTTTGCCTTTTGGCCCGTGAGAAACGCAGCCATTACCGCGGAGTGCTTCTTTCCCTGCCGCCGCGGCTGAAGGGGAATGACGGTCTTGTGTCTTAGCTTTTATCCAAACCCCACCCCCCCCCACCCCCTTTTCCCCTCATGCCTCTTGGGCAGTTGTTTGCCGTCCTTGTCTGAAGGCAGGTACGATCTTCATGAAGGGTATTCCCCATTCCTCTTTTTTGATCATCGACGGCCGTCCAACTTCCTCACGTCTTTTCCGTTATCCTGAATTCAAAGAGCTCTTTACCCTTTTCTTTGCCCTTGCTCCCTCCGAGCCTCCCCCTCTTTTGACCCACGGGTTTTTTTTCGCTCGATCGTGTTAAAGAAAAAGTTGAAGCCGCCCTTCGCCGCAGCGAGCAACGCCCCAGTGAACTCGCGCTTCTGTCTTTTTTTCCCCACTCTTCCCCTCCTCATCTGCTTCCTCCCGAACTTTCCTTCTTCCTTCAATTCGCTGTTTAAGACATAAACAGGAAGTCGATTCTTTCACGGAGTGTGGTGATAGTTTTTTTTGAACCTCCCTCTGTTCTTTCCTCCTTTTCCATTTCATTGTTTTTGTTGACTCTCCCTTTTCTCTCGCAACCGTACTTCGTTTCATCACCA
>Ga0179593_1259465_pt1 | contig 11070 bp, 14 predicted proteins | sample CZODoug2_1_08_16_FD_185931 | JGI IMG/M metagenome (GOLD analysis project Ga0179593, IMG submission 185931) | Vadose zone soil fungal communities from Angelo Coast Range Reserve, California, USA - CZODoug2_1_08_16fungal (PacBio error correction) | ecosystem: Environmental > Terrestrial > Soil >... | reverse complement strand
CTCTCAGTATGTTTGGTTGGTTAGGAAGGTTTCCCCCTTCCCGTATTCAGCCCCTTCCGGTATCTGGAAATTTCCGTATTAGTGTTGCCTTCCCTTGGCTCATTCCCTTCTCACCCCCTACTGACGTAAGCCATTTTCGAGTAACGCCCAGCCTGAGACACTTTCCCTCTCACTTGCTGTATCTTCCAGTCCAATCTCCTTAAGCGCCGTCCCTGCCCTTTTGACTCAGTTCATCTTCCGTTAACCGTGTCAAAGCTTAGCAGACCGGTTTCTTATCAGAAATTTTGGTACATTTTGGCCTGGTTTCCAGACCTCATCTTCCCCGACTCGAGTTTTTCGCCCCCCCTCCCCGATTTTCCCAGAGTTATGCCCACCAGAGTTTACCCCATGAGCGGCGATTGTCCAACTAATGCTCCCGTGTCTTTCGGAGTGTGTATCCCTCTTCTCCCTTAGTTACCTCTCCCCTCCGCGGAACTCCGTCTTCCGGAAATCGTTTTGCCTTTCCTTTTTCTACCTGTACTTTAAAGGTGATCTCTTCGGCTTCCCCAGATGAAGCAGGCGCCCCATCCCATCGTCAAAGGTAGTTGCGTTTCCCCCCCCTTTCTTCACCTCCCCCGTGATACTCCCCGGCCTCTTTGTTTTTCTCCCTCTCATTGAACCCCCCTTCCCTTACTCCCTCTTTTCCCCCCCTTCTCTTTCACCTTGTACATAGTGTCTGGATCCACCATCCTTTTAGGTCCTCAACATAGTATGTAGAGTTCATGTATCCAACTGACTTTTGGACGGCCTGGTTCGTTTGCCCGAAAAATTCAGGCTTCTTTCCGCCATTCGCCTTCGGTCGTTCCCGTGACGAGGTTTCTCTTTTCACTCCCCCTGATAAGGTTGTGGTGAGAAAAGACACGTCTTTATTAACACTTCCACCGTCCCCGGATTCGCAAGACCGCATTTTTTCTAAGGTCCCCCGCCCCTTTCTTTGATGTCCCCGGGAAACCCCACATCTCCACTGTCTGCCAATTTAAGGCCAACCACGTCTTTTCCCCAATTTCTCGGACCGGAAACCCCTTCCTATATTCCGTTTTTATTCTTCCCCCCTTGCAAGTTTTATTTCGCCTTCCTTCAGGGGGAACTGAGACTGAATGAACTTCCCCCCTGTCTTCTGCCCCCCTTTTTTTTTATCACGGTTGGTTTCCCAGCCCCTGCTTCCTACAGTACGTTTTTGAGAATTCACTCGACCTCCTTGGCTGAATTGCTTAGAATTCTGGAAGGCAGTCTGTCGCGGACTCCCGTCGGTTCTTTCCTTCTGTGTTATTCACTTCTTTTCCATGTTTTTTTCCCCCCTAGTGGGTGTTTTGAGGAACTCAATGATTGGACCTGGATATTACACACTTCAAGAATGCGTACACGTTCTCCCTTTTCCTTTAACATACCCCTTTCCAACCCGAGTCCATGTTGGCAACCCCTCTGCTTGGTAGGCCCATCTCCCACTTTGGACCCCCCGTCACGCCCACTAGAAGAAATTGCTTGGCCCCCCAGAGTCCGATGAACCCCCCCTCTTCCACCTCGCTTTCATCCGATATACCACCTTTTCGGACCGTTCCTCTTTCACCTCTTTTTTTCTGCTGACTTCTTCGAGAGACGTTGGCTTTTTTCATGCTTCGTGCCATATTCTCACTATGATGGATCGTGACCGGCTTCCCCGAGAAGGAGATGGGCAATCCCCGTTTCCCGTCCTCAGTCGTCTGTCCGCATCCCTGTCTAGTTTCTTTCACCGACCTCTGTCCTAACCGTGGTAGGGGCCTGGCTAATAAACATTTCTTCCTGCCACAAGCGGCTTTCCATTCCCTTCCTTTCGATCCTCTGCGATCGAGGGCCCTTCCCCCCTCGCCCCTTTTATTTTTTTTTTTATCGCCCGATTCTCCCAGGCCTCAGCTTGGCTCTCTGGAAGGTTTAAGTGCTTTCTCAATGCGTACGTCATCTTGTGCTCCCTTCTGCAGCCACTTGACCCACTTGTCTCCTTAACCTTGTTTGTTTCCTTTTTTTTTTGGTGGCGAGCCTTCGTTACGTATGATGAAGGTTTTTAACTTCCCTTTGGGTTCTTCCCCCCCTTCTCATCTTTCCGACCGTTTTTCCCCGTTTTAAATATTCCACCGCCTCCCGCAGCTTTCCTACCTCTCACTCCAGCATTTTTCTCCGTCAGAAGTATCCCACGTCACAGGCGGCAATATATTCGACTTTTTCCCTCAGAATTCCCCGTGTTGTTGTGTGTCGATATTCGTTTTTCCACTTTATTCTTCTGTCCGATGCAGGGCGTTCGACGGCAAGCTTTTTTCCCCATTTTTTTCCTTTTCTATTGGAGCTTGCGCGATGCTTATTCCCGATGCTTATGCCGCAGACACAATCCAGAAAATTATCTCCTGGCCCTCCTTTGCGCCACCCCGCCCCTCCATTTCGCCAGCCCGCTTTCACAACCCTCCTTTTCCTTTCGTCCATGTTTTTTTTCCCTCATCTCTTTTCCCGTCTAATCATGAGCCGAAGAGACCGAAAAGAAGGATCCCAAAGGCAGTGTGAGGCCAGAACCCCCCCCCCCCCCCTCGATCCTCCGGTTTTTTTCCCTGATTCCTCTGTTGCTTTTCTTTTTTTTATCTAATTTAGGAAGTTTTTCCCTAGTACTTTCTCCTGACTAGTGTAGAGAGAAGACATGTTTCTGGAAACAGCGTCCCTCCATGGTTCTCCTTTTTGCTCCTGACGGACGCTACTCCTTTGGTTTCCCCCCCCCTCTCGGTTTACCTTCTTTTAAATCTTCGTTCGCTCCCCCAGAATAAGTTTTCTAAGTGTTCAGCAAGACACAGGACACGGCTTTTCTCCCTATAGCATGACTTTTTTCCCTTTCACTTGCATTTCCGCCATTAAGGTTGATAGTATTCAAGCGATTTTTTGATTTTGTTTAATATTGTTTACTAGGTATCTTGGCCTTTCCAGATTGTTTTCCTGCTTCATCATCACCCCCCCTTCCCAACGTGTTGCCCTTTTCCTGGTCCTTAAGTCCTTTAAGGTCCTACCCTCTTCCTGAATTCGTTCCTGGTGCGGGGGAAATGGCCCAGCAAGTCAAAGGCCCGGTAATAACCACCCCCCGTCACCCCTTTGTTTTTCATTTCCTCCTTCCTTTCCCACCTCTCGTTGTCTTCCCCCCTCCTTCGCCTTTTCTTATGGATCCGCACTGTCGACTAGGTCGTCTTTGAATGCTTTCACTAGTTCCCCTTGCGGCCCTCTTTGTACCCAACCGTTGTTTAGTTAAACCTTTTTCTCGCCGGTTCTTGCGCTCGTGTCCCCTTCCCCGGTGGACAATGTTCCTGAAGGCACCCAACCAATACCCTGCAACTGGTTTCAGGATTTGGGTCTCCTCCCCCCTTCATATTTTTCTTCCCTTGTAAGGTCCTTACCAGACCATGTTGTACTCCAGTGATGTATTTAAGCCCACCGTTTTGTGTTTTTACCCTTCCGGTCTTAATTCACTTCTGGTCTTCCACTCTTCCAATTATGTTCTTTCCGACCCGGCCAAACCTCTTAAGGTATTGCAAATTTTCCAGGTCGTAAGCCCGCACCCCAACATTCCATTGTGTCAAAGCCCTTATCCTGTCCAGTATTGGTGTCTTTGTCCCCTCACGCAATCTTTCGATGCGACTTCTTTTTATCATACCATAAATTCATTGCTGTTGCTCCATTCTGGTTTCCCTCTTTCTTTTTTCAGCCGGTCTTCATTAGTCCGGATTTGGCAAAGATTACAGGGACCATTCAATCTCGGTTAGTTACAAACTTCCCCCCTTTAGTTAAGGGGGGTAATCCATTTACACGTTGCCCCCCACTAAATTCTTCTTGCCGTTGCGTCTTGAATCCTGCCCTCCTTCTCCTTCTCCTCGTATTAACAACGTTAATTTACCCTCTGCTTACTGGTTTGTTACGCTGCTGACTCCCTGGCTTCTGGATAAAAACTCCCGCCTGCATCAATCCCTACAGATTTCTTTCACCCCCTCTGGTTTTCTCGAATTTTGTAACCCTCTAAGGGTTAGGATTCAGTATTTTGCCGGTACGAGCCAAGGGGGGGGGGATCCCCCCCTCGTAGTTTTTTCCTCATTTTTTGGTTAAATCCCTGCCCCTCGTCCTTTTCCCATGCTCTCCTTTTCTCGACCCTTTACACCCTGTCACGACGATTAGTGATGCACAGTCCTTTTCCCCCCCGGTTAATCGTTCCTTTTCATAATGTCTATATCTCCATCCCTCCCACTCTCCGCGTGTATCAGGAGTTATATATGCTAGAAGGTACTTTATCGTTGGTCCGGCGCCCCGCTGTCTGCGCCGTTGCTTCAACCCCCCCTGCCCTCCCCCGAGACCTCTTTTTTAATTATCCAAGTCCTTTCCAACGCGTAGGAGACGAGGGAAAACCGTCTTCCAAGCTCCCCATGCTGCACCTCTCTTTTTTCTTTCCCTCCCTACCTTTTTTTTTGTTTTATCGATCCTAGTAAAGGTAATTTTGTGTGTAATATGTATTCCTCCTGCTTTCAATTCCCTTTGTCTAATGGTCCAGCTCTCGGGCAGTTCCCGGGTTGTTCTTCCCCACGAGTAGAATGTGGAAGAAGCCCCCATGAAGCCGTGTCGCTCTCGACTCCCTCCTTTCCCGCCTTATGCTTGCTTTTCACGGGATTTTGGTTAGAATAAGAACCATTCTTCCGCGACTTTTGTTCATACCATTCCTGTGCAGCACGTTCATCCCGTTTTTACTTTGGGTGTTCACGATCCGAGTCCGGTCCCTGAGAATGTTACAACTGCGTCCCTTTTGAGGACTGTTTTTTTTTTTTTCCCCCAAACGTCCCTTTCCTTGCTTTGAGCTCCTTTTTGGCGTATAAGACACGCATTTCTGTTCACCTTTTTCCACCACTTAGGCTTTACACAGGTTAAGATCTTTTTTTCCCCCTAATCTTGGTGCGGCATGATGCAGGGCGTGCGTCTCACGCCGATTAGATAAGAATCGACCCCGACCTTTCTCTCGGTTCCCTCCCTTTTGGTTCCTACGCTCTTTATTCCCGTCCCAGCGTTCCCTTCCTTCCGTTCCTCTACCGAGGGCGGCCGCAATACAGAACGGTTTTTCTTCACTGTCTTTCATCAACGGGCCTTCTCCTACCCGACTTACAGTTTTATCCCGATATTTTGCATTACAGGCGAGACCCGATTTTTCCATCTCTCTTTCCCACTCTTTGTCCGAGTTCGCCGTTTTTTTATTTCCTAACTTAGCGCACATCAGTAGGTTCATTTCCGAACCCAGACCTTCCATCGTTTCTTACTTCTGCTTCCCTGTAAAAACGAAACAAATCTGCATTATTTCTAATCCCTTCTGCCTGTTTGACGCCTTTGTTTCGCACTTTTTCACTAACCTTCTTCCATCGGTTTGGGTTTTGCAAGCGCCCCCGGGCCCGCGTTATAAATCCTAGTAAGAAAGATGCAATTTTAGGCCCCCGCCCCCCCTTTTTCCTTGTTCCAAACCCACCGCAATTCCTTATTACCGCTTTTTGAAAGGACCCTTAAGAACCATTTTCTGGAATTGCTTCCCCCGTACCCAAGAGGTATCCTCTATTGCCCCTTTTCTCTTGATGGACCTTTTCTTTTAACTTACCGGGCGATCAACCCCAGAGTTTTGGATGCCCTCAACGTTCTCGCAAAAGTCTCCCTTTTTTTTTTCCCTTCCCCTGTCTTTGCCGACATTCCTTAATTCTCCCTGAAAGAAGACACTAAGGATTCACTTGCTGAGAAATGCTCTGGGTTGCATTCTGTTCGTCCCTAAAGTCTTTTTTTCCCTTTCCCTGCGTCTCCTTCCGTTTTTACAGTTTTTTTCTTGGGTTGTAGCGGCCTGACTCGGGGTTTATAAACCCCCCGGCTGACCTTTTCCCGTTTTCTCTTGACGAAATTCACCTACCCGTTCTTTAACCCTCTTTTCCGTGTGATCACGCCTTTTGGCACCCGTCTTGTCTGCAAGAAATTCTGAGTGTCACTCTTCCCTCCAGGTTTCCCCCCACTCGAAACTCGCTTCTTCCGAATTCCTATCCTGGTTCCTCGTTCCCCCCCCCCAAATCCGAACGCGTTGGTCATGGCTAGCTCCGTTTGTGTCGAATTGATGATTGTGTTCTTAACCTTTTTTCCTCCCCCTCTGCGTCTCTTTGGATTTTCCCGCGAGAAGGAGAGATTTTTCCCCTCCCTTTTCTCTCTAGGCTGTGCCTCAAGAGTATGCAGTAATTGCCTGAGAAACGGTTTTGGATGGGCTGTTTGGGCATAAATTTCTTTCGCGGTACAGCGTGTTCCATCTCTCCCCTGAAGTTCCAGATGATGCGCCTTTCGGCATTCGCCCGCTCATTTTTCGAATTGAAACGTGTCGTCTCTTTTTCTCCCGGCCCCCCTCATCTTTTCTTTCCGGCTTGGCAGGTCGCAGTCTGTGCTTCTCACTTCTTATATCGTAGCGGGTCTGCGCTGAGGCAGCCATGGGGGGGGGATCTTGATTTTGTTTTTCCGATATTCCTCTTGTGCTTTTGTTCTCCTTACCTTAATGATGTTTTTATTCAAGTCTGCTCGGGTTTCTTTGTCAGAGCTGAAGCGGGAGACAGCAAGAACAACATGCACCCCGAGCCCGCAATTCTACCTCTCTTCCGGCAGTCAGACTTCCCCGTGTGTACCGCTTGCAGGCCCTTCTCTTCTCTCTTTCATCCCCCTTTTTTGAGTTTTTTTTTTTTTTTTTTTGTGGAGGTGCCCACTTAGTCCCCGCGATCTTTCTTAGGAGATTAGGTCGCTTCGGGCTTCGTGTCATATTTTCGTCGCTTGGTCCCCTCTTTTTTTATCGCAGCTGCTCCTGCTGCCGAAAACCAAAAACTTCGCGTCCCCCCTTCTCTAGTCTGCGTTGACACTGCCCCGCGGTTCGAAGCGCTTCCGAAACACCCTCCCCTCCCGGTTCCATTTGTTTTTTTTTCGTTCCCCTCTTGGTTGAGGCATTTTTTATGCCTCAGCGAAATTCTTGTTTCGAAATTCCATCTTTGGGATTAGCAATTTCTATTTCATCACGGTTAATGCCTAACTTTTTCTTTGCCCTCTTCTCCTTCTGCTTTGAATCGGTTCGAGCTCCTCTTTTTCTGAGAGGCCCCTTTTTATGCCCCCACAAAAGTTTCCCCTCATGTGCAACAGTTTTTGGTGAGAACTTCGGATTCCGCTTTGCTTCTTCGACCAGAGGCTTCCCCTTTGCATCCCTTCTCTTCTTGCTCTGTCCCCTCTATCATGTTCGACGGTCTCCACTAATAAGGAAGCCACCCGGGCTAGGCCATAATCAGCTCTTATGTTGTGAAACCGATGAAACTGTCCGCCTTACGTTTTAGTTTGATCCTTTTCTTTGTCGGCCTTTGCCATTCCTTCCCCGTCCTTCTTACTTTCGCTTGACACGTGCGTTTTCAGGATTTAATATTTCCCTACCACCTCGAATGTCGGTAGTTTTTCCCTTTTAGTCCCCGGTTTTTCTGGCTAGACCCGAGTAATCCTTCTTTTGGGGGTGATCTCCCTACTTTAACCTTAGTCTCATACCACCGGTAATTCAAGTTAAGAGCGTATGCCAAGATACAGGGAGTTTATCGCCTAATCGCCGTTTCCATTTCATGTCCTTTCTAAGTCCCCTCCCTGCTGGATTCTCTCATTCGTAAAATTTTCTTCCAGCAGGGGCTTACGAAAAATGCGAGACTCATTTTTCAAAGCGCTCGGGTACAATGCCAGTTAATTCTTCAAATCACCCGCCCTTCCTTGACCCAACCCCTCATATAGAGAGTCTTCTTGTTTCCCGGTATTTTTCATTGTTTCTTAATTGTACTTTTGAGCCGACATTCCTGTTGTCTATTTTTTAAACCACCCCCCCCTCTTTTTCTTGGATTCCCCGAGCGGTTCTTTCCTCGCCTGCAATTTCACAGTCTACCGTGGTGGATGTCCCATCCATCCCATTATAAGTTCGGCCCCTTGCCTCCCCGTAACCCGCTAATTGAGATGCTCAGTCCAATTCCTTTTCTTTGGCCATGATTTTCTCTCGCGCTTTCCTTTTGTGTCTTTCATACACCTCTTGCTGTTTTCCGTTCCGAACAAGTTACTTTTTATATAAAGTACTGCCCCTCTTCATTTCCGCGGGGTCTTTCTGCCGGATTTCCCTTCTTTTTACTTTTTTTGTCCCCACTCTTTTTCTTTGCTTCTATTTGCGTTTACTGCAGAGGTCCAAACTTCCTTTTGCTGCTTTTCCCAGGTTTGTATTCCCGTCATTCTCGGCAGTACGTACAGGACTAACGATGGAAGACTCGGTCGGTTTTCTCTTATAGCTCCCTTCCCCCCCCCCTGCTGAACCCCCTCCCCTCCATGCACACTAATAAATCTTTTTACACTTGAGTGGGTGGCTTTGGTCCCCTAAGTGTGTTTAGGTTTCGAGCAGGTACCGGAAAAATTGGTCTTTTTCCCCCTCCCTCTCTTCGACATAATTTCCGTCGGCAACATCACTGCCAATGTCCGAGGTTCTAGAACCTTTCTCATTACCTTTATTAAACACTGTTCCATACCTCCTTCCTTGTCTTCTGCCCCCTGATTCTGTGACTCGCTCCTGGGGCCTTAAGTCGAGTGCTTCCCGCTTTTTAAAGAGCAACCGCCTTTGTCTCAGTCTTTTGCCGATCTTCCCAGCCGCTTCTTCGGTGGGGTACTCGAACAGCTTTTAGTATGGTTTACCCACCTTTACTCCAGAGAAGCTGCATTATCCCCACAACTCCTTTTTTTTTGAACACCCTTCTCCCGGATCAGTCCCCTAGGGGAAAACCAAAACATTGACCCTGTGACTCCTCTTTCCCGAAGTTGTTTTTTTTGGCGCGATTGCATCAGCTGAATTTAATTCGGTGTGCTTTCCTTTGTTTAAATTTTTCTTCTCACATTTTTTAAGCGTCAGGTTGTTGGGTCCAGATTTTCTGTCTGTATTGGCCTTCAACGCGGTCCTCCTTCGGCTTGTCACCGACCCCCGTAAGTTCGCGGTCGAGAATATAGCAGAGAATTATAACCTCTTATTTTGCTGGATCAGTTCTTTTCATTGATCTCCGACACTCTTTCTGTACGCTTACGCAAATTTTTAGCGTCTTTCCCTTTTCTTATTGTAGTGGGTTGTACGCCATATCCTCTCCACTTCTGATCTTTCTTGCTCATCCAGTTACCACAATAATTCATGAATTTCTCTATTAGAGGGGCTTCTCCCCTACCCCCCTTCCCTCCTTTTTTTGGCAATCTTCCCTCCTCACCCACCGATTACCCTTTTTCTCCATAGTGTCAATAAGGATTTCTGTGTGCAGGGCGCGGTGTTAACTCTGTCCATTAGTTAATAGACGGCCCTCTCCCTTATCGTTTCCGGTCCCCTCCGTAGGTTATAAGGAGGACATCGGTCCTCTGATCGCCCGACTCTCCATCCCACAATTAGGTTGTCCCTTTCCCTTATTTACCTCCCACTAGATGTAAGATATGTTGTCTAAAGACCCCCCTGAATTTGAAGACAGCTTCCACCTTCCCCCAATTTCTGCATATCTCCTTCTTCTTGGAAACAACTCCCTTTTTCTGCTTGCACCCGTCTTGTAGTTTCCTGTCCACATAAGACAGAGAGAACGTGATCGCCATACGCAACCCCCCTTCCGGTCAACATTATCCTTTTTTCTGGTTACTAAGGTTTGCAAATTATACCCGATGGCCGTTTGGGCGCCATTCTCCCCCCGGTATTTCAAAACATTTTTCGACGAATTTTAATTGACCCGCCACCTAGTGTGTCTAAACAGGCAAATGCTGTTCCCCCCTTAGCGGCCGTCACCCTTACAACCCCCACCCAGGATTGACCGCTCCCGGAATTCCTTCGATCTACTTCTTGCCATAAACGGTTGTATGCCCCCTCCCCACCGTTCTGGGTCTCCCCGTGCCTCTTTTCCTACAGATTAGCAAAAATTTTTCATAACACTGTTTGTTTTACCTCCCTGCATGTGCCGAACAGTGTACCGTCCCCTCCCTTTCCATCCGCCCGCCCTTTGGCCCACTTTCTGAAGCCCAATTCCCTTTCAGGAGTATTAGGGTGCACTTATCGTTTTGCAGTACGATGCTTTTTGACCCCTCTCCTGTTGGTTCTTGTGTTTCTCTTCTGCCTTGCCCCGGTTTTCACCCGGAAAGAATGTTTTGACCTCCCTATACTTTTAGCTTACGAAATTCCCCCCTCAGCCATGGGCCCCCCGATGTCTTTTTTTTCGGCAGTCTTTTGAATGCCCCCCTCTGCCGAGTCCGCTTTGATCGAAGCGAACATTCTGGGCAACCAGATTTCCCGACTTCACAAACCCCTCACCTTTTTTTTCCTCGCAGATCACCTTTCTGACCACATTTCAGCTTTTTTTTCATCCGCCCTCGATGAGTGCCTTGGAGTAACGGGAGGAACTTGCGAACATTATGCGGGTCTTGTCCTTGACTGCCATCTCTCCTTTCGATGGCAATCCGTCTCCTCCTTCCCTCCCTGCCCGCCCTGTGTCACCGACCCCGCTTTTCCACTTGAGGGTCTCTTTTTTGGCTCAACATTTTGACTTCGTAACTCCCCGGACATAGCCCCTGTCCTTCCCTTCAAGTCTCGCTGTCTGAATTTTTGACCCCACCTCAGGAAGCACGAGTTCTCGCATTTCAATTTTCCTCCCCTCGTCTGGAGCTATAACGCTTGGCCCTTCCGTTCTTTTCTGTCTCAGTGCGCTTTCCCCAATGCGTCTTCGGCCCCAGCGGGGGGCTTCCCAACTCCGGAACCCCTTGGTTTCTGCGGAACGATGGTTTAGAGATATATTTGTTTGGTTGTACCACCCTTACTGTTGGTTCCGCATTTCGCTGAAGGTTCTCGAATTCCTTTTGTTTTCGCCGACCCGCCGAGGCTTCGTCCTCCCCACCCTCTTACTGACTCCGCACCGATGCTAAATCTACGCCGACGCATCGGTCCGAATCTCACCTTTCCAGCCTTTCCTTCCA
>Ga0179593_1714794_pt1 | contig 11071 bp, 8 predicted proteins | sample CZODoug2_1_08_16_FD_185931 | JGI IMG/M metagenome (GOLD analysis project Ga0179593, IMG submission 185931) | Vadose zone soil fungal communities from Angelo Coast Range Reserve, California, USA - CZODoug2_1_08_16fungal (PacBio error correction) | ecosystem: Environmental > Terrestrial > Soil >... | reverse complement strand
GCCCTGCATCGTATCCATCCCTACTCGGCCCAGTCCCACTCTCTTTAAGGTTCTTGCCGGACGAACCCAGCCCTTCTTCCCGCAGCTTCCAGAAGGCAGTACATTCTTCCTCTCGATAGTCGTTTTGAGGTGGAATCCAGAACGACAAGGTTTTTTTTACTCTGTCATCGTGAACCAGGCACCGTTCTCCTTGGCCCTGGCACCTCCCACTTTTTTTTTTCTTTGGCTCGGGTGCCATAACCCCCTTTTTGAATCCTTTTCGACCTCGCGACCTTCCCTTCTGCGTTTTCCTTCATACCCACTATCTGTGAGGTAGGCTTTTTCCTTGAATCTGCCTTCGGACCGTTCCCCGTTCCTCTCGTACCCGCTGTCTGCTCTCCACCGGCGCAGGTTGTCGGTCCACGCCGGGCGTCGGGAAATTCTTGTCAGTGTACGGCTCTTCCACGCTAGTAGATAGCGATTCCAATCCAGGACAGACCATCTTTCCCAACCATCGCCTTTGCTTTGAGACGACCCTTGGACTTTTCCGCCCAAGTTTCCCTGCGATCTTTCCCCTCGTGAGTACGCTCCGTCAAGTTCTTCAGGAGTCGTTTCCCCCGTTCTCGCACAGTTTTGAGAGAGTTCGTCCTCGGCTCCTCAGAAGGGAGGTTGAGACGTCGACTGCTTTTTTCCCCCACTTCTTTGCTTGGTCCCCTTTTCTCAGTTGTTTACCAGGGAAGTCGGAAGTATCCCTTTTTCTCCTGAACGGTCAGCAGTCCTCGAGATATTGAGCGTATCTTCCATTTTTGAGTTCACTTGAGCATCCGACGAGAGATGAATAAACTCTCACACCAGTTGCCATTTCCGTCATTTCTTTACGTAATTCTCCTGGTCTCTGTGCCGTGCGCGATCCCTAGCTGCCCTACCCTGAGAGGTATCTTTCTCCCGTCCGTACGCCTGAAGTGACCCTCACGCTGCATCTCCAAGACCCGGTTTCAGGCACTTTCGCTCCTATAGATGACCTTCCTTGTTCCCCGGCGTTTTAGTTTTCTCTCCCTGCAAGCATGCGTAGGGACCCCCTTTTTGGAACTTTTTTTTCAGTCCTCCTCAAAGCACAGGTCCTTACCTGCGGTGCAGCGTATCTTTCATGACCTAGAGAGCGCGCGGGCGTCGTACTTTTAGCTCTTTCCGCCAGACCGATTTCTATTTCCCTCCCGGTTTCGCGAACTTTTTCTCTGGCAGAGGAACTGCCCTCCCCGCCTGTCCTAACCACCTTGGCGTCGCCGTCCACTCTAGAAGCCTCTGTACCCCTCGGAAGTCACAGCCTCCTCTTGTCGACGTGAAGAGTTTCTTGGTTTGGGATCGTTTTGCACATGGCCATAACCCCTCCCTTCGCCGCTCCCTCCCGGGCGGTCTCTGGTGAGAGTCCCGGGCCTGCTCTCTCCGAATGTCACAGAAACTAAAATTAAAGGATGTCTAGTTCCTCTCTACGTCGCTTGGCGCGTCCGGCCCTTCCCTCGAAGCCTCTTAATTCGGCCCGCAAGTTCCCGGAGAATCGACCAGGTCTTCTCGCCTTCCGCTGTTTTTTTGGATTTTCCCTCATTCCCGATCGCCAGAAGAGGACGGCAGGTTATTAACTCTGTACGACCTACCAAAGTAACTTTTTCCTTCTTTGTTTTTTGAGTGTTACCAGTCCCCCAAGGCCTCGACGAAGACCCATTCGCCGGCCCGCCCAGTTCTCTTTTTTTGTGGCGAAAAGAAGAGCTTTAGGAGCCCACCCCCCCCGAACCCTACTCAGAAGTCACCGTCCGGGTCGGCGAGCGGGCGGCGTAAGTCTGATTCCCTCCCCTTCACTACGAATCGCACGAGACGATGCATTGACCCCTGCGAACAGGTTTTCCGCCCCCGTTACTCAAGTTTGAAGCAACCAGTCCATTTTCAGATTGCCCCCCCTTTTTGCCCGAAACCGGTCGCCGTTCTCTTGGCAACCCCTATCGTCGTAGGATCCATGACCCCTTCTCTAGCGGGGCCGGTGAAATCATCAACACCCAAAATACTTAGCAGACCTTGTCCGTTCCGCCCAGACTTTCACGCGTCTGTGTTCTTCCCAGGCGGAACAGAATCTTACTAGGATGAGCCTGACTTTTTTGGGTCTTCTGTCCCCGTTTACGCTGTCTTCAAATTTCTCCTTTGTCTCGGGTGTTATCTCTAAGATAAAGAGGAAGGTCCGCCGCCCCTTCATTTCGCTTCTACGAATGGTACTCCTCTGGCTCCGCCCACCCCCCTCTTCTTTCGCTGACCGCTTGAGGCCGACCGGACTTATTTCAGTCACCTATCAGCCGCAAAGTACCCGCGTGGGATACCTAAGAACTCTTGGCCCTCCCTTTAATACCCCCTCCCCCCCGATTTGTTGTGTGATAGAGATGTTAAAGTCTTTATTACCCGAGACGTCTCAGCTTGTTCTCTTCTCTTTTTCTTTTTCCTATGATAGGTCCATCTTCTTCCGTGGCGTTGACCTATTGCGAACAGCCCGTGTAGAAGAGCCCTTTCTTCCTTTCCAATGTCCTCGTATCTTTCTTGAGTTTCTCTCCCCCTCTCCCCACCCTGCGGCGAGACGCCTGTGACATCAGCGTACCGGGTCCATTTTTCCTCTTTCATTCATCTAGGAGCCAAGCTGCGTTCTTGGCTTGCGCGGTTGAGTTTGCCTTCTCGGGTGGCCCCCCCTCCATCTCTCCCCCCGTTATTGTCTTCCGGGCCCAGACTAGGAGAATGAATGTTTTAATACCCTGCTTGGGTATGCCCGCCCCGGTTGCTCCCTTTTGCATACCATTGGGGATTACGCGCTGCTCCTTAGAAAAGGGTTTTAGACGTCTTCAACCCCCTTTCGAAGGGAGGCTTTTAGTCTCGTGTCTCGCGTCATTCAGTTCTGATCCTCCACCTTAGATCGCCGGTTTTCTCTGTGAATGTGTTTTTGCTTTTTCTTTTTCTTTTGCTGACTGGTTGTTCCGACCTTCCTCCCTTTCGCTGGTACCTCACGACCAACCAGGGGGGTCTTCGGGCCCACCGGCGCGACTGGTTGGTTTTGTCCTTTTGTCATTTTAATAGAAAGGACCCCTCGTTTTTGTTCTTCGGCTTTCGGTTCCTTCGCCCCGATGACTGCTTCTTTCTTGGTATCTTTTTGAGGTCTTCGTGAACATACCAGAATCGCTGATCTCCTTCGTACTTCCTTCCTTAGTAATCGACGTTTTCCGGCTTACTTCCGAGGCTGACGTAGAAGGAAGGACTCCCGTCTCGCAGATCTTCTTCCTCCCCTCCCGTTTCCTGCGGATATTTCGGCTCACGGACTCTTTCCTGTTGACCTTTACCCGCCGTTGTCTGGTTTTTCTGCAGGGGATCAGGGTCTTACTGGCATGGAGCCCCATCCCTTCCTACCCCCCCAAAAAAACGTGGGGTGCGGCGTCGCTGACGAAGGGCTTGGACTTTTTCCTGTCTGTGGTTGACCAGGGCGGCCCTTTCCCCCTTGGCGTGTCTCAACTTTCTCTCACCCCGGTGTTTCGGATGATCTTGCTTTTTTCTGCGGTCACTCAGGCCTAGCGGGAAGATTTTCAACGTCTTTCCTCTGGCTCGTGTTACTTTTTTCGTCGCTCGACCCCTCGACCTGGGCATGAGATCGGCAACCCCCCGTGTTTTTGACAGAGGTTGCTTTTTGGCTTCCGACGGATCGGTCTTTGTTCCCCTCCGGGGGCTGCTTAGAAGCACGATTAGCATTTTTCGTACTGATGGTTTGAGTTTTGACCAGGTGCCTGGACGTGTATCTCTTCACTCTGGTAGATAACTCTTCCTCCTCGTACACACGAAAAAGAAGGTATACTCCTCCCCTTTCGTTTCCGAGTCAGTCACGTTGAAGCCCAGGTTCAGGTGCATGCTCCTTCTCTGTGCTGCCTTTGCTTTCGGCTGCCCCGATTTTTCCTCTTAGAAGTCCGACAGCGATGTCGTTTCAGCTCTCGACGCGCGCACCTTTTTTGGGTGGCTTGGCGGCAGTGTTTGAAAGGCACTTTCTGTTGTGCCAGGGTGGAGGTCTGGTCCCCTCTGAACTTGCCGGACGTTCAAGGCGTCAAGCGGAGAACTCCTCGACTCTTCGTTCGTGGTGACGAAGACGTCTTTTTTTACTCCTCCTTGCGCGTCCGTGACGCGGAGATAGAAGCCCCCTTTTATTGAGCGCTCTCCTTTGAGCTCGCCCCACACTCGTTCCCTTAGTTGGGCAGCCACTCGTAGGCCCGACGTTTTGCAGCTCTTTAGAGTTCGTGCTTCAATTGAAGCAAGGAATATAGTTTTGTTCTCCCTGGAGAAGCCCAGGCTCCCTCCCAGACCCCCCCCCATCTGAACCCGGGACCTCGGTTACCCCTTCCCCCTAGCCTCGTACAGGAGGGCTTTGTTGGTTGGCTAGACCTTTTTTCTTTTTAGACGCCGGACTTGGTTCCCAGATACACTCCCTCCCGTTGTGAATCTGAAAGGGTTGAGGTAGTTTGTTACCGTCTTCCTTTGCTGCAACCGGCACGCCGGGCCTTTTCTGGCCTTTCCTTCAGGTCAGCCGGCTTTCCCTTAGTCCAAAGCCGGAAACGCTGGTGGGTACCGCTTGCCGTCCATTACGCATCCTAGCGACAAGACGGTACTTCCGGAGGCCAGGGTAGACTGACCTCCTTGTCGGGTGTCTTCCGTTCGCTCCCCATTCCCAGTGGAGTTTCGTTGGCTAATCTGTCGGTTCTCCTCGATCCTCTCTATACTTTTTTCCTCTTACGTTGTTTGTTTCTTTCTCTCCTTCTTTTATAAGGACCTCAAGCTGGCGGCTTCAAAACCCCCTCCCGAGGTAAGTTGCGCCTTCCCTCCTGCCGCGTTAGTATAACCGAAGGCGATTCAATTTCCTTTTCGCGGACAGGCCTTCAAATTTCCTTTGACAGTCCAAGGAGTTGAACTTTTTTCTTCCAGGAATTCCCCTTTTAATCAAAAGGTCGCTAGACCCTTATTCACCGTAAAGGTTGTGAACAATTCAACCGGAACCCTTTGCTCCTCCTCCGGGACCGCTTCCGCCCCACCTCCCTTTGGTCTTTCGGCGGGCCGCGCCTGCCTTTAGCGTGACCCCCCTTTTTCCGGAAGCCGGAAGCGTCTCTGTTCCTTCCCCGTGGTACCCCGGCGGCCGTCGTGAGGCGTTTGCGAAGGGGCGAGATGAACCCCAGTTTGGAGGCTATTCCGTGGAAGCAAGGGGCAGGACCCCAAGCGTTTTTCCCCCAACATTTCATCGCGTTTGCGAGCTGTCCCCGGTTCCCCTCCGACGATTTTTTTCTGAGCTCTCTCTCCGCGTATTGGCGAACGAACAGAGTTGGTTTTTTTTTTCGTAGTACGCCCCCTCTCCCCCCGTCGCGGAAACGTCAGGGTCCTACCCCTTTTTTTTTTCACAAGCGCAGGTACCTTCGTTCGCTTCAGTGAGAACGCACCCCTTCCTCCTGGTAGAGGGCAGAAGAACCCTTGCAATTTCCAGGAAGGACGCGGTGTCCGTAAAGGTGGCCCGCTCCCCTCTCGTCTAGAGTCAGACGTGCCCAAGCTCCTTTTCCATCCTCGTTTAGTTTTAACTGCGCAAGACGACTCGCGGCATCATCACCAGCTCCCCCCCCGGTCTCGGTCAGGCCGTCCCTCTTTCCCGCCGAGCGCGACTAGTCTTCTTTGATGAGTTTCTCGTATCTTTAGCTCCCCGAGCGTGATCGTTCTCAATTCCTTCCTCCAAAATCACCGGGTCCCCTTCACTGCCCTAGGTGGAATACACGGCGTCGGCGACCTCGTCCTGATGGAGGATCCTAGTTCTTGAGGAGGCCGTGCCTCTCTCGAGGCCTTACCCTCCCTTTCAGACGGCCATTCCCTTTTTCAGCCAAGGTCATCGTCGCTTTTTTTTGTATAAGACCGACCTGGTTCCGCCAGCCGACAGTCCTGGAACCTCTTCCGCTTTAGCCTACGCACCCGCACTGCTTACTCCCCACGAGGGCTGGCAAGAAAACGGTCTCCCAATATTACCTTTGTTTTCACCCTCAATTCCAGTGTCCTCCCGTCCCCTTTTCTAGCGAGAAGGGACGTTCGTTTTTTTGGGTTCTTTTCCCTCCAAAGGTTTCTGCCCCCGACCTCCTAAAAGCCCCGGCCCTTTTCTTTTTTTTTTTAATTCCTTTAGGCAGGAAAGTCTCCGCCGCAAGCCAAGAAACGGTCCCGTGAGGAAGATCGACGGCTTTTTCAGACAGTTTCCCTATTCCATCCTTTTAGCGGCGCACGCTTTGACCGCCTTTTTGTGTGGGTTGAAACCTTCGTTTCTTTTTCGGATCTTTCAGCGACTTTTCGGGTTGGCATCAATATATAACCGATCCCCAGACCTTCCGAATTCTCTTCGAACGAGATCCGCCGTCAAGACCGGCGATTAGTCATGTAACGAATTCTTTTTTTTTTCCAGAGTACACAGGCCGCGTGCCTTCCCCGCCTCTTCAACCGGCGCCGGGTTGGTAGTGGGCTTTCCCCTCTATGCGGGGACGCCACCCCCTTCTCCGTATATCAGCAGCATCCAGACTTTTTTTAGATGCGGGCGGAACGAACGTTCATCTTCCCTGAGCAGCACGACGATTTTGCGTCTTTTCAGAAAAAGGACAGGTTCGAACCTTAGGCTTTTTTTCCGAAAAACGGCGTCGATTTGCGTAGCCGCCCCCAGAGTCTCCCCCCCGTCTGGCGCGGACATTCAAAGGCATTCCTAGTACTGACCTTCCAATTGCCCTGGACTGAATTCGACAGTTACCCCCCGTATCCGAAAGCCGTTTGTTCCGTTTTTTCCCGCACCCCGCGAAGTCGCCATCGGTTATTTCAGGATTGATGCTGAGAGGTCTCGGCTTTTCTTCAAGGCGCTCGGCTGTGGCGAGGCAGCTTTTTTCTACGACGTGTCAATATAACGAGAAGGGCAGCCAGCGTTCCCGGCTCTTGGATCTTGTTACGCAAGGTGAGTTTTGAACCTGCTTTCAGCTTTGCCGATGTTATTTTAATCCGCTCATGGCCAAGCTTGCCCCCGGCCGTTTTTTTCCCTTTAGCCTCACTTTTTCCGCCCGATCATCTCTGCTCCTCCTTTTTGTGGAGAGCTGGAGCGGCGGCCCAATAATTTTCTCCGCGCGGACTGGGCCAGCGGCGTCTTCCCCGGTGCTGCCCAGGTCTCGCTTCTTCCTAAGAGCTTATTAAAGGAGCCCGCTTGCTAGCCCTTTTTCTCTAGGAAGGCACTGTCCTCTTTTCCTGCGTAGATCCCCACCCGCGCTCTCCACCCTCCGTCGTCGCTAGTGCGTGATTGCGTAACGGGTCCATCATTCCCTTTGAAGTGTTCCTGCCTGGCGCGGTCTCTTTTTTTTTTTTTTCCTTGGGGGCCAGAACGGAGTTATGTGGGGTGTTTTCTTAAAGTCCCGCGAGGAGCAAGAAGTCATGTATTTCCGCTCCAGGGGTATGTACGCGGGGAGTTCTTCTTTGCCCTCCCTTATTTCATACCATTTTCTCTTCGCGTCTTTTTTAAGTTGGTGAAGACGGGGTCCCCAGGAGATATTTGGATAGCGTCTTGTCTGATTCTTTCCATTCATCGCCGCCCTAACGGTCGCTACCCTTCAATCTTCTTCGATCTTCGGTGCTGTTTTTTTTTTTTGACTGATAGTCTGTTACCCCGACCCGGTCAGAATCGTGGCAGGGGTCGGTTACTCCCCCCCCTTGATTGTATTCGCGTGCCTCCCGTTTTGTAACGGCCTCAGGCGTTACCGTGGTGAGGCGGCTATTCCAGCCTGCTCGTCCTCTGGGGGGGGTTTGGATCGGACTTCCCCGAAGAGTCGATTGCTCCTCCGGACGGTAATCTTGTTTCCCATAGGGAAGTATACCCCTCTTCTTTGAAGTTCGAAGGGACTTCCATTTTCCGCGATTATCTTAATAGACATGTAACTTACTCTCTTTCTAAGGTCACGTCTTCCTTCCCCGATGGAGCCCCCGGGTGAGAGGGAGACGTTTCTCCTCTTTTGGAAATTTTCAAGGGCTGCCCATCCCCGGACTTTACAGTAAAGGGCGCTCATCCTGGAAGGGACCTTGTGATTTTTGAGGGAGGGTGACACATTTTTTTTTCCTACTGAGGTGATCTAGGTCTCTCCCGGTGTTAGGTCTTTTTTAAGGTTTTTGCTGCTTCGTTTTTTCCCTGTCCGAGTTAGCAGAGAACAAGGTCCCGATGCTCTCCCTTTAGTTCCCTTCCCGGCTTCCCTCCCCTTCGACGGTCCGGGATTTCCAATTTTGAAGCCGCGCACGGGCTGAAGTCGCCTTTTTTGGTAGGAGGACTCGCTTGCGGCTTCAGGGCAGAATCCCCCCTTTGGTCTGAAGAAGAGGTATCCTGCATTTTTTTTTCTGAGAGTCCTTTTTTCAAAGGTGATCCGGTTTGACTGCAGCTGTGATGTAGATCTTCTTTTTTCGGGCTCAGTACCAGCGGTCGGTCTTGCTTTTTCTGCTCTTCAAGGTGACGCCTTCCAGACCCCCCCTTTTTTATAAGGTTCGGGGGGTTTATGGTGAGGATGCCTTATCCTTCCCCCGGCCCCACGCGGCCCGTTCGCTTTTTTGATAGACTTTTAACAGTTCTGGGGGAAAGGTCCTTCCCCTTTTAATGCGCCTTTGTCAAGTTTACCTCTGTCGCGAAAGCCAAGTTTCCCCCCGCGCCGCCGCATCCTCGCGACCTGCTTTCTGAAGGGCGGTGTCGCTCCCTGTTCTAGAAGGTTCTGGTCTTAGCCCCTTCATCGACAGAGTATGGACTAGAGTCCTCTGATTTAGAACGTCCAAACCCGGTCTTTTGGACAGGCGGTACTCGTCAGTAGCGGGCCCGCGTTCTTTTTTAGAGCATTTTTTAAAGTGCTGCCCCATTCTCGATTCATTTTTTCCCAGTTAGAATCAGCGCCCTTCTCCTCTTTTTTGCAGAGCTTTCAACCTTTTGCTCTTAAGTAAGTTTGTCCTCCCTTTCACAGGTCAGAGGCCTTGGTTTGGTTCTCGACAGTAAGTCACCCTAAACGGGTGTCGCTTATGGGTAGTTTCGAGAGTTGCGGGTCTTTGAATTTTTACTGACTGGCCGTGCGGGCCTTTGCCTGGAATGGGTTTCCTTTACGGTTTTCCCTTTCCGTCACAGGATGTCGTGGCAGTTGTTCTTCCCCTGGTAGTTTGGAGCCGCTTCTCTCCTTGTATAGACTTCGGGTTGAGGGTCTCAGGGGCATAAACCTTTTTTTTTCCTTTTTTTTTTCCCGTCCCCTGGCCTCTTTCTCGGGTTCGAAATTTTGTTTCTATCTGGCAGCTCATTTCTCTTTCCACTCCTGTTGCTCGAGCTCAGGAGAGAGAGATATCCCTCCCCTTGTTAGGAGCTCCCCGCTTTTAATTTAGAGGCAGTCAAGCTCCCTTATCGCCGTATCCCCCAGCTCCGTCACCGTATTTTTTTTTCGAGAGATCCGTTCCCCGAGTCAAGGGTCCTCCACGCCCAGACACGTCTTTCGTGCAGTGAATCAGGCCCTTGATTACCCTTGACGTATCAAAACCTTTTCGTTCCTGGCACGAAACAGGACTCGGGACCTCTACATGGTCCGGGTCAGTTCAATCACCCCCCCCTGCGTCTTTTCCCCGATTTTCTCCGCCTTGAACGTGATTATCTTTCCCCTCATGTCTCTGAGAACCTTGAGTGTGTTTCAAACCTGTTAAAATTCGGATTCTGGAGTTTCCCCGTCCTTCCGATGAACCCCCGTCTAATTGGTCCCAATCGGGCAAGACAGAAGTGTCCTTCATCGGAGAAAGATCTAACGGTTCCAGCAAATCGGGTGGCGTCTCTTCCCGGCGTAGGAGCTTCACCCTTCTTTCCTCCGCTGACTTCCCGAAAGTCTTGAGACATTCCTTCGTGCACCCGGCCCTTTCAGCACCTGTCAGTGAAGGAGACTTTTCGAGACACGGCGGCTCTTTCGGAACTTCAGTTCCACGCTCTCAGGTGCAGGTCAATTTTTTCTTTTCCGTCGTCTCGGTTCGGGCGTACGTCGCGTGCGGAAACGGTTTGAAAAGCGACACCCACTTCCAAATCCCTTCACGAAGCCTTGTCTCCCTGTGAATTTGATTTTCTTCCACCGTGCCGAGCGACGCAGCCGTAGACTGATGTACGAGTATCCCTGAGCTTCTCACAGCTATTAATGTTTTTTTTTTCAATTTTTTTCCCCATTTCCCCTCTTAAACTTCTTTCTTCCGACTCGTCGGCGGCCTCAGGCGAGTTCGAACGGCATCCCCTATGCGCGGCCGACTTCCTCCGACCCCAGTGACGGCCCTTTGTTTTTAGGGGTCCAGGTCATAGAATGCAAGGGTCTTAAGAGACGCTCTTTCCCTCTAAAGTTGGTTTCCCCTCCCTTTTTGCAGAGCTCCTCCTCCCAACTCCCCCAGAATTCCCCCCGGGTCTCCACCAGGCCCCACTCTCCCCATCATTCACCCCTACCCGGCAAGGGCCCCGATTCCCCTACGGAGTAGACTCCCCTTTACGTCGTTTTGAGGGATGGGAATAAAGACCTTTTCTCTCTTTCCCCTGCGCCCCTCCGTCCTCCAGGGGTCCACTACTTTGTGTCTCCTCTTTTAGGTTTTTGAAGATCCTGAGCCTTCAGGGGTCGGGTGGACCGCGAAGAGGCGCTTGCCTCGTTTTTGCGGCCTGCGACCGGTCTCCCTCACTTCGAAGAGCACTAAGATCCCTTTTCGAGGATCTCCTCTCCCCTCTGACGCTGAGGATGTGCCCCGATGATCAGCCGTCACCTCCCTCCTCTGACTTTTTTTTTATGAACGAGATCCGACTTTCTTTAACTTCTGTAGTTCCCCTCTTCCCCCCTCACCTGAAGAACCCCCTCCCGTGCCCGCCCTTCCCCAGGCTCTTTTTCGGTGCGTCAAGACGAGCGTCGCGTCCCCCCCCCCAGTTTTCGAGTCGTCTCTTCCCCCCCCCGTCGCGGTCGGAGACCTTCGGTTTGGCGTGTTTGATGACCCAGCACGAGAATTCAACGAGAGA
>Ga0179593_1569206_pt1 | contig 11071 bp, 12 predicted proteins | sample CZODoug2_1_08_16_FD_185931 | JGI IMG/M metagenome (GOLD analysis project Ga0179593, IMG submission 185931) | Vadose zone soil fungal communities from Angelo Coast Range Reserve, California, USA - CZODoug2_1_08_16fungal (PacBio error correction) | ecosystem: Environmental > Terrestrial > Soil >... | reverse complement strand
CTCCAGCTTCTATTTTTTGCAGGAGCGGTACATGTTTTTGCTTTCTTCTTCCCCCTTTCTCGCTCGACAAGGCCCTTTTGCATGTGAGTTCTCTCCTTGAATAATACCCACCCCGCTTTCATCTCCATTGTTTGGCTCGGGAGTTGGCTTTCATTCTCGCGTCTCCCCTCCCCTGCTAAATGGGGTGGCCCTGCCCCCCCCCACTTTCTTTTTCAAACGTCGGATACGCTCTGCTCGATGTCGCATGTCGGTATTTTGCTGGATGGCAAGATAAAGCCTTTTTCCCCCTCATTTTTTTAAGAAAGAGGGATTGGTGTTCGTCTTTTTTCCCTGTACCCTCTCTGGAACGCTTCCCCTCGCTATCTCTGCCAAAACCCATCCGATGAGGCGGTGGGCAAACTCTCGTAGCTTGTTCTCCTTAGGGGAAAAATCGGTTTTTTTTTGTCTCTCGCCTTAGTTTCTTTTTTGTCCTCTGTCCGGCTCGGCCCGCATCTCTGCGCATACCGACGGCTTCCAGGTCTTTTTCCCTTTTTTTTTTTTTTTGCAAAGAGGCTTCCACCCTGACAAGGCTCCTTTGTGGTGGCAAGCGCGAGCGCGGCGTGGTCTTCCCTGATAACCGCTGCTCGGGTACAACAGCTGGCCCTCTTCTGAAACGCGGTCCTTTCTCTGACGTCCGGCGGTTTTTTTTCCTCCTCCCCCCCCCAGTTGATCAGGAAGCTCATTGAACCCTCCTTTTCTCTTCCTTTTAGCCTGATATCCTGGTTTTTTTGTTCATTGAACATTCGTTTTATAACCTCTTCCTTCTCCGAAATAATTTGGCCGGTTTTTTCTTTCGGGCGGACTCTCCCGTATGTGTTATGTCATAGAAATAGAACTACACCTAATACAATGGGCCCCCCCTTTTCCCCTTCTCTCGAGGGACTCGAGATCTTTCCCAACTGTTTTTGGAAGATCTCCTCCGGGCCGTGCGTAGATGAAGATTTTCCCCCCCCCTTATTCAAGGAAGTTACTCTGGGTCCCTTTCTTCCCCCTGAACATACCTTTCCCTTCTTTCTATGCATTACCTGCGCCTCGTCTTCTAGCTCGAGGCAAGTAGATGTATCTCTGGAGTGACGTTTTCGAGAGGATGGCTCTTTTTTCTTTCGGGCTGCTCTTTTCTTTTCTTCCCATTTAGGTGTCGATCGCTCCCTTTTTTCAAAACTGATGATTTTTTTTTATTCTTTTCCTTCTCTTCTCGAAGCAAGCATCCTCCTTCGAAGTCCTTATTCTTTTCGGTTTATGTGAGATGCCTCGCATCCTCTCACCCCCTACTTGAAATAATCTTCCCCTCGTCCCTCCCCTCCATTGGATACATCCCCCCTTCTACGAAAGATTCAGGGTTTCCCCACAGAGCTTTGGAGGCCAGTCAGGTCTCTTTGAACAATGTGTGACGACTCCTCTTCGTGGTCCCTTCTTCCAGGAATAATTTGATGCGTGATCTTTCCCCGTACTGATTTGTCCGAATTGTTTTTCTCTTCCCTGTCCGGTTCTATTTTTAACTTTTTTTCCTCCCGTGGGTGAAATAGACGCCTATGCGATTTTCCTTTTACTTTGAAGAGTGCTTAGCACCTTTCTGGGGGCTCCCTTTCTCGAGGCCGCCATGATCCTATCTTCATCCCTTCACATAATTTAGAGACCCCTTTTCCTCCCTTTCTGAATGGTTGCCACATAACCCTCTCCGCCCACCGGGGTTCTGCCTCCCTCACCAGTATTTGCTTCTTCCGCACGCACTCCCTTTTTCGCAAAAGTTTCGCACAAATCTCAACCTGAGACGCACCAACATGTCCGACCATAGACTTCCCCCTCAGGAAACTTTGTCCGTTCCCCCCCTTTTCCCCTTTCCCTTGTTGGAGTTCCCCCTGCCCCATGTTTTGACACTGGTCTGAGTATGTTGCGCGTGCGACCTTTTATTTTTCCCCTCTTGGAGTGGGAGATAGCAATTCACTTTTTCCCTTTATAGTCCCCTCGATGTCTGGTAGTTAACGCGTCGAGCAGTCTATAACCCCTTCACCTGCCCTCACAGTAGCGTTTTCGTTTCCGTGTCCGAATGTGTGTGGAATTATCTTTCCCCCCTTTTTCCTCCTCCTACAGTTTTCTTTCCCTGATAAGCCACCCCCCCCTTTTTTCCAAGAATGGGATGAGTGCTTTTTTTGTCCTTTTGGAGGCTTCCCTGCTTTCTTTTACCATGAGCGAGTTACGTACCCTCCAGATTCTCTTCCTCTTGCGGCCCGTATCTCCCCTCTTGCAAAGAAAATTGCAAGTAGCTAGACTCCACCTCCCCCGAAAGAAATTTTTTCTGGGAAGGGGTCCTCCCCTCAACCAGACCGTTTTTTTTCCCACTTTTCCCTAGTGATCCACTGTTTCTTCCATTCTTCTCTTGCGATCGTTCTTTTTTTCCTACAAGGTTTTTTGACCTTCCTTTTTCCCTTCAAAGAAAATAAGGTTTCTTCTAGGGAGGCCCCCTTTATCGGACGGGAGGGTTTTAGTTAGATAAGGGGTTCATCGGCCTTTTGGTGATAGAAAGTAGGAAGATTTTTCCTAAAAGTTTTCTCGGGCCTAGCTTATAATGGTCCTTCGTCCGCGTTAGCTCCTCTACCCCGCCCCCCTTTCTTTAATTAGATCCGCTTCCTAAGGCACTTACCCCCCCAATAGCACCGATCACAGCTGGGATACCCATCCTGAAGCCAAATTCCCCCTCTTTCCTCGTAGAGAAAAATGATTTTTTTCTCCCCTCTTTCTTGTTAAACCTGCCCATCTGTAACTCTGAAGACTGAGTTATTCGGGACTCAGCCCTCTTGTGTACTTGTACACACTTTTTTCTTTTTCCGCGGTAGCTTTAATCCCCCACTGGGAGGTGGATGTGCAGAGCGGGGATGCTGTATTTTCTTCCCATGGCATTCCCTACTACCGTGAGGGCATACACAGATTCCTCCCTCCCCTCGCGTAGGGGCAGTCCCTTCTTCTGATGAGGAGAAAACCTTTCTTCCCCCTTCTAACCTCACTCCGATGGCTCTCTTCTACCCTACAGTCACCACCCTGATCCCCTTTTCCGAAGAGGAGCAGATTTCGCAAGTCTCTACCCTCCTTCAATTAAACGCTTCCCTAGAGATTGAGAACCATCTTCCCGGCTCATTCTCCTTCTAGTGCATAGACGCAGCGCCTTTTGCGCTCCATGTGTCACCCGCTTTAAGACGACGGATGTGCGTTTTCTCCTCCCGTTAGCCCTCCTTCGACCTTCCCTAGACGGGGCTGGACCCTTCAGCTCCTCTTCGCGCAGATTTCCCTTTTTTCCCCGGCGAAGATCTCTATCTTCCGTCGGAAGTATGGCCATTTCTCACCTTTTCCCCCCTTGCAAAGATTTCCTTCCATCACTTCAACCTACGGTTTTAGCGGACCCTCCCCCCCGCACGTCCATCCTCAAATGTTCCTCCCTCTTTTCCGAAGGTCTCCTCCTACTCATACGAAGGTTTCATCCCCCTAAATTTTTTGGCCAATTAGCTTCCTTAATCCCCTGCTCTATAATTGGATTTCTTTTTTTTGGGGGGCTTTTTTTTCGGCCATGGCGCGGTAGACACTTTTCTTATGTCACTCCCTCCCCACGAAGGCCTTCCCCCCTTCCTCTGCCTTAGTCTCCCTTTCAGAGCTCAGGCGGTGGTTTTTTTCTTCTCAGGTTATCTTCCCTCCTGCACATCCTCCACCAATTTTCGACACCCCTCCTTTGTCGTTTCACGTGAAACACCATTTCTCCTAAGAACGTGATGATTCCTTCTTTCGCTCCAGACTGTTCGCTCATAATCTCGTCCGTCCCTGAGAAAGAAGCTTCCCCTCCTTGAATCCTTCCCATTTTCTCTAGTGTGGTGCCAGCCGACTCCTTCTTTGTCGTTTAGTAAGTCTCTGACAGCTTTTCGCTTCTAATGGTTAGAGAGTTTCCTCCCCTCCTCCAACTTCATCCCCTTTGGTGTTCTCGTTTTATTTTTGAACCCAGCGCTTTCCCTTCAAAATAAGAAAGAGGAAAAACGATTTCCCCCCCCTTTCTTTCCCCTTCGACCTACTGGGTTTTTTTTTAGAAGCCTTGGGCTGCGTCCACCCCCCCCTGGGTAGTTTCCACGCGCGAGAGAAAATGGATCCTACCCTCCTGGCAAAAAGCTTTTTCCCCCTTCCCTCGATTTTTTTTTTCTCGAAGTCTTGGCGCGCCTCCCCTGCCACGGCCTGAGCCCCCCCCTTTCCGGACAGTGGCCCCCCTTAGGTCTTTCTTCCCCTCCCCCTTCTTAGGAGAAAATGGTAGACGAACAATTTCTTTTTTTTTTCGGGATGGCTAGCTCCTTTTTTGTTTCCCTAGCACAAGACAAGCGAGCCAATGTTCGCGCCTTTCGTTCGGAGTACATGTTTCTCCCTTCAGCCGCTGCAATGGCCGTTTCCTTTTTCCTAGAGACGTGGAAGGGGAGGCGCGACCCCTCCTTTCTGCCCCAACTAGCTTTTCCTCGGTCTTTCCTTGTTCGGTCGCCATTTCTCCCTGTATCGCCGCTCCCACACTGGCTTCCTCCCCCCCCCTTCTCCCGAGGTAGCAAAGTATCTCCTCTCTTTTCTCTCATTGTTCCCGATGTCTTCTCTTCTGATTTTCCTATCCGCACCTAAGTCTTACGCTTTCTGGCTAAGCAGAGCTTGCCCCCCCTTCCAGAGGAAAGCCTTTAGTCCCCTCCATTCAGATCTTCTGCTTCTGTCACCAAAGCGATGTCGCGGCCACATCCTAGAGATTAGTTAGCCTTTTTCTCTCCGAGGGTCCTTTCAGTCCTACGCCGATCTGGAGCAGCCTTTTCCATCATCACGTTCTCTTCTATATGGTTTTCCCCTTTTTGCGTGTGAAACGACACTTCTTTCTTTTTTCTGCCCCCTCTGAGAGGCGTGGCTTATCCCCCCTAGACACCTGACGAGCTCTCCCCCTTTCCCTATAAGACGAAAGAGAGAGGGGCTTTTTTTCCTTTTCCGGCGGCGCGTCTCCTTTTCCCCCTCACCTCAGCCTGCCTGTGCGAACGGCAGGCATTATAATTCCTTCCTATGACAGTTTTTTCCTCGCAACGTTTTTTTTCCTCCATTCGGGCAGTGAAGACGGACCCCCTTTCATACTCTCCTCGCATTTGACTGTAGTAGTCCGGCTTTCATCTCTTTATTACTGCCGTGATTTAGACCTCGAAACCCTCTTTCTACAAGGGAAAGACTGCCGGGACTCGATTTTTTTCCTCCCTATCTTCGACCTTTCTGACCCTCTTCTTGATTCTTCGCGCGGAGCTGCGCTTCTCCCCCGTCTCAATTTCAGAGGTCGCCTGGGTCCCCGATAAAAAGCACTCCCCTTCTTTCCTGATGCTGCACCTGCCGCGCGCATATTCTCGCCGGATTGCGAAGAAGTACTCTCCCGATGGCTTCCCTCCTCCTGAGAGTGGATGGTGGAGTTTTTTCCCCCCCCTGTCTCTGAATTCTTCACTCTTGCCATATTTCTCAGGTGTCGATAGATCCTCTTTCGCGTTTTTATTTTTTTAAGGGGTTAGAAGCTTCCTTTCTCCCCTCCCGTAATGAACCTCCCTCGCGTCTTCTTTTTGATCGCTACCTGTTCGGCTCGCCCCTTCCTTTCTAAGCATGGCCGGACCTTCGCACTTCCCCCCCCCCTCTTCCTTTTTAAAGCTAACAGGCGATTTTCCTTTCTTTAAAAATTTTCCCCCCTTGCGGTCCCTTTCAGGCGTGAAAAATGGTGCACGCCCCTTACGGCCCTGTGGCGCGGGGACCCTCCCCCAGACATTTTCTTTTTTCTTTACGACTGTCCCCTCTCTTCCCCCTCTTGGAGAGATTTTTCATTTCTTTCCTCTATTGATTCCGCCGGGGGACCCCTTAGCGGATTCCTCGCCTATTTTCTGTTTTCTTCTTTCTTAGAATTCGACAACTTCCCAATCCTCCAATGATGCTACGGCCGCTTCAAGACGAGCGGCCATCACTTCCTCTCCCCTCAGAATATTGAATGGTTTCTTCCCAATGGTTTTTGTTTTTCTTTTGTTTTTTTTTTTTTTTTTTTTTTTTTGTTTTTTTTTTTTTTTGGTTTTTTTTTTTGTTTTTTTTTTTTTTTTTTTTTTTTTTTTTTTTCTTATCTTTTCTTTTCTCTCTCTTTTCTCCAATACCCCCCCGTAATTTTTTAGAACGGCTGCCCGAGCCTCCAGCAACCCTTTAGCTTTCCTAGAGCAGGAACCCCTTTTCTCACAGAACCTTTTTACCCTAAGCCCACCAACAAACAGGGGACCTGTCTAATCAAAGCTTCCCCCCCTTGTAGAGACGATCCCCTTTACTTTATTTAGCCAACACCTTTTTATGTTTTTTGTTTGCTGATGTCTTTTGGCCTCCTTTCTATGTACTGGAAATCCTCCTTGGATTGCGGCCTTCTCTTGCAACGGGAAGAAGAGTCTCTCTCCTTCCCCTAGATTTCTTTTTTTCCCTCAGCTAATATGGCGGCTATTTTCTTCCCTCAACAACTTCGACAGCTTGAATCAGCCACCCCTCTTTTTTTTGAAGTCTTCATCTCCCTTCCTCCTACATAGTGTTGGGTGTTCTCTATGCCAGATAAGTTTTCCGCCCCCCCCTCCTTTTAGATGAGAGTAGATAGTCGACTTCTGGGATGAGCGTCCCTTTCCTGCTCCTTTACACATCCACCCTCGAGTAGTATGTCCTTCTCCTTACTTTCCCACCCCCCCCCCCCACCTGACAATAACCTTCCAAAGTAGCTCGCACTTCCCTCTCCAAGAAGCCATTTCAAACCTTTGATGGGCACAGGGACCCCCCCCCTCCAGTTCTATCTTTTACAGGTTGCCGGTTATTTTTTCTTTTCCTTTTCTCCTCCAAGTAGGAAATGTTGTTTCTCTCCTCCTCCCCCTCTTCGTTTCTGGTTCCCTTTCTCCCCTGATCGAGCTTGGAAGACGCCGCCCTTTTTTGGTCGCTAGGCGCTCTTGAGTTTTTCTTTTATCAGGGGGCTTTTCCCCTCCCCAGAGGCGTTTTTTTTCTCTAGTCCTTTTAAAGACGGCTTTGCCTGGCCGCGGCTGGGACCTTCGAATGTAATCCATGGCTTCCCTTAATCGGCGAGACCTTTTTCCCACCCCCCCTTTCGAGTCATTGAATCTTACCGCCAGATGGGGATTTCCCCAATCCGTGCAGTAATCTCCCTTCCTCGAGAGCGGTTTGCCCGTCCACCTTGGAGGATAAGAGGCCTTTTTTACCCTTTTCCCCGGAATACACAATCTTGGTCCCCGAAATGAGGGCCGCCCTCCTCTCTTTATTGTCAAAAATTGGTCCTGGTTAGAATGTATCCAATTCACTCCCCCGTGATGTGCAGAGTTTTTGGTGGTCGGATTCTCCCTCTTTTCGAGGCAGAAGGTAGCGTCTTCATCTCAAAGAGCAGCCTGAAACTATCTAGGAGAGAAGCCTTCCCCCCTCTTCTTAATGACTGAGTCTCCCCCTGATCCCCTATAATTATGGCGATACGATCTCTAAGTCGAAAATTCCGGAAAGCACTTCGAGAGGTTTCTTCCCTCATTGTGTACTGAACATCCTCCTCGGAACCGTCTCTTTCCCCTCTCTGAGCTCCCATTCCCCACAGGAGGAGATCTCCTCAGCGTTTGAGATTTCTCAGGTAAGCGCGAGCCTCGTTTTGCGTGATCAGAAGTGCTCCCCCTCTCTCCCCTCGATAATTTCCCCCTGTTTCTTGTAAATCCTTCAGCTCAGCGGCGTCTTTCTTCACCTATCGTTCTCCAAGACTCTCGCGAAGCCTTTCCCCCTTTTTATGGTAAAATTCCCCGAGGAGTTTCTTTACAAACAGGTTCTAGCAAGTCCTCTTTCTGAAAAGCACGTAGCCCCGTTGACCCATGATTTCCCAGCCCTGGATTCCGAGTGTGCTTCTTTTTCCTTCCCCCTTCCCGAAGTTTCCCCCCCAGTCCCCCTCCCGTGTTTTTTTTTTTTTTTTTTTTTTCCTTTAGTCTATCGTACCTTTCTCATTGGCCTGTCCCTTTCCCTCCCTGCGCCGGAAAAACTTGGGTATCCCCCCCTCCCTGCCTTGCGGGCCTTTTCATCTTCTCCTGCGTTTGCAGGTTGAGCTGTTGCCCCTGCGCCTCGGCTGTGGGATTCTTTCCGTTTTTTCCCCGCGAGAGACACGCTCTCTTCTTTTACGATTCATCATTGCAAAATCGAACGTTTGCCGACCCCCCCCCTCTCTGATTCAAATTTTCTGGAACTTCCTTTCATGCATCCAGTTCCCTCATTCGGGGCCTTCAGCATCGACCCTTTTCGAGAAACAGGTCCTTTTCCTTTTTTTCTCTGTTTCCTTTCTCTTGACCCTCTAAGAGCATCCCCTTTTGTTTTGCCAGACGAATCTTTTGGAGTTCTGGTTCTCTCCCTGGAAGAGGAGGTTTCCTTTCTCTTTTGGTTAGACTTTTCCCTGACTCCTTTATGTTGAGAAAATGCGGTTGACTCCCCTCTTCTGCCCGTCTCTGCCCTTTGCAAATAAGAAAGGTTTTTTCTTTTCATCAAGCTTCACCTCTCCTTCACGGGGGAGACTGTTGTGAGGATCCCCCCCTGGAGAGTTCCTTTAAATTTATCACCTACCCTTTTGAAGAAAAATAATTGAGCTGCCCCCCTCTTCTTTGGATATGAATTTTCTTTTTTCTTTTCCCACTTCTCCTCTCCCACAAAGGACCCTTTCGAAGATCGCATGACCCCTGCCCTTTCTCTGCTTTTCCACCCCCCCTTAATCAGAACGCTTTTTTTCATTTGGATTCTCGGTCTCTGCGCGAATATATACTCTCTTTCCCTCCCTTTTTTTTCTAGCCATACCGTCCCCCCCAATCCTCTCCCCTTAGACCATTGATAATGGAGGTAGGGACCTTCTACCTATGGCGGCATGCTTTTCTTTTTTGGTCTTGAATTTTTGATCCGCAAGGAAATTTTCTCTTATCTCTTTTCTTGTGCAGCTGAAAGGTCTCTTTCCGGTGAGCCCATTTTCTCCTACTGTTTCGAAGATAAATTTTTCCCCGAAATTCCACGTTTCCTTCTCCACTTGAGTTAAGATTGAGTGACCTCTTTTTCGATGTAGGACCTGCGGATTTGCAGATAAAATCCCCCCTAGTCTTAAACGCATGTTTCCCCTTTTTCTCTTGGCGTCTGTTTCCCCTTTTCATTGGTCCTTCCCCCTCGTATTATATCTAGAAACCGTACATTTCCCTCACGGATTTCCTCGATTTCTCTTTCGTCTATGAAGCTCCCTCCCTTCCGCCAAAGAATGTTTTCCTGAGTCTTTCTTTGTTAGCTTTGACGATTGTCATTGCCTCCTTTCCCCCCTCTATGGAGCATCCCCTCCCAGAATAAAGTTTTCAGTTTCCTATTGGTTCTTTTTTTTTTCCTTTTGGCCCCTCACTTTAGGTGATATGAGAAGGTCCCTCCTTCTCTCGGAGTTTCACCTAGAATCATGATCGCCCCCCCCCGAGAGATAGACTTCCCACCCGCTACCCCGCGAATCTTCGGGTCTCTTCAGTTTTCCGGCGCCCCTCATTGAGTGGTTCTGCCGCCTTTTTTCTTAGCTCATGGCGACTTTTTTTCCCCTTTCGAATGAGTTTTCTTTCTTTCTGCAGAGCTCATGGCACTTCCTTGCGGCTAATTTGCCTTCGAGGAAACCTTCATCACATCCTGGGTTGGCCGCGGGCGTTGCTTTTCTTTCTTAGACCGTATGCTCTTTCTTTAGACCTTTTCTCAAGTATCTTCCTCCCCTGAACCCCTGTTTTCATTGACATGGCCAGCCTTCACTTCGAGGGACAACTTGAGAAGCGCTCTTTCCCGCTTTTTCCCTTCCCCCCCTCCCCCACGTCTCCAAAGGCTTTCTAGGATCGAGGAGATTCTCCTTCTGCCAAAAGAACATGCTTATAGTCTTTCATTTCGGCACCCGCACAAGGAGCTGCCTCTCTTCCGCCTAGGGCAGAAGCTTTCCAATCCCCCCCGGGGGAGAATCTCCTTTGTTTGTTCTTCTTTGAAAATGTCGTCTCCTTTCACATCGCGAATACCTGCTCTTATTTTCTGATTTTCGATAGTCCCTCCCTCGGTTTTTCTGGTTTAGGGTCCGAAGCATCCATCCTCCGCTGCCCGACTTCTGCTGCTTGTGATCTGTAATAAATAGGTCAGGCTAGAACCCCCCCTCATGGCTTCCTTTCACCCCGAAAGAACCCTGCCCCTCCCTCTAACCGGCCTGGAATTTGGCGCTTTCCCCCTGTGAAAAATAAGAGAGCGGCTTTCCTTTTTCTCTGCGACCTTTGATTGATGTAGGCCCTGTGCGCGGTGATGCCCCCTCGGTATAATGACCCCTTTTCACGCTATCGCCTGCTCACCCCCTTATAGGGATTAAGGAAGGATTGGTTTTCCCATTCTTGTATTCTTTTTCCCCTCGACACGACCCCCCTTTTCTCGCAGAATCTTCTTTCTCAGATGGAGGAGAATTTCCTTCTCTCTTTTTGAAAGAAAGAGGTGAACATTTTCAGAGACGCCCTCTCTGATCGTCATATCTTCCATACGAGTTTCCTCCTCCTTCCTTTGAAAAGAGAACCTCCCCACCCCAAGCCTTTTCTTTGAGAGCAGCCAGCCCCCTTATTGCGGGAGTACGCAAGCTCCTTCAAACGAGGATCACCTCCTTTTTTTCACAAGAACCCGTTTTTTCCTACCTGAGAACGTGTCCTGATCCCCTTCCAAAGACGTTGCCCCTTCCAGATAATAACGTTTTTTTCCTTTTTTTCCGAGAATCTTTCTCACCCTTACACTTGGCTTGCTGTATGTCTTTTTTCTTCTCTCTACTGGCCACCATTTTGTTTCCCTATCAAATTGCAAGGGAAGCCAGTCCCTCCCTTCTCCTCCCCGACCTTTTCCAATCTCGAGTATTGGTAAGATCTCCCCCTTCTTCCTTCAGACTAAAATCCATCTTCCCCCCCGTTGAGGTTTTCCCCTCAATGGTGTTTTTTCCCCCCCC
>Ga0179593_1500707_pt1 | contig 11071 bp, 12 predicted proteins | sample CZODoug2_1_08_16_FD_185931 | JGI IMG/M metagenome (GOLD analysis project Ga0179593, IMG submission 185931) | Vadose zone soil fungal communities from Angelo Coast Range Reserve, California, USA - CZODoug2_1_08_16fungal (PacBio error correction) | ecosystem: Environmental > Terrestrial > Soil >... | reverse complement strand
CATGGTCGCTTGTCGAAACAGTTTCAGCTGTTTTTTTTTATTCTTTTCCCCCGATATGACATGTCCTTCCCCCCGATGCCCGCGACCCGCTACTATCTCTGTGTGTGTATATTGTGATACCCGATCGATCCTTGAGATTTCTTAATCCTCCCTCTGTTTGTGCGGAGGTGAGTTGTCCCTGTCTAACATTAGAGGAGCTCTCGATCCGTATCGAAGGCCAGCGATTTCTTTTGGTTTTTCACCTTTTTTGTTGGTAACTACCCCTGTTCTCATTCCTTCGACAATTACCCCACAGATGCGTGCACACGGTGTCTTTACACGCGTTCCCGAGCCCCCCCTCCTTAAACCTTTTTCCCATTCATCCCGTGGACTTTTGCGCCGTTTGAGGGTGCAGGCCATCTTCTTTCCTCAGGTCTTTTTGAGTGTTACCAACCGGTTCGCGTTTTCAGGAAGATCCATTCTTCGTCCAATACCGCGGACCCCCCGGTTGGACCAAAAAATTTCTCGCTAGCGAGGGTTATTAAACTTAACTTCTCCGTTTTCTCAGTCTCCGGCACCCCCCTACCCCATAACGAGAAGTATATTTCAGTTGCAATCTGCCTCAAGCAGGTCTAACCTTTTTGGTCGCTCCCGCTGGCTCTCATGTTTCTCCCCCTAACGCTTGATTTATATTATTCGTGACCGCCTGAGTACCAGACTACTCCCATTGTCTCTCCCCTGACAAATTCCTTTTCCAGATCATCCCTTCCCGCAAGTCTGCATAGGTTCAAATCTTGGAGATGTCCTCCCCCACCTCTTCTTCAGAAGAGATAGTGATTATGTTCCTAACTCCTTTCCTGAGAGCCCTCCCCTGCCTTTTTTCTCTCCTCTTTAGTATAGCCCTCTGCCCCCTCTCGTTCCTTTGTCCCCTGCGCTTGCGGTGTACGAACATCGGTTTCACAGCCACTTTCCAAGATTTCAGCAAATTTCTTAGAAGAGCTAGGCGATCCCGGTTTGGTCTCGGCTCATCTTATCCTCTGCCCGATGGTTTTGCCCATTATAATAGTCCCTATAGACGGACAAACTGCCGATGTTCCGCCTTAGCGCTGCCCTCATCTTTCCGGTATGGATTGTAGCTTCTTCCCCTACCCCCCAAAATTTAAGGCCGCGCGTCCTCTTCGTTTGATGGCTTTCCAGATCGTGTCCCTTCTTGTGTTGGCGTCTACACTTTTCACGCTTTTGACCCCCTCCCCCCTATTTCACGAAAGATAACGGCCGCACGTCTTCTCCGTTTTGTTTTGATTCCCCTTTAGAGATACTCCTCCTCCTTCTGCTGTCCATGGAAGCACGACGACCTGACCATCTTTCCCCCTCTCCGATCCATGCGACGAGAGGGGGCTTCAATACTTGGTCGCCTGGCGGCCGCTCTGATAGCATCCCCCCCCCCTAAGCCCCTTTCAGACTACCATCACCCTTTTTCCAGGTTCCGACTTAGTCCGCTGACTCAGCCCCCTAACCTTGCAAAATTCTATAGTGTTCTCCTCAACCTTTTTTCGACATCCCTTTCTTGACTCCCTCAACTCTTTACCTCGCTGCCCCCTTTAGCGCTGAAGGCTCTGGCAAACCTTGCCCCTTTTCCGTTGCCCGCGTCCGTGAACCCCTCCTTTTTGGGAGCGAGATTTCTTCACCCCGTGTTACCCCCTTGTTTTTCGCCCCAACCCAGCGGTTGACCGTGTTTTTTTCTCCGTTCCGATTCTCCTAGTGTTTCTTTCCTTCTTTCTCAGTTCGCTTACACTTTTTAAAACGAGCCGCTCCCCAAGCTCTTACTTCTCTGCATGCCTCCTAGTTCAAATCTGGTAATATCTCTCTCGACCAGGCTCAGGAGGTTCCTTTCAGCTCCAACCCGCTCCCCAAAAATCCCTTCTCTTTGGGTTGTACGTTGACTCTTTTATTGAAGAAGTGATTCGAGGTGAGTCCTCTCCCTCACATGTCTCCTTCCTCTCCTAGTAACGTCTGTGATGACAAGGAAGAGCCTTACGTCTCTTCTTTCCTTTTTCTGTCCCATCTGGACTCACACATCCTCTTCTTTTACCCGCCGACTTGCCAATCTGGCACTGGTGGCCCTCCTTTTTGCAAGAGACCTGCATTCTTTAGTTTCATGGATAAAAGGATACGCAACCCCTTTTGACCTCAAGAATAACTCGATCCACGTTCCTCCCAACGACGCGCCCTTCCAACATCGTTTTTTCCTACGGTTGCTGTTCTCTGCCCAGGCGCGACGGTCTCTCTTCTTAAAATTTTTCGCTCTTTTGTGTGTTTACCCCCCCCCTTCAGATATTATGACTTAGTAATCCGGACAATTGTTGTGGATCTTCTTCCTTTTTTTTCCCCTTTTTGGGTCCGGGCTGATGGGGACAATTTCTCAGGCTCGCTCGAGGGTCCATGCCGGCGTCCGCCCTCCATCTTTTCTAGTTCGGCACACTTTCACACCGCTAGTCGCGTCGTCGGTTATTTGGGGATGAGCCTTGCCTTGCTCCAAAAGGACGTTCCCTTCCGGAGTCACCCCAACCTGTGGACTTCGAACTGTCGCTTCGCACCGTATCCATTTCCCTCATGTTTCCCTGTAGCTCAGGAGCACCTTTCGTGTTCAACCTTATCTCGACATTTGACTCCTTTTCCAACAAAAAAATTGTAAAACTCTTGAGTGGGGAAGGGTTTGGTCAACCCTTTCTACGACTCTAGTATCCGCTTAAACAGATGTATTTGTTTTCTTCGTTATTTCTCTCTTCAATTAATATTAGGTACTTGCTTCTTCCACGCGCGCAGAGGACGAGTCCATCCGACTCCTCGACCTCTTTCCCGTCCGCTGTACGCGGAGTCGGAAAATGTTCTTTTTCCCTCCTGTCTTTTTCCCTTTTTCTCTAAGTGATTTAAGCCTGCTTGCCCGCACCCACCTCATAATATCCTCCCTTGCTGCCGCCCCATCGCATCCCTCTAATTCTCCCGATATTGTTTTCCTCTATTCGGTTCCGGTGGAGGAAGTATTCTCCTCGTTTGCTTTCCCGTACCCCTGCATCTTCGTCACCTTCACACTCACTCTTTCTTCCCGAAACGTTTCGGACCGTCTTTTTCGGTAACGCCAGACAGTTCGTCCCGTCCTCATTCAAGAGCGGCAACCTTTCCTTCTTTGTACGTATCGCACACACAACTTGGTCTCCCCCCCCCTGTAAGTCCTCGGATGTTCGGTTCTTTAGTAGGTCGCAGTTTAGTCCGAAGTCAAAGCCGATGATTTTTAGGGTTCTGGACGCTGACTATGGAATCTTCTTGTGTTCTTTTCACCGTTCAGTCACATTTTTACTGCCCAGACAGAAATACTGGGATACCGCTTCCTCGCCCCCCATCCCAGGCAGCACTAACTAAGCCTTTCGTCTCCTCCCCCAATCCCCCATCTTCCTCCTTTCAGTTCTTTTTTTGAGATAGCTGGCATTAATCTATCCCTCTGTTTCCTTTTGACGGCTTCGTTAGTGTTCAGGAGAGACCTCGATCCAGGACGCGGGAGTAAGATTGCGTTTGATTTTGACCCAGAACCAGCCTCGACCCCCGTCTTATAAATCATTCACTGAGGTTTAGTTTATGAGTTCCTAAACGTCGCGGCGCAAATCAATTCTAGTCTCTCCATTGTGGGAGACTTTTTTTGTTTTGAGGTCGAGTGCCCCAACCAAGCCCCTTCCCCCTTCTGTGCCTCGTGCGTGTCTTCCCAAACTTTCTTCCCTTGATGTCCAGTACACTTCCGATCTGTCTTTATTTTACGGGTTTTGCCTGCGGGATTTTGTTCAATGCCCCCTTTTCCTTCTACTAGGTGCACCTCAAGAAGAAGATAGCCAAGCCGCCACCTTTTGTCCGGACGAGTCCTAACCGAGCCCAATTCCCCCTTTCCTTTTATTCGCCGATGTCACTTCCTTATCCCCCCCTTAACTTCTCAAGCGGAGTGCTTGCTCGGGAAAGCCTTGTATTTCCCCCCCTTTCGCTCGACCGGTTCTTTATTGCACTTCCTGTCATTCTCCCGCCCTCTTAGGGGCGATTATGTTTTTTTCCTTATTGTCCTCGGCGGTTCGCTCTGACAAGAAGATTACTTTTGAGAGCTCTCTTGTGTTCTTCTCCCCCCCAACTCAAATCTAGCTTATAGTCTCTCTCAACCGGTGGAACGGTACCACCCAAGTAAAACTAACATCTTTTTTAGATTTTTTGGATCCATTAAAGTTGATTGTCCCACCCTTGAGCTATTTGGACCCCTCGAAGTTGATATAGCCTCCCCCGCTGATGCACCTCCCTGGTCTGGAACCTCTCGACGAGTCCCCCCGCCAGTCACGGGCTCCACTAAATAGAAAGTACTAATCGCGTAACTTTTTCTTCCCCCATCTTCTAGGCAAGTTAAATGGCTTCACTCCCATAACGTCAACCCTGCTCTAACTTGCCGCCCTTCCAGAAAAGCTGAGTTGGAACGTCCCCCCGTCGAACCCCGTCTCTGCGGAGCGGAGTCCCCTTCCCAAGCAGCGGACTTAACCACCGTTTTTCCGATCTGATCCTTCCAGAGGCCTATTTTCGATAACGTCAGCCTTACTCCGTTAGTTTCAACGCAGCCTGTCCAATGTTTATCTGCTAAGTTGTCGCGCTCTATTTCGCCCCATCTGCCCGCCTTTTCTATCTTAAGCGGGTTCTTGTACTGCCCTGTGTTGTCCTCCTTGTGATGAGGGCGATGTCCCCGACCCTTTTTCCCTCACCCCTGACCAACACAAAAAGGGAGGCCCGGGCTAAATCTCCGGGGAATAATGGGTTTGTAAGGTCCGGGATCAAATCTTAAGTCGGTTCCGACAGTGTTCGAATCAGACAGTGACCTGAACGCTGAGGTTTAATTGTCTCCAGAGATCAGAACAGCCGCCTTTTTGGCAGTTCACCTACGTTAGATGCGTTCCGAAGCTTATTCACGCTCCCCGACCCCTCTCTCCAATTTTAACACCTCGTTTTTGATTTATCGGGCTCTCCCCCCGTTTACCCCTTCCATTATCTTTTATCGGTCGAGGTAGTCTTCTTTCCCCTTTTCCCGTTTGAGAGACTTTAGTGAGTCCCGAGTTATTCGCGTTTTTCTACGGGCGTGAGTTTGAATGTTGGCTTCCAAATCCACATAAGAGACCCATTGATGCCAACTTGAAACGCTTCTCAGACCAAAAAAAATGATTTCTGAGGTTTGAGCCATCAAACCAAGTGATGGTTCCTTTCGATCTAGCCTGACCCCCCGCGACCGCTTCTTTAGTCCACCTTGCTCGGACAGCACTGTTCCTCCCAGGCCTGCCCCTGGTAGAAAAGGGTGGTGCAAGATATTCTGGTGCAAGCTTTGCGCTATGACGGAAAGAGTTATTTTCTTGGATTTACCACTTTTGTGCGTACCTTCAAGTCTCCGTTTCGTTTTCCGCGAACGTCGCTTTTTCGAATAGGCCGTCGGACAACTTCATGTTCTTCGGGAGGAAGGTGGCTCTCCTGGACGGTCCCTTTTTTAGTATACGTTAATCTGCTACCTTGCCGCCCCCGATGGTGGTGAGCAGTCTCGTCGATCTAGGCGTGTTTCCTCCTGACCCCGCTATTATGGACTTCGGCCTCGCTCTCCCCCCTTTCTCCTACTCTTTTCTAATTTCTTCCTTGGCGGATTTAGAGGTTTCTAACTTATTTTCATCATTGAAACGCATCCGCAAAACCGCTGCCTTTGCGAAAGAGCTAAAGAAAGTCCAGTGTTTCCTTCCCCCAGGAAGTCCCCCAGAGTTTTTAGGTGTGGAGATTGGCCTTTCCCCATATACCCCCATGCGAGCTCTTTATCATGAGCTCGAGTGGCGCTAATAGTCAGGGGCACTTTCTCTCTCTAATTCGTAGGATCACTTTTTCCCCCATCCCTTTTTTTTACAACTTATGAAGCTTCCTGCTCCCATTATGTTCATGTGCTTGTCCGAGAGGACTCACTGTTTCTGTCAACCTTTTTGGACTCGGACAAATCTTCTGCGTGCGGGATTCTCCTTATCGCCCTTTCAGTAGCCGGGCGGAGGAATTTTTGAGGACCCCCCACCCCGATCACTTTCTTTGCGTTCTTAAGCCATATGGGGGGCTAATAGAACAAAATCCCTTGCTGACCTCCGATTACGCTGAGAGCCGATGTCTTTTCTGAACCCCTACCTGTTAGCGTTGCTAGCAAAATGTCTCTGATCTGGGTCTCGTCGTTTGAGAATCCCTCTTCATAAGCGGCGGTGTCCCTCCCCTTCTCAAGTGGCAAGGAAAACACCCTTGGACAGGCGCCCCCGGAGGCGGGAAAAGGACATTGGATCTCGATAGACTTCTCTCATTTCGCGATGGCGCAGTCGTGATGCTCAATCGACCGGCAGAAAATTGAGTGAAAGTTAAGAACACTTCCTTTTCTTTGGGAACTCAATTAGAAGAAAGATTCTGGGTAGTGCAGCGTAGATTTGCTAAGACCGGTTTCGGTCCCCAGTCTTTATTTTCCGCTCCAGCGCTCCCACCGCTCAAACAGTTCCTCTCAACATTCTAGTTTTTCCGCTGCATTTAAAACATCTTGTGATAAGGATCTTCTGACATTTTCATGTGAGTTCGCAGCGCGCCCCTTTTTTTCTCTTTTCCCTTTGTTGCATTCCTTTTCCGACCTTGTATCAACACTCCCAACTCCCCTGCCCCCACAATCGATAGTCCCCTCGAGCGACTTTTCATCGTCTTTCCTCTCATTATTACTCGAACCCCCCCATACGCACGACCCCTCGCCTAGCCTCGAAATCGTCTCGCTGGTTTTTTCGCTATGACGCTCGCTCTCCTCCTTGGCTTTTTCATTTACCCCCCTTTCCCTTCCCTACCCTTTCGTAATCAGCCTGGGTAGCTGAACCCCACTTTCCAGACGATAGATAAGCTCATCCTCCCGTCCGGTTTGGAGAGCGAACGTTCATTATGTCCTTTCAAGGTAGCCCCCTGCTTTTGGGTTGTTTGTAGAGGCGGCGGAACTGCTCACGCCAGAGTGACCCCGCGCAGGCTCATATATCCGCCGTATCCTATGTTTTTTTCCTTAAGCGCCCCCCCGGCGCGTGTTCGGTGCGTTTTATTTTTCCGAACGAGATTGATGCACGGCACTACTCGACGAAGAGATCTAGTTCGTTCCCGGCTTTCAAAAATTGTTCCCGCAAATTCTCCCCCCCCCCCCCGATGCTGACAGGGCGTTCCGGCGCGAATACCCCCCTGTTCGGACAGATCTCTTTCAACCGTTTTTTCCCTTCGCTCCCTGGCCCTTTGCACTTCCTTTTTGCCTAGGGTCAGTTTTTGTCGGCGTCTCCTTACGGTTCGGACACGTAGAGATCGCAATGGTTCCATAGAACTCACAAGAGGCAAAATTTGTCCCCGCTCTCCGTGACTCGCCTCCAATTAGGAACCCGCTGCGGGACCTCCAAACCCCCATCAATAGAGAGACCTATGTAAGAGGGGGAGCACCTTTCCTTCACACGAAGCCATCCCCCCGCGCTTGGCCTGTTTCCCCCTCTGCAACGAGGATACCAAGAAGAAAAGACCTTATCACTCTAGGACGCCTTGCACCCCCAGCATCCTTCTTAATCTCCGACAATTCATACAAGACACTCACCCGGAAGCCACCGCTGGGTCTGCGAGCAAGAGGGGACAGAACACAGTTAGCATTCCTCGTAGATGATGGGTCGATCCTGGGAGCGATTGACATCCCCCCTCCCGCCACGCATGCCCCTTTTTTGTTCTCCCCATAACCCGCGAGTCTATACCACATCCCTTTATCTCCCACCACCCAATCCCCTTGTTTTTTAACAATCGACCCTGGAGTACGATCTCTTTGTCATTCTCGCAGCACTCTGACATCTTTTGGCAGCATCCCAGATAACCACCCTCTTCGGCAGAAGAATTAGTGTTGATCCTATGGTTTTTTGTAAGGTAGTTCCGCAAGATAATGGCAGCAGGCTCTCAAGCTTAGCTGCAGCCCCTCAGACGAGTGTGGGTACAGAGGAAAACTCAGCGTGTTTTTCAGAAGGGTCCCCCCTCGTCGTTTTGACCCCCCCTCCCCCCAGCAAATGGCCCGACTTTTTCTTCTCCTTCCTACCACCAGTCCCCTCCTGGTCTCCCGGCAGATGATTGATCATGGCCGACACTGAAAGTTATCTATTCGTGCCCTTTCTCCCCCCTCCACCCCGCCCAGTTGTTACCAGAAGTCCCCCCCGTAGGCCCCTCGTGCCTGGCTCGACTTTATAGCTCTACACGCAACCGCAGCTTGCCGTGATTAGACAGGATTTCTTTCTCCGAGACGGCCCCCCCGCTTGTTGTAATGTTTCCTCGGTCGCATGACCCTAAAGCTCTGTTTCCCCCTCCATCAATGACGTGACCCTTAATTCTACGCTGGATATCGCTTCCCGCTGCTGAAGACTCATATGGTTTTGCCTTCTCGCACTCGTTCCCACTCGCTACTTGCTTCCCCTCGGGGAGAAGCCGGTTCCGCGGCCCCTATGAACTTACCCCCCTCCTACACCCTGACGTTCCTCCCCTCCCGTCTCGACAGGTTGACGACGGCGACTGCCCTGGAGAAGTATCAATCACAGGACCCCCCCCTTCGATGCGATGGTACAGTCTCCCCCTTTCCGTCCTTTTTGCCCGCGAAAGATGCCAAGAGATTTCACCCTTTCGCTGTTCCAGGGGCATTCTCTTTTTGACCACGGCCCTACAGGCCATATTCCGGACCCCCGCTTTCTTCGACCGATTGGACAACCGGGAACCCCACTTTTTGGTTTGTGAACCCCCCACCCCCCCAGGTATTCCTTATTGTTTTTGCGTCCGTTCAGTTTTAATCTATTTCCCCCTTTCTCTGATGGATTGAACACTTCCCCCCATGAGAAGATACCCCAACGATTTCCCTTTGTGTCAAGCCCCCCACGACAGCAAAAGGGCTTAGAGTATATCTCACTGCAGTCAGTTTAGGGGAATCGAGATGCTGTCCGCTACCCCAACCAGGTTTTGTAGCAGTTCCGTTTATTTCTTTTTCTTTCCCCCTTCAATTCGAGCGCCGCCCGCTCTCCCCTGCCTGTCTCGCTCTCCTCGCTTTTTTCCTGGTGGAGAATGTGCAAGGACAAGATCTGAATTTTTTTCGCTTTCTCGGGGTTACCTTTTCCACGAAAGGCTATTTAGACGCCCTCTTGAAACTCCCTTCCTTCCCTCCGTTGCCTAGATAACCCTTCCCGTGTTCTTCCCTTTTGATTGTGTCCAAAACCTTTCTTTGCCCGCCGCCTCCCCCGCGACCACCCCAGGGAAGTCCCGCCTCCCGCGTCTCACCTTTGGTTTTGGTTGTTTCCCTCTTCTCGACCCTGTTTCTCGCGATAACCCGTTTTGCTGGCAGGTTCTACGACAGGCTCTTTTTCCCTTTAAGAAGCAAATGAGCTTTTCGGTCTCCTTGTGGCAGGGTGTTAAATGGTTCCGGTCCGCTTTTCCACTTTGCCCTCGAGGAGGTTGTCTATGTCCGGTGTTAGTCCTATTGGTCGTGATGTCTGCAATGCACTCCGCGGCAGCTTCGGACGGTTGGTCGTGCATGCGCCCGCCCCTTCCTCGCACTTTTGAAGCTTAAAGAACTTTCCCCCACCAGGTGTGATCCACTGTTTTCCCGGCAATATTGGTGAACGAGTTGAGTCATCGCGATTCCCCGTTCGAAAAATTCAGGAGGCTCCGGGTGAACCCAAGCCTTTCCCACTAGTTGGGGAAGGTTTGTGTTCCCCGGCGTCCAACGTTTTCGCGATCGCTTTCCCCGCCCCCTAGTTTTTTTCGTAAAACGTCTCTCTTTCCTCCTATCCTCTCAAACCCCCGCTTCTCGCATCCGACGAACAAGGACGAAGACGCGCTTCCAAATTCCCCGTCCTTAAAAGAGATCTTCCCTCATGGTCATTCCGCGACCCCTTTGTAGTCCTCTTTCTGTGCAAGTTTCTCCCCTTTTTCTTTTTGAGAGGCCCCCCTCTTCCCTTTTTCCTCCTTAATTTGCGGACTCCTCCCAAAGAAAGCGGCTTTCCTTATCGTTGGGATCTGGAAGGAGTGGTTTGCTCTCTTCTGCTTCCTTCTTTTTGAGTCCCTCCCTTTTTCCCGGACAGTGTCCTTGCACGCTTTTTTAAATGCACCCCTGTCTTTCAACCACCCGCCTGAATCGGCGTCCGGTGTTTCCTGCACTTTTCTGACATTTTGGACACGTCAGGCGGCCATTTATTTTTCTTCACGAACCAAACTCGTTTCTCGGCAATGCTCTGTGGTTTTTGGGGCAGTTCCTTCGTTCAGCCTCGCCAGGCGAGCCACCCTCTCGTGAGGCCGGAGGTTCTGTGAGTAAAGATAGGATCGAACCGAGGCATCGCTGATTTTTTGGTGGGGGGCAATGATAGAAATGCGGCGACCCAGCAAGTCGAAGGAGCCCCGAGTCCTTTAAAGGCCCGAAGAACGTACCAGTTATCGGCTCAGTCAATAACCGGACCTTTCTCGGTCTCAGAACCGTTTTGGTTGATATATATACTGGGTTTGAGGAGAATAATCTTGTTTGTTCTTTACCTTTGGGTGCTTCCCTCGACCGATTTAGGATGGTAATTAGGGCAGAGCGAACCCCTTGAGGAGTAAATACCATCTCTCTTACCCGGAGAAATCTAGTTGCTTTTTTCTCCCTAGGTACTGGTCGATCAAGGCGCAGAAGCCTCCTCCATCCTCCTCCCTGGGATTCTCGCCCCATTGGGCCCCCCCCGGCTAGTCGATACCAACTCTTCCGCTTTTTAACTTTTCGTGTCGCCGTCGACCGTCGCAGCGCACCCCCCCTGCCCGGGTTCTGCGTTTCGTTTGAATTGAAGGTTGTGTCAGTGCTTCATGTGCCCGTCCACTCTCCGGATCAACAGCCCAGCTCTCACCTTTCAGCTTCATTCAGACGCGTCCAAGAAGATCGAAGTTAGCGTTTATTTTCCCCCAAAAACCCCCCCCACAACTGGACAATGTTTCGGCGGACCTCATATATTGGTGGGAGGAG
>Ga0179593_1454349_pt1 | contig 11071 bp, 12 predicted proteins | sample CZODoug2_1_08_16_FD_185931 | JGI IMG/M metagenome (GOLD analysis project Ga0179593, IMG submission 185931) | Vadose zone soil fungal communities from Angelo Coast Range Reserve, California, USA - CZODoug2_1_08_16fungal (PacBio error correction) | ecosystem: Environmental > Terrestrial > Soil >... | reverse complement strand
CGTTTCTTCGCGGATCTTCCGCTTATCAACCAGAAAATTGAGCTTCTCTTCCCGGGTTTTTTTTTGTTCGGTTTTTTTTGCTCCAGGCTTTCCTAAAATGGTCAGGGCCACGCTACTTCGCGGAGACTGTTAGCCTTTACGCCGCAGCTGCCCATTTGGGCGAGTATCTTCTTCTGTCCTTCTTTTTACTGAATGGAACGATTTTGAAATCTGTGATAATCTTTCCCCGGAGGGTCCGATTAAGACGCTTTTCTGGATCTTCTCCCTGAAGCCTTTGTGGACACCCGAGCTTCCCCTTGATACGGTTCCTGCCTTTAAACCCGATCTGTTCTTCCTTTCTTCTTTCCTTGTTTTTTATGACTGAACTTTTCTTATACTTCTCATTTGCCTCCACCCTTTTTCTCGCCAGCTAGTTTCTCTGCCCGATTTCAGAAAGGAAAGATTTGGCCCACTTATGACTCCATCCCTTGAGTTTACTCTCACGATCTACCCCTTGGCCTCCGAAAAGTTTTTCCTCCTCCCTCCTTTACCGATACGCGGAGGTCACTTCGGTAAGTGGCTTGACCACCCTCCCCACGAGAGTGATCTTTTGCTTTTTCATGTTTACTCTTTCTATTTCCACCTTCTGTATCGGATAAAGAAGGTTGCGTAATTCCGCTGCACGCCTCCATGACCTTTGATTTCTGGGGTCCTGCACCCGACCTTTTTTTTTTCAGCTAATCCGTGACTTTCACATCCAGGGTATGCTCTGCTGATGTGGCAGCTGCTACCTTCCTTTTTGCCGTTTGTCCTTTAGTTTTTTCGCCGCGTGTTCAAATTTTTTTTTTTGGATTCTGAATTCCTTCGGCGCTTGCGATTTTTTTCCAACCCCCAGCCCGAGCCAGATCCCGTTTTCCCTACGGTACTCCGCTGTCCGTTCTTCCCCGTCGCTTGAGGAGTTTGGGCGGCGTTCGAGTTTTTTTTTTTTGAATGTGCGTTTGTAGTGGCCCCTTAGAAGGCCGCCCGCTTGCCCCAGATTGCCGCGGGGTGCAATTTTCCAATGCTTCCAGTCTCATTTGAGTCCGCTACCGTTTTTTGTCACTTCGCCATTTCAATAATCTTGAGTGTCAGAGACTTTACCTGACGTCCCACTTAGTTAAGACAGTTCGCAGGGAATATGGGAAGGGAGCCCCATCTTTTTTTCTTAACGGTTTTGAAGTTTTTTTCCGTCAACTTTTCTTTTCCTTTACGACGAAATGGCTCTCTCCTCACCACTGACATCTGTTAACCTGGGCTTTTTTAGCCCGTCAGAGCCCATGCTTGTTTTTTCCCTCCAGTATTAGAAGCCTGTCCCGTTTATTCGTGCCCCACCCCCCTCGGGAGCTTTTTGTTGGCGCGGACGCTGAATGGGTCTGAATAGAGAGTCATACCCTGATTAGGCGAATTAGTAAGAGTCCAAGTTTGTCTTTTCCCTTTAAGTTTTACCTTGGAAATGCTCTAAGAGTGAAGTCTGAGCGACAGGTCGCTCCCCGTCATGCGTCCCCCCCCCCCCCCCTTCGCGAGATCAGAGAACTTCCCGGCTTTGATGGCCTCTCTCGCCATCTTTCGAAACACTTTTTCCCGTTCGGCGCGATTTGGGAGTCACAATTGCTCTTTCACGTCGTTTTCACGCACCGTTCCTCCGGTCCCCGGCTGGCCGAAAACGCTCCTGCTTTCCCCCCCCCATTCTTCCAACGACTTAAACCCCATTCGTCTTTCTCTTAATCGCAGCGGGGCCCGAATAGTTTCTGCTCTTGTAGGGGCCATTCACCTTTTCCTGTTTTTTTATTTTCATTCTGTCTCCCCAGCACCCCTAGGCCGGACCCCAACTCCCTCCCTTTGCCCTCGATCTGGGGTTTCCAATCGGCTCGCTGCGTCCCTGATAGGCGTGGTCGCCATTTTTCGGGTCGGACCAGCCCTTTTAGCTAATGAGGGGTCAGGACCACCGACGTTGCGCGACTAGTCGACCCCCCCCCTCAGATTTAGTTCTTCCCTCTTACGCGTGAAGATTTCTTTCCGCCCTTTTTCGTCGTGGTTCCTCGAATGCTCATAGGAATGATTCCTTTATCCCCCGTGCCTGAGATTCTTTCTTCCGCTTTTTGACTCCTCCTCTTCAGTGTAGCGCATCAGAATTCATTTTTTTTTTCTCAGATAACTACCACCGTTTCTTTTTGCTTGCCCTTCCTTTCTCACCAATTGAGCCCGCCCTCTCGTAGTGCCCCCGCCTCTCCAAGCCTGTTCCTGTTCTTTTTCCGTTTCCAACGTTCCTCGCCTTGAGCCTTTCAGAAGAAGTTCGAAGGTCCTTCTTGCGATTGGCATTCTTTGAGAAAGCTGTCGCTCCTTCGTCCTTTGACCTTCCTTGAGGGACCAGCCTCCTTCAACTTCGCGTCTTGAAGACTGCACGGCCCTTACCACTGTGAGAGCCTAGTAATAGGTGCTTCTCCAGTCTCGCATTCTTAGAGGGTTTTAGCGCGATGGGCTAATTCCTAGCGTGACCGCCGCTCACCTGCTTTTCTTTTAACCTCCTACAGGCCGTCTCCGTGAATTGACTCGCGACCTTTTATTTCTCCGGTACTTGGACACCTTACGGGTTTTTAACTTCCACATGGATTAAGCAAGCGATATGATCCCCCTCCCCCCAGCTCTCTTTCCTATACGTTGTTGTTTTCTCGGAGATATGCTTCGTCTTTCTAGGGTCTATCGCTGTACTGAAATACACGGACCCGGGAGGAAACTCCTGGGTCAAATTCACTCTCCAACCCTTCTTCTGCTTAAAGCGGGAGATTATGGCCATTGTCCCCCACCCCCATTCCTCATCCTAGGGTCCGAGTTTTAACGACCTTTTTTATGAGCTTCATCCTTTCTCCTCTACTCCAACACTCGGACCCTTAACGCCTCTGACTATAGTATAGTCCCCCCCCCCTTTATAGTCTGCGCCCCTAAAGATGTTCCTCAATTCACGTGCAAAACATGTCTGATCATCACTTTGCCTTTCCCGTTTTTTTGCGCTAAGTGCTTTTCTGCATCCTGCCAATCGACCCCGAATTTCGTTGACTCCCCAGGCCACCCAATTCTTCGTAGTTTCCCCCCATGTTTTCCCCTATGACACAAAGCCAGGGCATCAACATTTCTTGGCGATCGTTTTCCCGAGAACGCTCGACCATTGTTGCTACCCCCATCAGTTCCACGGTTTTTTTTCTGATTCACATTATCCTTGCTTGCTCCGCCCAATTCCCCAATTCTAGCTCATACCCCTTTCGATATCATCAGCATGAGATGCTCAGTCTTCCCATTCCTTTAGCAATTGGAATTCACCGCGGCACCGACGGAAGAAAATCCCTCTGCGACGATATCCCTCTGCTTTAATTACCTTTTTCTTTCCTTTCGTCCCTCTCTTGGAGCTTACCTAAGATTATCTGACTTTTCATCCCGAAGCCCTTATCCAATATCCCCTAGCCCTTAAGGTTGTCTCTGAAAGTAATACTAACCCCGATCGCCTCCCGCGTTTCCCGATTTGGTTATTTGTGCTTGCGCCCTTGAATTAATCATAAATCCCCCCTCCAGGTCTCATCCCGCCATTTTCCTTCGCACAAGCTTGTCTTCCCCCTCCTGATTTCTACCGCCGAGCTTCGTTTTCGTTTTCTCATTGTCTTGTTTCCGCTTTTTTTTCGCGCACCTTCGCTTAAGAGATTAACTCAGATGCCAGAGCGATTGGTTTAACCAGGCCCTTCTCATGAAGACCAATGGAATTACCAGGTTATTGATTCTAGAACTCCTTACCCACTTTTTTGACAGAAGACCGGATATCTTTCTTAAACCCGTGCATTCTTAACCTTTCACCTACAATGCCTCCTCCCTTCCTCGTCTTAGACCCCTGCCCTTCCCCTTAGTAAAGGAACTCTACCCCACTCTCTCATTTTTTTTTCGTTTCTCCGGAAGGCTGAGGCTCTAGCTGAGTCCATCTTCTCCGCCCCCTTACCACATCGTCTCCTCAAGACCCATTGCCCACCCTATTGTAACTCGCCGACGAAATGCACCAGCTGCCGCTCGCGCCAGAAGGGCTCCCCCCACTTCTCTGCGTGCCTCAAAGCGTCATTGTTTACCCTTTTTGGTCCCCTGTCCTCTGGCTAATCGCTATATAAATCACCCTTTTTCCCCTTTTCGTCACCCCGCCTTTCCGCCCAACTCCCGGTCCCCTTAATTCAAGTCTCTTGGTAAACATAAGTGGACTTTCTATTATTGGGCCAGTATTCTTGCCCCTCAACGTAGAGTCTCATTTTCAACCTCAATCTTCGCTCTCTTTTTTGGTCCTTTTTTACACCCCCCTCATTGCATCCCGTTCCGGTGGTCCAATACTGGGCCTCTGCAATTGCGCCCCTCTATTTGCCAATCCCACCTGCCCTTCACCCCTTTTCCTCGACCCCCCCGCCTCCTTTCCCTCGTGTCACTTACCCGGCAGTTACTTTTTTGTCCACTGTACACGTTCCGGCGACTTCTCGTTCTTCTTCGTTCACAATAAGCCCCAGCATCTTTCTTTGGCCGTCTCCCGTTTTCGAACCCCACTTTGACACACGTGGTCCCCCTCCCGCCCCTGGCAAAACCACCCTCCTGTCTAGTGCTTTCATTCAGCCTCCTCCACCCCTCCCTTTTCCCGTTCCTACTTCTGGCCCCCGTCTGTTCCTGGACCCGAACATACGGGGACGTACGAGTCCCTCCACATCAAAGTACTGACTCCTCCTACATTTTCAAACTCGAGCGCCTAAGGATACTCCACGCTCCGCTGGTTCCCCTGTGTCCTAACCTTCCCCTTTTGCTTCGTTACCTTCCGCGTCCCCCCCCTTTCTTCTTTGTCCACTACCGTTTTCGAAACGCCCCAGGAGAAGTCGGCGTAAACGCTTTCGTCAGTCAGCTTTTCCCCCATGTTCTCCTCGGTCGGACCCGCTAGTCAGGCACCATGAAAAGTTCTCGGCTCTTTTGTTACTGCCCCAGTCCTTTACCCAACGCCCCCACCCCGAATGTTAACGGCAGAGTGTTCCTGTTCCCTTTACCCCCCTTAACGGCGCAACGACTTCCCCTTTTCCACCTTTCGAATCCGTCCTATCCTTTCAAGTTTTTTGAAGACGGTTGTCCCATCTAAGTTTCATACACTCTGATGGTTTCGGACGCGCCCGGTGAGCTCTCCCCCTATATTCCATCTTCTGCTAGGTCCCCCCCCCCAGAAAGAATTTTCTTTTCAGCTTCCCACCTTTGCCCCGACAGTCGTCCTCTTTTATTCCTTACCTTTCCGGCCATTTCGCGTGACCTTGAAGGTACTTCCATTTTTCCCTGCCAAGACGTAGTCAGGACTGTTCCCCGTCTTTTTTTTTTTAGCTCCTCTTTTTTCGCAAGCTCCAGCTTCTCTTTTCTCGAAGACCTTTTGTTTTTCGCTTCTCGATCGAGGAGAGGATTTTTTTTTTTTTTTAAAACCCCTAAAATGAGCTTCCGCTCCCCAACGTCTATGGATTCTCCCAGTCTTTCCCCTACTGCATCAGGTCTCCAAGCTCCCCTGCGAGGCCGTATGTACGCCACGGACGCTCTATCTCCCCCTGTGGTCGCTCAGAGCTTTCTTTTTACTAGTCAAGAAGATGCGGACTATCTGTGCGATTCTCACGATCAGTTCTTCACCTGCCGCGATGGACGATTTCTCTAATTTGGACACCTATCTTCAACGTACAGGATACTTTTTTTAAGTTTACCTTCCGAGCCCTCCCGGGATTATTCCTGGCACTTTTGACTTTACCCCTTTTTAGATTTTATAATTTCTCACCCTCAATATCACCTCCTCCCCTCTCCCTTTAGTATCAGCCCTTTCTATCGCCCTCCCCTGATTGGTAACGCGAATGCAATAAAGTCAAAATTTTCTGCGAACCGTCTCCTTCGTGCGTTTTTCCCCGTTCCCGCTTTCCCCGACCAGATTGAACGATACGCCGATTTCTGAAGCGTACTTTCTGGACACCTAAAAATGTTATTTCTTTCCGTTTTTCGTTGTATGCGCCCCGCTTCCTCCCCATTCTTATGGATCCCGAGAGGGCTGGTACTTGTTCCTGGGGTTACGACCCCGGATGTTGTTGTCCCTTCCGCTGATTTTTCGCTAACTTCAGTGTACCTCTTCCCCTTCATTTTTTGTAGCTGATGTTTCGAACGCCGAGACCCCTTCTTTTTCGAGGCTTCCTGTGGCCTCCGTGTCATGTTGTTTCTTTTCCCAACTTTTATTCGCTTCGCTTATGCTGAGGTCACCTCCTAGCCCCGGGAGACTGCAATTCTCCCCTTTCTCCACGTGTAACTTTTTGCGCTTTTTTTTTCTGTGCTGTCCCCCTTTTCAGGCTCTTTGGTTCTTTTTCTCTGGATCATGCGGCCTGGTTGTTAGTGATCTCTTCGTTTCCGATTGCCCCTGACGGCCCAGTATTGCACTTTTCTTCTCGCTCGCAATTGCTTACCTGAGGCAGCCGAGAATGTTCAGTCTTTTTTCTGGTGCCCCATTCCTCTCCTGTTTTGATTTTAAGTCTGCTTTTCCCGGAGCCGTACCCCTTTCTTAGTTCTCCCTAGAAGTTCCGTATGGTCGTTTGATAAGTCTTGTTACCGCTTGTTTCCTTGCCGTAACTTTTCTTCACTTTGAGCTTGCGAACCCCCTAAAGGTCCCCCCACGGCAAAGTAGGTCACAAATCGTATGGGCTCCTTCAGTTCCGTCTGTGGCGGCACCCATTTATTATTTTTTACTAGAGAGCGTCATTTTAGTTTCTGAAATTTTACAGGTGCGAGCTTTGTCTTGGTCTTCTGATCCTTGTTTTGTCTGAATCGTCCTTATCCCTTCCCCTATCCGCTAGACGCCTTCGACTTTTTTTCACCTGTCTCCTGGGCGTCACGGACTTTCCTTTTGGCACTAGATACCTTCTTATGCGGAGGCCATTTTTTGTTTTCCCCAATGTCTTCCCCAACCTTAAAGGTTATCTCGAGCTCAAATCTTCCCCCTTATTTCCTTCCTGTCATTCTGAGACAGCATTGAGCAAACTCCCCCCTGTGATAGTGAGGCTCTCTTGGAAGGTCGACAACTCTATTTTCTCGGCTCCCAGCGTAAGTGCGGATTCCTAAACGCTCGAAGGCGCCACTTCCTACCCCCCCCCTTCGGAAAACAGCTCGTTTGAATGACAACGCATTTTCTCTTTAGCTGGTCGGCGGTCCCCCATTTTTCTCTCTTCTTTTTCGATGCATAGTGGCTCCCAGAAGAGTGCCAGACAAACTCTCCACTTAAGGCGCTTTGGGGGCGTAACGATGTCCGATGTCTGCTCGGTACATGGATCGTTGCTTTTTGTCTATTTTCTTTTTTTTCTAGTTTTGCCCCCACGTGCCCCGATTTTCTCGACACCCTACCTTAGTCCGACTTGACTCCCCGCCCTTGTTTCTTCGCGCCCTCGGCTAGAGAGCAGGACTATTGGCTGTTATTCCTCCAGTTAGCGGTGAATTCTCATTTCCTCGACTTCGGAGGTCGACGTTGCTGTCTTATCTCCCCAACTTTTAGTGCTGCTCTCCCACTTTTTTTTTTGTCCCCCCGTTGCGGCCCCTGCTCGGAGTTCTTCCCCTTTGCATCCTCCATCCAATAAATGGTCCTTTTTCCTCGTCTTCCCCCCTGTGGCCGACGTTCCGAGTCCCACCCCCCCCCCCCCCCCCCCCCCCCCCCCCCCCCCCCCCCCCCCCCCCCACCCCCCCCCCCCCCCCCCCCCCCCCCCCCCCCCCCCTTTTCACACTCTCCCCCTAAATGTTTTCCTGTTCGGTGCAGCTTTTGCCCCCCCTTACTAGTCATTTTTTCTTTCCCTCCGCACTCCGCGGCTTGGCCATGGTAGATAAGTTGCCTCTCGGCGGCCTGGTGCTCACGTGAGGCCCTTTTTTTTTGAAGAAGTTGCCTTTCGCGAAAATCTTGTACGCCGGACCCATGGAAACTTGTGCGATGCTTCTCGTCAAGTGGAGGAGGTCCTCTTTGGTCTGCAGATGTTTTCTCCCTCGTTCTCCTCCCCGTTTTTCTCCTTGAAATCTCTCAAATGTTTTTCCAATTGGTCATGGAAAGAGGACCTTTAGAAGTTCTTTACCCGACCGCGCGTTCGTTGGAGATTGAATGTGTGAAAAAATACTAAAAGGCCCCCAAGTTCTTTTTCCCCATTTTCCCACGCGATAGCCCCAAAGCTCATCCGACACGACGTCTATCTCTGGACGCCCAGCCGTTGTGGGGGGGAGAGTCTCGAGTTCGTGCGGTTCGCTGTCTCGCTTGTTATGAATGCACACATCCATTTTACGGTGAAACGTCCTGCTTTTTTTTTGGTCCTTACCCGCTCTCCCCTCCCTCTTGCGCGTCCGTCCAAGACCTTTACCTGGCCCGATGTGCCATTGGCCCCTTAAGCATTTTTTTTTTTCTGTTTTTTCTTTTCCCTCCCGAGACTATCGCGGCTCTCCTCCAAGCAACCCCCTTGTCTGCTCCCTCCTCTGACGATGCGACACAGTTTCCTTCTGCCCAGTGAGAAACTTCTGTGCCTCCAAATTTCACTCTTTCACGGTTCCCACGGACTTCCCCTTTCCTCCCTTCTCGCCCTCCTGCTCTCCTTGGAACGAGCCTCCGGAGCGTCTTCGACCCAGGCCAAATTATAGACTTCTTGCCCCCCCTGCAAACCGTCCAGGACTTCTTGTGACCTTTCTTGCGGTCCCCTACTGGCCTCCCCGTCCTTCCCTTTTTGTCACTCTTGAACTGCAAGGTTCCCCGGTTTCTTTTCTGTTTTTCTGATTTCCAATGTTTTCATCGGCGGCGTCCGCACACTGCCAGTAGTAGCCTCTGCGATTCTATCCCCCACGGAATTGATTTTTCACTTCCAATCATCTCTCCTTTTATTGACCGGCCCCAGCTCAATTCTGAGTCACAATACACCCTGCTTCGATATCCCCGCTTTTACCCCCATTTTCTCCTCGTATAGATATCTTTTTGGGTGCGCGCGAATCTTCTTTCTGGACTGGCCGTCCTCGAAAGAAATTGAGTCCCCCCCCCATCTATCTCAGTTACCCCTGCTCTAGAGATTTAATCACCCGCCTACTATTCGCCGCCGTGTTTTTGATCGTTTGTCGTCAAGCTGTGGCTGAGAAAGACTCATTTTCTTTCACTCCCAAAAGAACGCAATTCTGCCTTCCCGCCTCCATGCGCGAAACGCTTTTTCCTACCCAGCTGAATACTGGAGGACCGAACTCGAGGGTGGCCTTTTTCGCATTTGAGCAAGTTTAGACCCCCGGTTGCCCACTCCTAGCCACATCGTGCCAAGCCAGCTGTACCCTGCTCTTTCTTTTCCCCCCTCTGGACATTAGCGCCCGCCCCTTAGCAACTTTTTGCGACCTAATGATAGACGAAGAATCCCCCCCCCCGACCTTTTTCCACCCTTGTCTTCCCCGCAAACCGGTCCACTTTGTGCACCTGGGACCTCACTTCCTTCAGACTGCCTCCTTTTATGCTTTCCCTTCAGTTTTTGCCATCTGCAGTTGACTCACTTCTTCTGACTTGGTCCTATGTCGAATGCGGAGCGTCTTGCTTTGCGCCTTATTTTTGATACCAGCCAATTCCTCGTCAGCCCTCCATCCCAGATAGAACGTGTGGAACCTTGGCCACTCCTGAACTTCCCTAGTATCGATCGCGCCCGCTCCCATTTAGCCACCATCGCACGCCTGCTAAAACGCCCTGACGGGTAACTCCTTTGATTGAAGTCCTTTTTCTGTCCTTCTCCAGGGTTCTCTTAAACTGACTTTCGCCTTGAACCTACGGGAAGCCAAACAATGTGCTCCCGGACAAATACTTCCTCTCGTATTGAACCTCATAATTTTTGACGGCTCAGTGGCAATGTCTCTTGCACCCTTCCCCGGTGATGTCGCGTCCTTGGCCTTACCACACCGCCAATCTTCGCTTTTCGAGTGAGACCTGTCCGCATTGTTACACGCAGGTTGCACTGAATTGTCCGTCGGCAGAACTTCGCAGCTCGATGCACTACACAATAAACCCGTACCCATTCTCCTAGAAAAAAAATCCCTAAGGCGGCGTTGCCATCACGTTCCCGCCTCGCGCAATACTTTTCCTTTAGAAGTGCTCCTACCTAGGGACCTTGGCCTGAAACGTTCCCGCAGCCTCCTGGACAGACTAACCTTTTAGAATAACCCCTTTCCAACAGCTGTCTTTCACTACCTTCTGCATCGGTCCCAGTCACACCTCCATGTCCGAGTTTCCCAACTCCTTCCTACATAAAACCTTTCTTTACTGCTTTTCCCTGGAATTTTAATTCCCCGTCTCCCCTGTAACCCCAGACCCCCCGTTTTCGCTTCCGTATCGTCCCTGTTCACGTCAATCCCTCCCTCGGGATCCATCTCCCCTGAACACCATCGAGACTCCTTCCGTAAATAACTACTACCATTGTTCGGTTTTAAGACCAACTGAATATTGTCTTCTTGCACCTTCTTCGTCCCGTCCCGCTCGCGGAAGCGGTACCTTTTAGTCCCTACCCAAGGTCGACCGTGCCTCTTAACTCTTTGCGTGTGTCCTTCCTCGTTTTCCCAAACTTTTTGCTTTTTTCCAATCGGAGGGCTCTACCCTCTCAGCGGGAACCTCGCCTGGATTGTTTTCCCGCCAATTCCGTACCCCTCCAGTCCCTAGTTTTTCATTTCCCGTCTCCCGTTTCACGGAAATACCGCCAACACCCGCTATGGGTCTGAACTAATCCCTTCTCGGTACCGTTCAGATATGCGTCCCCGCTTCCGCGAACTCATCTTCTCGTCCTGCACCTAGGTCTGAGCTCTGACACAGGAACTTCCCTTCTCATTCCTCGAACCCAAATCCAGCATTCTCTTCGACTCAACATTTCCGCGCGGCGTTCATCTCATTCCCATTACCGTCTCTTCCGAACTCCGCGTGACCCTGCCAAGGCAGTCCCCCTCCCGGTAAAGTGCCCTCAACGTCGCTGCGGCCTGTGTTTGCAGGGGTTGCTCCTCTTCTGCTCCCGCT
>Ga0179593_1711779_pt1 | contig 11072 bp, 11 predicted proteins | sample CZODoug2_1_08_16_FD_185931 | JGI IMG/M metagenome (GOLD analysis project Ga0179593, IMG submission 185931) | Vadose zone soil fungal communities from Angelo Coast Range Reserve, California, USA - CZODoug2_1_08_16fungal (PacBio error correction) | ecosystem: Environmental > Terrestrial > Soil >... | reverse complement strand
TATAGCAATGCTTCCTCTACTCCGTTTCGATTCACCTTGCTGTCACTGAGTTTCCGCTTCCCTGCATAGATAAACCTATTGTGGGGTGCTCCGACACAGAATTTCTGGTCCCCCTTTGAAACGTCGTCCGGCTCTACCAACCAAATTTGTTCTGTATGTGGAGGGGGTCGGCAGTTTGGGCGTCTCCAATTGCAGTCCTTAATCGACAGTAATATCTCTTTTCGGGGGCCTTTTCTTTCCCAACCGTGTTTCTTTGTATGATTGGTACACGACGGAGATCCCGACCGTTTCGGGTTGGTTTTGAAATGTGTTTTGCGAGCAGGGTATTTCATCCCGCCTTGTTCTGCACCGCTTCTTCATCACGTGGGTTTCCGTTGACTTTGCGGCTTTGAGCGACACTTCCCGTCCCCACCCGGCCTACCAACTCGTGTTTCCCTCTTCAGCCTCGCCTCTTTTCCTGGAACCATTACTCGTCATCCGCCCCCCTTCGGCCAACGTTTGCCTCTGCCTTGGATTCCCCCACCGACGGCTCCCGGTCACAGATTTTCAACCCCGTCTTTTTTGGTTTTAATTTATCCGCTCGACTGTTTCCACTGTTAACCTTTTGTTGTTCATTTGAAAGTTTGTCTTCGGCCGTGCTACCTGTTGCAACTCATACGGGTGTTCGGAGGATTTCTCAGACACCACAGTACCGTGGCCCTCGTCAACCTGCCGGCTTCTCCCCTTTTTTCAGTACTTTCAACTTTTGGCGCCTGATTTTTTCTCTGAGTTTCGACCCCGCGAGATTTTTTTTTTTCAGGCCTTTTCCATTCAGTTGGTCTTTGACGTCGTTATATCTCCCCAACTCGTGCAGTTTTTCTCCGTGCCCTTGCCTTGGACTGCCTCAAAGAAATGCTTCGGCGTTTCCCGTGTTATGATTGAATGTCACCCATGGTGCGCCATCTATTCAACACCTGTTCTCGAGAACGGAGGTTTTGGTCTTTGTTTTCGCTCACCGAGTCTGAAGTCCACTGGACCACTTGAATCCTAGCCCCAAATGACCTGGATGCCGGCTAGGTCTGGGCCCTGGGAATTGGTTCTTTGATGCTCTTCCTTGACGAGGTTCGATCGCGCCCCGAGTTTACTGCGTTGGTTCGTGTTTGTTTTCTCCTGAGGAAAAACTCCGTCCGGCGTCGTAATAGGCAGCAAAGACTCCCCCCTCCGAGCGGTGGTAAAGGGCATCCGGTACCAGTCAACGTTCCTCTCCTTCCACTGGGCAGCCCCCCTGATCCTGTCTTTCTTTGGTTTTACGGGACGGCATGTCTCCTTGTTTTTTTTCATGGAAGTTCTTCGATTCTTCAGGCCTTTTGATGATTCTTCTCAGGCCTCATTTTTTTGTGTTGTATAAGTTTGCGTCAAAATGATAGGCCTTTCTTCCAGTCTTGATGAAACTCTTGTTTCGAGATTTTTCCGTATGACCTTCGAATTTGGTGTCTGTGCGGGTTTTGACCGACTTTGCTAATCGGATAATTTGTCGTATCTGATTTTTTATCTGAACGATGGTGTAATTCTTCAGCTTTTTTTCTTCTCTTGCAAAGAGTCTGTTTTTCTGATGTTAGGTTTCCGCATCGCCTGCATCCCCATGGCTCTCATTGGTGATCGGTTCCCTCCATTCGATTTCGGGATTCGTGTTCTTAATTCACTCTGGTGCTTAGGTTCGACCTCTAGGTAAGAGAGTCTATTTGCGAGGCCACGTCAAACTTTTTCGTCCCAGCCGCTGTTTAAATGCGATGCGGTTTTTTTCATCCCGGCACACTAGATTGAACTTCGGGGGCCTTTTTTCGAGTGACCCTCCCCGTTTTTCCCTTTTGTTTGTGTTTTCGACTCTGGAGTGGTGATTCGAGTCACTGGCTTCTGATGTTTTTCCATCGAGGGTTCTACGTTTCTTCGCTCGGCTCGTGACCGGCGGGCTTTATTCGTTCTCCCCTCTGACACGACGGCTAATGTCCCCCTCGTAGGTCGACCAGGTTTGTAGTCCTGAGAACGAGGACACTTTTCGCGGTCCTGATGCGCCCTTTTGCCCTTTCGTCGGTTGGCCCCTTTGTCACACCCCGTCTACTCGTGTCCTGAGCTACCCCCCGCTTTTTATTCGAACAAATTCAATGAGCGTTCATTTCTCGACGAAAATCGTGTTTTCGCGTCAGCATTGATCTGTCCGCGTACCATTCTTTCGCTTTGACATCTCCCCACAGGTCGTTCGCCCGTCAAAAACCCCGGCTCAGTCTCTCTCACGGAAGGGCCGGTTTTGTTGCCCCCAAGGTATCTCATCCTCCTTTTTCCATCTCTCTCCCCATCCCGTAGTGCAGTGGTTTACCTTTCTGGGACGAGTCCCGGTGTTCCGTACCAGCACACTCTCCTTTCTTCGGCGTAAGTGCGCATTTGAACTTCGGTCCCTTTCGTTCAGGATCCCAAATGCGCGTCTTACCTGCATTGTTTTTTGCCTTGCGTATTCCCTCCGCCGAGAAATGTTTCTGTTCTCCCCGCGACCCGCGTTGCGAGTCCCTATTTCGCTGGCATGCATGCCGAGCGACATACCCTCCCCTGATACAGTCCGCACCGCTCCCTCGCCTGCTTTTCCCCTGGGTGGCGTTCCTTCCCGGATGTTTTTCTCCCCTTTTTTTTTCGTTTTCCTAAGGAGGAACCCACCTTCCCTAGCTCCACCCTTTAATTGAATTTCCCGTTTTTCTTTTGAAATAATTCGTCTTCTCTTTTCTTCTGTCCCAGGTGAAGGCTGTGGAGCGTCTCCCAATCGTTGGCTCTGCCAAGTTCACGATCTTTCCACATACTCTTCGAGATATCCTTTTTTTCCCCCCGATCAACCTTGCTTCTTCCTTCTCCTGAATGGCACAGGAGGTTCAGAAACCCCCTCTTTCCCTTTCCAGTTGTTGTGAAGTACCCTTGAAATTTCCCCATGCTGGCCGTCCTTTTGGCTTTCCACGTTGTTAACGCTCCAACCCGGATCTTTCCCTTTTTTCGTATGAATACTTTTCGAGGACTTTACCGTGGTCGCACGCGTGTCACACGTTGGGAATTCCCCTGCAGGTTCCGTTACCTTTGAAGGTGAGAGACAGATTTCTGGAACAGTCGACGTAATCCCTTTTCTGAATCTCATTTCCAGTTATGCACTGCAGCTGGTTTTGTTTGCCGAATGGGTCGCACTTTGCCGATATCTGCGGTCATCCCGGCTTAAGAGGTTTCCCCGCGTTTTAGTTGCCGGGTGGTACTTTTTGTTCTTTCGCTTTGCGGTCCTCCTTTGCAAAGACGGTGAATGGTCCGTAATACGATGTTGCAGAACGTTCATATATCAATGAGAGCGTTCCCCCCCAACTGAAAAGGAACGATGCCATCTTCGTTTGCCAGAACAATGGGATTTCCCCCGATGACGCGTCCTGTCACAAAACATCCCCCTCCTTCGTTTGCCACGAAGTTATCTGGAATTTCTTCTATCACCTGCTCGGCCCTTCATTCCCAAGTGACTCCATTTTTCTGCCCTCATGGGCCCCGAGAAATTTTCTTGTCCCCGGCCGTGCACAACTTTTTCGGTGGCGCGCTAAAACCCCCATTTTTGCCGACGCAATCGGGTCTGGAGTTCTTTCGGCATCATTTTTCATCCTCATCCTTGTTGATAAGGAGATGCAGTTTTCAGCTCTGGAGGGTTAATCGATTTTTCCGATTGGTGAAACCCTTCGGTTTCTCCTTTCCGATACGAGATGTTCACTGCCCTGCACAACTGAATTTTCCTTTATTTTGCCACCGCGACCCGGGCTACGCGTCCAAAAAAAACCTTCCAGGGCCAGTAGCGGTGCTGTGTCTTGCGCCACAAGTTAGGCCCGTCGTGGCCATTCATTATTGTTCCCGGTTTTTTTTCACGGTCACTTCATTCATGCAGTAGGAACTTTGTATTTCTTTTTCCGAACGCTGTGCAATCCCTGCTTAGTTCTTCTTTTTCCGTTTTGAAACTTCTGAGCTTGTCCCCTTCTATGACGATCCCTTTCGGACAGTCCAAAGATCGTGTTTTTTGCGCGGCACGTCCCCCCCCTTTTACCTTCTACCAAAAACCTTTTTTTCATCTTACAGCCTGTATCACTTTCCGCACAGTCCTCCGACCAGTTCCAACTCGGCCGCTTGCCAAATTCCGCACTATCAGATTCGATTCCTTTCCAACCGCTCCCCGGTCCTTCCTTTTGTCTCGCGCTCGTTTTTTATTTCTCGAATCGTTTTGAAAGTTCTCTCTCGTTGCTTGACTCACGAACTTTGGTGCACCTCGGGGGGGTGGCGCGGTATCCGAACAAGTACGGTCTTGCACGAGTCCCCATTGTCCTGCCATGCTTATCAATTTGTCTTCAAAAACCTGCTTGGTTTGATTTAGGACTCAACCGGGCGCGTGTGTTGTTCTTTTCGCCAGGGCGGCCTTAGCTTGACTGGTTTTCCGTTTCTTTGCGTTTAATTTTTCTTGTCGTGTTGTTCCGTTTGAGATCGTGCCCTTTGCGTGTAGTTGCAACCCCCGCATCCCCGAAAACCGCGATGCGCGCCGTTAGATCTCCTCCCGTCCCTCCCTGCCGCTTGCCCCCCCTCCCCCAAGAACCTGTGTTACTCGCGTTTTTTTTTATAGGTTGTTCAGATATGGGACGGGTTGGCCTTACGGACTGCGTTGTTTCAAGACTTCTTAATCCCCTGACAGACTTTCCCTGCCCACCTAATCCCGACTCCCGGAGGAAGCCTGGACCCGGTGCCCTGACGGTGAGTTATTGCCCGCTTGACCTCTCTCTGTCACCGTTTCGAGTTACTGTTCGTTTCCGTCCCCCCCTTTTTACTGCTCGTTTGTCGGCGATTACCGTTTTTCCAGTCCCAGAAGAAGATTCACTGCACCCTCGGGGATTTACAGTTCTTTGTGCATGTCCGGTCAGTCCCCACCTGCTTTCAAACTCTAGTGCCTTATCTTGAGTACTTTTACTGTGAATGTTGTGTTTCACCTTGGTTCAACGTTTTCCACGTCTTCGAACTCAGAGGATGATGTCCTCGCCTGGTTTAACGGCAAAACTTTCCCTCTTGGTACCGTTTGTCTTTCGGACAAACCGTGTTCTTTCTTCCGCCTTCCCCGGTTACTGCCAGTGAGGATCCTTGTTGGGCGAGACCTCGCGCTTCGAGTCTCATTGCCTCTCCGGCCGGGCCTTTTAGTCCCTTGATCTTAGTTTTCTATCTTCCTTCCTTTCGGACCAGCGGCGTTTAGTTCGGTGCTTTCTTTTTCCGACACACAACTCTTACTTTCCCATGGTTTTCATTGCCCCCGAGTAACAGAAACATCCCGATTTCAGCTTCTCACGGTCGCCCTTAGTTTTACTCCTCGTTTTAGCTTCTTCTTTCTGCAGGCGTCGCTTTTCCAACCATGTCATTCCCGCGTTCGAGGTTTTGTCTATTCCGGAGAGTTCCGTCACACCCGTAGCGTTCCTTTCCGCTCCTGCCGGTCCACGCTTTGTTTCTCCTTCCTGTACCCCGTTGTGTTTTTTTCTAGAGTCTGCGTTTTGCATTCGCGAAGGTCCTCCTGAGTGGCAAATCTCTATGTGTTTTTGTCCTGGTGTGGTAATACTCCAGTCCCTTGTACAGGAGGGCTGGTCCCCCCGACCTTGCATTTTCGTGGCGGCTCGAAACTCTCTTCTTAACGCGCTAACCTTCGCAAATCAAGGATGAAGTCCGGTTCCGATGAAATGCTTTTTTCAGAACATCCCTTTTGACTTTCCATGTGGAGTGTCTGTTTTTTATCTTTTGGTTCTGCTACCTCGAGAGCTTCCTTTTCTCCCCCGGCCGCTCCGTCCCAGGCTTGTGACTCTTTCTCGTTCTTTTTCTTCGTTCGAACGGGATGCCGGGAATTTCCTTCTGATTTTCCGTCCGCCTTTCCGTCTCGGGCGTCAAAGTGCTCCTCCCTTTTCTTCCGCCGAACTCCGTCGAAACCTTGCGACACTCCTATGACTTTGGGTTTGTCGACGAGTACCCAGTCTATCATTTTCAGGTTGAGTCGGCACCCAGCTAGCCCATTCAAGCGATTCCTGGAGTCTTTTTCCTTTTATCTGATGCAGGTCTCAACCCCCCTGCGTGTGTCTGACCCCTCTAGTGACAGTCCTATTTATTCTTGCTGTCCTTGATTTTTTTCTTTTACATGTCAGCACTTTGATGTCCCTCACCTCCCCCAATACCAGACGCCTGTCCAGTGCTCATACGTTCAACCCCTCGCGCAAGTCACTCTTTTTTTCTTTCTGCTCAGTACGTTGTCCCGAGGAAGATCATCCCTCGTCCCAGTCTTTTGCACCGCTTCCGGTTCTTCGACGTGTATTTGGCTTATTCCTCACGTCGGGCATTTTTTTCACCGGCCCTGTTCTCCCGAGAGGGAACACCCCCCCCGTCCATTTTTATTTTCCAAACTCACTTAACTCTCATAATTCTTTTTTGTGTCTCCTATATTGGTCGTTTTGCCATTATCCCGAGCTGAATCATCCCATTGTCTGATGTTTTCTTTGTGGGTTCCCCAACCGGGGCAAGGGCACTACCCACTTTTTTTTTCCCCGACATTCCCGCCGTCAAACCATTCCCGTTTTTGCCGCAGATTGAATTCACCACGTTTTCTTCTTTCGCGAAGGGCGCTTGCATTTTACATGACATTGCACCCTTCTTCCCCCCGGGGTTGAATATAGTACAAACTTGTGTTCACGCCGCCCCACCCGCGAATAGGGTGCCTGGTAGTTCCTTGCCCCTGCGGTAAACGGTACGCGCCGTTTTTGATCAGAGCTCGCTTTACGCGGAGTCGCTTGCCGTGCCCCCCTCCCAGTGGAATTCTCGTTGATCCTTCCGTTTGCAAAACATGTCTTTTTCTTCACGTTTAACTCCGTTTTTTTCCGAGTTACTTGGTTTGACGTCGCTCTTCTTGACAGAGGGCCACGTTGTTAGCCGTGTTTTTTTTGTCACGTTTCCGTTCGGTCGACAACTGACCCTCTTTTCACTGTTGCAGAACGGTGTTTTCTCAGTTGCCCTGGACTTTTACCCTCCCCACGACTTTGGCACGATGCCTCGGCCGCCTCCAACCCTTTCCGCCCTTGCACTTTGCCCGGAAAACTCATTACGTCGAGGGCCACTGTTTGAGGCCTTTCTCCTTACCCGCACGCCTTTTTTTTTCCTTCTCGGGCCTGGTTTGTCGCGGCCATGCAGAAATGTTTTTCATTTTTCCCCACAGAGGTATCGAAGCTGTTTCCCGCTAACCGTGCCCCGCCTTTCCCCTCTGACGCCATCGAGAGCGATGGTGTTCTCCTGCTTCTTTTGTGTTTTAGAGGATTCCCGATCAATGGCGGTCGATTCCTCCCTTCATCTTTTTCGCTGCCAAAATTTCTTTTGGTTCAGTGGCGGGCAATTCGATCGAGATTTCGCCGCCACACCTCCTTTATTGCTTCATTCCGCGCAAATCCTCCGACGAAAAAACAACTCCAGAAGGGGCGTTATGGTTTTTTTTCCTGACCCATGCCGCCCTGTTGTTCCTCGGGACGTTCTAGTCCCGGGACCGGTTCTGCCTCGTTTGGATGCTGTCCGTACAGGAGGGGAATTCTTTTTCACGTTTTGCGTTTTTTTTTTTCAAAAAGCTTGTGGACGTTTTTATCATTGGCTTCCCCGCCGCTTTTTCTCGGAACCTCACTTTTTGTTTTTCGCGCGAACTTTATTGTCCCCCAACCGGTTCCTCTATCACAAACGCTTTACGTTTCCCTTTTCTGCCGGCGCAGTACGTGGCAACACTCCTGCTTAAAAAACCCTCTTCCCCTTTTTATATGAATTCCTCCTTAGCAGATTTTTGATTTCGGTGACCCCCCAGATTTCCATTCCCGGGCGTTAACCCTTTTGTACCACTTCGCTCGGGATCACGCGACCCCGCTGTTCTTTGAGCATTGAACTCCCTCCGATCGGCCGTATTTTGTCTCTCCGGGTTTCTTCGTTTTTTTCCCCCGCGGTGGCCCCGGGTCTTTACTTTGCATGGGTTCATTCCTTTTAACCTGGACTTTTTGGCTGTACCTCTTCGCCCCCCCCTGGGGTATGATGATCACGTTCGGCTCCTTTCATTTGGGTCGTTCTTTTGTGCCGTCTACTTTCGTTGAATCGTCTCCTTTTCAAGATCGTGCCCCGCCTTACTTGGCAACCGAGATTTTCAAGCGAGTCCTCTGCCGTATGCCTTCCAGCCTCGGCTGCATTTTCGCAATATGCCGCGTTCCCCAAAAGTGTCGATTCGATCAACCCCGTTGGTTTGAGTCGAATTTGTTTCCCCTTCCCTGCCCCTACGGGACGGTTTTTAAAACCAGTGGAAATAACTGTGTCCTGAAATTTCCCTTTTTCGTCACCACATACCACACCTTCCTTTGATTTCCCCGGAGGTCAGCGGTGGACTTGTTTCCCTCTTTATGGGCGTGATCGTCCTCCGACTTCGAGGGCCCATTTCTGCTCTTTAACTTTGCGCTGCCCCTCTTTTTCGTGTCGAAAACTCGGTTGAGTACGTATTCGGGACCGTTTTGCCGCATCCATATGAAGAAACCTGAAGAAAACCCTTCCCCTTATTGTGCGTGGTTTTTACCTTTGCGCTCCGTCTTGGGCCCCGACCAGTCTTTTTGGGCTCAATGGGTTCTCTTTTTGGTGTGGACTGCTCGTCCTCTTTTCCTCCCCCGTCGTCACATTACTCGTTGAGTGGCGGTGACCCTTTTCTCCACGGGCGGCTTGAAGTATGCTAGCCTTTTATCGTCCTGCAACCCCCCTTTTTTTGAAAATTTGTTTGTTTCGGACGCTCTTCTGTACAGACCCCCCTAAGTCTTCTTTTCCGCCGTCCTGGGCATCCCCCGGTCTACTCTCAGTCTTTCTTACTCTTGCACTTAAGCGTTCTTCTTTCTGCTCTTTGAACCACTTTGGCGTATATTTCTTCCCCTGCCGGTGAATAGTTCCACCTTCTATCACTCCATGGCTGTCGCATCAGTGTGATTTTTGGCTCGAGAATACTCTTCTTTTTTCTTGGGCGGCCTACCCAGTTCTTTAATCGAGGTTTTCAGCGACGTTCCTTGCTTCGTTTTTAGGGGCCTCATTGCTGTCGTCATGTCTGGAATTGCTTATGGCGGATCTCTTTTCCCCCGGAGCGTCGTTCCACCTACTTGCCCCACAGGTCCATTCCCCTTAATCACCCCACGGCTCTACTTTCCCCCAAGTTGTTTTGTGCTTGGGTCTTTCGTGACAATTTTCGTTTTTTCTTTATCCTTTGGCAATCGAGGGTTTTCCTACTTACTGGGTGTTCGGTTCTTCTCCCCCCCGTCCAATACGCTTCCAGGCGGGGTCACCGTCCTTCGTGCCTTTTTTTTCTGACCCCCGAAAGCTTTTACCTCTCTTTCCGTCAAACTCACGGCTGTGTTCGGCTGAGCTCTCCTCTCCAATCCGATTTGTTTCTCCACTTGTGGCCGCCCTTGGAGTGCTCCTTCTAGTTTTGGAGATTTTCGGACCCTCTTTTTTTTACACCGCCGTCTTTTCCTCTGACCCAAAGTGACTGACATGCTATCCTCGACGAAATCGACCGTTTTCTTTCTTCTCGCAGTTTTTCTTTTATCTGCTTTCTCCTCAAGTTTCGGTCGCGCAGCAGGAAAACCCTTTTTAATCCCCTCTTTTTCTTCACCCCCACGGGATGGTTGAGAGTACCCCTTGTTGGTACAGTTGCTCGTTTTTTTCCTAGCGCATCATCTATCGTCGCGATGGTTATTACCCCTTGAAAGATGTCCGCCGGACCCCCACTGGTCTAGTTTGCAAATTGCGTGCTGTTCTTCTTTTTTCTCTTCACATGCGGCATCCCTGGCAATCGCCCGAGTATGCTTCGCGGCCCCCCGCCATAATCCCTATTTTCCAGATTCTCCTGCTCGAAACAAGTTCGACATTTCCTTGAGCTGCAGTTTTTTTGCCATGCTCTTCCGGGTGAAGGAAAAAGATACTCCTCTTTTCCCCCCAATCTTCCCCCTTTTTTTCCTCTTCTGCTCGCGGTCTATTGGATGTTATTTTTATTATTCCCCTTCAGTCCGGCTTATCTTTGAAGTAGTCAACTCCCTCCCATTCCTCTCTCGAATCGATTTTTGTCCATTTTTTCGCGGTCTTGGTTATCAGTGGCTTTTTTTTCTGCTTTTCCCCCCTTTGCGTCTTGCCTTCGCATTTTCGTCTTTTGCCCTTATAAACCGGCAAATGTGTTTCTTCAACTGCTCCAGTTTTTACCTATACTTTTCGTCCCCCACCCCGCGACTTGGCTTCATTAAGTTGACTCTCATCAGCTCTGCCCTGTTTAGAACTCTTCTCCCCAGTGAAGTGTTTGTCCATTACCCATTCCCACTGCTGCCGTGGCCCGCCCCCTCTTTCCTGTTCGGAGGGACACAGCCCCGCCCCTTACTTGCCACACTGTAGGAACTTTCGGTATGATCTTTACAGTATGCAGACGCTTCTTACTGTATATCTTGAGCGCACTGTTCAACGGGGATCGCGTTTTTGGTCCTTTTTTTTTTTGCACCGCCACTCGACTTTTGCTCGTTTGATCTCACCCAGTACTGCTACCTGGTTGTCCCTTTCGTCCCAGTCCCCCTTTCCCGGGCGGGTGCAGACTTGAACAAGCATTGTTTTCTTTTCTTTACCGTGAACTGTTGTCCCCTTGAACATCGTGAACCACGTGTGCGGTGAACACAATTAGTCAGGCATTTAGTTGCATGCGAGATCCCCAACCGCCAACGTTACTCCGCGGAACGAATTGCCTTTAAGCATCCCTTTTTCTTTATCTGTAATGCACCCTGACGGGAAGTCCCCTCTGTAAGTAGGGACACGCCCGTTTAGCGGAACTTTAGTCATCTTTCCCTTTTGCCACTTCTTCCTGACTTTTTTGAGGCTTCTACTTTTTTGCTGTTGTATTGGCCCTCTTCCCTCGGTTCTGCAAGTCTGTGCCACACAGTTCGGTACCCTATTTCTTCCTCGACCGAGTCAGTTGTGAACCACTGCGCGCT
>Ga0179593_1515006_pt1 | contig 11072 bp, 13 predicted proteins | sample CZODoug2_1_08_16_FD_185931 | JGI IMG/M metagenome (GOLD analysis project Ga0179593, IMG submission 185931) | Vadose zone soil fungal communities from Angelo Coast Range Reserve, California, USA - CZODoug2_1_08_16fungal (PacBio error correction) | ecosystem: Environmental > Terrestrial > Soil >... | reverse complement strand
TTCCTCCTTTTTATCTTCCGTTTTCCGGCCTAGGAAGTTTTTTTTCTTGTACGTGCGCCGCCCTCGATTCAACTTTTTCCCCCCCCCCCCGTCAGAACGTAGAATTTTCCTCTTTAAGAGCCATAGGTCTTGCCGTCGCGGTTCCCGAGACTCCTCCTGGCCCCCCTTTCCCGCTTTTTTCCTTTTTCGCGGCGGCGGATTTTTCCGGCACGGCAGTGCAAGCTTGCTCTTTCCTAGCTACGCGAAGTACTCGGCTGTCCCCCTTCATCCCCTCAAGCTTCCGACATAGTCTTCTTCTCTCCCCGTTACCATAGACTCTTTTTTGCACCGCGCTGTGCCCAGGCTCCCCTGGACCCCGGCCGGCATCTGGCACTTCTTCCCCCCTCTCTTCTTTCTGCTCCCCCTCTGCCTGGCCTCTCGCCCCTTTTTTTGCGGCTTACCATTTCGGTTATGAGGTCCGGTTCCTCCCGTAGATAATTCGTAATCGACGAATGACTCTCATTCTTTCTTTCCCTTACCTGTGCCTTCCTCTTTGGCGGGGTCATTCTTTTTTTTGCGCAGACCCGCTCTCTTTTTCGCGCTATGCCTTTCATAATCGCCTTCGGCCCGAACGCAGATTTTTTTTCTGGACAGCCAGCCCCTAGTCGTGCCCGCGACCTGACTCGGATACGATGACGTCCAACGAGCTCTTGCCTCACTCTCCTCCCTCGCCTGGGTTTCCCCTTCCTTTTGCCCTTCTCTTTTCTTTTTTAGTAAGGGCCGCGGGTTCCCCCCTTGTAGTGGTCGCGTACGCGCGTTTTTTGACTCCCAGCTGTTTTTTTCCTAATCCCGTCAGTCTCTTTTCCCTTCCTTAATCTTTTTTCGGGTCGGCGGCGCCTTTCTTCCGAGTTTGGGTAGGCAAGACTCCCGTTTTTGGTGCCTTGGACTTCCCTCTCCGGGTCGATGTTTTCATTCGAGTTCTTAAATTTCCGTCAAGTTCGATTGCTTTAAATTTTCTCCTGCCCTATACCGCACTGATGCGCTGGGCGTCTCCTTCCCTCTCCTTCCTTTCGCCTTTTTTCAGAGCCTCTTTTCGTTTGTCTGAGAATTCTCTTTTTGCTTCTCACGCTTATATTTTCGAACGTGCCCCAGAGCTTAGTGTGAGAGGGTTCTTTCCGACCCGGTGCTATGGTGTTTCCCGGTTCTTCTCGGTTCCGTTTCCCTTTCCAGTCGATGCCTCTCTTTTGCTAGTCTCTGGATTTGCTTTTTTCCGATACGCCTGGATGCTTTTCTTTAGGCATCCGGGGGGAGAGCCGGGGGCACTCTTTTCCCTTCTTCTCTCTTAACGCCGTGGGCCCGGGGTTTTTCAGGATTTTCAGGGGTGGTTTCCTGAAGGACCCTTCTTGATGCGGTAGCCGTCGAGCCGGCCGGGAGCGGCTGGTTTTTTTCTTTCTGAGCTTTTTCCTTTCGCTCATCCAGCTGCGGACTCTTTTTTTTCGCTCGATTTTTCTCGATCCCTATATTTTTTTTTGGAATGGAAGATCGGACAGGAACGCCAGTCTCCTCTCTCCCTCGGTCTTCCGTGAGGAGCGCCCGGCCAATATACGAGCCCCTTCGCAACCTTCTCCCCAGTTTCCCCTATGAGGCGTCCAGGCATCAGCCGAGGCAGGACCTTTTTAAGGACCCAAACCCTTTCTTCAACTGTCACACCCCCGAACCACCAGTGAAACACTGAGCCCGGGAGGACACCTTTCCCCCCATTTTTTTTCCAATCACTCCCATCTTGATGCCCCTTTTCTACTAGACATCCATCCAGGTGCAATGCCAGCCCTTCGATGAGCAGCTCCCTTTAGAACTCCCTCGTTCTCTCTTCCCCCTTTAACTCTCTCCTTGCTTCCCGTACGTTGCCCGATTTGGCAGCAGTTCAGCAGAGACACCCTCCGACAGCGCTTGCGCCTCCTTCCCTCCCCCCCTACTCCCTTTCTTCTGCCTCCCTCTTCAAGCAGGATATCTCTTCTCCACCTCCTTGGTAGACTTCAGGACGCAGAAAGCGCCTAAATCTTGGCATCCCCGATGCGGATCGGGCTTGACTCCCCTCTTTCCCCCCCCCCTCTTTTTCCCCCCCTTTGCTTTTTCCCCTTCATCTCCATCTCCTACTCTCCCTGCGGGACCGTTTTTGATTTCTTCCTTGACTACGACAGCAGGAGGTTGACTTGACCGCCTAGCCGTGACACCACAGGCGCCCTCCTTCCGTTGAGCCTTTCCGTTTGACGTTTCTTTTTTTCCTCTGATCGTTATCTATTTTCTTTCTTCCCTTCCCCGCTGTGACCACTAGATGGTCGCGCTTCTCTCCCTGTTACTCCTCCCTCGATTTCTCCATTTTTTTACCGACTCTTTTCACTTCCCCGCTTCCGGTATCTCCCCGGTCGCACTCCAGTGACTCTCCCTGGTCCGGGCCGCGTGACGTTTTCTCTTCTTCCCCCTTTCTTTGTCGACTTCCTTTTTCGCTGGCCCCTCCCTAGAAGCTCTTCGTATTTGAGCTTTTCTTCGATACAAGGCTCCTGAATAGAGTCCGATTGATTTTTCCCTGAAGGCAACCCCATCGCCGATGACCGCCGGCCCCCCTTTCCCTTTCCTCCCTTAGTGCTTTTTATCCCAGGATTTTCTCGATTCCTTCCCTCTCCTTCGCAAGAGTCACTCTGCCGGTTGGCCGGACCCCTTCACGGTGCTCTCGCGGTCAGGCGCCGTTCCCCCCTTTTTTTTTCAATCTTCCTCTAGTTTTTGGACAAGTACTTCTCTGGAAGATGTCTTTTTTTCCCTGGTCCATTGTTAGGAGCTTCCACGTTTACGACTTCGACCATGGGCTCCTCCTATGGGATCGTTCTCTTTTTTCCCTAATTTGGTGACTTCGTCTTCCTGTCCGTTCCGATTCTAACGGCCCAGGCATGACACCTTTCCACGCCGCCGCGCACCCGTTCTTCCTATAGGCCCCCTTTCTTTTCCTCTGGACGTCTCCTTTCTGATCGTCGGTCTCCCTCCCCGGCGCCCTTGGAAGCTTTTCCAGTTCACCCCCACGTAGTCTTTCGTTGCCCAGACGGTCCTCAGGCCGGGCGGATGAGGGGTACGGTCTCCCTCCCCCTCTTTCGACCAGTTTTCCCCCCTCCTTTTGTTCTATAGATTCTCTTTTCTCTGATCTCCGGCTCTGGGACTCTGATCCGGGACGGATTTTCCGCCAGCTCCCCCCCTGACTGGGTAGCGAACAGCCAAACCCTTCCTTTTCGTTTTTTCTTTTTGCGCCTCTGACTCGGCTTTGGCCATACCCGGCCTTCGTTTTCCTTGTACCTGCGGCCGTTATTCCGTTGCCAGCGGCGGTCCTCCTCCTTCCCCTCCTCGAGTAGTTCTTTCCAATTTCTTCTTTATCAATCATCTTTCTAATACCTTATTCTTTCCGCTCCCGTAGTCCTCCCATAGCCATCCGAGGAGCCTCTCCTCCTTTCAGTCTTGTTAATCCCCCCGCTTTATCTTATAACTCCAGGCGGCTTTCCCCCCACGAAGACCCCATTGGCACGGTCCCTGCGGAGCCGGCTATTTGCTTTGCTTTTATTATTTCCCTCGATCGCATTACATCCACGCAGTTCAGTTCCCTTTTTTCTTTGGGCTACTGGTCATAGGCCTCTGGGGTTGCTGGCAGGACTCCTCTTTCTTTTTTTTCTGCATCCCTTTTATAGCCCTCCTTGCATCCGACATGCTTCTAGTCTTGCCGCGCCTGCTCTTTCCCTTCAGCATCTTGTCAGTAGTTAAGTTGTTCCACATGTCGAGGCCGAACTGCGCTTTTTGCCCCGCCGCCTTTTTCCTGAACTGGCGGCCCCTTCCTTTTTCAACCCCTTCCCCCATCAGGGGGGGACCTACTTTTTTTCCCTCGACGTGTTACTTGCGCTTTTCAAGTTCGGGTCTGATAATTTCTCCCGGAGAGAACCGGCTAGGACCTTTTTCCTTTTTGAGGGACTTTTTCTCCTCCGGGCGCTCTGGTTTGTGCCACTTTCTTTCTCAGAGACTGAGATTCTTGAGGTTGTGCATGAGACTTCTCTTCCGCCCTCTTCCTTTTGTCTTTTTCTTTCTGCATCATTTTTCGGCGAATGTGAACCGATCCGAATTTTCCTCTTTGGTGAGTATCCGTTCCATGAATAGGGTGGCTTTCATTGTGACTTTCCTGTATGTCTAGTTGGTGCTCTCTCCTTTTTTCCCAGATGACGTGGCGAGGTAATCCTTCTTGCAAGCGCTGGCTTTCTTTGTTGCTTTTTTTTTTTTCTCTCTGGTTTTCTCCTCCCGTTTCTTCTGTGGGACTTCTTTAGCGGCACTTTCGGGGCATGCGTGAGGGGCGGGCGCGCGACTTGTGCTTCGTACTTCCACTGTTGCTCTTTTTCGTCTCGGCCGGCTGGCGCTCCTTGAGCTTTGGTTGTGCCCCTTTTCCCGGTGCCCGGTTTTATCCTTTTTTGCTTTGATTATTTTCGGTTTATCTTTTCTTCCGACCTCACCCGTGTGCTTGCGGGTGAGAAGGTTGAGGGTGTGGGGAGGGGAGCTTCTCTTTCGTTTCTACAGGGAGTTTGCTTCTTCCCTCTCGGCGATGTGTTGTACTCCCACGTCCTTTCCTCCTAAGTTGTTGTTCCCGGAACGTAACTGCGAGATTCCCCCGCAGAACGCGTCCCCTTCTCTCTCCACCCCTAGAGCATCCCTTCCCCGCCATTCCGTCCCGGCACACTTTGCGACAAAGTCAGCCGCCGGGTAGGCCCCGGCCCCTTCCCCCCCTTACCCCCTCCTCCCGGCACAACCCCGTCCGATTTCTCCGGGCACCTTCCCGGCAAACTACTTAAATCCTTCCCAGAGGGGATGCCCAGCTCGACGGTTCAAAGCAACGACATCCCGTGGTTCTCCCTTGATGAGATCGACTCGAATCAAAGAAGGTAAACCCGATGGAAGATAGTTTATTTCCCCGGTCCTCCTCTTCCTCCCCCCCAATCGCTACCCCTTCGAAGCCCGAAATCCAGCTTCTGCGCCGAGGCCGGCAGCCCCTGCTCTTGAGCAACCAGGATTTTGCCCCCCCTACAGCAGGCGGATGCTCCCCCCTCCCCCAAACGGTTGCCCGCACCCTCTCCTGTTCATCAAAGCTGACGCCCAGGCACACGTGTAGTTTCCCCTTGTCCCCCCCCTCTCGGCGCTCCCCTCCCACGTCTCATAAAAGACTACTATCAGCGAACCGGGCGTCCGGTTTTCCCACATCCTCGCTTTGCCTACCCCTTTTCCTTTTATCTCCGATCCCAGACTTTAAGAGTCAGCAGCATCATCATCTTTTTGCTTCGGGAGACGCCCCTCTCCGCATCATTCCCCCGTGTCCCTTCATAACCCCACCAACAACACCAAAAACAAACGAACCCTCAGTCCAGCAGAACGACGCCCCCCTTCGCTGACTGTGGTGTTAAGATCAATGTCCTTATCCTCCTTTTTTCCCCCGGCGCTGTGCGGCGCGTCCCCTTCCTCTTTCCCGGTAAAGGGGGTACCTAAGTAATCGGTACGGCGGCTTAATGTTTCCTCCCTGTCGAGTCCAGGACTAGGAGTTCTGTGGAATACCCCTGATCTCCAGGAATACTATGCCATTCCGCCCGAGGAGGCAAAGATCGGCTTTTCTTGCTCCCCATTTCCACCGAGCCTGCACCCGTGGCCGGATTCTTTCAAAGAAAGCACTTTATGTCGCGCGCTCTTTTTCCGTCAGGAGCTGACGGTGCTCCTTTTCCCTCCAACTTTTTTGCCGGGTTCCCTTTCTTGCGGTCCAGTCCCGCTCCCTCCCTGGCAGCCTCATCGTGGGGCTTTACCAGATGCCGGCCGGTTCCACGATGGTCTCCTGTTCTCTCTTTGAGTGTTCCGGGCCGTCGCCGTTTTCTAGGAGACCCCGTTTAGTTTTTCAGATTGCTGATAACATCCCGATGGGATCGCTTACCACCTGCTTAGCTTCCTCCTGGACGCGCTTCAAGCCCCCCCTTCTTATGCCCCCGCTCAGAGCTTCCACGCGGGCCCGGGAGGGCTCAGATGGTTTTTTTCCCTTCCAAGACCTTGATGATCGTAGTGACCCTGCTTCCTCCTTGTCGCGATGGGAGGTGAGAGTCCCTTAGAAGCCCTCAAGAGAGAATCGGACTTTGCTTGTGGGGGCCCCCTCCTGTCTCCACTCTTTATCTCTTTCCTAATCCTTTACTCTCTGTTTTTCCCCGAGCTCGTCTTCCGTATTTTTTCAGAAACGCGCTTGAAGACGGGGATTGATTCGGCGAACGTTTCAGCCCCTCCTCTCCCCCTGCGCCGTCGGCGACCTGATCCTTTTTTTAAGCTTTTCTTCGTCTGGCAAGCGCATGACAGGGGGAGTTCAGCGCGGACAATTTCCCTTCCGGAAGGTATACTGTGCCAGCGGCGGACTTCCCCTTTCCCGGCGCCCTTCTTTCCCTGCGCACAGAGGATGGTATCATGCCCCACGCTCGTCTCCGGCGCGACTTGTCGCTCCTGATTTCTTACGGCCGACAGGTTTCTGCGCCCCAGTTAAGGTCCCGAGAAGTTTCCCTTGGTCCCCCCACCACCGCTTTTGCGGATCTGCATGTCCCTCTTTGTTACCGGCGGGGTTTGTTTTTTTGGGGGGGGGTGGTTTTTTTGGGTTTTTTGTTTGTGGGGGTGGCGGGGGATGGGTTTTTTTTCCCCCCTCTAACTTTTTTTTTTCTTCTGCTAAGGTTACTGATGGAAGGTTCGGCGCCTTCTGACCCCGTTTCTCATGCCCTCCTGCTTGTTCTGTGCATTTTGTTCACGGTCTGGGGCAGGCGCGGGGTGCATCGGCCTTGGGTTGCTTGCTTCTGACAAGCCTCCTTTTCCTTCTATATTCTTTCTTCTTGCGATGGCTAGGATCGCCTTCCCCGCGCCTTTTCTATTCCTCTTTAGTGCCCTTGACTGACAGCGTAGGACCGAGAGTCCGGTACTTTTCCGGGACCCCCCGACCTCTTTTTTAGCCCTTTCGGACCTTTTTTGCATGCCTTGGTTTCCGTTCTACCCCCCCCTTTTTTTTCGGGGGGACAGAGGGTAGGCTAGAAGCTACTTTTTTCGCGGACGCTCTTGCCCCGTTTCCTGCCTAAATCGTCTCATGCGTTGTCTTGTTAGTTTTTCGGCGTGGACGACATAGGCGCTGGTGGCCCCGAGGCTTTTTACTCCCCCCTCTCTCTGTGACTGTTCTGATTATTCCCCTACTTCAAGTAGGAGAGAGTGGAGATGGAGTTTCCTCGACCTGCCAGCCCCCTTTGTTGATGCTTTTTCCCCCTTTTGAGGCCTGCCTCCGTTTCGTCTTTTTTCTCTTTTGGGGGCGCGCGGAGGTTTATGGTCTTTGCTGCCAGGCCTTTTCTTTTGATTTCCTTTTTGCTTTTTGCGTATGATTCCTCTCGCGGCCTTTTTTCTTTCCGTTTTTGGCTGCTGGCCGGCGCTTTTTTTGTGTTTCTTGTCTAGGAGTTACTGTCCTTCTCTGCTTCTTTTTATTTGTGAGGGAGATCGAGGGATTTTTCTCCCGCACTCATGTTTTTTTAATGGCTCTCTTGGTTTGACCGTTTTCCCGCTTCTTTGGACATCCGCACTTCTCGATGCGCAGGGTGTGAAAGCGGTCCCGGATGCGAATTTTTCGTTGCCTTTGTATCCTTCGAAGGGGGATTCATGCGTCCCCAACAAGCTTTTGATCAGAATAGCTCCTGACGCTTGTTTTTGTTCTTATCGGATAGGGATAGGGTGCCTAGCCTCGGTGAATTTCTTAGGACGAGTTGACGTTCCGGCCTTCTCTTTCTCCTCTTTTGTCCTCTTTTTCGGAACGTCACCCTCTGCCCCCAGGATTTTGACGCGGGCTCGAGCCCCAGTGACCAACCCTACGAGCCGCTCCCGCGCCGCCCCCCCCTTTTGCATCCCCTCCGCTGCTTGAATTTTTCCTCCCCCTCAAAGTGGAGTGTGATTCCGGGCCCCCGGCCTCCAAAGTTCTTTCCATCTCACCCTTCCCCGCTGCGCCCTTTTTGAAACCTTGAACCAAACCCTGGCAGCTCACCAGCTCCCCCTCCTGGCCCCGGAACCACACCCTTTCCCCACTGCCCCTCTCATACCTTGGCCCGCGATTGAGCTGAGCAGCTCACTTCGCATCTCCACTCAGTCCCCTCCCCCCGGCGTTTTTCCACAACCTAGCACCGTTTGGCTAAAGGAGGCGAACACCAGCGCCCTTTGTTCGCTCGCGCCAAGAACGCCCCCAGCGTTCCGCCTTCCATCCCTTTTCTTTCCTCGCAAAAAAAGCTCTGGGCTCAGCACCCCTGGGACAGCAGTCTTCCGCCGCTTCCGCCTCCCCGTTTTAGGTATCCCCCCTCCCCAGCGCCCTTCTTTTATGGTGCGGGAATCAGGCTGTCCTGAATAGGTCCTCGCACAAATTGTTTTCTTCTCAACCATCTCCCTGACTCGATGCCAGTTGACCGGTCCCTCCCCGATCTTGCCTCATCGATAGCAGAGATGTCTTGACGACCCCCCTCGCTTTCGCGCCTCGCCCGCTCCAGCATCTGAGAGTCGCGCTCGCGCTCCCGATTCTCCCTCTCACGGTCCTCGGTTTGCAAACCCTAAGCTGGGTGCGCGTTTAGCTATCCCAGTCTAACCGCTTATGGCGACTGTCGTCCTTCTTTCGCATTCCCCCTGTTAAGGAGGTGTGGTCGCAGCCTGTTTTCCCTTTAGGTACCGGGACTTATTTTTCTTTTTTTCCTTGGCCCTCTTGTCCGTTCCTCCTAGAAGATTCTCGCGATTCGGGAGGAGTCTTCCGATCCTAGCCTGTCTCTTAATCTTTTTTTTTTCTTTTAGAGGATCATGCTAGAAAACCCTTTCTGATTGCCCTTTGACACATTGCCACAGAACTAGCAAGGGAGGATTATGCGATTTCATCTTAGCCCGCCCTTCCCATCAAGATCGACTCCTCCTGCTTTTTATCTTTTCTCTTCATTACGAAGGGTTTTTCCACCGATGGACATAGGATCGAAATCTTTTTCTAGCGGAGAGGTCCCTCTTCCGCCCTCCATTTTTCTTCTAAGCCTTCCTTTGCGGCCCGGTTAGCTCCAGAACGCTTTTTCGGGCCCTTATCCGATCTTCTTTCCCCTAGAGACCGGAGCCTTTTGCCGCCTTTCCCTTCGCATTAAAGGTAACCTCCTTCCGCGATGCCACCGTTTTCTTTCTCGGACATCTCCGCGTCGCTGGTACACCTTCTGAATCCTTTTTTTTTCCTTTTTCTTCAGTCTCTTTGGTCTAGTTCCCGACCCAGTTCACGGCGCGGGGAGCGGAGCTATCCGCTCCAAGGCTTCCGAGGCTTTTATCCCTCCCCCTCCTCGATCCTTTTCCTCTTTTTTTCATCCGAATCCTTTTTTGTTGAGTTCGCCGCCTGGCGATTGTTCCGTGCCCCTCTTCCCTCGGCTCAGGACGTGCGCGCCCCCGCGCGTTTCACCCTTCTCACGATTTTGGTCCCGTCTCAATCACGGTATTGCAGTCCCAGGTGGACAGCGACTGCTCTTTCCCCTTCGCCTGCCTCGCGTAGGCAGATTTTCCAGGCCCCGTGCTCCATTTCCCGGCCGCATGAGTACTAGGTAAAGGAAGATCAGCCCCTTGAGGGACACACTCTTCGGGAGAGGTAGGGCGACGTTTTCCTTTTATTTTACCGCCCCCCCTTGCTCAGGATCATATGGGACAGAGAAGGCTCTGGTCCGTCCCCCCCCTCTTTCCTCGGGTTAATCGGACGCATTTACCGCGATCCCCCTCGGCCGTTGACTCTGCTTCTCTTAGTTCGTGATGCCCCTTTGAGGGAGCCGTAGGCATGAAGGTACTTATTTCCTTAACTACTTATTATAAGGTTCTTTCCTTCCTTTTTTTTTTTTCGCGGGGTTTCTTTCTGCGCATCCCTTCCCCCATAGACTATTGCCTGGCCCTGGATTCCTTCATAAGGATAGGATCGTCCGAATCCTTTCTCCCTCCTTCGTATCCTGATAGTCGTTCCCTCCCACCTTTTTCCTTCCTCCCCTCTTAAGTCCCCTCGCTGCTTTCCGGCAAGAGTTCCTGAAATGAGACGCAAGAGGAATTGTGACTTATCCCCTTTCCTTTTTCCATTTGGGATTTCGAACCTTCTCCCTTTGCCAGGTTCTTCTTAAGGGTTTTGGGGGGGGGTTTTGTCTTTTTTTAGTTTCTCTCACATGGTTCTGCCCTAGTCCCTTCTCCCTTTGTAGTCGAGAGGAGTAGGCATATGATGGAGGAGGTCTCTGGGTTCTTTTTTCTTTTTGTCAACGTCCGGCAGTGTCCCTGCCCTCTCGATTTCTTCCGATAGTTCAGCGGTTTTTAATTTTTCGCCGGGTTTTTTCCCCTGGGAGATTGTACCGGTTTCCTTCCGGTCCCCTTCTCAGTTTCTGCAATTTTTTTTTCCTTGAAAGTCTCCGTCCGCTTCATGAGATTTTCGGTCGGCTGCCACGGGGCGCGCCGTTTCCCTTTTTTTTTTAGCTCAGCCCTGCCTTAAGAGGTGGGTTTTGAAGCAGCTTCATCAGATGTGAGCCCCTGTGGCTGACCTTTCTCCCTTGCTCCCTCCTTTTCGTTTTTTTTTTTTTTTTTTTTTTTTTTGAGTTTTTTTTTTCTTTGGATGCGTTTTTTTTTCGTTTGTGATCCTTTTCTTTAGCCTTCCTTTCCGATCGTTTCCTTAGTGAGGACCTTAGAGGGAGATGACTCCGATCCAATAGAGTCTTGCCTTCTTCCGCGGTTGTAGGCATCCTCCCGTCTCCTTATATGGCTCCCCCCCATGTCCTTTTTCTTTAGCTGTATAAGGGTGTGAATTTTCGATGCTCTTTTTTCTAGGTTTTCGGGTCTCTGAGTGATCATTTCCTGGATGTCCTGATCCTTTTAAAACAAGTGGATGATGCTGTCCGCGTTTCTAACGAGAGGGTCGTGGTTTTTTTGTTGAGGCTCGGCTCGGTTATCGGTGCAGGGGTCTCTATTTTGAAGCATTATGATCGCTAGGCGATTGGTTGTTTAAC
>Ga0179593_1506604_pt1 | contig 11072 bp, 11 predicted proteins | sample CZODoug2_1_08_16_FD_185931 | JGI IMG/M metagenome (GOLD analysis project Ga0179593, IMG submission 185931) | Vadose zone soil fungal communities from Angelo Coast Range Reserve, California, USA - CZODoug2_1_08_16fungal (PacBio error correction) | ecosystem: Environmental > Terrestrial > Soil >... | reverse complement strand
TTTCAAGGCTGTTGTGTTTTTGTGATTCCCCATTGACCCCTCTCTTTCGGCTCAGCCTCCACGCAAATCATCCACACGAATGGAGGTTTTTGGAACTCTCTTTTTCCCCCTTCTGGCCCAAGTGAGCTCAACCCCAATCACGTTTTTTTCTTCTCTTCCCTCCCTACCTTTTGCACTGAAATTCCATTTTCGTTGTTTGGGGATGCCGTTTTTTCTTTTAGTCAGAGACCTCCTGCCGGGTTTTCCCCTCTTTTGCCTTCCCTCCCTTTAATCTTTTTTAGTTCATGATAGATTTTTTGTTGTTAAATTACAGAGTGAAAAGAGCTTCCCCCCCCTTCGCCATGTTTTTTATAAAAACACCCTTTTTTCTTCATTTCCCCCTAGTTTCCCAATAAAGTCAGGGCAACTGTTTTTTGAGTTTTTGGCTCTTGCTGTTAAAGCGGGAGGACCGTTTCTCTCCAGGGTGAAAGACGGGCTTTTTTTTTCTTTTCTTTTCTCCTCACAAGTCCTCCTTCTTTCAAGATCGAGCGACGGGAACCCCCCCACAAGATCAGATGAACACAGGAAGAGGCCCTTCCTTTCATGCATCGATTTTGGAACCTTTTCTTCCTCCCCTTTTTTTTTTTTTCTCCCCTCCCACCTAGTGAGAACAAACAGACCATTATGGTAATACAAAGCACTGTTCTTCTTCTTTTGTTCTATCTTTCGAGCAGAAGTATGGTACTTTTTCTCAAACCTGTCTCCTTTTACCGCAGACGATTATTACTCCCACAGCAAAACGATTGGTTCACCCCTGTGGGTTTTGGTGGTGTTTTCTTACTTTTGTTTACCACACCTTTTACAAGTCTCATCTTTTTCCCCGGCTTTTTAGGAAAGTCCCTTTATCCTTCCAGCATGCGATTGCGCATTGTTCAAACAACCAGCATCAAGGAGTTCGTGGTGGAGAGTAAGGTGAGAGGGTCTTTCTCCCCTCTATTTTTCCCCCTAATTTTTGATGTTGATCCGGCCCCGCCGCAGAGTGCCATCTCCCTCCCCAAGTCCCCCCCGTCTTTTCATAGTTTTCCTCTCCGGCGTTCCCCGTCCCGGTCGGGACTTCTAGACGAGACACTAGTCCCTTTGTTTTTTTTTTTCTCATCCTTTTACCACGCTAAAGCAGTTCTCGGCCTTTTTTCTTCTCTAGCCCCCTTTTTCTCAGGGTTGTTGATGCTGGCGCGACATCTCTTCTCTAATTCCCCGCCAGATCAGTTCGAAAACTTAGGCCCTTCTCTTTTCCCTTTTCCCCCCCATTTTTAATCTCTTTCCTCCAATCGTTGGTTGAGATCCTTTTCTTCTTTTCTCATTTCTTGTGTGGAACTCTCCGCCGAAGGTTCGCCGTCGTCTCCGCTGTCCCCCTTAGATGACAGCTATTTTTTCCCTTTTCCCCATCCTAAACCTTATCATCAATGTGTTGAGACTGAGACCGGCTTGAGCGTGTTGTTAGCCTCCTGATCCCCCCCCTCCTTTTTCCTCTACGTTTTTTGACGCGCTGCATGTCCAGAGCGGTTTGACACTCGTGCGGACGATTATCCAAGTGGTTGATTTCCTTTCTGCAGAGTGTTCTTTGTGCCGTAGCACTATCAAACTCGGTCTTCTTTTGACCCCTCCCCTTCCTCCCTCGCGTCCCTCCCCCCTGACGCCGTGTGCTGTTACCTGCAGACACTTATATGCATAGGGAATTTTCTGATTCTTTCTCTTTGGATTTATTTGAGGACTTGTATTCGGGAAAGTTTGCCTCCCGCTTTTTTTTTTTTTGTTACTTCCCCCCCCCCCCCCCCCCGACCAATCTTGACGTTATATTTCATGTCGTGCGTTTCCCAAGAGACGTCCCTTTTTTCACCTTTTTTTTTCCCCTTTCCGGACGGCCTGTTGAAAGAGCACCCTGCCCCTCTCCCTTCTACTTTTCCGTCCTTTTTTTCTGTTTTTCCTCTCTTGCTTCTTCTCCAAAATTCCACCCCTGACGGAAGGAATCGATTCTCTCTTCGCTTCCTTCGTGCGCCCGTCGTTTTGGTACGCACTCCGGGATTTTGAGTGGCAAGGCCACTCTCCCCTTTCAAGCTCACGTCCTGACTGACCCCCGAGCAACAACCTCCCATTGAGCAGTTTCGGACTGTAGTTTATTTCTCTTTTTTTTTTTTCCCCTTTTTATCCCACAGTCGGTTTTTTGACTTACAAGTTTAAGCCCCTTTACTTTGCCCCAGGACTCCCATTCTCATGAACTAAAACGCTCCCCGTTCTCATGTTGAAAACTCTCCAGAGCTGCCTCCCGATACAGCGCGAAACTTCTTTTCCACTTTCTTCATGGCCCCCCCCTTATGAACCGTGATTTTGGACCATTGCTGGCCAACTCGTTGCTTGGACAAAATCTTCTTTCCAACGACAGTCAGTCGATGTTTTTTCTTTTGTCCTCCTTCCCCGAGGCTTTCCTTTCCCACACGAAAAAAATATCGTCCATACCAAAACTCGACAGCAACCTCTTTCTCTCTTACCTTTTCGGAAATTCTGAATCGACGACCCCCCCCCTTTTCCACCCATTTTCATCAGGGGATGGAATCACGTTGGTGTCCCGAGAGGCATCTTTGCCCCCCGGTCACTTTCCCCCCCTTTTTTTCCAGCTCACTTGCTAAGGAATTTTTTACGACCCCTTTCCTCCCTATGTACCCTCCCTTACACCCTTGACCTTCTTGCGCGGTGCTCTTTGTTTTATCGGCTTCACCAGATTCCTGGTGTTTTACTCTCCCCCTGTTTTCCCCCCCCTCCCCCCCAACAATTATTCATTTCACGCACTATCCCCCGTTCCCTTACGGAAATCTTCTGCCTTGTTTTTGTGTGCGCTGTTGCGATAATGAAATTCTATTTTCCCAGAGGAAAACCTCCGATCCATTCGAATCTCGTGCCGGAGCAGTATAATTTCTCTACATCTCACCTGGCCTCCATGTTCGAGTTTTTCAGTCAGGGAATTTCCCTCTCACTCGTTGAGTTAATCACCGAGCCTAGATTTTGCAGAGCACAATGGGCTTATCTGGTCTTCCCTTTAAACCACCCTCTTTCCTCCCCCTTTCCCCAGAGATTAACCCGGACTACCTCCCTCGCCTCCCTCTTTCCCCCCCTGTTATTTTTTTTTCAGCTCCTAGTCCTCGTCGTACAACGACTCCCGTTCGTGTTCCCCTCGATCTTCTGATCCCCCCCTTCCGAATACTCGTGACTAAACTCCTTTTTTCATCCTTTCAAGTCCCGTGGGGCCATTCTGATCAGGCTGGTGACAACGCGGTTTTTGACCCAAAATGGTCTTTTCCCTGCTTTGGCACTCTGCTCAGAAAGTGGCGAGGTCGGAGCGATCTCCTACTTGATTTCCCCTCCTTTGAGAATTCCTACAATAACGTCTCCCGGCTGTCCCTCAAAATTTTTCCCTCCCCTTCCCATGCGGACCATGAATCCCTAATAGAACATAGATCCGTCTTCTGTGTCGACTCTCCTGGAGTTTCCCCCCCTGAATCTCTTTGTTGCGCGCGCTAAACGAAGTTCCTTTTTTTCGCAGAATCTCGTCCGGGTATACGGTTTTCTCTCTTTTCCTCCCCCTCCAGTCATTTACCCTGAATTTCCCGCTGTGACGCGAGCTGCCGATCGGCCCACATCCTACTTACATGTCCTCCCCCTTACCACCTTCGACCAGGTCCCCCCGAAAAATTCATCACCTTCGAATGCCGTTAACTACCCTCACGGAACACATAGGTCCTCCTGTTCTCCTAAGTCCTCGTCAGATTGACCTCCTCGTTGTAGATCGTTCTTCTTGCGCCGCCCTGGTCGTTGTGCTTGTTCCCTGGTCGGGAGTTAACGTGCAGCTCGAATTTTGAGGCCAAACGTTCCATTTTTCTCTTTCCATGGTAACCGTTCTCAGGTGGTCGTAGATATTGTTTTTTTCCGGTCCTCTTCCTTTTTTCTTTTTCCTTCAGTCTTTCTTCTTGGTCAGGAAACCTCGCTGAAGCGTCCGCGCACACGACCTTTCGTAGTCGAAGTGTTTTCGTTTTTGCTCCTGGCCCCAGAAAACAGGATCTTGGCTCCGTCAGCCCACTCCCGCCCTGAGCGAGTAGGAGATTCTGGGCGTCCGCGGCGCTTTCGATTTGATTAGAACCAGGTCGAGTTTTTCATTTTTTTTTTACAGGAGTCGGTCTCCTATATCTTTTCCTCCCTCCCCCCTAGACTCCTTTTTCCTCTCACGATCGTTACTGGTACGCCTTTGGTTTTCCTCCCCTGACCCCAGCTGTTGGAACTTCCCTTTGAAGTAGTCAGTTCCGTTTTTTTCTTCTTTCAACCTCCCGCTTTGTTTGCGTTCCCTCCGCGGCTTCGGCCACTTGCAGAGTTTCTTTTCGTTCTTTTTGCCTCACCTTCATCTGGAAATACTGCCTTTAAAAAAGTTTACCGGCGACAATCCGTTCTTGAAGTTCTTATCTTTTTTTTTCGACGGGTTTTGGTTTTCCTTCACCGCGCGGTTTGACCTCCTGGACTTGCTATTTCTTTTTTTTGCTAGGGAACCCCTAGTCTTCGCGTTTGTGATAGACCCCAACGCGTTTTTCCCCTGTACTTTTTCACCATTCCAGGTTCTGGCCTGCTGCGAATTTTTCAGCGTCATCGAGCGCTGTACGCCCGCTTGAGCCATATTTTTTCCATGTTTTTTTGCCCCCCTGCCCCCCACCGCTCGTACCACCATGTACAGGATTGCCGTGATCCATAGTGAAATGCCTTTATGGCCCCGAAGGTTTTTTTGTAAAGACGAGAAGCCCCATTTTTCTTGTTTTTCTATCCATTGCCCCTCGTCAAACGAGGCGCAGCCTCCGTCCCTTTTGTGAGAGGTCCCTCTCCTAATTTTTAGAACCCCCAAAGAGGCGTAACCGGAGCTATCCGCCAGCTTTTTGAACTCCAAGTTGAGAATATCTTCTCCTCACAGTCGAACTTTGACTTGCAACTCAAGGTCTGATGATATCATTTCGTGCCCCTTTTACTGCTTTTCCACCCCCCGAATTTGACCTTCGCGACTCCCTTTCCCTGTTTTTTAGATTTTTGTTAAATTTTCGCTCTTGACGCAGGACAGCGCTTCCATAAGCTACCGACCCCCCCTCCTTCCTCACCCATGGAGGTTTTGGCAGCGATTCGCGTTTCCCCCTCCCTTGAGTCCGTCAACCATCCCGCTTTTTCCGCGTCAGTTTTGCCTGTCCACAGAATTCGCGCTGTTATGTTGTCCCTTGCGTTTTCGTTCGCGGCCAGCGCTATTCGATCCCGCCTTTCAAAGCGTTTTGTTTAATTCATGCGAGGCGTTCTTGTGGGTAAATTCAATCAGAATGTTCTGTTTACCCCTTTCCTTCATGGTCTTAAATCGGTTTTTTCCCGTTCCCCCTCCTTACGCGGCCAATCTTCTGTCTTTTTCTCTGGATTGTTCCGGCTTCCGTGAGCGCGGTTCCTTGTTCTTTGCCTTCCCTCAAAAGCCTCCCCTTTTTTTTGTCCGAGAGATCTCCGAAACCCCACACCACGCTTCCCGCCCTCTTACGATTCCTTCTCGGGCCTCTTTTTTATTTGTGATACCCAGCCGAATTTTTCAGCCCCTTGCCCGAAAAAACATATCATCCCCCCCTCTCCTCGAGTTTTGTTTTTTTTTTTGCGATGGTCAGGTCGCTCAACAGTAACTCCCTCACTTTATGGTCTCCAACTTGGTTTCAACCCGCTCGCGCTTTGCCGCCTTCCCTAAAAGTCACCAGATTGTTCTACCCTTTTTGGTAGGCAAACCCCAAAGACCACATCCCCAATCCTTGTGTCAACGTGTTCCCTTTCCCCTGGACATTACTGCGTCATTTAACCAATCTTCTTCCCCTTGACTTGGCTGTTATTCAGAGGGTCATCCCGCGTACGGCGATTTTTCTTGACTCTCCCACGCTTTTTAGTCAGTCAAAGGATTGGGCCTTAATCGTCCGACCCCATTTTCCCCGTTCTTCGGAAATGGACCTCATAGTCTCCCTTGAGGAGAACAGGAGTTTTCTCTTTGCTCCCCCCCCTTTCACACTCATCCCGGTTGGTCATCTATCTGAAGCACTTTCGAAGGGTTTCTGATTTCCTCTGATTACTTGCCTTTCATCCCTCCTCTGCGAAAAAACCTTTTCTGAGTGGAAAGTCTTACCCTGATCTTGCCCTTGTGATTCTTTTATTTCCCCCCCTCCGCCGAATTTGTCCCTCTTATATTCGATGGACGCTCTGGTCGCGGCAGACACCCCGTCCTTCCTCCTTTCTCTGACGGATTGAGCTTTTTTTCCTCTTTCTTAGCTTCAAGATCACCACGCGGTGCTTTTTTTCGCGCTTAAATGTCACAGATTGATTCTCATTTTTTTCCTGCCGGCGGGACGATATTCCCAAGCTTTTTTTTCCCCTCTTTCTTCTTGGGTCCGTCCCCCCCTTATCACAAATCTGCTTCGCGCCTTCTTTCCCTCTCCCAACTTTCCCCTCGACAGGCCGTCCTCCGTTTGCAACTGTACAAGCCGCGACTCTAGCCTTTCTTTGAATTTCTGATGCTTTTTCAGTCATTTGAGGCAGTGTTGTCCTTCTTTCCAGTTTTGACCACAAATTCGATCCGGGGGGCGTTTATATCTGTCTTGACCCCTGAGCTCCCTTCTTCTTGTCTACCTTGCGGACCTCATCTTGATACGTGACCTCGAACATTGCCCCTCCGCCCTTATGTGAATATTTTGGTTTTTTATTGCCGAATCTGTTGTTGCTCTTACGTTTTTATGTTTCCCAAATTCCCCCCCCGGCCTTACGATTGACGAATCCTTTCGTTCAGTGGGTTTTCTTCTTTTGGGTGGTTTTAATTCTACTCTGGGACTCCCCGTCATGCGCAGGCACTCGCGCACGTCCACTTCGTAAGCCGAGGAAACAAAAAACCTCCACGAGCCCCCCCCCAGCCATCTCTTCTTTTCGTTTTTCCCCTATTGGGGCGGCTCCCTAGTTTTAACGTGACCATTGTAATGACCCTTTAAGCACTTCTGCATTCCCCCCTCTAGTCCCCTTCACCCAGACTTTTCATTGCTGCATGTTCTAGACCCTTGTCCGTCAAAACTTGATCCCCGCAGCGCGATTTGTTCCAGTTTCAATGAGTCTCCCCTTGGATTTTTTCAGTACTAACCCTGATGGAACCAAAGGATGTTACTCGTCCGCTTCCCAATTAGGCTTTGTCTTTATTCTCCTCACGCGTTTCCTGTTTCTCAACAACCAAAGCTTCACTTTTGACCCCCCTACCCTCCCCCCCAACCCACAGTCTTCGACGACGGTTTAGGAAACTGCTTTTTACTATTTTCCCTCCCTCTATTCTTTTCCTTCGTTCTGGTTCTGCAATATTCTCCCCCTGTTACTTTTCCCTTTTCTTTACATCTACGGCTCCTCGTTTTCGCCCACGGTCACCCAAAACCCTTTGTAAGAAGCTTCTTACCCTTTTTGGTATATTTCGCAATGGACTAACCCGTTGGTGCCCCTCGCTTAAGAGGCTGGCCCCCAGAACCAAAGGGGCCTCTGCATTAGCCCCTTTTTTTTTAACCCCTCTGTAACTTTGTGTGCTCGTTTGATTTTGCACAACCTCGGCCTCTTCCCTCTTGTACACTCTGTGCGACCCAGAATGAGGAATTTCGATTCTCGTTCTACCAAAACTTTCGAAAACCAATCTAACTCTGGAAGGGAAGGTCTTGTAATTTTTCCCCAAACTCCTTGCTTTTTTTTTCTATCCCCTTTAGGTTGCCAGTCCCATGGTCCCTCGCGCGTCTCCCAACCCTCGTGGAGGATCCCCCCCCCCCAAACCCAGATTGATTTGTAACCCTTTACGCTTTCAGAGTCCCTCTCCTTATGGTCGCATTTCTTTGTAAAGCTTTCCTCTTTTCTGAACGGCTCTTGTATCGGAGATGACCCATGTTATAAGCACTCCTCTGGACCACTTTTCCGACGCGACAGCCACTTTTCTGTCTTCTGACTATTCTTGACTGTCCACGCTGTCGTTTTAACCAACTTTTCATTTTCAAGTCTAGGACCGATTTAAGACTGTCGGCCTCGATCTCTTCTTCCGCACTCTTTTTTTCATTGCCCCAAAAACCCCCCGCCCTGGGTCAGTACTAAACCCCCCCCCTGAAAAGAGAGATGAAATCTCCCCTGAAGAATTCTCTCTTGTTGCCGGCCATTTCCCATCTAATTGACGTCCGAGCATACCCTCAATCCTCATTTTATAAGCGCTGGCTCCTCTCTGTGAAATTCTCTAGACTGATTCCCTTCCTTCCCTCCCTTCCTTAAGTCTTCCCGCTTTCTGCTACTTCAAATGCCCCCCCCCTCCCAAAAATGAACCGTTCCCAGTTAGCAAGGGATCCCAACCGTATTTTTGGAATAACTTCGACTGCCTCCCCAGAAACCAGGGACCCATGAAGCCTCCCTTTATATAATTACCCCTCTCACTTCTCTGTTGTTGGTGAGAGAGATTTTCCTGGTCCCTTCCTTCTTCCCCCCCTGGTCTGGCGATGGGTCTTTTGATTAAAGTCGCTAGACCGGTGTCTTCCCCAAACTCCCTTTGTTGGTAGAACTGATTGTTTAAGTTTTTTTAGGGAGTATTGTTTGCTGCTTTCCTTTTTCCCCCTCAGCTCCCTGGCCTTCCCAGGCTCCTCTTTCTTGAATGTCTTCCCTGTCGCCGATACCGCCGGTAGTCAGGCTTACGGTGTGTTTTCTCCCTTTCCCAAATCAAAAACCTCTGATTTCGGCTCCTTCATGAGTTATCCCCCGCCCCAGCCGACGAATTTTCGGGCGCTTGAGGTTGACTCCTTAGATTCTCTTTTTCTTCTCGGCAGGATTTTCGCGCTCGGTACACTCCCCTATTTTTTGACTCTACTTTTCGCGACCCTCTACTGCTGCTTCCTGCTTCACGATCCCCTGGACCGTTCAAATTTTTTTCCATCTTAAACACGCGAGCCTGACTGTCGATCGACTTTCCCCCCCGTCTTATTTAGACTTTTCTGTTCCCTCCTTTGCATAGTTCTTCCTGACGGCCTTCGGAATTTTTTCGATTTGTTTTTTTGCTAGCCCCCCCCGTTTCGCCGAGGACTTCTCTTTTTTCAATGACAATTGTCCCACTCAGCCCCTCTTTCTCTTGCATTTGTATCCGGTTTCACTAAGAGTTATTTTTGGGTCCTACCCCCCCCCCACGAGGACTCCCCTCCGAAGGACCCTTTTTTCGTCCTTTTCCTCTTCCTAGTTTTGATAGACAAACGTTTAGCGTTTCCAATTTTGACCTTTACAGTCACCCCTCATCCCCCCCTTCCCGAGCCTTTTAGAGGGGTAGATCCTGCGATCCCGCCCCCCCTCTCTTTTGTGTGCTCCCTTTTTGGTTCAAAATGGCGCCTCACACCTTAACAACCCCCCCCCTTTGTCTGGTCCACCATGACTAGAGTTCAAGAATCAATTAGTGACCTAGTTTCATTTTTTTTGTGCCCTGACTTTTTGCTTTTTCCCTCCGTAGCAATCGGCTGTCCCCATGAGCCTGTGAAGATCCCTTCTCCCACCCCCGAGCCGCAGCATTCTCCCTTTTTTTTTTTCTCTTTTTGTCACCTCCTGACAAGTCCGGGTTTGAACCCCCTTTCCCCCTTCCCACGGGTTATCCCCGAACCTCTTTTAATCTGTTTTCTCTTTTTCTTCCCCATGTAGAAGGGAACGTCACCCTCTGAGGTATCTTCGTTGGGTCAGATTCAAGCGCAAAGGTAGCGATTCTAAACTTCCCCCTTTGGATTTGGTTCCTTGCCCCCCCCCCCAGGAAGCGTATTTGTTGCCCGAGCCAGGACCAAGAGCGTCCGTCCCTAATCCCCCCCCCTAAACCAAAACGGAATCGTTTTTGGAAAGAAAGTTTTACTTGAGTTCACCCCTTCCCCGTCCCCAGGCTGTACCCTTTTTTCCTTCGATGGAAATTCTCCTGAAAATCATTTCGCTGAGGTTCTTTTTTTCGTTTTTTTCGCGCAGCGCGTCTAGCATTTTTCCATGCAGAAACGAAAGGCGTTTAAGTCATGCTCTTTTCCTGTCCCCTCATCCTTGAGGATGTCCCCTCCCGTCGATGTCATGTTGCGTTAAACCCTAGTGATCCCCCCTTCAAACTTCCTCCCGTTCAGCTCCCTTTTTCTTTGGATAGGGGATTGTTCCCGCTAAGTGAGCGATTTTCGGTTGACCGGGCTAGAGTGCATGAAGCTCACAGAGCACTGATTGAGTTCTCCCTCTTTCGGGAAACCACGAGAACAGTATGCCACCTCCTCGCCCTCTTAGTTTTTCCCCTCTCTTCCTCTTGGCCGTTGGTTGGTGGAATTGTTCTAAGACCTGTTTCATACGAAAAGCCGTTCCCCCCCCCCAACCTGAATTCCGGCCCACAGAGTAAGGCGACGGATTCTGTGAAGGTTACCCGCCTTTAAACAAGTACGCCGATTTAAGCAATTTTGGGAACCTTGGTCCACCCTCTGTCTGATCTTTTCCCGCCCGAATTGATATAAAACGTACCTCTTTTTCCCAAGTATCCACCTGGCTTTTCGTCACCTTTTTCCCTAATCCCATCTTACGTCAAATCCGGCCCTGGATTGAAACGCTACTAAGTCCCCTTCATCTTCTCTAGGGATGTCCGTTCAACTGCATCACGGAGTCGTGGCCTTTCCGAGTTACTTTCGCGTGTCCTTGTAAGCTAACCTTCCCCCTTTTTTCTTTTTTGGTTTTATTTCATGTTTGCGCCGGCAATCGCGCACGCGGGCCTAAAGAAAAAAGGAATTGTGGTCCCCCTTCTTCCTCCTCTCTAACACGTAGATCAGATAGTGCCTCGCGCGCAGCAAGAGGTAGCCTCTTTGTATCTTGATCCTCTAACAATTCCTCCCCCAGTCCCCTCCCCTTTATGGACAGGCAGCCTTCTGCGAGCACCTTTTTTTGAGTGTGTCTCACAGAGCTTCTCCTCCTCCCCTTCCTCCCGCGGAGAAAACTTCGGCGGATCCGAGAATAAAAGA
>Ga0179593_1491330_pt1 | contig 11072 bp, 16 predicted proteins | sample CZODoug2_1_08_16_FD_185931 | JGI IMG/M metagenome (GOLD analysis project Ga0179593, IMG submission 185931) | Vadose zone soil fungal communities from Angelo Coast Range Reserve, California, USA - CZODoug2_1_08_16fungal (PacBio error correction) | ecosystem: Environmental > Terrestrial > Soil >... | reverse complement strand
GGTTCCCTTGACTTTGTCCCCCCTTTTCCTTGTTGCTCATTTCCTCCGTCTAGAGACTTCCGTTTTCTTTCCCCTTTTACATGATCATTTTCCCTATTTGGTTGGGAGACGCGGGTGCGTTTTTTTATTGCTTTTTTCCTTTGGACCCCGATTCCGTTGGTTTCTTAGCCTCGGCTTCCCGATCTCTCAGTTCCTGTGGCCTCGCAGTTTTTTCTTTGCGTGCCGGTGATTTGTTTCTGGCCTGTGCTCATAGGCTTGTAGGACTTCTTTTTCTTTCCCGCGCCGGCCCCACGCGTGGCTGCGGAAGAGAGGATTGATAGCAGGTGCTTGCCCAGACCCCTGCTATCTTAGCGCGAACTTTAGGCCCCCTTCCCATTCCCATCGCTTACACATCTTTTGTTCGAACTGGCTGTCTCTTCCCTTGTCTCGTCCATCTCTTTTCTGCTTTTTTCTGTCTATTCGCCAGATAATTCAAGCAGCTGGGCGTGTAGTTCAACTTAAGACGGGTTTTGATTACTTTCTTCTTCCCGTATCCCCTTTTTTCAGCAGTGGTGCCTTTGGACCGTCTCAATGCAGTTTCTCTATGATCGCTTTTCATTGTCTCCCTTTCTTCGGCGCGGCCGGGTGATTCTTCATTTTGCTCGGCGGTTTTTTAACTGTAGATATTTCCTCGCCTGGCGACGACGGTCTAACCAAGGCCCAGTTTTGTCTGCACCCCACCTGACGGTTGCGATTCAGTCCTTCCTGTCTATGATTCACATCCCTTAGTGTGTCCAACTGTCGGCGTCGTTTCTGTGGTTCAACTCCCCTCTTCTGGCCAGGCCCGCTACCCGGCAATTTCTGCTGTTTTTTATTGCTCTTTTCTGTCTTTTCGGCATAGTGAAGCCCCGACCCTGTGCACTTCTCCTCTCCGCAGTTTTTTCGGTTGGACTCGTCACCCCCCCTTCCTTCTTGAGGAAGACCACTCGTACCGTTCGTGGTAAGCGCGGCGGATGCGTGCGCGCTTTTGCGCATAGCCTGGGGTTCCACTCATCCCTTTTGCGCACTGAGAGAGTCATTCCTTGACTTGAGGCCATTCAGTGTCTCGTCCTTTTCTTCCTTATGATGTCTTTTTGGTACCCCGGCGCCTTATTGTTCTGTTAGCTTCCCCATACCCGTGCGGTTATCGCCCGTTCCCTCAGACCCCCCCCTCTCTCCCCTTCGCTCAGTCGATGATCCCCCCCAGATGCGCCGCTCCCCGACCCCCCCCCGTCTCCACTGATGGTGCCTTACGACCTTCATTGGAATTGGCTTGTCGCTCATGACAGGCTTGCTCTTTCGTTGGAACCCTCCGCCATCGATGTTCTTTAAGTACGAGTCTCCCATCGCCTGCGGCATGCCTCTTGTTGGTAGATCGCTGTCACTGCCTGCTAGGTCGTTTGCGGGTTTTCTCTCACCCAATCAGAGCGAATTCTCCTCCCCCTTGTGCCCCTTGGGACCAGATGTATGGAACGTTTGCCTTTTTTATCTCTCGTGCTAATGGTTAACCATTTCATTCCACCTCCTGCACCTCCTACTGACCACTATACCTTCAGCTTCGCATCTCTGGTCCCGATCCAGATAAACAGGCGCCAAATCCTGACACGAATAGCCTCGTTTTTACGCAGCCTTCTCTTGTGCCTCCCTTCTTTGCTCGCAGCTTGTATTTCTTGCGCGTCCCTTTTTTGGGCTTGAGTATCGGACATCCCTTTCCCGGTGTTTAGACGGATGTCGCATCCTCAGCCCCCCCGCTATCCCCAATTCTTTTGCCTACCCTCCCCTTTCTGACGTCACCTCCCCACCCCCCGGTTCCCTGGTTTGAGCGGCCCCATGATCGGCTGTTGCCAATAGATTATATTTTTTCTCCATTTGCTTTCATCGTTCTTGTTCTCTTGCACCCTGCTTTCTAGGTAGCCGATATGTTTGTCCGTTACTTCCCCTTTTCGGCCTCTGGGTCGCCCTTCCGGCACGTTTTACTTCAAACCTTCGGCTAAGCTGCACCGGCGCGCGCACAATGGGGGAGTTCTCCTCTCCTCACCTCAGCGCCTCAGTGTGCTTCCTTCCCCCTTTAAACTACGTTCTTCTCCGACAATACACCGTTTAGTCGGGCTTTCTCACTTGCATCCGCGCTGTTTTTTTATGGTCGTCGTAGACTACGTTACTCCTTCTTTTGGGCCAATTTGGCTCCTCTGCAGGCGCCCTCCTCGACAAAGCCAATCTTCCCATGCGTGGACCACGTGCCTTTTGCTACGGCTTTTGGTTTCGTTTTGGCTTTCTTTTATTTCAGGGGCTCCTTTATCTTTCGGCTTCGTGTTCGCTGCCCTGCCCCTTTGCCTGTCCAATACAGATTTGCGGTATAGTGCCCCGTTGTCAGCAGCATACGCTTATGTACGCGCCAGCATCGGCCTCTCAGTGCGTTCTCCGTCTAATCCCTATTGCATTACACCCGGGGTTTTCTTACACCGGCCATGATACGACCCCCCCAGCACGAGATATCCTCCTTCCTTCTCCTTTTTTTCCACTGATAGTAACCCCACTGATTACTCCTCCGGAGTGTCAGAACCATATAGTCATGCTTCTCGTGCGCATACAAAGCCTTTCGCGCGAGTCCAGCCTGCTCCCCCAGAATGAACCCGGCCAGAGCGCGTTCTTGCGAGACACTTTGCTTTATCCCCCCCCTTTCTTCTTGATTACAGAAGGACGCTCCAACTTTCCCCAGCCCATGCCAGCCGGTTTCCCCCTTCCAGTACATTTCAGAGCTTTTTCGCCAGGTGGGCTGGCTTCCAGGTAAGTTAAGGTGGAGTTGGTCGCTTCCGAAAGGGAACTTGATGTCCCACCCCCGTTCCCTTTTACCTGCACCCTTTTTTCTAGCTCTGCCCCGACCATCCCCCTGCCGCCGAGGCAACCGGCTTCCTATCTCCCTTCTCGCTGAAGGTCTTAACGATTGCAAAGTTCCACTGCCTATATCGTAGTTCATTATCCAAGTCCATCTGATTCCCCTCTCCATCAGGGACTCTCTCAGTCCCCCCCCTTCTTCAATGTTCTACACGCCAAAGCTGCTTGATTCTGCACCTCTCCACCCCATCCCCGCACCAGCGGTTACTAACCCCGAATCCAGGTCCTGCGTACCCCCCCCACCCTCCTGATTTTTTTCCATCCTGTCTTGGACAAAATGTGTAGGTGCTTACCTCTTCCGTATTGCGCATTTCGTCCAAGCTTTCACATTTCTCTTCCCCATCCTTTTTTTTTTTGTCCTTAGGTCGTTGCGAGGTCGCGCCCCGCGATCCATCAACAACCCCCCCAAAGTCCGTGGATAACACTGGTCCATTGCCCTCTCACTTTTCAATACCCACCCACCCCCCTGCTCAATGTCGTCCGACGGCCCCCACAGCCTGGCCGTCCTCGTTCCTCCCCTCTTTTATTCTCGATCTGGTGGTCGCTCACCTGTGCCCCCCCGAGATCCCGCCCGCTGTGCGCGCCCTACACCAATAAGTTACCTACGCCTTTTCTTTCAGAGGGTCCCCCCCCTCCGGTCTCCTCCAGGAAAGCCCGTTTACAACTATGACCTCACTGACCACCGCCCGCCTCCTGAACATCTAACACTTTGCCCATTCTAGGTCCCCGAGCCCAACCGTTTTTGCCGTTTTCCCTTTTTAGCCTTCGTTGCTCGATTCTTTCATTGGCAGTTCCCCCGCCGTAACCCTTTTGCTGTCATCCCCACCCAAACGAGGTAGGCGTGCACCCCCAGATCCTTTCTCGTCGTTCTGTCTGCAATTCTACACCTGACCGCATTTCCGATCTTTATCGTACACCGACAACAACTCAGATGGCTGCACCGGACGCAGACTCGTGTTGACCCCTTGAGGCATAGTGTTCGTCGCCAGTCGGTTCAGGTTTTTTATTTCCCAATTACCCTCTTCTTTTTGGTTTTTGGGCCCCCCTCGCCCTGTGGCTGTTTCTCTTCCCCTGGCGGTAGCTTTCCCAGCTGCGGGCAGTCCCCACCTCACCTTTTGCTAATGTGGTTGTTCAATTTCCTCTTAAATTTGTTCTCAGAGATTTTGATGTGGCGTCTTGAGATATGATTACCCATCGAGGACGATCAGCGAGATTTCGTATCTCCCGTTCTGCACACAGTCCCTTCCCCCTCCCGCCCTCTTCTTTTTGATTTCTGGTGCTTTCCTGCACAAGTTATTAGAGGAAACTAGAGACAGCATGCAGGACTCAACCCTCTCTTTTCCCCTCTCTTGTTTTGTTTAGATTTTTCGCTTGCTTTCCCTCCAGATTTTCTTTTTTCCTCTCTACGGATTTTCCCCCCTTTCCACGCCCTTTACATCGCAGTCTATTGCCCCCCACTTATTTTGTCAGGACATGGTTCATTTCCCCCTGTCCTGACCCTATGCATTGATCATGTTTCCTCCCCTGATCGTATTCCACATCTCGACCCCACTTGCCCCTACATTAAGACTTATCTTCCCCGCGATGAAGCAGCTATGCACAAATGCCCTCTTCTTTTGCCTATCAAGTTGGTGCCAACACAACCTCCGTGTTTCCCCAGGTCCCCCCCACCCCCCTTTTCATTGTCTTATGCGCTCACAATTACCCCTGCAATGAACCCCCACACACATTCCACCACGATGCGCAATGCTCTTCCCTGCGTCTGTCTGCGTTCTCATGTTGTCTGTCGTGTGCGTCACCATGACCGTTTCAATTTTCTTCTTTTTAGACGCTTCTTTATGAAACAAGGATCTTGGTTTAGCTTCCCGCTGGTGCGCACGCGAGACTTTACTTCGATTTATTTCTTAGCTGTTAGTACAAATTCGATTGTCCTTCGAACCGGTTTTTTTGGCTTTTGCCTGCGATGCACTTTGACTTTTTTTATTTTTCTGTTGCGATGTAGCGGCCCTACATTTTTTTAAAATTGCTCTTATGATTGGTGACCTCAGAGGCCAGGCTGTATTTAAAAGTTGCCAACTATATTTCAATTATTTTTTTTTTCGCTCCTGGTTGATGATCTCGTGGTGCGCACCTTGTCTCGATCTCGTCTTTGTCGGAGGACCACTACCTGCTCTTTTTGGTCCCCGACCGAGAGCACATTTTGGTAACTTTCCCTTCCTTTTTCGGTGGGCTTTCTTGCTCGCTGCTTTGACCTCGTTTTTGCTTTTCTGTTGATTCTTGCGGACACTGCTACCCCACGCCTCGTGTCTTGACCTGGTGTCTCCTCCTTGGCTCCCACGAATTTCCGAGATACCGAAGTTCCCTACCATGTCCATAGTACCAACAGTTTTGCTTTTTCTTTCCTTTGCCCTGTGACTCTTTTTTCTTAACAGCTCTTGTTCCTTCTTTTTATCTTTTGTCCGACATGCAAGCTGCTGTAGCAACTTAAGACTTTTTAATGACGCTGACTTTCGCTTCCTCCATCATTTGGTGACCCCCTTTTTCTCCGTTCCCTGAAGTTTCTTTTCTTTCGAGCACTGGTAATTATTTACTTGGTAGGCTTCTTGGAGAGGCTTTATTTATCTCTTTGTACTTTCACTGTTCAGTCTCCTCTGGATTCCCTTGCTCCCACGCTCCGGGGTTCTACGTTTTCCAAGAAGGCCCCTTAGGCGATTTTCCCTTCCACTGGCCGGTGAGCAGTCCCTGATATTTTCCCTTATGGGGAATTTCTTTGTCCCTTCTGGTCCTTTCCTAGCGGTTTCTCAATACATCCTGAACACCTATGAATTCTACGCGATTGATTTTGTTTCATGATGTGGCGTCATTTCCCGCGTCCGTGATTGCAGGACTCCGTCGAGGTGTTGTGCATTTATGGTTCTCTGTACAGTCCCCCGGGATTAAGCCTCATCCCGGATGGCTTGTTTATAAGCAGGAGCTTCTTCTTTCGTGGGGCGCCGTGTTCCTGGGGCCGGTCATAACCCGGCTTTTTTTTTTTACTGAGCGCCGGAGACCCTTCCGATCGTTCATGCACTGCGTCGTACGGAGGCATTACGCTGCTGCCCCTCCTCGTCGGGATGTATTCCTACACCAGGGCGGCGACTCTCCCGTACTTCCCTCCCCCTTCCCCGGTCCCACTTCCCATCCGCCAACTTCCCACCTAGTCGAAGGCACGGGACGGTTTCCAATTCTGTTTTCTACCTCCCTTCATTGGCCTTTTATTGACGCCACCCTGGGCTACGCGTCGTCGGGTTGGACCAACCACCTCCGGTTCCACGATATGATAGTAGTAGGATTTAACGTGAGAACCACCGTCATCCCGTTAGCCCCCTTGTTAGATTCGCCCGCCAACCTGCCGGGGAGTCTTCTCGTTCTCCCTGTCTTGAAGCGTCACCATGAGAGCACCAGTTTTCTGCTTTCCCTTCTCCTTTCCATGTACCGGTCCGATCCGGTGAAACAATCCACAACCCATCTTCCAACCCTTCCCCCCATCGTGTGGCTTTTCCGCTGCGCCTACTCTTTTTGGTTCCGATCCATACCCGATTGCGACACTTCTACCCGATTCAATCTTTGTCTCCCGTCGTTTAATTGCCGCTATTTGGATTGGTGGCACACAGCGTTTCTGCGACAGCATTTCCTGGCGCTCTCTTTTTTATGATCTTTGACATCTCTCTCTCTAATCAGTAAGGTTCTTTTTTGTTGATGAAGACTTCTCTAATTTCCTCCATCGCTCCTTGTAGCAGTCCCGTGCTGACCGCTACCCATCCGGAACCATGTTTTTTCCCAATTGATCCTTCGCGACCAATAGGCCGCCTCCCGCTGTGCAGGTTGCTTCATAGGTCCTGGTCTCCGGGAACCCCCTATCTGCGCATCTTTCCCCCGCTCGATGGAAGGTCCCTTTTCCGTCGGTTTTATTCAACGTGTCACCCTTATCCTGACGTCACTCCTTCCCGTTCCCCTTCGTGACCGGGCTTTACGTTTGCAACAGTGTGATTAGGACCCCATCTCGATTGTGACTGACTCCATTTTACAAAACGGCGCAGTTTATGAGGAGCCACTTTTCGCCGCGCCTCCTTTTTCCCAGTCGTAAGACGATCAGTTGCTTTCCGTGAACACATTTTCCCAGAGCAGGTCCTCCTCCCACCCCACTCCATCAAAGGTGTCAGGTTCCTCACCCTTCTTCCCAGGCCTCTCTCTGCGATATGTGGACCCTCTTCCGGCAATGTGGCGTGTCTTTGCGCATTGCTCGTGTGTCTCCCTCCGGGGCTTCTGCCCCCGGGGTAGTTGCCTCCTCGCGTAACCCGTCCTGCTTGTGCCTTTTCCCTCAGAAGAAGTCACCGAATTGCCTCTTACACAGTGCTGCAGCCGGAGTTTTCTCCCCTTGCGTGCCCTATGCTCGGGCAGGGTCTTCCCAACATGCTAGCCCAGTCGAGCTATCCTTTCCCTTTTTGTTGTCCACATTCCTCGCGGTCCCGCGTGCGGTTTTTCCTCCTTGCATTTGTATCTTTTTCGATCCCCTCTCCCAACACACCCCTTGGCTTTCGTCTCCCCTTCTCCCGTATCGCTTTTTTCCAGACTTCGTTCCCCCCGCATATCGTCTCTCCTTCTTAGTGAACCATTCTAGTTGAACCTTCCCCCTGGTCCTTGATACGAGCCTCTTGGAACGATCCCTTCACGGACCTCCCTTTCCTGCGAGGCGGACTCCCCCCCTATCCCTCCTTTTTTTCTGCCGACGGCATTTCCGGTCCTACTGTGGATCCGCTTACCAGACGCATTTTCCTTTTTACCTCGTATTTCAATATCGTCGCCCTGAAATAGACGCGTCTCACCCGACACTTCCGTTCCCCCCCCAACGTGGGAGAGTCCTCCTTCCGTCGCCGCCGTCCTGGCAGACCAATTCCCACCAGGTTCCCAATGCGCTCCTCTTTCTTTCTTCTTTGACGTCTCCCCAGGTCCTGCTGTCTTTTTCTACGACATACGGTTTAGGCGATTTCACTTCGTCAGGTACCCCGTCTTCTTTCGATAACGCCCAGTTTTGATGATATGGTCCACAATCTACCAGCTCCACTCGCGTTACGATTTTCCCCCGAAATAGATCAACGCCCGGTCCACCGTACTTCTTTTGTCCGCCTCTTGTAACCCACCTTTTTAGGTTCTCCCTTTCGAGCTCTCCCCGCCTTTTGTTATTTTCCCTGAGCCCCTTTTCTTATTGCCTGTCCGATTTTCTTCTTGTGTGTCGGAAGCGTCCCACCCTCCACCGCCTTGCCCGTCTGCAACAGCCTCTCACAGGACACCCACCCATCATTACCCCCCCTTGCCCTTCCCCCCCCCAAACCTCTCCCTGTTAGCTCCACCCCAGACCTCCCCGGTCGTCCCGTTCTGCTACCGAGATCATTGTTCCAATGAGATCTCCCCGCGTGTGCCTCGCCGGAAACCAATACTAAGAATCGATCCGGATTTAAATTGGACCCTCATTGCATGCGCTCGCTTTCCCTAACTCGGCCCGGTTTTTGTAAAAGATTTTGATTGACCACGGACCCACGGCAGAGAAACGTTCAGATCCGCCCCTTGTGATTTTATGCGTGCTTCCAAACCTCCTCCCCCATCTGTCTTCCGGTTCGCTTTCCTTCCCCGACCTCGTGATAACAAATTTTCCCGGACGGAATACCCATCTTTCCCTTCCGTCCACAGAACCCAAACTCTTATGCGTCTTGACCCCCGCTTTTATCGTCATCTCCCCGGCTCAACGGATTGGACGGTGGTATGCCACACAGTCTGTTCTAGGCAGCCTCCTGTAGGACCTTTCGGCCTCTTTTTTTCGGCCGTTCCCTGTTTCTTGTGTGGCGCCCCTTCCCTCCCCCCAACATTAACCCCGAGTTTGCCTTCTAGTGCCACCTCGTAGCGACTACCCGTCGCGGGCAGTTTACCCTAGCTGCCGTGATCCTTTCCCCAAAGCAGGTCTTCCTTTCACCGAGTTTATCTGTTCATCCCCCAATATGGAATGCGATCAATGACACTCTTAGATTCTGACGAGATGAGTTTTCTTTGATCATCCCCCCCTGTCTTTCCCAAGTATCTCAGCCTATTCGGCGTAGGGTTGCCGTCCAAATTTTGAGTAAAAATAGAGCCCCTTTCTCCTTTCAACGGACCTATTCCTTTGACTCCTTCCCAAGTGGGAGTTTTTTTCGTCTCTTTTCGAGATTGAGGACTGCCTTTAGATACATAAGCTCGATTTAAGCTCATCGTGTTTGGCAGAAAGTAGATCCTCCTCCTTCTTCTTCTTCTTGATATTTCACTTGCGTGGCTCTGACCGTGGTACGTAAGACCTCCCACAAATGCTTCGACTTGACTGATCCAAGCCGGGATCAGCCACATTACTTTTCCCCCCTTCCTGTCTCCTTTTTCTTTGCACACACAAATTTGAGACGGCATAGCTATAATGCGCCGCCCTATGTCGCGCTCCGCTGGAAGGGTGCACTTAGAAACACGCGTGTCACCCTGGATCCTTCTTCGCCCCCTCCGGGCTGCCCGAACCAATCCCCTATCAAGGTATCTGCGTCTTTCTTCGTATCTCTGTGCATCGTGTGACCTCGGGACATTTTCAATTCGCTTCTTTCTCCGCCGCTTACTATTTTCACCTTTTTCGTTGTTTTTTCCAGAGGCACCGACCCCTTTGGTACAGGACCCTATGAGACTTTAAGGCGTTCTCTTTTCTCGTGGTACGAGACTCACCTGTCCTTTTCTCAATTTTTCATGTTTTGCTCGCCCGTCATCAATTGAAAAATGGGGGTTTTTTTCGTCAGGTTGGTAAGTGGCCATAGCTTTTTCCATTTGGCTATGTTTTTCCTGATTCATGCCTTTCCCTGGACCCCTTCTCTTTTGTCGGTCCGCTCCACAGCGGGCTTATGACCGTGGTTTGACGTTATCGGTAGATCCGATCGACCTCTTCTGAAGTTTTTCATCTTACTGGACTTTTGCCTTTTGTCCCCCCGCCCCCCCTGTTTATGTTTTTTTTTTTGTTCTTTTTTTGGATTTTTTCCCGCTTGATCATTTCTTTGTCTGTTTATTTATTTTTTGAACTACATGCACAAGAATGTGTTTTGAAGGCCTCCTTCTGATAGAATTTCTATTCCCACTACATTGCGATAGCTATTAAGCGGCATCACTCACAAGTACCTCCTCTCCCCCCCATCCGTGTCTTCCTCTTTCTATTATTTCTTCCTGATCTTGGACGAGATAATCCCCTCTATGCCGTTCTTCCCTTACAGGACGAGTGTTTCCTTGGACCTGTTAATTATGTCTTCCCTTAACCCCTCATTTTGTCCCTTGGCTACGTTTCCCCTCTTGACTGTCCGGTCTCTCAATGGTCCCCCCTTTTTTTGCCTCTCTTTGCCCGTTCAGGTGTGATCTTAGACGTTTTGACTGGCTGAGTTTTATTGCCTCTCGCGTTCCCAGGTACGATCGGGTTTTCTAATTTTTCAAAATGCACTTTTCTTCCCGTCTTCCCCTGACGTGACGGCACGAATAGTTGTCATGGCTTCAAATTCCCCGTCGGGAATGTCGGCTTGCTTTTTTTCGGGGTCCCGTTCTCAGTTTGCCCGATCCCGGACCTTTTTCTAGAATTTTCTACTCTCTTTCGGTTTCCTTTCTGTTTGTCCGTTGACATCTTTGTTTCCAGCCTCGGCTGCCCGTTCTCCCGTCTTCTCCCGGTTGGTCCTAGGGGGCTCTGAACACAACCCATGTCGTCGTAAGTCCTGTCCCCCATCTTTTGTATTAAGCCTTCCCTTCTGATATCTCTGGTTTGCGTATCTGGGTCCCTCTTCCATACCCCAGGCCCTTTCAGCAATAGTCGCCGCATAGGTGACCTCCGACTTTCCCCTTCCACTTCTCTTTCCCGTCTCGTCTGTCTGCTTTTCCCCCCGCGCATTCTGATTGCGTCTTCTGCACCACCGTGTGTTCATGATAAGCCTCAACTGATCCCGGAGCCTCCTCTATTCGCAACGATCGCTCGCCCTTCCCTCGCACCTGAGGTTTCTCTTGACTCCGCCTGGGAATTGGCTTCAAGGGGACGACCTTCCGTTATGCACACATTGCCGGAATTTCGTCGTCTCAAATGATCCACA
>Ga0179593_1477050_pt1 | contig 11072 bp, 11 predicted proteins | sample CZODoug2_1_08_16_FD_185931 | JGI IMG/M metagenome (GOLD analysis project Ga0179593, IMG submission 185931) | Vadose zone soil fungal communities from Angelo Coast Range Reserve, California, USA - CZODoug2_1_08_16fungal (PacBio error correction) | ecosystem: Environmental > Terrestrial > Soil >... | reverse complement strand
TGAGGCTCCCCCCCGAGGGTGGTCCAAATAGGACCCATTCTTTCTGCTCAGGCGCTGGTAGACCATGCTCTTGATCTCCTCCACAGGTCGGCGATTCGACTTTTGTCTCCCCCAGATTTACTTTGTCTGTTGACAAAACCTGATCTAAGTATTGAACACACCCCTACCCCCTCTTATTGCTGAGTTTCCCCGTAGTTTCGGGTCAGTCAAACATGGGACTTTTTATCACTCAAAAAGAGCTTCTCTGGTTGAGCCTACCGTTGAATCGGCGTCCCTTTCCCTCCTCTTCCCCCTTTTTGTGACGAGTGCATTGGCCCTTTTTTCACCTCGCGTGAGGTTTTCGAAGTATGAGCGTCTTTTTTTTTTAAAGGCGGATACCATCTGCCGTCTCAACCTACTTCTCCTGCACAGTTTGTTTCCCCCCTTTTCTTGGTGTCGAGTTCCGCCGTACTCCCTCTTTGCCCAGGAATATTGTCGTGCCACCGCTTGCGCACCAGCCTGTGGCGCCGATCCTTCCCGCCGCTACGTTGCTCGGGAGATCACCTGTGACACCAGGTAATTCCCCCCCTGCCTTTGGCGGTCCATACATTTGCTGAAAACCTCCCCTTGCCAATGTCGTGGCGAGCGCCCTTTGTTTCTTTGTATGTTTCAAATGCCCACCGCGCTCCCGGTTTTCACCCGGAAGTCTCCCGATCTACCCACTCGCGTTTGGTTTCTACTTTTTATTTCCTGTATGATTTGACGTTGGCGATGGACGTTTTTTCCGAGTCTTACGAAGTCTCCGGTCCCCCCGTCGTCCTCCCATGCCAGCGGTATCCTTCTTAAATAGTCGCGCAGGCTTCGGGATAGTCCCTTTTCCCCCCCCCCCTGCTGACCTTCATTCCCCGCCAAAACCTCATTTTGTACCTCCGGCGACTATTGCTCCCTGAGCGCACCCACATTCCTTTTTCCAGCACTTCACAAGCGAGTCTTTTTGCGATTCTTTCAGCGATACCGCGAGTTGAGGCCCCTTTCTGGACCATTTGCTTTTTTTACCGCCTCCCTTGCCCCAACAAGTCGGTTCCCTTTTCTCGCTTATCTGCTTTCCTCCGGGCCTCTCCCGCGCGACCCCGGCCACAACTTATAGGGCAGACTCCCTTCTTCCGGGTGTGTTTTGGATGGGCTCTTTCTTGTCTATCGTCCATCTCTTGGCAAACAATGCCCAACGTAGACTGCTCTTACATAGCGCTAAGCTCGAGCGGTCATGATGTTCCCAAGTTTTTCCCCCGAGATATTTCCCCGTGTCAGCCTCGGGCTTACTTTTCAGTACCCGTATCTGTAAAAAACTTGTGAGACAGGTCTAATGGGTTCGTCTGATTCCTTTCCTTGACCTGGCTCCTCTCTTTGCCGTCGCGGAGGTCCTCGACCTCTCTGGGCCCCCAGTTTTTTTCTAAAGGATCCCCCTCCCCGCTTTAGAGATTTGTTCGCACGTGAATGTATCCCAAACGCCATTTTCCTGTGCGGAACTGTTCCCCTACCCTCGTTTTCCTCTGCTCCTGAGTAGCCCTTTCGAATTTCTGACCAAATCCCAGAAACCCTCCAGTCTATCTTCCCCTGCGCCCATGTCTCCGCCCTGGTCGTTTTTTCTTCCCCCCTTGTGTCCGTCATGCGGAGTCTTCACCTGTCATGTGACCCTGCTCAGCGAAAGCTTTCCCGTAAGGGCCTATACGCAACTTACTCCCCCCTTTTTTTTTTTCCGTTTGTCACGAGATAGTTCCTCATCCTTTCTTGTCCATCAGAGCAAAATCATAGCTCTTCCCCTTAAGCTTGCTTTTTTTTCTCTGGTTTGTCTTTTGTGGGATCAACATTGCGGCGATTCCAAGGGTCTTAAGATAGGCCGTTCTTTGTGAGAGGCCCCTCTTTTTTTTGGACTTCTGGTCTCGGTAGAGACTTTGTGCTCGATGCCGGAGGTCCTGTCTCCTTTTGGCTTGATGCCCGAGCGTTGGGCGAGCTTTCTCCCAGTGTTCTTTCCGCCGAGGCTCGTCTTCGTTTTCCCAGGTTTCAGATTTTAGGTATCCGGCGTAAGGGTTGATATGGAGGATCGGTTTTGGGTGGTCCGTGGGGAATTTGGGTACGGCTTCTTCCGGTCTGAGCGTTTTGTACGTTTCATACGAGACGGTCCTATGTGTCTTCGTATTGCATCCCTTCTTTATTACCTACTTCTACCTTCCCCCTTTTTCCCATGCTCTGTTAGTTCTTAGCACGTTACCTCATAGTTTTTCTCCTCCTTCTAATTTTCCTCCTTTTCTTCATGTACTCGCTGGACCCTTTACCCCCCGCCTTCCGCAACCACTTTTTTTTAATTAAAGCTTTTTGAGCTGCGTTCTCCCTTTCCCCTTTTTTCGTCTTTTGCCCCCCCAGATAAAGACCATCTGCTTTTTTTCACCATCCTTCGCACTTTTTTCGAAACCCTGGGATGGAATCCAATCTCTGTCAGCTAAACTTTTCAACTGTTTTTTAGCCCATGAGAGATTTCTCTCATTCGAGACAAACCTTCCAAGCCAACCCCCTTCTTTTAACCATTCCCACCGCTCTTGCCCCCACCCACCCTTGTATGTCAGCAGAGCTTTTCAAATTTCTTCGCCCCCCTCACCCCGGTTATTCCCAACCTAAGGACTTACGACTTTCCACCCCTTGATCCGCAACACTTACACCCTATCTTTTCATCCTCCTGTGTTGTTTTTTCTTCAGATTGTAAGTGTGCGGCTAACCTTTGTAACTTTTTGCTCATCCCGAATTTTTCCCCCTCTTTCAACCCTGACGTTATTTGGCGCTTCCCAACTTTTTCATTTTTTGGCCCGCTCTGCTTGACATCCGGTGTTTTTGCCCCATATTTTCAGTGCGGTTTGAAAATTTTCCGGGGTTTTTCTCTCTTTGAGCCGGTCGGCTTCTACCTCGGCAGGATCCTCGACCTTGAACTTCCATCCTAGTGAGTCAAGCCGAATGTGTTGACCATCCCGGTCTGTGTTTGTTTCTCCCCCGAGTATGCATTGACAGAATGGAGCGTTCTTTTTTTTGTTTCCCAACCTTCTTAAAAATAATGAATAGAAGCCCTGCGGACTTCCTTCCCTTTGAAGTTCCACCTGGTTTGATAGGCTGATTCCCCTTTCTCGGCGTTAGCGAGAACCTTTTTCAAGCATTGTGAGAACGGGGTCTCTCCGTCTGTACTAGGCGGTACCTACCTTATTAACTACCCTTCACTCTTTCACCACGTCCATTTCGGTTAGATACGCTGTTATGCCTCCTTATCCCAGAAGTAAGTGTCCCCCCCCCGGACTTTCGTATTGACACGTAAAACTTGCCTGAGTTCTCTCCCCCCCCCCCACACCCAGATCATCCCTTATTCTCCTCCGCCTAACGTCTTTCTCCCGCTCCTGCCGACATTACTCAAATTTCCCCTCTGTAGCAGTCCTGCCTTTAATAGACGGCCCTCTCGGCCTTGTCGACATGCTTCTCTGGCTCAGGTTGCATGCGCCACATTCATCCCGGACGCAGGCCCATCCCGATCGCAAAAGTCTTCTCGCCCTCTCCGTCCACGTCCCCCACTCGATTACCCCAAGGAAACGGCTTTCTTTTTCTCTTTTTCCTTCCTCTTCTCTAATTCTTCTACTAACCCCACCCCATCAAGCACCGGCTAACCCCTCCCGCTTCGCGTCCCCGGCTGATGCTCGCAGATTTCAAGTAAGAAGGAGTCTGTCCTTTTTTTTCTATATTTTACTTCACGCCTTCCGATGCGTAAGTCTCACTTCCCTGTGCTTTCTGAGCTGGGTCCTCTCCCCGACTTATTTACTTATTCGAACACCGTTTGCCTGACAGCGCGCCTCGCTCCCTTTTTCGCCGTTTGAAGGATCTCGAATTTCCTAGGAACTTTGCTGGTACTTGTAGTCCAAATTAGACTTTCTGTCGGAGCACCTCGTTTCCAATGCCCCCAGTTCCGCACTGAGTTCTCGAATTGTCCTTTTGGATCCTTCGTGGCCCGAGGCCCGATCTTGTTGGGATTAAGTGATCTACTCACGGTTGGACCCCTCTGTGTTTCGCCTTCCTTCCTCTCTTGACCCCCCCTCCTCCCGGTCCCTGTTTCCCGGTTCCCGGCATCGACTTTTCTGCATTTCGCACTTCCTCCTATGCTTCTTTTACGGTTTTATCAGAACCGGACCGCGCGTTCCGGGGTCCTTATGCGAAACTTGTCGGCACTTTGGCCCCGCCCTTCCCTCTTCTCATATGAGCGCTATTTTTACGGATTTTCTATTTGGGCCGTTTTGAAACAGATGCGTGTGACCCCTGATTCCATATCTTTACTACACCGGAGCCCTTTCTGCTGTCCCACGTATTATTTTTTGTTCGGTCTCGTCTCGCGGCCAGGACCCCATGAGTCAGTTAGTGAATTTTTTTTTTCAAGCGGCGGCCCATGCTCAACCTCTCCCAGTCAACAGGCCCTCCCCCTCGCTCGGGTATTCGTGAAACGTTTCGTCCAGCCGGTCTCTCTTGGATTTATGCTTACACATGGGATCTTGGAGTGCCTACTTTCTGCGGCCTCGAAGCGTATTCGGATTTTTTGCTGATCTTTCGTTCTGTATTTGTCCGGACGATAACTAGCTCCATGGCGTCCTTTTTCTTTCCCCCTCTGAGACTTGTTGCCTTGTGCCCGTGTTTCTCGTCCCGCTCTCCACGTCCAGCAAAACTTAACATTATACTTCATTTCGAATCTCCCCAAAGCGATGAGTTTGGTGAGCGCCTATATACATTTCCTCGTTTTTTCACCCCATGTGACGCGTTTTTGTATTTCGCCCATAGAAGACCCGGCTCTCGCCCACGATTTTCCATTGTTTTTCGCCCCTTTTCTTATCGACAAAAAGTTACTCGGTTGGACAGACCTGCCCCCCTTTCCAAAGATTTGATCACAGACTCTTAAAGCGCGGTTTTCGTTTGAAGATCTTCTCCCCTGCTTTTTTGCACGCGGTGGCCCCTCCAGATTCCGGGGTCACCTGGTTGTAATTGAGCCTACTTACTGTAAAGACCTGCCAAACTGTGTTGAAATCTTGATTCGATTTGACGCGGAAGGCTCTTCTCCCCTCCGCCTTTTCACCACTAATCTTTCCTATCGAAGTAGCCCACCTCGCGAGGTGTGGTCCCATGTAACCTTTCCTTCCCAGTGACAGCGCGGCAAAGGAATGCGCCGCTTCCCCCGGATTCACCCTGGCTTTGCCGGCTATGTTTGGGAAATTGGTTTCCCATCCTCCCCTTTGTGGCTGACCTCCAAAATTGTGTTTGTTGAAAATCCGTCTCTTTTGATGTGATTGTTCCTATTCCTGGCTACGGGTTTCTCAGACCTTCCCCCCAGGAATTGGCTTTTCAACACATTTCGCATCTCCGTGTTTGGGATCGAGCTGCGCGAGCTGGGTCCCAGAGGTTTTTTGAGCCCTTTTTATGACTGGTTGCCGGAATGTGACCACCCCCTTTTCTGTTCGTGCGCCATCATCTCTCTCCCCATCCGTTTGTTGTTGCTGATTTTCTGGAGACACCCCAGCTTTTGCAAATAGTCCACCCAGTGTTCCATCCTTCTGTGCCCCTCTTTTTAGAACAGCTCCTCTCTTCTTCTCCCTGGATCCAATTTGGCGAGGCGTGAAATGTTTTTTACGTCCCTATTTCTCCTATGTGGGCGGTTGAGAAAAACGCTCTTCTCGATTTGACCCAACACCACTAATGAGCGTCTGAGTTTTCCCCCCGTAGTGTTTGCCCGGGGTCATTCCCTTTTGACTTCTTTTTCATCAGTTCCAACCTGAGACCTGGTCATCATTTCCCTCCATTCAGTGGAGCCCCCACGTGCCGGTTTGCGCGCTCTTTTCATCGTTAATTTGATTGCTTGGCTCCTACCACCCCTTTCGTCTTTTTGAGTGCCGTATACGATAGTTTTTTGGTGAAACTTCTTCTATTTTCTTCCCTCTGTTTGCCCCACTTGCCACTCCCTGGACCTTATATTAACCCATTGGCAAGCTCTTTCACGTGTGACTTTCCTCCTCAGTACTACCATCTGAAAAGGAAATCGTTCGGGAAACCCTCTTGCGTCACCAGCCTTTTGCGCAGATCTTCCCTGCCTAAGATCCGTTATACGGGAGATCAAATCCTTGACCTTCCCCATTTCCCAACGCGCTTTGGTTAGGTTACAATCAAACTTGCGCCAACAGTTCCCAGTCTGTGGTCGGTAGCCTTTTTCTTATATGGGGCGCACCCGAAAGATACATTGTTTCCAGCTGGACGTATATCTGCGAACACCACCCCCTGCCAATTTTAGCCCCTGCGCGGTTTATCCCTTTAAGGCTTATTTTCTCTTTTTAGTTGTTACCTCTTTCCTTGTGCGAGCGTGATTTGAATATCCGGTACCCTGTTCCTCCATGCGATCTTTTATTATATGTCGCTTGTCTATTTTTTTTATCTTTCCCTTTTCCCCCTTACAGTGATCAGTCTCTTCTCAAAAAATCAGGTGGAACTCCTTTCCCGATTTCTAGCTTCCTTACAAGATTTTCCTCTTTCTCTCCACCTCCACTAGCGCTGCGAGTCGATTTTTTTTCAATTTCCTCTCGTTGCGGCCTTTTGTCCTGGATCGCTTTTTAGTCTCCCCGTCCAGATTGACCACCACACTTCGGTCCGTCCGAGATCCGCTTCCTGCCGGCGATAAACGGCCCTCAAACCCCCACCCCCCCTGCACCCAATATAGGGCAGCACCTTCTTTCCCCTGTGTTCCCGTGTTAGGTAATCGGCTTACCCTGCTCAATCGCTTGGTCCCCCCCTTCCCCACCTGTCGTGCCGACTGACCCATAGCTTCAATACTTCCGTTCTCTTTTTTGGAGATGGTGCCAAAGGTTCCCGACACCGTCTCTTTTTCCCCCCGCCGCCTCGGGCGTTTGTTCTAAAGTCGAACGGTTACTCTTTTTTGAGGACGGTACGTCATCCGTCCTTCCGATGCTTCTTCCTGTCAGGATCTGAGTGTGGCCTTTCGGAAGTCCTACTCGACGACCCTGTGTTCCACACGACCTTTTATAAGCCGGAATCCCACTGCTGCTTTCAGAGCTAGTCCCTTCCCGAAGTGGATCCCACTACATCGGTGCCCGGCGGAATTGTTCCCAACATTCCAGGGTCTGTGCTAATGCGGGGGGGGGTTGGCTTCGCCTCTTGTCTTAATTGATCCCTCACAAAATCTCCCTTCCAATTTCCAGCCATTCCTAGGCTCCGTAAAATGCCTACCATTTTTTAGCTCCAGGCTCGTGTAGGCACGTTGGAAGACTTCTTTCTATCGATCTGCTTTAGTTTCCATTTCCAGCGCCGCTCTGTAGGGGTTCTCTATACGCAATACCGTTCATCCTTGTCCTCATATTTCGACTCATCTAATTGAATCTACGCTCCCTCCCAGATCGCGTTTACGACCCTTCTTGGCTTTGAGATTTTTTTCTTGTTTGGGGGAAGACCAAACTTCGCGGCTCGACTACTTTTTTGACGATATCTTGTCTTGGTGTGATTTTGCGGGAGGGTTGCCGTGGAGTCGAGGGCGCGGGGTCGAGATTTTGAGTGATGACGGCTAATGTCGACGTTTTGATGCCCTGAATCTTTTGCGTCTTCTGAGTCCGCCGCGAGCCGGGCGCGATGGCTAGTTCCATTGCTTCCATTGCGATTTTTTAGGTATTCTTTCCTTGCGACCTTCTGGATCCCCTTCTGCGTATTTCGTGCGTCTTCCGGCTGTCATGCTATCCGCTTTTCTTTTTCATTTCATATCTCCGGTTCCTCTTGTGGAAATTATCTTCCTTCGCGGCTACCCTCTTTCCTGATCCTCTTTTTTCCCGGGCGTTACTTTTTAGTTAATAGATTTAGGTCCCTAGTTCTACAGCCGCATAATTCTTTTTCTTCCTTTTCATGTTACTCGCTGCCATCGTTCCCCTCTCTTTCCGACCCCTTTTTCCCTAAGTACGGTTCCGTCGTTCTTTCTTCGTTCCTCTTTCTCTCTTTGCAACCTTTAATCTCCCCCACTGACCCCTTCTTGCATTATTCACTCCCCCTACGCTTTTTCAGAACCCACTTATGCAGCAAGAGCGCTTTCAGTCTTTTCACCTCCTCCTTTCTCCCCTGATCCTTTTCGCATTTCCGGCGAAAACTGTAGCTACGCCCCCCTTCATTTTCCAAATCCCCTTCCCCCGCTCTTTTCACCAAAACCCGGTATTTTCAGCAAGAGTTAAAATTCTTGCTCGCCACCCTAGTCTTCCCAACCTCTTCGCCTGTAAACTTCCCCGTGCCATTACAAATCTCTCTTCTTCTCTCCTTCAGTTGGTGTTGTTGCTCTCGATTTTAAAGTTTTTGCGGAGAAAGTGTTTTACATGGGCTAAGTCAAGTGTTGCGGCTCCCCTTATAGTTTTCCCGAGCTTCGAGAATAATTTTGACCGCTCCATCCGGGTTTTTGCACCTTTATTTTTCCGTGTTGAAGAGTAAGGGGGTTCTTCGCCTTTTTGCGTTGGTGAGTGCGAAAGATTCTCCCCTTATGTCTCCCCTCCCCTTTTTTGAAGTTCAGCGGTTGAAGCGCTCTTTCTGCCAACTCCCCCCCTTTTTTTCGCAAAAGAGCAGGGTGAAAAGAAGGCAGATTTTGTCTTTTTTTGCAAAGAGTCCTTCCTATTACCCAAGGCAAGTCCACGCAGGCGACGGCCCTCCTTCAGTCACCAATGGGTGAGGAGGAGGCTTGGTTGAACCTTGTCTGGCTGCGTAACATTGCATAAGGACTCGCCTACATGCTTATGTCTACTATTGGTACTTTAAATTATTAACAAGTTCCGACTGTTAGTTCCCTGCCAGAGCTGTTTTGTTAAATGAGGTCTGCCGCTCCGATTGCCCCACCCTCGTTACACCCCCCATCTCGCGTCTGTGCCATGTAACGCAGAGTATCTCTTACGAAGGCCGTCAGCCCTCTATACGCAAAGATCCCGCCTTCTCGTTTGCATCCCTTTTTCACCTTCCCCCCCTGACCGCGACCGATTGCGTCTTTTCGTGGCCTTGGCCCTTTCGGCCACAAGTTCGGGTCCCCCTTCTCCCCCCCCATTCCTCCCCGGCCAGCCGTCGCGCTGCAAAAGTCTCTCCTGCTTTTCAGTCCAAGGTCCACCCCCCTTTCTATCCACACCACTTAACGATAGATTCAGCCGTTTTCTTTTTAAGATAATTCTCCCCCAAATCAGCCCGTGTTCCAAAACCTCCCCGAGTTTCTTCCCCTCGTGCTTTCCCTTGATTAGTCCGTGTAGTCGGAATTTATCTTTACTACGAGGAGTCAGTGCTCGTTCTTTTTAGAGCAAGTCCCGTTAGCGGTTCGCTGAGCTTTCCCTCTTAAGATTTTCTTACTCCGCCTGCGCAACAACGTTCGCTTCGCCCTGCATGGCGCTCCATGGTTTCTCTAGGGGACGTATCTCTCCTTTCTCGGTCCTTTCTTTTGGGACATTGTGTCGCGAAATTCGCCTGGCCTTTTCAGGAGCAAACTTTTTCATGCCAGTTCCGCACCTTTTCTTTCTTTGTCGTTTGTCTCCACTTCTTTCATCCCCGAGTTCGACGGGCGTGCTCCTTTCCCTAAGCCGTTTGGCCCATGCTTTTTTTTTCGTGCCTCAGCTTGTTACATTTATATTCCAGGTCAGGACTTCTCCCGGCCCCCCGGCATTCGACCTCCCTTTTTCCCGGGATCCTTAGAACTCCGAGGCGGGCTGTAATTAGAGAACGGTGTCTCCACTGGCACCTCTAGAACCGCTCCTCTGAGTATATGGGCCGGCGTTCGGCTTGACTTTTTTTCAGGTTTTTGCCACGATTTTGGGGCTGCGACAAGCCAGATTATTCCCTTTTAATAACATGTCTCCCTTCTTTGCCCCCGTTTATTTTTTTGTCAGGGTCGCGGCGTTATCGTCCGGGCCCTGGAAAAGCGGTATTTCTCCTCGACCTTTCCGACTTGTTTTTTTGCCTCGGAGGCGGTACAAAGCGATCCTCACCTTTCAGACGCTCGGGTATCGCTGACACGTACTTCCCGCCACGATAGGCTTTGCTGGTGTATTGCGTAAGACCTGTTCGATCTTTGCAAAAAAAGTGAACTTTTATACTTGCGCCTCTCAGCTCTTCCCTATTGCTTTTGTACTCGTATTGGGTCCACTGGAACGATCCCCCTATTCTTTCCCTTGGCTCCCCCCATAACCTCTTTGCATGGTGCTTTTTACGCTTTAAATTAAGACTTAGTCCTCTCCACGGCCATCGCCACTTCCCCCTCTCTCTCGACCTTCGGAAGGAGCTTCACCGCGCGAGTGAGGACTTCTGCTACTTCACGTCCATGGTGGTACACCCATGGTAGGCGCGTTTAATTTTTGCGCCCATTATGTTTGCATGACCACTCCTCTCGCCCTGTCCTTCGCTTTTTCTTCTCAGTTGATTTAGCGACCCAAGTCATTTTTCTTCACCAAATCACTGATTCCACGGATTCTCCCGTTCCCGGAAGCGGTCTTTCGAAGCTCTTCGCCACAGTGTGTCTCAAGGATTGGTGCTCTCATCAGGGATTAACCGTTTTGGTTTGTGAACTGCGTTCAAGCTTTGACTCCTGGAACTCTTTTCAAAATACTGGCAAGATGTAACTTTTTACGCTGTCAGATTGAGACCATCTCCGCTTTCACCCCTATCGTGCTACCCTTTCCAACTAGCATCTTTTTAGCATCCATTTATTGACCTCTGTAACCTCCCCAGCTGAGGCACCTTTTTGAGCCGACTCACACTGATTCTCACCATTTTGTCCCGGGCTCTTTTTTCCCTGATGTCCACTAATTTTCTGTTCCTTCCCCGCCCTAGGGGAACTCATCCGCACCTACTTTTGTGATTGTTCCTCCTTCTTTCTACGTTCTCAACCGCCCCAAGGACCCGTACCCAAAATTTTTAGAATCTCGACTTTTCGAGTTCTCCCTGAGCTGAGCTGTGCCAGAGCTGGCAGACCTCCCGGTCTTCTCCTGTGTTTCCCGATTTCCCCCCTTGCTGTTTTTGCC
>Ga0179593_1397220_pt1 | contig 11072 bp, 7 predicted proteins | sample CZODoug2_1_08_16_FD_185931 | JGI IMG/M metagenome (GOLD analysis project Ga0179593, IMG submission 185931) | Vadose zone soil fungal communities from Angelo Coast Range Reserve, California, USA - CZODoug2_1_08_16fungal (PacBio error correction) | ecosystem: Environmental > Terrestrial > Soil >... | reverse complement strand
CACCCCCCCTCCTGGTATGCAATCCTCAAGGGCTATTGCCGGCTTTTCACTTGCAGATTGTTTGATTGCTCGCCGACGCAGGTTGCCTTTGGATCGGCTCCAGACGCCATATGTGGTCATTGCATGGGACTTGTTTCCGGGATCGACTTGAATTTTAATGATATCCCCCAATAAAATCTTCTGTTTGTTGAGTGGTCTCTACAGGGTTGATCGCCTTCCACAAGGTCTGCATTCCTGTGGAATTGTTTAATTCCTCCGTTCGGCGCCGTTTTGAAGTACAAGCCACGCCCCCCCTTAGCGGGAAAACTACCCGAGCCTCTTGATTTTTTCCCCCCCCAAGTTCTAGGTGTTTCCATAGATCCCGGCCCCCCCCTCTATTCGGTGTTGTGCGCGTCGAAATCGATTGCCATCCTCGCACACTTTGCCCGACCCCCATACCTACTTCTATTCCTTTCTTGGTGGCTGGAGCAGTTTATACGCAGACACTCTCCACCGTTCTCGGGGTTTTTTTTGACCCAATCACATATCCCTTTACGACCCCCTTTCGACCTTTTTTCGGGCTTCCAGCCAGCCCGGCCGCTGAATCCCAGAAGTTAAAATTGACGTGGTGGGAAAATCCACCCTTTCGAACTCCTATCTCTATTTGAATCCTAGTCCCCCTTTTGCTTTGCCGGCACCCCCTTATTCATGGGCGTAGGCCTACCTCGTACGGAGGAATCCACTATTTCGGTTCTAGAGTGTACACCGGCGCCTTTCATCGTGTTTATCGGTGCCCCCTATTTTTAGGATTCGGTTAGGAGCCTGCTACTTACTCATGCGGCGCTGCCGGCTTCTCCCTTGGTGGAATTCGCGGCACCCCTGCGGTTGGACTCTGGAGAGTTGATAAGCCACTCGTCTGCAGATGGGCTTGTCTCGAATTGCGTCCCCTCGACTGGTTTCATCCCTTTTCTATCCCTTTTAGGACGTGACGATGTTTGCCCACCAGTTTGGTGGGCAGGCTGCGTCCCTGCTCTTCGCCGCCACACCAGTCAATACCATAACCAAGGCAATGACGATCTACATGCCGCCACTTGGTAGGTACGCGAACGCGGCGGCCCTTTAAACCTCCCCTTTTTCCAGTGATTTGCTCACGTCTTCGGAGACTTTTGAGCTGTTTATACCAGACTCCAAACTTATGTGCTACTCTCACCGTGCTTTTGACTTTCGCGAGCCTCGACGATTTAAGGAATGCATGTGGGGACAGGCTTCTACCATATTTTCTTCTTAACTACAACTTTTACCCCCGAGCTTCTTTCGTCAGATCCTCTCTGAAATCCGTCCCATTTTGGTCTTCCCTGATTGCTGGGCTGCGAGTGAGATTCGATTGACCAATCCATTCCTTTCGGATTGAAGCCCACCTGGACCCCACGTTTGGCCCAGCAGATCGCGTCTCATGTGGGACTTCGCTATCTTTTTTAAGTGTTCTGCTTCCAAGTTTTATTCCCCCTAACCCCGGCTATTACCGTCCAATTTTGGATTTCACGGGGTCGTCGCACGTTACCGGCCACCCTTCTCCTTTGACTCCTCATAATACCGGAGTAGGTCCCATTACTCTGAGCCGCCATGTTTTTTTGAACCATCCTTTTCTTCTTTTCGGCCCCCTCCCCTGTCGTCGAGCCTTCCCCGGTCAGACCACTGCAACGGTTCCCAGCCTGTCTTTATTATTTCTCCCGGCCACCCCTCTTCAGTCGGACTTTGTGTTGCGGCCATTGCTCAACCGGCCAACGCGCCGTTTTCTCTTGCTTTGAGGCGCGACGCGCCCCTTTCCCCAACCCTTTTTTCCTTTCTTAAAAATAAAACGAGGAGTGGACATTGCCCCACCCCCCTCCTCAGGCGCCATGATGCCTCTTCACGATGACCTGTCGATTTTATCTATCTCCCTCTCTTGCCTCCTTCGACAGCCGGCTTTTGAAGAGGACACCCTTCCCTTTGGATGTACCCTCCCTGTGTTGATTCCATGTCCTTTGAGGCATGCCTGTTTTGGGTCTGCTCGTGCCGTTCCCTCCCCCAAACATGAGTATCTCTCTAGAATTTCGACCGCTGGCTTGTCCTACAGAACGCAAGCCCGGCCCGTAGCCACGCCCATGAGGTGATGTCCTCCCGTCCTGTGTATCCCTTCCTGTTTCCCACGCGTTATCGAGTAGTTGGCTCCTCCTTCTCCCTTTCGTCATTTGCCAGTTAAGCGGCCACGCTTATCCATAACCACGTCTTTTCCTCCCCTAGTTTTCATTGCTGTTTTTTCAAGAATACTTTCTCCCCCGTTGTTTTTTTTTTTGTTTTCCTATGCGTGTAAAGCCATGGATCTTTCCTGGCTCTTTTATTCTATGGGAGCTCTTTGCTTTCCTCTTTGGCTTCATTTTTTTTAAGGGTGTCGGACAGTTCCGATCGACATTCCTCGTTTTCCTCTTCGGCCCAACCTTTTTTGTAAAGACCCAGGTCTTGTCTTCCTTTCCCGTGCGGTGCGCGGGGGTCGTGTTCCGAGGGGGGACTCTTTCTCGCGTCCACATCTTACGTAGATTTTTTCTGAAGCCTAAAGGGCAGCCGGCACGCCCCGCCAAACATTCGTCAACCTTTCTCAAACATTGCCTACAGCAGGGCGGTAGTTGTCGGCGTCATCCTTTGGAGAGGCCGTCTTGAATTCTGAACAAAGACGGGCGTGTTTATAGACTGCGCTTCTACGTCGAGCTTGTTGAAGTGGATAGAACGCCCTGGAGCCTTAGGGGCGTTTCGGTCATGTCACTCCTCGTTTGTATATATTGGCACCTTTTTTAATGGAGGGGGGAGCGTCAGCCCCTTGTGAAAGAAACGGGCGTTTAGGTTCAACCATTTTCTCCTGATGGCCGTCAACCACCCCTCTTTCCCCTGTTTGTGGTAATAGAAGATAATTAAAAAAATTGAATTGTTGCGTTTGGCCACGTACGAGACTTCGATTGACTTCTTTCTTCCCTGACTGGCAGTCGGAGTTCTGGCGCTTTTTGCAATGTTCCTATCCGGTATTTGTTAGGTTTCTTCCCCCCCCCTTATTCCAGGATTTTGCAGCGACTTGGACTTCGGTCGACGACCTCATCCCTCTTTGACGGTATACTCTGGTTGTAGTCCCTTCCGTCACTATGGTCCCTTCCTTGGCCACCCACTGGCTCATCGTTTCCACAACGCGACGCTTTTGAGGTGCTTCCAAAGTTGTTTTTTCTCAAGGCGACCATCAGAAATTTTTCTGTTTTTTCACGGCCTCTAATGAGGCGTTTTCCTTCGCTGCTTCCCTCCCCCCTTTTTCTGTTGATTCAAGATAATATCTTGACTGAGAAAGCTCGCTCAATCTGGAGGTCCGACCAGTTTAATTCAGTTTGGTATGGTCCCTGTTGTGCATCCCCCCACCTCATCATTTCTCCGCAGTTTTCCCTTCATTTTCATTTTAGCTTGGCGGTGAGGGTCCTTTTTCACATACTGCTTTTGTGTGATCCGTTGTATTTTGCCTCTTCTCCTGGGAAGTTTTCTTGAGCATATCGAAAAACTGGTGAGAAGGGTCCCCTGCCGCTTTGGAACCAGAGCGGCGCATGCGACCGGCTGTCATGGCTTTGGATGTAAGAATGTCCTGATGTTCTGAGTTCGGATCAGCGCGCTAGGGCCTCACAACTTCCCTTGTCGTTTGGTACCAACGTCGTTCCTCTAAGTTTTGACGATATATTCAAGTCGAGCCAAGTTTCCCAACTCAATCGCGTTGCGACCTTCGCTCCCTCCTCACCCTTTGGCCATCCCCCCCTAATTTAGTGTCTCCGACCGACGCCATTAAGAGAGTAGCTTGCTAGTTGCGCGTGTTCCTGACCGCTCCTACTCAAGATACCCGAATTGTACTTGCTCCCGGTGATGTCCCGCTCGTTTCCCCTTCCTGCTCCTTTTTTCAAGTAGTAACGGTAGGGGGAATACGTCCCGTGACGCCCTCTGTTTATCATCAACTCAGCCATTGTGGCAAGGTTTCTCATAAAGAGATCAGCGTGGCTTTTTTTTCGTTCGACGCGGTTTCTTTCCCGTCTGCAAACTTCGTTTGTCTGAGGAGTCAGGGCTGTACTTGCAAGTGACCCCTTTTCACGGGGTTTTGTCGTATAAACAGACCGTTACCCAACGAACGTTGCGATGGTCTCGTTCTTCCGTCACCTCCCTTCTCGTCTGGGAGGTCGGCGATGTGATCCGGATGTTAATCGAACGATTGTCTACGGGTCACATGAATTAGTTCCTTTGGGACTCCTGGTTGAAACATTTTTACAGACTGGGGGAAAATCCAAAACTCCCTGTAATTTAGTTCTTTTGCTGTCTTCCACACGATTTACCATGGGTGCTTGCCTTCAGTCTCCACTTAACAAGGGCATGGACTTTCCCTAGTTGTACGTCATCCTACTCCCCATTCTGTATGTGGGTTCCCCTAACAACTGTGGAGCTGTGCTTTATACTGTACTTCTGTCGCGGCGATCACGTTACAACCCCCTCCTCACGCGGAACGGGCGCGCCGTGACCGGCACAAGTGTGTCCATGAAGCGGACACTTATTCCCCCCACCTCCTGCATCGAAAGGGTGTTTTTTTTTTTTTCGTGTAGGTCACCAATCTCGCGACACGGCACCCCGCCCCATTTAATTCATCCGGTCCCGAGCTCTTCCGTTTTGAGATGATCGTGCTTGATTGCGCCAATGGCTTGCCAGTTCTTCGGCTCCGCGTCTGGGGTCGTTGTCGTTTCGGTTGTTCAATTTTAGCGCGCATTTGGGGGGGGGCGAGGTGTCCACTGGAAGGCCCAACGTACCAACCCAACCTTCCGACACCAGCTCGTCGAAGCAGGACTAAGCTCCGCGCAACCCCCCCGGATGCTTTGCACGAGTCTAGTCAATTTGCCTCGACAGCCTCTGTTCCTAGTGGTCTCATGCCCTTTCTCCTCGTCTTGGTTACCCGAATCAGCCTATCTCCCTGAGCAAGTTCGTTCGACTGTTATCGCCGCTTCCCTTCCCGCGTCCTGAGGGCTATCTATGGCGGCCCCGCGCGGCCGGGTTGACCGTTTCGTCCCTGCACTCGACTTCGATCCCGATTGATCGAGCAGGGTTCTTTTCAATGTAAGGGAAGATTGGTGTGGATGCCATACTCCGCTACAGGGCGATTTCTCCATACGTTTTTTTGTTTGTTTTCTATGAGATCTGTCATGTGATGGCCGTCAGTGTTCATCATCTAGTACCCCCGCTGTCGCTTAGTAGCGGTCCCTTTGCCCGATCAAATCCGGTTGGCACTGAGCAACCCAAATAAGGCAACGAAGGACGAGGTGCTTTGCAGTTACTCTTGGGAGGCCGGGCCCGACTAGTCCCCCTCTCCCTGCACGATCCTATTTGTTTTTTTATGCGAAGACTTGGGCCCGAACATTTTGCTTCTTTTTCTCCTCTGCTGCAGTGGTGCTTCCGCCCCCGCCCATTAGAGGATTGGCCGTATCGCCCTTTTATTTTTTAGAGAATAGCAGACAGAGTCGTCGAAGTATGGGTATAACGAGATGCCCCCACAATCATTGGCCGAGGGTATCTTTTTTTGGTCTTGAGTAGGGCGATGGTCCTGAGTTCCCTCTGGCGGTCGGTTGGTGTGTGTTTCCTGTGTTTTTTTTTGCACCTGCCGTTTTTTTGTGTTCGTATCGCACAGGAGTCCAGCGCACCCTGGCCCACACCCGCACACCGCTTTGGCGCCGCCAGCCGGGGTGCACTGAACTGTCCCCCCGGGAATTCAGATTCAGGAAAGCGCGGCCAGCACGCTCCAAAGTCGCCCCCCTTTTTTGCTTGACGGATTTGATGAACATGGCTTTTTCGTCTTTGTACCTCATGGCGCGCTGAACCTCCCTAATTGATGCAATCGATTTGACCTTTTTCTCTTGACCCAGGATTTTCTTTTTTCAACTTGCGGGCGATTTTCTGCTGCTGCCGACGCGTGTTTTCTGCGTGCGTTCGTAACATCAACGTGATCGCACGGAAGGCCCCCTTGCATTATGATATTTACCTTTATCCAACCTCCGCTTGTTTTTTGAGCCCACTAAAGCTGGATTATGCATTGTCCTACAACTCTCTTTGTACTCATGCCCTTGTGTAGGGGCGTTTCGTCGCATTTACGGTTGTGGTCCTCCAGGCACGCCCGCGTGTGTCAACCCCATTACCTCGTTCTTATGTATTTTTGCACCAGTTATACGTCTTTTCTGGATAATTACTCCTTCTTATCGGTGTGGGCGCCGGTAGCATTTAGTTACGTTTTCGCATCTTAACACGCCCCAACCGACGTCGGAAGTTTTTTTGGGCTGGAGGCTGAACGAACATGGGTTTCATAGGTAACCGTTTCAAAGATGGGGTCGAAATGCGTTTAATTACATCTCGCAGCCACCCCCCCACGGTGACCCTTGGTCCAGGTGTTTGCCAGCTATCAAGCCTCCACCCGTTTCTATTACGCACTCAAGAACTGGGTTTATACGGTCCCTAACCTGCCCCCCCCCCAGACCTCACGGCCTGGATCCCCCTATTGCTACAGCTCAATGGCTTTGATTTCTACCCTTCTGGTTTCAAAGGAGTCTTCGATGAGAACTAGTAAACCGGAGCGCACTCCCCTCTCCGGAATAGGGGACATCTACTAAACGGAGGCCTAATCTTTTCCTTTGCGACGCTTGTCTGTAGCGCGCAAGTGGCTCTAAGACTCCCCTTCGCTTGAGGTAAGCGGTGATCCCTAAAGTGATATCGACGGCCCCCCTCCCTGAGGTTTAAAGAAGGGGCTCGCGTACTAGTCCAAATTTTTCAGTCTCCAAGTTTCTGGAATTGTGGCTCACCACGCGAATTGGCTCGACCTGGAAAAGGTCGGCCTATGGTGGGCATTGATCCTTTGTTCAACCCACCCTAGGAGCGGGGGTATTTGGTCGAGCGGCGTGCGGCTTTCCTTACTGTGAACCCAAAACCCCGCTATTTTAGTGGCCTCCACTACCCACGGCCCCTGACGATCCTGTTCGCAGTTCTTTCTTTGCGTTTCAGTTTTTTTCTTCCCGGGGCAATTTTACCCCTTATTTCAACATCCGTGTTCCGATGTTGGCTTTTTCTACTGATCTTTTTAGCGACGGTCGACCCTCCGACAAGCGAGTGTTCCCCTTCAACGCCCAGTCTATATGCTGACTTCTGATAAGGTTTCCTGTGGTGATGGCCCTTACCCCCCCCTCTATTCTTCTACTTCATTTATTGTCTCAGCTGTCTTTCTCAGATACTATTGAAACCTCCTGGGATATGATGGGGTTTCGTTCAGGAGCGGCCCCCTTTTTTTTTTTCCCCCAACTGATTTTGATGGTTCGAGTTCTCCATTGCCCGTTGGAAGTCCCTATAGTGCGACTTACGCGCATTCTATTTCCAATTGGGTCGCGCTTTTAACCGTCTTTTTAGGAACCTTGTACGGCAAGTTCGGATCTTCCACGGGGTCGCGATCGAAAGCAACTAAAGGGCCCCCATCCCCATTCGGAACTTTTTGGTTCTTTCCCCTTGGGGATTCGAGGTAATTAATTCGGCCATATGCGTCCCTGTCTTTGGACCATACGCAGCTCCTCTCACTCAGCCGGACTTACGCGACAATGCCCGCCAACACCTTCTTTTATTATCTTCCCCCCCAAAACTATCTATGGAATTTCTTATTGGTGGCGCGTCATTTGTCCTCCAAATTGGCCAACAGCGGTGTTCCTCTGGGCGAGCCCGCGACCACGACCGCAGCCAAAATTTTCAGCTTTTCCCCCACCCCCAATCCAAAGAGGAGTGGAACCTGCCAACCCCCCCCGCCTCAGGATACACTCTCTTTGCAACGATACTCGACTCGTCGGGATAGATTCTTACTCGGATCCGTTCCTGAAATCCTTCCTCCTTAGCGCCATACCGCCCGCTGTCCAACTTAAGGGTTGGATAAATGGCATGCCTTCCCGAGTGTTTGGCTGGATAGTGTGTTTTTTCAGGAAACCCTTCCGTATTTCTTCTATCCTTTCGAGCTTTGTTTGTTTTTACGCCGATTGCACCCTATTCCGACGAACTTTTCCTCGGCAAACTGGACCGACTTACCCTGGGCATTTCACCCCTGAATTCGCGGTTTTTTATTTCCCGTTTTTTGATTGACACGCTGATCGTTCGCGGGCCGACACCCTTTCGCTTGATGCATTCCACTTTCCTGCAACTTACCGAGATTTTAAGATGTAACACTCCTGCAGGTTTTCACGCATTTCTCTTTGTTCCCGTTTGGAGAGAGATGTGCGTGACCAACACCTTTGAGTTCTTGAGCCATATTTGATCGATGGGTCAGGTGGCCATCTTATTGCGAATTGCGGTGCTTCTCCTTTTTTTTTTTGCACGGATCCCAGACCCGGGACGTCACCGCGATTCGTACCTTCCCCCCAGGGCTTCGTCCGGTCCGTTTTTTTTTTTTTTTGCTTTTTCGGGAATAATGCAATCCTCCACATCTTCGAGAAGTAGATACAGTGCCATTTTTCCTGCCCGGCGTCCAGCCCACAACACGGGGCCCCCATACTTAAACCTTTGGTCACACTTGCCTGGCCATACAGTGGTAGTTTATTGTTCGGTGACTCCGTGCCTGTCCGGTGAACGCGCAACAAGCCGCTTCGATTCTATTTATACGCTTTCTTCGCGTCTCGATCGTGTTCCCGGGGTTAGGTAGGGTAGGCGTTAGTTTCATTGGTCCAACCCCTCGTTTGGCTTTTTTAATCGAGGCAATTTTGCCGGGGCTGTGTCCGGCCTCAGGCGCTTTCCCGCGTTTCTAACCCCATTTGCGCCGTCCTGCCGCCCACCAACCCTTGCGGAGTTGTTTCCCGGAACATACATAACATGAAAGAATGTGGTCTTCTTGGCGTACGTCGCTGCCGTGACGTTCGGTCCTGTGGATCCGGTTTTCCCGGGACATTGGCTCGCTTGGCCGAATAGTTTACTATACTATGATTCGAGGCTTTGTCAACAATTTATGATGGCGTAACTGTACCTTGACGCTGATCCAATATCCCTTGTTGACTTATATATCCGGGTTCGTCCCGGACTATGACCGGCATGACCCCCCTTGGGTAGATAGCAGCTGCCCAATCGACGCGAGTGCTCAACGTGGTCAGGTTTCCCAATGCTCGTCACTCAAGGTAGGTCACGGCCCTCTGCGGCTTTTCAATTTCTTTTATACACTTCGTTGATGTCAGATAAAGTACTTAAGACATCTTCCGTCTAAAGCCTGGAGGACTTGGGTCGCCTTCCCTTCTCATTTTAGGGTCATGGGCCACCCCCTGACCCTGTCTCGGCTTCTCGCATCTTCATCTGTGAGCGAGGGTGTGCGTTCAGCAATTCGCTTTGGATCCCGGCTAATGTTTCATCGGTAAGTGACCGGTACTCGTGATTATTCCATCACGAAACTTGTTATAAGGGTTCCGTTTCTGCGGTCGGCGTCCCCAGCAAGGGCGGTGGCTTTTCCCAGTTTTAGTCATGTTGTGATGTTACCGACTGATGACTTTAGGCTAGACCTCGGCCGGCTAGCCCTACGCTGGTTGTTGGTAACCCCTGTAAATTCCTCCCTTCCTTTTGATTGGTTTGCCATGTCGAGCCAAGTCTTCGCCACATCCAAACATGAACCGATGGTGCCCTTTCCGCTAGATATTTCACTAAGCGTTTCCGTTTATTTGCGGCGACGCGCGACGCTGACTTCGTACGCTTATAGCCTTGCAGCCCCGATCCGTCATAGACCGCCCCGATACCCGACTAGCTTTTTTTCTCGTACCTGTAGTCCCAGAATATGATCCGGGCCTCATGGATCCTTTAGGCTCATCGGAATACCTTAGACATGTTCGACGGTCAACCAGCTTTGGATGGCCCAACGATTCTCAGGCTGAGTGTGGCGGACGCGTTATTTTTCCCTGAGCACTCTTTCGTCGGAGGCTGCGTTTGGGATCGCCTGAAAGGAAAATTTCAGCCCAGGGGTTTAGTCGATATTTCCCTTCCCAGTCTATCTTTGACCATTTTTTCGATGTTATCGTCCGCACTCCAGCCCCCCTTCCGATCTTCTTTGGGGGGGGCGGGTTTTGCCCCATAGACACTCACTGTTCTAAGCTTCCCCCTGAGCTGAACTCTCCTGAAAATAAACGTTTCCTTTACCCACTTGGGCCATCTAGGCTCGGCTTTTCGCTTCTTGCTTGTCTTCCCTTCCCTCGCGACCCGGATGATACACTTACACGGGGATGCGTTTGTACGGCCATATCCACTGCGTCTTTGTCCCCAAATAAAACAGCTTGTGTCTTATCATTCCAGTGCGAGCCGCGAGATACACAAATGCCCCTGACCGCGAGGCGAGCCTCACGCATCGTCCCTTCCAGTGTCAAGTTCAGTTTTCAATTAGAATTCAATAGTTGGCTTTCATCGAAGGAGTTAGTTTCACCTCGAGTGAACGAACCGCACAATGTAATCATCGCCGCCGATCGCGTGGGCGCTTTTTGCTGCGATGTTTTATGATCATGACTTTTCGTTACTTCCGGCCTGCGGCCCGGGTTGGGCAGGGCTTTGTTTGCCATAATGGGTGTTGGGCGCCGCGGATGTTACGCCGGGGCGATTCAAGCGGTTCCGGCTCAACGTCCCCCCCCCCCAACATCCCCTGAGATCGGACCGTTTTTCAGGACCCTATCGCTTCACGGCAACCCCCATTCTACCCCTTTCCTTCCTTGTTCCTCGGTGTTCGCAAGGGACTTAGACATCCTCTGGCTGCTAGTTGCTATTTTCGCCTCCGGCGTGTTTCGTTCGTCCTTTTTTTTTTTCCCGGCCTATCTATTGCGCAAGTTGGCACGGGTCTCACGCTAGCGCGTGACTGCGTGCGTGGCTATATCCGGGCGGCCCATCGTCCCGAAGACCCCCCTGAGGCGTCCGCTAGTGGCCACCCTCTTTCCTTGTCGATACCTGATCGGAACCGGGGGCGCATCCTATGGGTAATCTTGACGATGCTCGGATGAGGAAATCGGCGCCATCCACATTGACAG